>Ga0114970_10001396_pt1 | contig 18014 bp, 14 predicted proteins | sample M_140205_XF_Meta_FD_87030 | JGI IMG/M metagenome (GOLD analysis project Ga0114970, IMG submission 87030) | Freshwater microbial communities from Lake Montjoie, Canada to study carbon cycling - M_140205_XF_MetaG | ecosystem: Environmental > Aquatic > Freshwater > Lake | place: Lake Montjoie... | reverse complement strand
GGACGTTTTGCGCGGGGAGCGTGACGCACTGGAGATGGCCTGTGGTCGTGTGGATAAGGCGTTTGTCAAGGCTGTGGAGCTGATCCTTCAGTGCGAAGGCAAAGTGGTGGTTACGGGATTGGGAAAATCTGGCTTGGTAGGCCAAAAGATTGCTTCCACCTTGTCAAGTACAGGGACGCCCTCCTTCTTTCTTCACGCCTCTGAAGCGCTACATGGGGATTCGGGAATGATCTCGACCCAGGATTGCGTAGTGGCCATCGCCTACGGAGGGGAAACTCGCGAAGTGTTAGCTGTCGCCAAATTTGCCAAGGATCTTCAGATTCCCGTCATTGGGCTTACGGGGCGCCTTCAGTCTTCCTTGGCCCAAGTGGCGGATTGTGTATTGGATGGCCGTGTAGCTCGCGAAGCAGATGGGTTGGATATTGTACCTACAGCCTCTTCTACGGTGGCTATGGCTTTGGGGGATGCTCTAGCTGTGGCATTGATGCGGAGCCGTGGCTTTAGTAAAGTGCATTTCGCCAAGCTCCATCCAGGGGGGCAGTTGGGGCTTACCTTGACTCAGGTAAAAGATTTTATGCGCGCTCGGGATGAAATCGTTGTGTTGCGTGAATCAGCTACTTTTACTGAGGTGTTACAAGGGGTGAGTGCTCCCAACTTTGGCATTGTTGGGATTATAGATGCCGATGGGATATTGCTGGGGGCTATTTCCGATGGGGATCTGCGTCGGGCTTTGTTGCAACATCAAGAGAGGGTGTTTCATCTGCAAGCCTCTAAAATTATGACAAATTCTCCAAAAACGGTGGGGGAAGAAGTTTCAGTGTTGGAAGCGGTAAGTCAAATGGAACGAACTAAAATCACAAGTTTATTTGTGGTGAAAGCAGGTAACCCTTCGGTGGTCTTGGGCATGTTGCGGTTACATGACTTGCTGGCTGCCAAGGTGATTTAGGACTGAGCTTTCCACATGTTTCGCGCTGTTTATTTTCCTCAAATCTGTCACAATAAAGGAGAGGGAGGAGGCGGGTGACATGCTGCGTAATTTGGTGGTATTGATTTTTTTGTTCTTTTTCTGCTCAGCCGGTTGGATTTTTCTTTCCCACCGCCCTATTCCTTTGCGTGAAAATTTAGCGGACCGAGAGTGTACAGATCCTCTGATTCACCTCGAAGAATTTGTATTATATGAACAGCAAGATGGGGTGCCCACGCAAGAGATTCGTGCGAAAGTGGGTGCTTTTTATAGGCCAAATCGAATTGAAGTCAGTGGGGATTTTCGCATCTGGAGAATGCGAAAGGGTGAATCCGAAAGTTTGGAGGCACAATATGGAATTGGATGGTTACGAGACCCAGAAGGAGAATTTTCCTTGACTCACCCTCTCCATGAACTGGATCGAGCGCTTGTGAAACACCGGGTGACGGTGAGAAACCATGGGCACCGTTTGTATACGGAAGAGGCAGAATATGAATCCAAAACTAGTTTCATCAGTGGAACTCAACCGGTTCGTGTGGAAGGAGAGACGTCTTGGATGATGGGAGACCAGGGGTTTAAGCTCCATCTGGAAGAGGAAGTTCTGCATCTATTGGGTCATGTACGAGGAGCTGCGCAGAGTGCAAGCACACCATAAATGGATATCTATCGGATTTTTTTTCCTTTCCCCCTTGGCTTGGGCTGATTTGGTCGAGTTAGGCGCGCCCCCAACGGCGAAGGTTCTTTCAGAACCGAAGAAAGCAGAGGAGTCCTCTCAAGGAATTGAGAAACCCATGGGGCCTCCTGCCTCTAAATTTCCGGAATCGGAATCCCAAAAACCGAAATCCCACGGCGCACAAAATCAGCCGGTATTGGTAGAGAAAAAGCCGGTGTTTTTTGAGGGGGATATTTTCAATGGCTTCAGGAAGCAAGGCTTCGTGGAGTTAGAAAAAAATGTGGTTGTTACCCATGATGATATGAAAATTACGGGAGATCGCGCAAAGGTATTCTTTCTGTCTGAGCAAGATGAAGTAGATCGAGTGGAAGCCTATGGAAATGTGGTTGTGACGAAAAAGGACCCAGAGACCCACGAAATAATGAAAGCCTATGGAGATATTGCGATCTATGAAGTGGCAGCCCATATGGTAACCATGAAAGAAAATGCAAAACTGATTCGAGGTAAGGATGAGTTTCGGGGTGCCTACATTGAATATGATGTAGTGACAGGCCACATTAAAGCAGGGAAAGTACAAGGGACCTTAACGCCGGACGCGAAAAAAAATAAAGAAAAAAAGGCGGCTACGCCATGATGGATACTTTTTTATCCGCTCGAAATATAAGTAAGAAGTTCAAATCCCGAACGGTGGTTTGCTCGGTATCTCTTTCCGTGCGCACAGGGGAAATTGTAGGATTGCTGGGGCCCAATGGCGCTGGGAAGACCACAAGTTTTTATATGATGGTGGGATTGCTCGCTCCTGATGAGGGGGAGATTTATGTCGGGGATACTTGCATTACCCATTTACCGATGCACATTCGGGCACAAAATGGCATCAGCTATTTGCCTCAAAACGTGTCCATTTTTCGACGGCTCACGGTAGAACAAAACTTACGAGCGGTTATGGAGGTAACAGGGATACCCAAAAAAAATCATTCTAGGTTGGTACGAACCTTGTTGCAAAAATTCCATATTGAAGCCATTGCAAATTCTTTGGGAGTCTCTTTATCAGGGGGGGAGCGACGACGAGTGGAGATTGCCCGCGCCTTGATTATGGAGCCTCGCTTTTTGCTATTGGATGAACCCTTTGCTGGTGTGGACCCGGTAACAGTGCAAGAGATTCAAAGCATTATCAAGGGGCTTACTGCCGAGGGGTTGGGGATCTTAATTACGGATCATAATGTGCGAGAGACGTTGGGTATTTGTGATCGGGCGTACGTGTTGTCGGGTGGAGAGATTATTTCAGAAGGTGCTCCTTCTGTGGTTCTACAAAGTCAAAAAGTGCGGGAAATCTATCTGGGAGAAAATTTCCAATTATAGGGTATGGAGAAAATAACTGGGAGTACAGGCGTAGGAATGAAGCTGCAACAACAGATGAAACTCACCCAACAAGTGCTGATGACGCCTCAGTTGCAGCAAGCCATCAAGTTATTACACTTGTCTCGATTGGAGTTAACCCAGTATCTACTACAGCAAATTGCCGAGAATCCTTTTTTGGAAGAGCCTGAGTCTTTTTTCGAACCGGAAGTCTATCCAAGGGATCGATTTGGATTCGAAATGGAGAGCCGATTTGTGGATCATGGAAAGGAGTGGGATAGAGAAGAAAATTGGATTCCTGCAGAAAGAACACTTTCCGAACATTTATTGGCCCAGAGTAGTGAAATTGTTTTGTCGAAAGAAGAGCAGCGTATTGCAGAAATTTTGATTGGAAATATCGGAGACAAAGGATTTCTAGATATTCCACTCGAAGAAGTGGCCGAAGAAGGGCCCTTCGAAATGGAGGTGGTAGAGGGAGTTTTGGATACCATTCAGCGATTTGATCCTCCGGGGATTGCGGCACGAACTTTACAAGAGTCTTTGTTGATTCAACTGCGGGAGAAGAAATGGAAAACTCCCCTATTAGAGATCTTAATTGAGGAACATTTGGAGGCATTACAAAAGCAGCATTTTTCTGTTCTTGCAAAAAAAATGAAGGTTGCTGAATCGGTAATTCGATCCCAGATGGCCCTATTGGCTGAATTAGAGCCAATCCCAGCTCGTAGATTTGGGTATTCTCGAATTGAATCAATTCTGCCAGATGTTCGGGTAGTGAAGATAGGGTATGATTGGGTGGTAACCTTGCCGGAGGATGGAATTTCTACCCTCCGGCTGCATCCTTATTATGAGCAATTGTTGCACTCTAATACAGAGGAATCAAATAAGGCATACTTACAGGAGAAATGGAAAGCGGCTGTCTGGTTGTTGCGAAGTTTGCAACAGCGGCAGCAGACGATTTTTCGAGTGGCAGAGAAGATTGTGGAGCGACAGGTCGATTTTTTTGAAAATGGGATTCAGAAGCTAAAACCTATGATTTTGAAGGATATTGCAGAGGAACTGGCTTTGCACGAATCTACGGTGAGCCGAGTCACTACCCATAAATATTTGCAATCTCCAAGAGGTGTTTTTGAACTTCGATATTTTTTTACCAGTGGCATCTCTGCTACAGGAGGAAATATTTCTAGTCTTTCGGTAAAAAATCGCATTCAAACTTTGATTGAGAAAGAGGATGCTGTTCATCCGCATTCAGATCAGAAATTGGCAGATCTTCTGGCAGAGGAAGGGGTGATGCTTGCGCGGCGTACGGTAACCAAATATCGAGAGCAGCTCCATATTTCCTCTTCTGCCCAGCGAAAGCGATATCCAGCATCTCGGAATTTCGTTCAGTCAAGGAATGCATAACATGACAAAAAAAAGGTTATTGTTAATTACTGGAGTATCAGGGGCTGGCATTCGAACAGCCGTGAATTTTTTAGAAGATTTAGGCGCTCATTGTATCGATCATTTGCCTCTTGCTTTGGTCGAGCCTCTTTTGGCAATGAATACTGGGCATTTGGAAGACAAGGACATTGTTCTTGGGATCCATTTGTATGAGGAGGTCGAAATTGAGCGATTGGTGAGAATGGTAAAAGAGCTCTCTTCTACTGTGGATGTGGATCTGATTTTCCTTACGGCGGATCTTGAAACAATCTTGAGCCGGTTTGAAACCAATCGTAGACGACATCCTTTTTCGACACCCGAGCGAAGTTTGACAGGGTCCATTTTGGCAGAGATGGCCTTCTTGGAACCCATTCGAAAAGCTGCAAAAGTCGTCATAGAAACCACCAATACGCCTCCCTCTGATTTGGCTCGCGTGTTGGAGCAGCGATATTTTTCTGAATCTTTACAGCGTACATTGTTCGTTTCCATTAAGAGCTTTGGCTTTAAACATGGAATTCTTCGTCCCGCAGATATGATTTTTGATGTGCGGTTTTTAAAGAATCCATTTTTTACATTAGGCTTACGTAAGCAGAGTGGGCTGGATCAGGCAGTACAAGATTTTGTGTTATCTGACCCGAATGCCATGCATTTTTTAGCTGAGTTGGAGAAATTGCATACCTGGCTGTTACCCCAGTTTTACCAAGAGGGGAAACATTTCCTTCGCATTGGGATCGGATGTACGGGCGGCCAGCATCGCAGTGTATGTATCGCGGAAGCTTTAGGAAAACGCTTATTGGAACAGAAGATTCCCGCCATTCGCATCGATGTATCCCATCGAGATTTTATCCCGGATAAGCCCTGAGTGCGTTGCCTTTTTCCCTCCATCTTCTTGCAAATCAAAGTCTGAAGGGTATAGTCTCCCTATATTTGCATCGTTTTTTTCCAAAGGCAGATCATAGATGAATATTCGAACCGCCCTATCGTATGTAGAGTCTTTTTCCCATCGTCATATTGGCTCAAGAGCTGAGGAAGTTTCCCAAAGTCTCGCTGTGGTGGGGGCGCCCACCTTGGACGCTTTGGCGGATCGCCTGGTTCCTGAGACCATTCGCTATCGCGCTGCATTGGATTTGCCGGAGGCGTTGTCTGAAGTGGAAGCTTTGGAAGCGTTGAAGGAAATGGCGGCTAAGAATCAGACTTTTCTATCCTGGATTGGAACTGGGTATTCAAACTGTCGTTTGCCGACAGTGATCCAACGGAACATCCTGGAAAATCCGGGATGGTATACCCAATATACCCCGTATCAGGCAGAGATTTCCCAAGGGCGTTTGGAGGCGTTGCTCAATTATCAAACGTTGATCAGTGAGTTGACAGCATTGCCGATTGCCAATGCTTCTTTATTGGATGAGTCTACAGCAGCGGCAGAAGCCATGTTTCTCTGTCACCAAGCTAAGAATACGGATGGATCGAAGGTTTTTTTCTTGTCTCAAGGTTGTCATCCCCAAACCATCGAGGTGGTCTGTGGACGAGCGAAAGCTTTGGGTATTGAGGTGATCATTGGGAACTCGGATCAATATGCCTTTGAGCGACCTACCTTTGGTTGTTTGTTGCAATACCCCACTACCTATGGACATGTAAAAGCGTATGAGGCCTTTGCGAAGGCAGCGCACGATCATGATGCCTTGGTGGCTGTGGCTTGTGATCTGTTAAGCTTGACCCTGTTGGTGCCGCCTGGGGAATGGGGGGCTGATATTGCTGTGGGGACGAGCCAGCGCTTCGGCGTACCCCTTGGGTTTGGGGGGCCTCATGCGGCTTTTTTTGCTACATCGGATGCCTATAAGCGCTTAATCCCCGGTCGTATCGTAGGGGTATCGATGGATCAAGATGGAACCCCTGCCTACCGATTGGCCTTGCAAACCCGAGAGCAACACATTCGTCGAGAAAAGGCGACGAGCAATATCTGTACTGCACAGGCTTTGCTGGCCAATATTGCCGGTATGTATGCGGTGTATCATGGACCAGAAGGCTTGACTCGCATTGCTGAGCGCACCCATGCATGGACTTGTGTGCTAGCGAAAGGTGCTACAGCCTTGGGTCATACTCTCACTTCATCTTCTTTCTTTGATACACTCCAAATTCAACTTCATGGATGTTCTAGCGCTGAGGTACAGCGTAGAGCTGAATCCCAACGTATGAATGTCCGGATTTTCAACGATACAACCATCGGCATTAGTTTGGATGAAACCACCATCCAAGCCCATGTGGAAACTTTGTTGACGGTCTTGCATCCAAAGGGCCAACGCACAGCCCTCGATATGGAGGGGGTTTCTGAAGCCATTCCATCTTCTTTGCAAAGAACCTCTGTTTTCCTTTCACAGCCGGTGTTTCATGCCTACCGCTCAGAGACCGAGCTTCTTCGATATATCAAGCGATTGGAAGCCCGAGATTTCTCTTTGACTCATTCCATGATTCCCTTGGGCTCTTGCACCATGAAGTTGAACGCCACCACCGAGATGATGCCGATCTCTTGGGCAGGGTTTGCGGGGATTCATCCCTTTGCGCCTCGTTCTCAAACTTTGGGATATCAGCAGCTTTTCTCTGAGTTGGAAGCGATGCTGGCTACCATCACAGGATTTGAGGGAGTTTCTTTGCAACCCAATTCGGGGGCTCAAGGTGAGTACGCCGGATTGCTTGCTATTCGGGCGTATCATCACTCTCGCAACGAATCCCATCGACGCGTGTGTTTGATTCCAACTTCCGCCCATGGGACCAATCCTGCCAGTGCCCATCTTGCGGGATTGGATGTAGTGGAGGTGGCTTGTAATCCCCAAGGGGATGTGGATTTGGAGGATCTGGAGAAAAAAGCGGTTCTCCATGGTGCCAATCTGGCTGCTATGATGATCACGTATCCTTCTACCCACGGAGTCTTTGAGCAAGAGATCGTAAAAATTTGTTCTTTAATTCATGCCCAGGGGGGGCAAGTATATCTGGATGGTGCCAACTTAAATGCTCAGTTGGGGTTGTGTCGACCGGGAGATTTTGGAGCCGATGTGTGTCACATCAATCTACACAAAACCTTCTGTATCCCTCATGGAGGGGGAGGCCCGGGTGTAGGGCCCATTGCGGTGAAGCAGCATTTGGTTCCCTTCTTGCCGGGGCATCGACACGGAAGCGTAGGTACGGAAGCTTCTATTCATCCAGTATCAGCGGCACCGTGGGGCAGTGCTGGGATTTTGCCGATTTCTTGGTGTTTCATCCGGATGATGGGGGCGGAAGGATTGAAGCGAGCGGCCCAGGTAGCGGTATTAAATGCCAACTATATTGTGAAACGATTGGAGCCGCACTATTCGATTCTCTATAAAGGGAAAAATGGATTGGTGGCTCACGAGTGCATTGTGGATTTGCGTAAGGTTCGGACCCAGACAGGAATCGATTCGGTGGATATTGCGAAACGATTGGCCGATTATGGGTTTCATGCGCCCACAGTATCTTTTCCCGTGAGTCATACGTTGATGATCGAACCAACAGAAAGTGAGTCTAAGGAAGAGCTTGATCGTTTTTGTGATGCTATGCTTGCCATCCGAAAGGAAATCCAAGAGATCGAAGATGGAGAGGCAGATCCGAAAAATAACATTGTAAAGAATGCCCCTCACACAGCCTCTTGCGTAGTAAAAATGCAGTGGGAATATCCGTATTCAAGAGAACGAGCCGCGTTTCCGTTAGGTGTGTCTACCGAACGAAATAAATTTTGGCCTTCCGTGCGTCGAATTAATGAAGCATATGGGGATCGGAATCTTTGTACGGTATGTATTGGATGATTTCGTTCTCTCATAAAATCTGGAATTTGGTTGTTGGAAGGGAGGGAATCAAGAATTCCTGCAAGGAGGGGTTTGGGGAAAAACTGCCTGTGCCCCGAAGGGGTACGCATCTGGTGCCCCAAGAAGCACTTATTAGTGCTCTTCTGCAATAAACGCTTCATACTCCGTTGAAGAGAGCAGCTCAGAGTTGCCTGTTTCTATCGCAACCTCAATCAACCATTCCTCATGGGGATTTTCCTGAAGTCGTTCTGGATGAGCCACGAGGGCGCTATTCACCTTCACCACTTTCCCGGTAACAGGGATATACACATCGGATACGGTTTTCGTAGACTCGATGGTGCCGAAGGATTCTCCCTGTTGGAAATGTTGCCCTTCTTTGGGAAGCTCCACGTGAACGATGTCACCCAGTTGCTCCACCGCATAGGCAGAAACACCGATCTTTGCATGACCAGAGTCTGCGGAGATCCACTCATGGTCGCGGGTATATTTAAAGCTCGTAGGGAATTGCATCGGATACTCCTGTAAAAATTAGTCCTTGGTTTTCGCCATATAAAACGGTTTCTTTACCACAACGGCCTCTTTGAGGCTGCCTCGAATATTAATTTGAATTCGGTCCCCCAGTTGGGTGCGAGTAGGAAGCAAGGCCAGTCCCCCAGAAAATCCGAGAGTGGGGAGCAAGGATCCGCTGGTCACCATGCCAATGGGAGCCCCTTCTTGCATCACTTCCATGTGGGAGCGAGGGATTCCAGGTTCTTCCATGCGAAAGGCGCAGAGTTTACGAGGAACCCCGGTTTCCTTCTGTTGCAAAAGGGCTTTTCGTCCAATGAAATCTCCCTTATCAAGATGTACGGCCCATTGAATGCCTGCCTCGAGGGGACTCACGGTTTCGTCCATATCGTTGCCATAGAGTAAAAAGCAGGCTTCCAAGCGCAGGGTATCCCTTGCGCCTAACCCGATGGGATGAATGTGGGTGGTAGGCTCTGTGGCTAAGGCTTGGGTCCAGAGGGCTACGGCGACGGAGTTGGGGGCATATAGTTCGTACCCTTTCTCACCTGTATATCCCGTTCGGGCGATCCAAACTTTCTCTCCCGCTCCGGGACCAAAGGGGGCACTGCCGATGTGGGCATAAGGGAGGTCCAACAATTCTGGATGATGGGGAAAGAGGGTGCGCAGTACTTCAGCGCTCGCGGGCCCTTGAATCGCCAACTGACTCCAGTCGGGGGATTGGTTGTTGAGGGCGAGGGTTTTTTCCGAGTGAGCCGGTCGATGGGACTGCACCCATGCCCAGACTTTGTCCACATTGCCTGCGTTTACACACAGTAGGTACTCTTGGGGGGCAATGCGATAGCAGATCAAGTCATCGACGAAGCCTCCGGTCTCATAGAGCATGGCTGTGTAATGGCCTTGCCCCACAGTCAGCTTGGATACGTCGTTGATGGTAAGACTCTGAAGAAAAGCGAGGCTGTCTGGCCCACTGACGAAGATCTCGCCCATGTGGCTCACGTCGAAAATGCCCACATGTTCGCGAACAGCGCGATGTTCCGCCATGGGACTTTCAAAAAAGGCAGGCATTTGCCAGCCGGAGAAAGTCATCATTTTGGCATGATTGGATTTTTGGGATTCAAACAAAGGAGTTCTGCGTATGAGATCGTCCAAGAGCGATTCCTTCTTAGGGTGGAAAAAGGTAGAATCGGGTACAGGGACCTCATCATATCAACTCTTCCCCGGGCTCGCAGCTGGAATCGTATGCATACACACTCCCCTTCATTACCTGTTAGCGTCGTGCTCATCACGTTGAATGAGGCGGATCGATTGCCCCGATGTTTGGCGAGCCTACCGCCTGGGGTAGAGATCATCGTGCTCGATAGCGAGAGTCGGGATGGCACGGTGGCTTGCGCCGAAAAGTATGGCGCTCGGGTAGCCCAGCGGGTCTTCGATACCTATAGTGCCCAACGAAACGCCGCCATTGCTATGGCCTCTCGAGAGTGGGTGTTTTCCCTGGATGCGGACGAAGAGCTTTCTCCCGAGCTGGCCCAGCAGTTGCAGCGGTTGAGTGCTCTCCCTATTTCCGTTTCCGGCCTCACGGTACCTCGCGCCTTGGTTTTTATGGGGCATACCATGCGGTTTGGCCGCACGGTGGACCACCCTCTCCGAATTTTTCGCCGTACCCAAGGTCAGTTTGTGGGAGTCATCCATGAGACAGTTTCTCTGGCTTCGGGGGGCATTCAATCAGCCCGCGGCCGATTGCTTCATCATAGCTATCGGGATTTGACGGATTATCTGGCTCGACTCAACCGATATACCTCCCTCATTGCAGAGCAAAAATCCGAGTCGGTCTCTTGGCTCCATGTGATTCGTCCTTGGACTGAGTTTGTCACACGGTACGTCTTTAAATTGGGCTTTTTAGATGGGTACCCTGGCTACGCCTATGCGTGGCTGAGCAGCCTCTACGCCTATATGAAATATGCCAAACGGTGGGAAAAAACCCATGTGCCCCCGCTGGCTTCTGTCCCCAAGGAGGGTTCATGAAGCGGGCGTTGTTGTTGTCTTCGAACCGGTGGAACAGTGCCATCACGGAATATGTGGTGAGTACGGCCCATGCGCTGCGTCAAAGAGGCTGGCAGGTGGAGGTGGTGGGCCAGGAGCGCACTGTGGCCGCAGACCGGTTCCGATCGGAGGGGCTTTCTTTTCAGGGATGGGCCTCCCTGTCATTGAAAAGAATGGGGTCCTTTCGCCGATTGCTGCGCAGTTATTCCCCTGACTGGGTGATTGCCTTTGGAGGCCCTGAAACCTGGCTTGTCCATGGGGCCCCCAAGGCAAAAGGGCGTCAGTTCAGTCGGTTTTTTGGATATAGGTTTGCGCCTCCCTCCGTTTTGTGGGTCCATCGATGGCTTTTTGCGCGCTTCGATTCCGTCTTGTTTCCTTGCAAGGTCTTGGAAGAAGCCTGCACGTGGGTGCCGCCTTCTCGCAAGGTTACGGTGCCTCTAGGATTGTCCGTGGATCGGTTTTCCCCTGTGGCGAAGACCCCCGTCTGGAGAGAGGCCCCCACTCTCCTAATCTTTGGGAGACTGGATCCCGTCAAGGGCCATGCGCAATTTTTGTCCCTATTCGCAAAATTCCTCCTCTCCGTCCCCTCGGAACAACGCCCTCGTCTCTGCATTGTGGGGAAACCTGCGAATACGTCGGTGGCAGAACTGAAGGCGGTGGCGCAGGCCTTGGATATTGGGTCTCAGGTTTCCTTTGTCTCCAACCAGGTGGAGGATGTGGCAGCGTTGATGGCGTCTGCCACAGTGGGCGTGGTGTGTAGCCTGGGGTCCGAGTTGATCTGTCGGGTGGCCCAAGAGTTTTTGCTGTGTGGAACGCCGGTGCTGGTATCCGATGCAGGAGCGTTGGGTGAGGTCTTGGCATTTCCCGAGGCGGGCGCGCAGTATGTCGTAGAGGAAGAGGCGAAGGCCTTGCAAATTCTTCAGGCTCTATATGAGAGAAGTCGGCAAGAAACCCTCGAGGACCGACTGGCTCGAGGGCAGGTGGCTGGTCGCTATTTTTCTCTCGCGTGCATGGGGCAGGCATTGGAGACGCCGTCTCTCTGAATCATTCGTCGGTGGATTCAAAAATCTCCTAAAAAGCAACATGGTGGCCTCTTTCTTGTTACGTCAAAGACGAGGCAGGGTAGGGAAAACATGTAAAAAAGGAAGTGAAGAAAGAGTGGGTTCTTATTGATCATTGGAGCACAGAGGAGAAGACAGTAGCTGGCAGTGGAGAGCTAATTACGCCAAGGCTCTTCCATGGAGGGGGGCGGGGACTTCAAGGCCGGCGGCCGTGAACTCATTGATCTTGTTTCGGAGGGTGCGTAGGCTGATGCCCAAGGTTTTGGCCGCATGGGTGCGGTTGCCTTGGTGATGCTTGAGGGTTTCCAGGATGAACTGGGTTTCGATGGTGCGCAGGTTTTTGCCGATGGGCAGTCGGGTGATCCAGTCGGAGCCCAAGGCGACACCTTCATTGTCGAGGGGGATGTCTTCGAGGGTGATTTGATCGGTGGGGGACAGGATGGCCGCGCGTTGGATCACATTCTGCAATTCTCGTACGTTACCAGGCCATTTATGAAGGAGCAGCTTCTCGATGGCTTTTTCTGTGAGTTGCAACAGGGGTCTTCGGTTCTGGGTGGCGTACTCTTGTAAGAAGTGTTTAGCAAGAAATTCGATATCACGAGGTCGGGTGCGCAATGCAGGAATTTCTAAGTGGAGAATATGGAGCTTGTAGTACAGATCTTGTCGAAATTTCCCCTGTTGTACAGCTTGTGTCATGTCTTGGCTGGAAGTGGCAAGGATTCTCGTTTGAATGGAGCGAGAAGAGTTGCCTCCGATTTGTTCCATGCGTGGGTCTTGTATGGCTCGTAGGATTTTGGCTTGCAAGGCCAGAGGGGTTTCCGTGATCTCATCGAGGAGCAAGATCCCTTGCTCGGCCTCTACCCATTTTCCTCGTGGAGAGGATTCGGAGTCTTGTCTCTCTTGGGTTTCCGTCCCAAATAGCTCGGCGTCGAGTTGGCAGGGGCGTAAGGCGGCACAATTGACTGCGAGGAAAGGGGTCTCTTCTTGGCTAGAGCGCGCTTCATAGATGGCTCTGGCTACGATTTCTTTGCCAACCCCCGCTTCTCCCGTAATCAAAACAGGGGCTTGGCTGTCTGCAATTTGCCAAATAATGTCTTGAATGCGCATCATCTTTTCATCTGCGGTAGGGAAGAGGGGTTTGGCATCAGTTTGGGTGGGTCGTCGGGTTTTGCGATTTTGGATGAAGTCTAGATAGGTGCTGCCTTGGGGATGTCCGAGGTGGAATGCTGGCTGAAATGCTTTTGTTTGTGACATGCGGGCACTCCTTTGTGGTAAAAGTGTTCTTTCAGTGGTCCTCTCCTGAGGGAAAGAACACTTGTGATCGTCTCAGAGGCGTTCCTGAGATAGCCTTCTTTATAAGAACATGCAAAATGGATGCCATCTGGATTTCATAGTAAAATTGAATTATTACAAAAATGGTTCAAGGGAAGCTGTCAACTTTTTGACGGATTCGCGCCAAATTTTTGACAATATCGAGGAGGAGTCATGATGTTGCCTTGGTTACAACGCCCCGCGAAGATTGCTGTGATTGGGGATCTCATCTTAGATGAATACTGGCAGGGTTCTGTGAACCGCATTTCTCCGGAGGCGCCTGTCCCCGTACACCATGTGCAACGCATTGCCCATCACTTAGGAGGGGCCGCGAATACGGCGTTGAACATCCAAAAAGTGGGGGGACAAGCGTTTTTATTTGGGGTCTGGGGGGCAGATGAGGCGGCTCGGATTTTGGCTGCACTCTTAAAGGCAGCTGGCATCGATAGCCATGGAGTGGTGGAAGTGTCCGAGCGTCCTACGGTGCGAAAGACTCGGATTACCTCGGGTGTGCAGCAGATGATTCGCGTGGACCAAGAGCAGGCTTTTCCATTGGAAGTCGTTCACCAGAAGGCCTTACTGAAGCAGTTGGAAGCCTTGCCATTGGACGCGTTTCTCTTAAGCGATTATGGAAAAGGCGTGTTGCCCAGCTCCTTTGTGCAGGCCTTGATTCAGCTAGCAAAAAAGAAAAAAATTCCCGTGGTGGTCGATCCAAAAGGCCGAGATTTTCATCGATACCAGGGGGCGACATTGATTACTCCCAATGTAAAGGAAGCCTTGGTAGCCTTGGGATTGGAAGAGGAAACGGGTCCCTATACCGGTGAGTATCTGGGTCGAGAGCTCCAAAAGAAATTTGGATTGGATGCCATTCTGCTTACCATGGGAGCTGAGGGGATGCTCTACGTGCCTCGAGAATCTTCTGAGGCATCTGTATTGCAACAGACTCGTGCGCGAGAGGTGTTCGATGTATCGGGAGCTGGAGATACGGTAGCAGCTGTAATGGCTTTGGCTTTGGCTTCCCATGTTGCTCCCACAGAGGCCATTTATTTGGCTACCATCGCAGCGGGGAAAGTGGTGGAAAAATGGGGTACTCAACCTATTTTACAAGAGGAGTTGGAAGCGCGATTGGTAGAGGGTTCTTCTGTACAGGAAGGGACCGCACGCAAGATGATGACTCGGGAAGCCATGATTCAAATGGCCCTTCGGTTGCATGAGAAAAAAAAGAAAATCGTGTTTACCAATGGATGCTTTGATCTGATGCATGTAGGGCACGTGACGTATCTCGAACAAGCTCGGCAATTGGGAGATGTGCTCGTGATTGGGGTGAATACCGATGATTCTGTGCAAAAATTGAAGGGTCCCCATCGTCCGATTATTCCGTTGAAGGAACGGATGCGCATGTTAGCAGGCTTGGAATGTGTGGGATATGTGGTGTCTTTCTCTGAGTCGACACCTCTATCTTTGATTGAGCAAGTCATGCCGGATGTGTTGGTGAAGGGAGCCGATTACCAAGAGCATCAGATTGTGGGCGCTGATTTTGTAAAAAAACGAGGGGGCTCGGTGCAATGCATCGAGTTTGTACCAGGGTGGTCTTCCTCCCGCATGATCGAAAAAATTTTGGCAGCAGAAGGGAAATCCGTCTGAATAGACGAACCTTGGGTATAATGGAAGGTATCGCTTCCAGTCGAGGGGATTCATATGGGTAGCAGGTTTTTTCTTTCTGTGTTTCTTGTTTTTTTTGCTGCTTGTAGTAAACATAGTGGAGGAGTGAAAGCTTCCGGATTCGCGTCGGCAAAAGCGACGGTGGCTGCAAAGGCTACCTCGGAAAAGGCAACAGAAAATGGGTTGGCAGGTTTAACGCCGACGGATAGGTCTCTGATTTCTGCTGACTTAACAGCTACAAGTACAACAGAGGATCTTGCGGCTTCCCAGGAGTCCCTTGTGGAGGCAACCTATGGCCCCGTCTCCTCTATCAATATCCCTACATTAGCAGCCATTCTACAATGCAAAGCTCGGACTGGAGGCACGTATGAGTATGATCCTATCAACGGCTGTATCCAAATCTTTTCAGCTGTCGATGTGCAGAATTGCAATGCAGGAATTTGGCAAGATAATCTTGGTTGTGTCCCGCCAATAACAACACTCGAACAAGCTTGTGCGAACGCTACGAATCCTACTTTGTATTGGGTTAATAACACCTGTTCTCGTCCCTCTCAATTGACCACCCCATCTCAATGTCCACCACCCAATGCGACAGGGCAATTGATCTCGCTGCAATGGTATCAAGGTGTTTGCTATGACAATCCTGCTATCGTTGATTGCTTTAAGGGTACGAATGGAATTTCACCAGGATATTGGTTTTCCGATGGTAAAGGTGGAGGGAAGTGTCTACAGGTGGATGATTTATCTCAGGCTCAGTGCGCTCTCTATAGTGGCTTAACATGGGAGAATAAGTGTAGTCAAAATACAACGGTATCCCCACAGTTAGCCAATATGACCACGGTATCACCGCCTAAAATTTCAGGTATTCAAGGGCTAGGAAGTTTTGGATGTCTTGCAGGGGAAACTCAATATGATCCTGCGAACTATAATAATATGTATGGGGGTAAAAAAGGTTGTTATGCATCGCAATTAAAGAGAATGGAATACAGGTATCAAATTACTTCTGGTATTTATCCTGGTCCAGATGTTCCTTCTATTCCTCCTACTACAGACACGATAGTTGCTGTAGGCGCGAAGAATACTTTTGGCGAACGGCTTATCACTAATCCGTGGAATAGTGGCGTTACGGACACGATTGTTTCCGTCTCCAGTAGCATCTCCCCTCCATATCCAACTTCATTTTCAATGAATGTACTCCCTGCTGACACTGAAAATTGTACTAGTCCTGCTATATACAGTGTTCAATTGAGGGTAACTGATTCCGCTTCTAACATGGTGAAGGTGGACATCATGGATCCTTATTATAAGAGGGTTATAAGCTGTATTAATAATGCGCCACCAAAGCCGCCTGTTGCGAGTTATGGTCCTTCTTCCTATTTTGCGGAGATGCTCGCAAAAAGATGTGGTAGCAACTACACTGCATTTCACTGGTTATCCACTGATCCCAATGATAAGGGTCCTGTGGATGCATGTTCTCCTTATCCTTACACTATATGGCAATGTCCGAAGGAATTCCCTTATGTCGCTGGGGTTACTAATTACGGGCTGATTTGTGCGAATCAAAAAGAAATTCCTTTAGTAGATGGAAGTAAGGCTATGCCTTTTTGTTATTCGCAGGCAAGTGGTAGAAATTCTAATGACAATAGTTGTATCTATACTTCCACTCAAGCTCAAGCCGCCTTGCAATCTAATTATTCACCAAACGTCTTGATTTCTTCTAGTATAGCAGGCATTGCTGCGAGCAGCGCCTCTGTCTCCTTTTCCTGTAGTAAGGGAGGTATCGGCAGTCTGTCTTTCGTTGTAGATGCAACTAACAATGTTAGTGGGCTTTCTGTTATTTGTCAGTATGGAAATGAATCTTCTGTCGCCTATGGAGCAAGCGGTACTGGAACAATACTCCTCCCGTTTAATAACGGGTCTCCTTTTTCTTCCTTGCAAGTATTTAATGATGGTACGCAGATCGTAGGGTATATTTTCACTTATGAAGATAGCGCAACCAAGTATGTAGGAACTTCTCCATTAACTGGTGCGGCAACCCTTGCTTCTGATACGCTTACTTGCCCAAAGGGGGAAAATTCGGTTGCCACCATTCCTATTGGGATTACGGTGAAACAAACCAATGCGTCTCTTACCCAAATGGGATTGATATGTGGGGCTTGGTCTGTGGCGCCAATTCCTCTGTCAAAATAAGGTTTACTTTGCCAAGCTGCCTCGACCAGGACTTCCCATTACATGGTAGCCTGCATCCACATGGAGTACTTCGCCCGTGATACCGCTTGCCCCTGAGGAGAGAAGGAAGGAGGCGGTATGTCCGATTTCTTCTAGGCTTACGTTCTTTTGCAAGGGAGAAATGGTTTCGTACATTCCCATCATTTCGGTGAAATCGCCTACGGCAGAAGCCGCAAGGGTTTTCACAGGACCTGCACTAATGGCGTTCACTCGAATATTTTTAGGGCCCAAATCATAGGCCAAATATCGAACAGCCGCTTCCAATGCCGCCTTGGCCACTCCCATGAGGTTGTACCCTGCCACCACTTTTTCTCCTCCAAAGTAGGAGAGGGTGAGAATGGATCCTCCGTTGGGCATCAGGCTGGCTGCATGTTTTGCGGTGGCAATGAAACTGTATACGCTGATGTCTAGTGCGGTGAGGAATCCTTGACGAGAGGCTTCGATGGTAGGGCATCGAATGTCTTCTAAGGGAGCAAAAGCAATGGAGTGAACAAAGAAATCTAAAGCAGGGGTATGCTGCTTCACTTGTTGAAAGAAGGCTGCGATGTCTCCATCATTTCCTACATTGCAAGGTTCGAGAAATAATGGATCCAACCCTTCTGTGGCTTTCTCCACCCGTTGTCGCATTTTTCCGGTGTCATCAGGCAAGTGAGAAAACCCCATACGAGCCCCTCGTGCATGAAGTTGGGCGGCAATCCCCGTAGCAAGGGAGCGTTGATTGGCGACGCCCATGATGAGACCGGTTTGATGTTGGGTCATTGTTCGTTCCTTTTATATTACTTACGTAGGTTGGGAAAATAAAATGCTGGCTTCTACGGCACGTTTCCATCCAGCCAATTGCTGCGCCCGTAAGCCAAGGGAGGCTTTATCTTGATGGGGATCAAATCCTCTGTCAAGGGTTCTTATGGAGCGAATTTCTTCCAAGGAGGAGAAAAGTCCCATCCCCAATGCAGCAAATAGAGCGGCGCCAACAGCTG
>Ga0114970_10001394_pt1 | contig 18027 bp, 10 predicted proteins | sample M_140205_XF_Meta_FD_87030 | JGI IMG/M metagenome (GOLD analysis project Ga0114970, IMG submission 87030) | Freshwater microbial communities from Lake Montjoie, Canada to study carbon cycling - M_140205_XF_MetaG | ecosystem: Environmental > Aquatic > Freshwater > Lake | place: Lake Montjoie... | reverse complement strand
TGTTTCAGCGGGCCGTGTGATTACTAAGATGGCTTTCGATACAAAATCTCCTACACCAAAGGTGTTGTTTGCCCCAGTAGATGCAGTACCTGATGGAGACTTAGAGACTATTGCACTTCAAGCTAGAAGCCCAGCGGCTGAAGCGGCAATTAAGTTGAATGTATTTCAGATGGATAGTGAGGAAGTAGCAGTAGCATCTACTCATATAGAGGAAGTTGAAGAGGCTGTTAATGAGCCCAAGAAACGGGAGTCAAAAGCCCCCGCCGCAGATGAGAAAGATGTAGCTGAAGTGGTTAAGAAGTGGACTAAAAAATAGGAGTAGTAAATGTCACGGTGTTACAGCGATGATTTGATTAAGATAGTTAAAGATTCTGACCCTAATAAGGCTGGAACTGCATTAGCCCTTGCATGTATTAATGGGAATCTCCCTGCAATATATGTTTCCGTTGCACTTAGAGTGACACGGATGTCAATTCATAGCTGGTTCCGTGGCAGACCTATTAGAGAAAAGAACCGTCAGCTAGTAGAAGTGTTTACAGATTTAGTGGAGAGCGATACTGCAAAAGGTATCCTCCCTGCCAAAACAAAAGCTGAGGCTAAAAAATATTTAGAAGAAATGACCGGTAGAAAAATTCCATAAGGAAACAGGAGAAATTATGTTTACACCCGCACAAAAAGCAAAACTAAAAGCAGTTGGTAGATTACCGAACCATCCGTTATTTGGGCATGAAAACCCAGCATTAGATAAAGCAATTGATGAAATTTATTTAGAGAACCCTAATGCTTTTTTAGAGGAGGGTGATTTTAGTAGTAGAGTTTTTCATCACAAGCCTAGAGATAATCCCAATCCTAAATATCAAATTAAGTATGCGGGATATTGGCAACAATCTATAGTTGATAAAGAGCGTCGATAAAGACACGGGGTCATACCCCATCCATAAAACCAAGGCGAGGAAACTCGCCTTTTTAAACCCTTACGGCTATGATAAAACAATTTTACGAGAAAGTATTGCCCAGCCAAGGCGTTTATTGTGTAAGCGGAATAAGTACAGCGAAGATTATCACGCAACGCTTTGCAGAAACACTTGAAGAAGTAGTTAAATTAGCAGAAAAATTTAAAACCAGCGGAACAAATGTATATATAACTCCAGCATCATATGAAGGTAAACGTAGAAGTGCCAAAGAATGCGCATATGTTAAGTCATTTTTTATTGATATAGATACGCATGGCAAGGACGCATACGAAAGCAAGGAGGCTACAAAGGAAGCGGCTAATAAGCTACTAGAAAGTACAGGGCTACCTGAGCCAGTATATGTTGACTCGGGCGGTGGTATCCATGCTTATTGGATTATGGATAGGGATATTACTTATGAAGAGTGGCTACCTTATGCAGAGAAGCTTAAGTTCTTATGCGCTAAACATATATCAATAGATATGAGTGTTACTGATGACGCCGCAAGATTAATGCGTTGTCCTGATACTGTTAACTATAGATATACTCCACCAATAAACTCTGCGGTAATTAGCGATAATTTATGTACATACGATTTTGATGAGTTTAAAGAATTTCTAGACACACAAGATGTAATTACTCCAGAGAAGGTTAAAACTATAATAGACGATGTGTTTGCTAATGTTAAGAAAGGATTAGACGAAGACACATTAGCAATGAAAAAGTTAGATAACTTTGAGTTTAGTTTTAGGCAGATTGCGGAGCGTTCATTAGATGGTGTAGGGTGTAATCAGATAAAGTACATGCTGGAGAAACCCAACGAAGTGCCTAGAGACCAATGGGCAGGTGGATTAACTATTGCAATCAAATGTGTAGATGGTGATACAGCTATACATACAATGTCGGAAGACTATAACAAATACTCTTATGAAGAAACAGAAAAAACTGCCCGCAATTTTGATGGTGTTAGAACCTGCAAATGGTTTAAAGATAACTTCCCCGACCACTGTAAGGGATGCATCCACCAAGGACATATTAACACCCCCATCGTCCTCGGAAAAGAACTCCAAGTCCAAAAGCCTGAGTCAGCAGACAACATCTCAGCGCTCGATCAGGAGGACACAGTTTGGGAGGTTCAGAATCCCGAAAAAATACCAGAGTTACCAGACTTTTTAAAGCCATTTGCACGGGGAGAAAAGGGCGGTATTTATTACTACCCACCACCTAAAATAACTAAGGCTGGTGTACCTATTCCTCAAGAACCTATATTAATTTTTGCACATGAATTGTTTCCAACAAGAAGGATGTTTAGTCCATTAGAAGGTGAATGTTTAAGAATGCAAGCGCATTTTCCTAATGATGCAGTTAGAGAGTTTGTTATACCAGTGAAAGGAGTATATGCGTTAGAGAAGTTAAAAGAGTATTTATCAAGTAATGGTATTTTTTACGAGCCTGACCAAATTAATCTAGCACAAAAGTACATAGTTAAATGGGGTCAGTGGATGGTTTATAAATTTAAGGCGGATATTATGAGAATGCAGATGGGATGGACTGAAGAGTTTACTAGTAAGAATTGGAGTGAGCGTAGTTTTGTTATCGGAAATAGAGAGATAACTCACGACGGCGATGAAATAAGGTCAGCGGCTTCTCCGCTGGTTAGAGGTATTGCAAAGTTCTTATCTCCAGTAGGAGAGTATGACGCATGGAAAGTTGCGGTTAAGGAATTAGATAGACCTGAGTTTGAGTTACATGCGTTTACTTTATTTACTGGGTTTGGGTCAGTATTGATGCCGTATTTGTCAACTTCAGGCGTGACTGTGAGCCTTTTAGGTAGGTCGGGTAGTGCCAAGACCGGTGCTTTGTACGCAGGGTTAAGCATCTTTGGTAATCCAAAAGAGTTAAGCGTGTTTGAAGCAACTGATAATGGTATGACAGGAAGATACCTTGGGCTACACAATCTATTACTAGGTGTTGATGAGATTGGTAACAAAGACCCAAAATCTATATCGCAGTTAATCCATAAGGTGTCACATGGTAAAGCTAAGATTCGTATGCAAGCATCTGTAAATGCAGAGCGTGAGCATGAGATGTCAGCGGCTTTAATTCAGATACTAACTACTAATGAGTCTGCTTACAATAAAGTAGAAATCATAAAGGGTAGTCCTGATGGTGAGACTGCTCGTCTCATAGAGTTTTTAATAAAGAAACCATCTGCATTGCAGTTTGAGGGCGGCGGTAAATTAGGGCGTGATATATTTGATACTTTTAGGACAAACTTTGGACACGCTGGCCCGGATTACGTTAAGGCTATCTTTAAGTTAGGAGATAAACACATAAAAGAACGCATGATGCAATGGCGGGTTAAGTTTATAGCTGACTTTGGTGATGACTCTACTTACCGGTTCCATGAGAATTTAATTGTGGCATCGTTTACAGGCGCTGAAATTGCAAAAGATGCAGGTATCATTGACCTTGAGTTAGAGCATATCTATAAGCATGTAGTTAATCAGATGATTCACATTCGTGAGAATGTAATTAAAATCAACAAGACTGACTATGAGTCTATACTAGGTGACTATGTATATAAGAAGCTAGATAAGATATTAGTAATTAAAGGTGACAAAGCAACCTTAGAGCCAAGAGGACCCATAGTCGCTAGGATTGAGGTAGAAGAAAGTATGTTGATAGTATCCAAGTCTGACTTTAAAGAGTATTTAAATCTACTTAAGATTACACCCCGTGAGTTTGAAGATGATATGCGTACGAATGGAGTACTTATACATGATAAGAAAGCTAGGCTTACTACTGGATGGAAGAGTGCTGTTAGCCCAGTCAACATCAATGCTTATTGGTTTAAGACTCCTATACCGACTGAATGGTTAAATGGCGACCCTGACGCAGATAGTTGAACCTGAGTGGATACTCCCGTTTGAAGCAATGAAAGTGGGGGATAGTTTCTTTATCCCTACACTTCGCCCTGCTGAGTTAATTTACTCAATAGACTGCGGGGCTAAGCGGGTTGGTATTAAAGTAAAAGCCTATGTGTCAGCCAAAGACGAGAAGCTTGGCGTTAGGGCATGGCGTATAGGCTAGTCTTCTTTATACGATTTAAATCCATCTAATAAATCATTCTTGTAAAGATTTTGCTCGGCTTTGTTTTCTTTAATAAGAGCATTTCTTTCTTTAGGGTCACTAGCATAGTCTCTACGAATCTCGTTAGCTTCTTTGCGTAATTTATTTAATTTAACAAGCCCATGCCTATACTCTTTTACTAGCATGTTATCGAAAGGATACTTATCTAAGTAATCATCTAATCTGTCAGGGTTATTTTCCTCAAATCCTTTTATAATTTTTTCTTTTCTAAGAATGTCTTTTTCGTATTCTGCAAACTCCCGTGCGTCTATATTAGATTCAGAACTAAAAAATGACCCAATTAATGGCATATCTTTAGGAGTAAAGTCTTTTCTTCCCGATGCTAAGTCGTATAAATTAGTGGGTAACTCTATTAAAGCTCTAGCAGGGCCGTCCATGTAAGTGTTAGTAAGGAAATAAAGACTATTAGGCGACCAGTCAATACTACCTAAAGTTTTTTCATTTAAATATTCTGCAATTTCTTTATATATTTGAGGTATGTTATCGCCACCTAAATACGCATCTCCCATCCTACGATTAGAGTCGTTATAAATAGTCTGACCAATACCATTTAAGTTAACGCTAAACTCTACCGCAGGGCGCATAAAGCTAGGTAAGGCAGAGTCTACCGCCCACATAAGTGGGTCGTCTGAGAATTTCATACGGGATACTGGGATAGGAACAAATGAGTCAAGCGATATTTGTGTAAAGATATTGCGCATTGCATCGCCCATAGTGCCGTTACCACCAGCAGCCGCCGCTAATTGTGCTCCAGCCGCAGCAAATGCGCCTAATCCAAAGCCCCAAGGAATTTGAAATACTTTATCTGTAAATGGGAAATGAAATCTTGCAAACCTATTCCACTGGTCCATATTATCAGTCTGTGTTTTATTGCGTCCTAAGTCATCATCAGGAGCCATCATCTTAGACATGTTGTACATCATCCAGCCCAATGCAATCAAACTAGCCGCCATATAACGAGCAGATTTTTGCTCAAATGCGTAGTTCTTTTCCCATGTAGCTACGGTTTTAGGGTCTTTATATATCTTTATGCCCTCTACCATTTCATAAGCAAATGCGCCTTTATTAGGTAGTCTTGCTTTAGCTTGCTCCAGTGTTTGGAAAGCAGGAGCAATTGCTTCTAGAGCCCTTACTGCACCTGTAGCAGACGGACGGAAGAACATAAATGCTGCGCCTAGCGCTTTACCACTTCTACCTACCTGTTCAAAGTTAGCTAGATTCTTAACAAAGGTTGCAGCTTTAGTAGCGGCAGCCGATTCTGTTAGCTTTTCTTTACTCATATAATTACTCTTAGCTACAGCGTAAGCTGAAGAACGACTAGCTATCTCAAACATATTGTTCCAAATATCTATCATCCTATTAAAGTCTTCTATCTTAGTAATCTTTCCAGATTTACCCACCCGTTTATTTAACTCTTCAAAATTAGACTTAATAGACATACCCTGCAAGTACTCAACCATACCGCCTTTATCTATATACTCATACATATTTTTATAGACGGGGTCTTTAGCCGCTAAAGCTTTAATCTGTTCTAACCCTCCTGGTTTAGAATATAATCTAGCGACATTAAACGCTTTATTCATGGACCCTTTTGTTACAAGGTCAACAGATAATTTAGCAAGGAACTCAACTGTCTTAAGAGGGCCCATCTTAGCGCCAATGTTAAATGCATTAGTCAGCGCATCACGAACAAAGTTTAAAGGGGCAAAGTTAAAGTTGTAACGGGTATGCATCTTACCAAGGGTGCTGGTAATTGAATTAGCTACGTCTATTAAGACATTGCTTTTCTTGTAAGTCTCACGAATACTTTCTAGTAGTCTAGGGTCAGAAATTTCTAATATATCAACGCTACCATTAGGGTTGTAATTAAGTATTAATCTATTACCTTTTTGTTCTTTAAGTTGTTTAATTGTATCGGACGTAGAACGCTCATCAAACGAAATAGGTTTATTATCTTGCCCTTTTTGTTTATTAACCGAGCCCGGAATAATTCCTTGTAGTATTGCATTTTTAATAGACAGCGTAGTCTCAATTCCACGCCCAGCTCGCATGGCGGCTTGTACTGCATCAGCTTGTGTTCTTAATATTGGGTTCTCACCCACACTTGCACGACCACCCATAGGTGCTTCTTCTTTTATTAAAGCTCCACCCATAACTTCAGTATCGTAGTCTAAGTACTCATCAATTTCTGAATGCGCAGGTTTACCTTTTAATGGTATATAGTTTTCAAAGCCATAAAAATTAACTCGGTTATCTACTGGCGCCGAAAAATAATTAGACTTCTTATTCATTGTTATAGTCACATCATTAAGTTCATTCATTGCCTTAATGATATTTTTTAAATTTTCTGATTCCCCAAAAGCATTTTCAAATCTTTCTAATGTAGCTTTTGCTTCAGCTGACGTTAGAGGAGTTACTTTGTAGTTATCACTATTTGGGTCTTTTAAACTTGCCACTTGTTCTGCGCTAGTTGGTTTTTTTATATTAGACCCGGGCGGCGAAACCCCATAAGCATCAAAGTTTTTACTAACTATAGCGTCTAATAATTTACGATACGTCTGAGCTTGTTCTTTGCTCATTTTAATATTAGTATTTAATTCTTTAATTATGGCTTCACGTTCTGCATTAGCTTCTGTTGTTAAAGGCACAGTTAGAACATACTTAACCATACGGCGCTCAGGCTCATGTTTAGCTTGAAGATATTGATGCAAATAGTTAAGTACCTTTACTGTGTCATAGCCTTTTTCTTTTGCTAGTTTACTAATAGCATCATTAAGTTCTCTGGACGGCTTTTCTACATTACCGTCATAAAAGTTCTTAGCCCGCCCTGCGCCTAGTGTAAGCCAGTCGTAAAAATTATTTAAATTATCACCTTCATAAATTATTTTTTCAGCCAATTCATATTTATCTTGTAAGTTTTTAGCTTCGTACCTTTTGTTCTGTACCTCTGTAATAATGCGTTTTAAACCACCTGTGGTAAAGAACAAATCTTTAAAGTATTTTATAGTCTTAGGCTGGCTTTTTTCTGGCGGGTTGTAAGCGGCATCCGCATCAACGGGTTCTTTCTCGGCTTGAAGGTTAAGTACTTTTTTTACACCTTCCGCAGTTAACTGAAATTCTCTACCTGTAGTCATAATTGCATCAGTAGCAATCAAAGCTTCAGCCAATGCAGTATATTGTTGGCTAGGACTAATACCCAATAGATTTAATATACGTCTAGCAAACTCAGTAAAGACATTACTTTTTTGATAAGGTATAGCGCTTAGCTGGGCTTGGAAATTAGTATTAGAAAACGCTTCGGATATAAATTCAACTAAATCACTGAAGGCATATTGGTTTACTATTTCAGGGTGATTAGTTTTTAAAAACTCATATAAGTTATTTAGTCTGGTTACGTTACCGTTAACAATATATTTTGATTGCCACCCTAAAACTAAAGAAGCAGTAAACCCATGCAAAGCTTCGTGTAATACTACATGTGAGTTAAGAGAGTCTTCTCTAATAGTAATTACATCAGTGCCGGTATCATAGTTGCCATAACCTTTATCTAGTTTTTCAACTACATTTATAACAGGTAAAGATTTATCTTTTAATAATCTACTTGATATTAGTTTATCTAGCGGCGTAAACTGACCGGTCTTATCGCTAATTATTTCTTGCAACGCTCCACGCAAGTCACCACGAAGTACAGCAGCCGCAAACTCAGGTGTACTACCTCCATATATTTCTGTATTCTCAAGAGCAAGTACTTTTTTAGCGTTTTTAAATCCACCCGACATGGCTTGATTTTTTAAATTTACAAGTTTTGTTTGTAATTTATCTGCATTAGCGTCGCTTAATGATAGACGGAAAGATTTAGCCGCTTCGCCACCAGTTCCCGGTGCATCTGGATTGTAATTAAATGGTTTACCTAAATATAAATCAGCAGCTAATAGATTTAATGCTGCATCCGTATTACCATCAACAGCGTTCATATAGTTATTAAAATACACTTGCGTTTGCTTTTCTTGTGGCGTAAGAGTTTCATCAGCTTCTATTTCAGTTTTAGTATCCGTCATTAATTTATTTAAATCATTTCTACGCTGATTAACTTGTGCCTGAGTGCGTGGGGCATTTGCTAATCTTTGCGCTTCTTCATCTTTTTTTCTTTGATTATTTTGTTGTACTGTTTCATTAAGCGATAGTCCAGATTCAAGGTCAGTTAATTGATTCTCTCTAAGTCTTACTTGTTCTTGGGCGTTTTCTAACGCCTTACCTGTATACAGCCCTTTTGCAATCCCTATTTTAGTTTCAGCAATACTAAACGCTAAAGCGTCCATTGCTTTTTGTTTTTCTTTATCTTCGGTTGATACTCTTCTTTTAACTACTTTTTCTGAAATGACTTGTACTTTAGGTTCTTCATCTACTTCTTCATCAGTAGTTGTTAATACAGCCCCTGCATCAGTAGTTGTTTCTTCAACAGGTCTTGTATCAGTAGTTGTTTCTTCAACAGGTCTTGTATCAGTAGTTGTTAATACAGGTTCTGCGTTAATAGGCGTTACTGTAGGCGTTACTGTAGGCGTTACTACAGGTGGCGCATTATTTAATGTAGGAGGCTCAACGCTCGTTCCAGCTTCAGTTCCCGTGAGAACATTATTAGCGACATCCACTCTTCCTTGGTCAGCAGCGGCAGCTCCTGCGGCGGTAGTGTTTGCTCCGGGCTCTCCAGATGCTTGAGCGCCAGCTCCAATTGTTGCAAGGTTAGTTGGTTTGACATTAATTATCCCTTCTAATTTAAATTCCTCTATATATTTTGGCGGTAATAGTTTTTTTACTTCTTCATTTTTACCTTGACCGATAAGAGGGATTGCTTCTTCAAGCTTTGCTATTTTATTTTGGGTATTATCTAAAATTTTTCCTTTAATACTACCTTTAGCTATTGCATCTTTCTTTTGATTTATATAATCACGAATAGCATTTATAGGCGCAAAATTAGGATTAGGACTATTATCTATTACATTTGGTCCTAAAGCCTTACCATCTGGTAAAAGGTCTTCATCAGCATTTACTTGCGGTTTTACTATAGGATTACCTTGATTATCAAACCCTCCAACTTCAACTGACGGAGGTTGAGCTTGCGCTTGTGGTTGAGCCTGAGCTTGTATCTGCGGTTGTGCTATAAGATTACCTTCCATATCAAACTTAGATTTATATCCAGTAGTTGTTTTTTCTGGTTCTTCTTTAGTTGTATCTTCTGTAGTGTCAGTTGTAGTTGTAGGAGGTATTACTTGAACGCCATCAATCTCAACACTACCATCTGCCCGTGTTGTTTTTGTTGATTCTTTACCGCCAATATTAATAGTTGTAGTTGACGCAACCGGTGAATCAGTTGGAGAGTTTCCTGTTGGTGTAATAGGTGCTTCTACAGGTTTTGCGCTGGGACTTTGAATAGCCCCAACAGAGCCAGCAGTTAATGCGCCTAAAGCTGCATCTCTAAATGCAGAACCAAACACACCCTGCATTGCTGGTACATCGAACCCTGCTTTTTGGAGTGCAAGATTTTTAGCTAGTTGTTCCTGTCCGCCCTGTACACCTTCAAGAGGTGCTTCCGCTCCAGCAGCTGTAAGAACACGAGGAATTAATTGGGCATTTAATTTTTCAGCAGCGCCTTTCTGCAACAAGTTTTCTACACCATACCTAGACGCAACACCACCTAATGCAGTACCAGCCATAATTTGTAATGCGTTTGGCCCAAGATATTCCTGAGCTTTAGCTGCTTTACTTTCAGCTTCGGAAGGCTTCATACCACCTTTTTCTAGCTCGTCTTTTACTGCATCATATACGGAACCTTTAATAGTACCAGCACCTTGCGCTGCACCAATTACTGTATTTAATGCTTTAACTGTTGCTCCACCTAATTTAGCAAGACCGCCAATAACACCTGTACCTATATAAGGCACAATAGAACCTAGACCTTGCGCTAAGGACTGTACAGGAGCATCTGCAATAGTGCCAAGGTATGCGCCAATTTCTTTAGTAAGGTCGCCACTTTTCTCAGCTTCTGCTATCTTAGCTTGGCGTTGCGCCATTTCAGCTTTACGCTCTGGACTGTAAGCTCCTTCTAAAGCTTTGTTTTGTTCTTCTAAAAATTTAGAAGCTGCATTGTTTGCGCCAAACACATCAGTCAAAGATTTACCAGCGCCAATAATACCTTGCCCTAAAGCAGCCGCCGTTTCTTTAGCAGAAAACCCAGCAGGTTTAACTACTTCAGGTTCTTTAGGTTTAGCTTTACTTAAATGCCCAAGTATTTCTTCGTCCGAATACCCAGCTTTTTTAGCGCTATCAACATCAAACCCAGACTGCTTGCCTAAAAATCCAGCAATTTCTCCGTTTGAGTATCCAGCTTTTCTAGCGCCTTCGATATCAAAAGCCATACTTAACCTTTATTTTTGAAAAGAATTTAAAGGAGGTCGTTTATTTGGGTCTACAACACTAGTAGAATCAGCGGGCATATTTTTAGTAGTAAGCCCTTCTAATTTTTTAGTTAAAGTATTTCTTTGTTTTTCTAAAGGACCTAATTCTTTATTTACATTTGCTTTAGCATCTTCTAATCTAGTCTTTTGTTGAGCTGTTAATTCTGGCCTAGTTGAAAATCTTTTAATAAGATTAATATCCCCTTCTAAAGACCCATTAGATTTTACTTTAGCTTCTATTGCTCTTTCAATTTTTACTAAATCATCATTAGTTTTATGATACTCTTTATTTTCTGGACTTTCCTTAGCGCCCATAGTTGCATCAGCTCTTATTCTAGCTTCTTGTAAACCACCAGCTATTCTTTCTTTGTTTCTTTGAGTATCGCCAATTTCTTTTGCAACAATACCTGTTAATGCAGTTGCTTTTGCTATTTGCGTACCCCAAGTATCTATACCAAATTTAATAGAAGCTGATCGTTTTTTATCAGCAGCATCAATCTTGCCAATTTTTTCAAGGTAATCAATTTGGTCTAAATCAGCAATAGACTTATCCATATCCCTGCGTATTTTAGTAGCTTCTTTTTTATCTGAAATAAAGTCAGGTATTTTGGCTTTCATTGCATTAAGACCTGCAACAATAGTATTTCCCGGAGTTGAACCCCACATGGCAAAGAACTCTGCCATACGCATAGCTTGTGTGTATTTAGCTTCATCCGCAGCACTAGTTTTTTCTGCCATTATTTGTGCTCGACGTGCCATAGCTGGGTTCTCACCCGCAAATTCTTTTGCAATTTTTTCATCTCTTGCTAGTATCTGCGCAGTACTCATTCCAGCGTTTTCATCTACTGGCGGTTTTGGACTAATACCTAAATTTTTAGATATTATATCCATTATGTTTTGTGTTGAACTTGATACTGAGTCTGGCGTGTTATTGCCCATAGCCGCATTAAATTCTGGATTTGTTTTTCTAATTTGGTCAATCTTTTCTTTAGATACTTTTCCAGTTCCATCAGATGACGCTACAGATGCTGGCGCTGCCCCTGCTGGCGTAGTTACTTTTGGTGAAGTTCCCGCTGGAGCTGCTGCTGGGTTTGCTGCTAGAATACTTTTAGAATCTACTGGTTTTTTATTTCGGTTATCAAAATAATCCGTTGCAAGATATGCTTTTTCTTGCTCTCTTAAATCAGGTGCCATACCTTGTAAAGATTCTAAAGTACGTCTTTGATTATCTGGTACAAACTTAGTAGGGTCTTGTCTTTGAGCATCTCTTGCGGAAGCTCGTCTAAAATCTATAGCTTGCTCTTCGGGAGTTTGTCTAAATTTACTAATAACAGAGTTAGCTGCTTGCGAAATTGGCCCAGTAAGTTTATTTACTAGTGGCAAGTTTTTTATAGTGTCTAACACTGGGTTATTTTGGCTAAGAAATTGTTCTTCTCTAGCTCTATCAGCATTTGCTCCGGGATATGCCTCTTGATAATCTGCTCGTGCTGCGGCGTCAGTTAATGCGCCACTAGTGCTTTCACCTTTATAAAATCTCATAACGCCACCTTGAGCAGCTTGTTTAATACCTGCCATATTGCGTGTTGCTAAGATTTGTTTTATATCATTCTTAATACTCTCGCTACTGCTAGACTTTAACTGTGCTTTTAATGACTCGTCTGGCATGTCTTCTAATTTAGCACGGACTGACCCACCAACATCATAGGACATGATGCCACCTTCAGCAGCTTTAACTACTCCACCTTTAGCTTTAACAGCGTTATATAGCGATGCTCCAGCACCCAATGCACCAATACCCTGTGTTATCGGGTTAGCTTGCGCTTGGTATTGTTGAGTAGTCTGAGCTTGCATTGGTAGACCACGAAGCATATTAGACATAGTACCCAACTGCATTATTGGATATTGTTGAGCGTTAGCGTAATCTTGAATAGCTTGGTTAATCTGTTGTTGTTGTAGTTGTTGCTGTTGTGCGCCCACCGCATTTTGTGCAGTAAGAATCCCCTGTTGAGCCGCAAGTTGTTGCCCACCAATACCAGCAAGTTGTCCACTTAATTGTCCAGCTTGCCCTAACCCCTGCATCCGGTAGTTAGCTCCAAACTGTTGTTGTCCAATGTTTTGACCTTGAGCCGCTAACTGCGCCTGTTGGTTTGCAAGATTAGCTTGATTTCTAGATTGTTGGTTAGACAAGTTAGCAGCTTGATTAAACTGACCTTGTTGCATCCCATACTGCCCCATCAATGCCTGATTAGCTAAACCGCTTTGTTGTTGATTAGCTAAATTAGCCATACCAAATTGGTTCTGCGCAGCTTGATTAGCTTGGTTAGCTGTTTGTTGGTTAGCTAAATTAGCCATACCAAACTGATTACGGGAAGCTTGATTAGCTTGATTAGCTGCTTGGTTAAACTGCCCCTGTTGCATTCCATATTGACCAGCTAATGCTTGGTTAGCCAAGTTAGCTTGTTGTTGATTACCAGCATTAAATTGATTAGCCGCTTGACCAAACTGACCTTGCTGCATACCATATTGACCAGCTAATGCCTGATTTGCAAGATTAGTTTGTTGTTGTGCCTGTTGGTTTGCTTGATTAGCAGCTTGCCCAAACTGACCTTGTTGCATCCCATACTGTCCAGCCAACGATTGATTTGCAAGATTGGCTTGCATCTGAGCCTGTTGATTTGCTTGGTTTGCTGCTTGTCCGAACTGACCTTGTTGTAAACCGTATTGCCCCATTAACCCTTGATTTGCAAGGTTAGCCTGTTGTTGCAACTGTGCGTTTTGTAACCCAGTGTTATATCCCATGTTTTGGTTAGATATACCAGCTTGTAAATTAGCGCCTTGGTTAGCTTGTTGAGCTTGTAAACTAGCTTGTTGTTGCGCATTAAACTGTTGTTGGGCATTATTAAACGCTTGATTATATCCTTGGCTAAGTATTTGATTCTTAGCTATACCAGCATTACGTTGGTTTTCAGCAGCCATTAATGCTTCACGGCTCCCACCAAATGCGCCAGACTTAGCTGCACCACTCTTTTGTTGTGTGCCAGTAATATCATACTGTCTTTGTACTTCAGCAAGTTGCGGGTCTAATGCTGACTGCAAATAAGGGTTCATGTATTTAGATACATTTCCGCCCGTGTAATCTTGTGTACCTACATTTTGGGCATTGACATCTTGTGGTCCACCAAACTGAGCTGCTTGTGTAAGTGGAGTATTACTTAGTTGAGCAGCTTGCATTGCCGCAGCTTGTGCTTGTGGCGAGTTACCTAATTGAGCAGCTTGCATTGATGCAGCTTGTGATTGTGGCGAGTTACCCATTTGGGCAGCTTGCATAGCCGCAGCTTGTGCTTGTGGTGAACCCCCCATTTGGGCAGCTTGCATATCTTGCCCAGAACCCGTAGCAGCTTGCATGTTTTGCCCGTAACCCGTAGCAGCTTGAGACATTGGAGCATAGCCCATTTGAGCAGCTTGTGATTGAGCCCCACGGACTTGGTTATATCCTGCACTCATTGGATTGTATTGTGCACCTAAACTAGCAAGAGCCGCTTGTTGAGTCATATTAGATGCATCAGCAAATTGTCCGGGAGTCTGTAATGACATAATGCCCCGTTGGGCTTGTTGTTGCGCAGGAGTAAATTGAGCTATAGCTTTTCCGGGGTCGTATCCAGTCATGTTACCCGAAGCATCGTATGTACCACCAAAAGCTTTATACGGTTGGAAGCCAGTTATTCCCCCCGAGTCATCCGTTTTATACAGTTGCTTTTGGGTAGCACCCAACATAGTCTCGACATACGGCTGTGCGTATTCTGGGATGTTTGAAGTATTACTTGTACTAGTTGTTTGTGTTGGTCCGCCGCCGCCGCCCTTACCCATATCTGCTCCTTATAGTGGTAACTCAAATGTTACCCAATTTTGCTTATACCCATCGCTCTGAAATATTTTAGCCCAACCAGCTCTGGCTGTAGCTTCAATTCCATCACATCCCATGTCTTTTGCATATCTCTGCAACAAACTTAACATCGGTTCTTTCCATTCTTTTAAGTCATACCCGCCACAAAACGACATACATAACAACTTACGCTTAGGGTAAACCATTACATTAGTTACCACCGCACCTTTTATAACCGAGCTATCAAACGCAACCCACAACTGATAATCATGTTCCATTACTGAGTCATAAATATCATCGCTTGTAAATCTGCCATAAGTATACTTAGCGGCTTTATCCATAAATGGCTCTACTTGTTTCCAGCATGTATTAATTAGCTGGGGAGGAACCATTGATACTTCCATTACTTTTTAGGCATAAACTTGTTTGGGTTAATCTTCTTACCTTGTTTAGGATTACCTGTTCTAGCTTGCCGCACACTGTTCATCATCTCATGCAATTTCTTAGCTCCCGCTTCGGTTGAACCATTACCTAAATGCGATACTACATCGGCAGGGATTACAAACTCTCCATCAGCTAAACGAGCTGGCTGTCTATCAGAAATAGTTGCAGGGATGTTATCACTCATGCCATCACCGGGACCTCTTAGCAAACGAGGATTACCGCCATTAGCATAACCGCCTAAGTTGTACCCCATAATACCGCCTTGAGCTGCAAGAATAGATTCTTGATTATCATATTTACTTCGCTCACCGCTAACTGGACCTAAATCTAATTGACCGGGACGTCTACTAGGAGGTAGATATTTAGCCCCTGTATTTACATAAGAGCGTTGCTCTATTGCTTTGCGCCTAGTTTCCGCTGCTTCATCAGCTAATTTATTAGCAGTATTTGGGTTTGTATCACGGAAAGTATCTACAGATTGGAATCTAGTATCGGGTGGGGTGTATCTACTTGGGTTATCCATCATATCCGCAAATCGCAAAGAGGCATCATAAACATCCATCTTACCCCCGTCTCTGTAACTAGCAATCCCACCTGAAGCCATAGCCGTTGAGTTAGGGTCGTACATTGGATTCATTAAAGAAATGTCACGACCATCACCCATGTTGTTCATCGGAGCAATTTGAGGCTCCCCTGCCATACCTTTACCACCTAGCCCTCGTTGCACTGGCGCACCTACTTGGGGTTCCTGAAATTGTCGTTCTGGTGGGGGTTCTGGCATAGCTCCAATTAACGCTTGCTGTAAAGGTCGTTGTGCAACTTGTGGTCGTGGAAATTCTTTTTGTGCGATTTGTTTTTTGTATACCTCGCTATTATAATCTGGGATTCCTCCACCCCCTGCTGGTTGTGGTTGTGGGGGTTGTCCAACTTGAGGTCCAGTCATATTACCTTTACCGCCTAAGCCACGTTGTATGTTATTAAATAAATCTCCGCCATTAGCAGGGGGAGTGTTACCGCTACCAGCTGGGGAATATGGAGACCCACTACCACCAAAACCAGCAGGTTCACCATTACCACCCCCAGCAGATTCACCATTACCTATGCTAAGAGGTACGTTTAGTTGCATCTGTCCACTACCTGTAACACCACCATCAGCCATATTACGCTGAGCAATGTTTCCACTCATTGGGTCAGTAGCCATAGAATACTGCGATGTTCCCATCATTGACTGTGCAGGATTAGCAAAGTTTGTAGTAGGAGCCGGACCGCCCATAGCTAAATCCGTAATACCACCTGATGCATATGATGGGTAATTAGATTTAGTCTGGTACATAGTGGGGTCAGGGTGCGTACCTTGGAAGTCTGACGAAAAATGATACGGGTTGTTAAATGTTCTTTGAGGAGGAGGCGAAGCACCTTTTTGGCGTAATGCCCCAGTAGCAGAAAGTAATCCGTATGCGCCTAGCCCAGCTTTAAACTTGTTTCCTTCTACCCATTTAGATGAGTCTTCATATGCCTTCATAAAAGGATTAGTTGGTTCTGTTGGCGTAGGCGTATAATTATTTGATAATTTATCGTATGTATTTTGAGCACCTTGATCAAATGACGGCTGTGTAGAGGCATTAGGAATAGTATCTGCTGGAAGATTTTGATTTGGTATATATTGATTAGGATACGCATCAGAAGCATATTCCGGATTAAATCCCGGCGCATTTGCTAGTTGTGTGCCCTGACTCTGAATTTCAGGTAAAGGGTTATAAGTAATTGGTTTTGCGTTGGCAAAATCTATCCCTGCGCTTGGTCCTGCTGGAGGAGGCGTAGTTGCTGGAGGGAGAGTAGTTGCTGGAGGAAGAGTAGTTGCTGGCGGTAATGGAGCGGCTTGTGTTATCCCTTGCGCCCCCGCTTGTGTAGCGGCTTGTTCTGTACCAGCTTGCATTATCCCTTGTTGGGTAGCTTGTTGAGCAGCTTGTTGAGCAGCGGCTTCAGAGGCGGCTTGTTCTGCGGCGGCGGTAGCAGCGGCTTCAGAGGCGGCAGCGGCAGCGGCTTCGGCGGCGGCTTCTTCGGCAATCATTGCTGCTATTTCAGCAGCGCCTATTTCAATTAATGGCATAGTTAATCCTTGTCCATGAGTTCTGGGGACTCTAGTCCCGTTCCTCGTAAATTATGTAAACAACATAAAACTACATCATCTGTCAGCGCTATAAAGGCGTGTTTTTTGCCAGCAGGAATTTTAATAATTGAAGGCGCACTATATTGTCCCAAAACTTTACCGTCTTGCCAAGCTTCAATTGTACCGCTAGATACTAATGTAATGTGGTCGTGAGTATGGACATGCTGTCCTACTATACTTTTAGCTTTTTCTAAAGTGTAAGCACGAACCCAAATATCATCAACTTCAGCAAATTCTATATAGTCAAATTTAGCTTTTGTATATTTAAGTTGTGGTTCTGGAGTTTCTGTATTCATATCTAATGTTATCATATTAAACCGTTGTTCCAGCGGAATCTTTCCATACGGTTCCGTTCCAATAAATTGGTTTTACAAGCGTTGTGTCATAGTAAAACTGTCCTACAGAAAGATACTTGGTTGGTCTATTTGCTGTTGTTCCAGAATTAGGCGTAGACGTAGATAAAGAAAAGTTATCTATCTGAGTAAAATAAAGTCGTAGTACATTCAATAACTGATTGATATAGTCTTGAGCGTAATTGACCGGACCAATAGGCAAGTTAGGAGCTTTTAACGGTAATGGGCGTATCGTTTTATTAGGAGTAACCATTATCTTCTGCCGTCAGGTCTAATATCAATACGAGGTGCACCTAGTTGCCAAGCCACCCCAACGGTAGTTGACTCAATCTTAAACGCCATCTGTCTACCACGAATCCTTGTGTAAACCTGTCCAGTAAACTCTTGGATGTTATAGAAGTTTTGTGTATTACTATAGACGTTAGAACTTTGCACTTTAGGGCTATCAGCCGGACCATAAGCAGTACCAGAGTTAACTCTAGGAAGTACCGTCATTGTTACAGACGGAGAACTAACATTAGAACCGTTAAAATTAAGGTCAGGTAAAATTCTCCATACAAAACCAAAGTTATGTCCATCGCCAATATCAAAGTCAGAAGATTGTATATAAGCCGTTATT
>Ga0114970_10001393_pt1 | contig 18029 bp, 8 predicted proteins | sample M_140205_XF_Meta_FD_87030 | JGI IMG/M metagenome (GOLD analysis project Ga0114970, IMG submission 87030) | Freshwater microbial communities from Lake Montjoie, Canada to study carbon cycling - M_140205_XF_MetaG | ecosystem: Environmental > Aquatic > Freshwater > Lake | place: Lake Montjoie... | reverse complement strand
TCCTTGTAGCATATCTTTCGCATAATTTCATGAACATGTTGGCCAAAGTTCGGGTCATTTTGCCATGATCTTTACAGAACTCGCCCCCATCTAAGGTGCCCTGCCAATGGCTTTTGCCCACCAAAAACGGCACCTTATTGTTGTCAATTCGATAATGCCAGAACGGAGGAAAGTTAACTCTCATGTGTGTGGGATCCAGCACCACGTCCTCAACCAGGTCTGCTAATGGATCTTCTGTTACATCATCCAGGTCCAAGATGTCTTCAATTTTTTTCTTTTTGGCAGCAGTTTTGGGCACTTTCTTGGGAGCCATGGGTATGTGTTCCCAGGTCATGATGCGGAAAACCACTTCTGTATTGGGTATTTTTTTGGGATCAAGAACTTCACCGGTTTCACGTTTGTGACGGTCTGCACGATTGCGGCGTGCTTCGGCCACAGTTTTTTGATTGATTTTGCTTACACTGGGCAGGATCATGTCAAACTGATGATCAGTCACACGGTCCAGGAATGAGCAGTAGGTGTTTTTGCTGAGATGTATTTCTTTAAGAATATCTCTGTTGTTGAGATAGTTAACACGCGGCGCAGTCTTTGCGATTAGGGTCATTGATAAGTCTCCAAGTATGTACTTATTGTAGCATATCTACAACAGTTGTCAACCTCTTCTTAAACTGCGTGGTTAAAAAATTTGTTAAATAACACATACAGGAATAAAAACATGGCACTCAGATCCGTCGACGACCCAGATTACACCAACCCCTATGGCATTGGTGCCCAAGAACAGGACGTTGCAATAAGCAAAAAACTCATAGCAGAACGCAATGCCAACGAATTACAGTTAATTGCAGAACAGGCCAAGTATTCCCGCCAAGAACAAAAACGCCTGGAAGCAGAGGCAGCGGCTGCTGCTGCTCGAGGCGATTCAGATGCGGCTGCCAAGGCAACCGCAGCCAAACAATACGCAGATGAAAAAGCCAGTATTGCTGCCGATCTTGAACGAAATGGTCGATTGCGTCAACAGACTGAACAAGGACTACAAGAACACGAAGCAACTCTTGCTCGAATGCGAGCCAAGGAAGCCGCTACCCCGCCCAACGTTAAGATTGTGAATGCTGGATCTGACCCAGCAGCTCAATCTCCTCCCACAGTGCCCACGCTGAGTGAATCTACTGCGTCTTCATATTCGCCTGCAACAGTAGAACCAAATAATAGTCCATATGCATCACAACGAGCACAGCAAAACGAACAGATACAATCTGCGGAACCTGCGCCAATCTCTCAAGGCAACAGCCCATATGCATCACAACGAGCACAGCAAAACGAACAGATACAATCTGCGGAACCTGCGCCGGTAGAGCCAGGGTCACTGGCGGAAACACAAAACAATGTGTTGAGCACAATACAAACCAATCCGGTGTCAACACCTGGTGCAGTTCCAGATACTCCAGCTGCCACTGGCGTCTTTGCCAATCCCAATTTTTCTCAAGAAGCCATAAGTGGCGTAACAGAACCTGCAGCAGTGTCAGCAGGAACGCCAGGAGCTGAAAGTGCCTTTAATCAAGGAGCTTTAGGAACTAGAGCACCGGCACCAGTAGATGATCCCACAGCAGCGGCAGCAGCAACCCCTGCAGTACCACCAGTCGAAACAGCAGCACAACAAGCAGAACGAGAAGCTAGAGATGCCGCAGCCGCTGAACAAGCTGCCAAGCTACGAGCACAACAACAAGCAGCCATACAAGCTGAGTTTCAAACTCCGGCCAACGGCGACTGGCGTGTGCGACTGCGTCTGGCTCCAGGTGCCACTTATTTGTACAAAGATACTGACAACAAACTGCTGGCTCCACTGGCAGCCAGTGACGGAGTGGTATTTCCATACATGCCTACTATCGGTACCACCTACTCAGCCAACTACGATCAAACTGATCTGGTGCACAGCAACTACAAAGGTTATTTTTATCGCAATAGTGCAGTGGACGCTGTCAGCATCACTGGCAAATTCACAGCACAAGACACATTTGAAGCCACTTACATGTTGGCAGTGATACATTTTTTCAGATCAGTGACCAAAATGTTTTATGGACAAGACTGGCAACGAGGTGCTCCTCCTCCATTGGTGTTCTTGTCGGGACTGGGCGAGTACCAGTTCAACAATCATCCTTGTGTGGTCAGCAGTTTCAACTACAGCCTGCCCAATGATGTGGACTACATCAGAACCAAGCCCAACAACTACAATGTGGATTTGAGTTCTCGTGAAACCAAACCTGACAGCGGCCCATTCAGTGAAATTCTTGGCGTGGTCCAGCGTTTGAAAAACGCAGCCCTGCCCAGAGGAGCTCAGCGTCCGGTACCAGAACAAGGCCTGGTCACTGCGCAGAGTGTGAACAACACTCAAAACAGTACCTATGTGCCCACCAGCTTGGATATCACCATTTCATTGCTGCCGATAAACACTCGAAAACAAATCAGTCAAGGGTTTAGTGTGCAAGAATTCAGCAAAGGCACACTGTTGAGAAAAGGATTCTGGTAATGGCCAATTATGATCCCACAAGCCCGTACTACTTGACCGGTGTGAGTCAATTTTTCCTTGACGTCATGGTCAATAGACCCATACCCAAAGAAACTGATGACTTGCCGTTTGAAATAAACTTGACTTATCAATACAGGCCAGATCTGCTGGCCAATGACCTGTATGGCAATGGCGCTTTGTGGTGGGTGTTTTATCAGCGCAATCCCAACACACTCACAAAACCCCCACTGGATTTTGTACAAGGCACGTTGATCTATTTGCCCAAGATCAACACTTTGAAATCAGCTCTGGGATTCTAATATGGCCACAGTAGCAGAGATTGAACAACAAATAGCAGAACTCCGGGCTCGACTGGGCGGCCTTGAGGCTGCAAAGAACGCAGTTCTACAAGAAATCAATACATTAACGGCAGAAATGAACGAGTTAAGAGCTGCCGCTCGAAGACAAGCCGCCGGCGGCGACCAAGCTGGTGCAGCGGATTTGCGAGCTCAAGCAGCTCAGATAGAAGCAAGGATTGGACAACTGTACCAAAGCCCGGCATTTGCCAATTTGACCGAGGCTCAACTGCAAATTCAAAAACTTGAAGCAGAGTTGTATAACGCACAACAGAAAGCAAAGTTTGAAGAACAACAAGCAAAGCAGCCGCCGGCTACTACGGAGCGCACTGCAGAGCAAAAGGCAGAAAGTGACAAAACCACTCCTGTGGTTGACAAGCCAGCGCCTGTGCCACCAGAAGGTGGTGACAATGCAAATACTGCCCCTACTGCTGAAAATCCATCGCAGACGAAACAGACAGTGGCACAGGACGACAAACCACCACCATCAGCTGCCACAACACAAACAGCCGCCAATCAAGTCAATGCCAACACTGCTGATCCATCCAATGGTTTTGTGAAACCACAGCCCAATGTGTTGGATTCATTTGCCAGCACCACCTGGTCAGCCAGTGTGTATTTGTTGGCACCGTACCTATACAAAGAACTGGTCACTGGTTTAGAGTCAGGAATTCCGGGAGCATACCTGTTGTTTCAAACTGCTGGTGCAGGTGCTCAAGCTGGTACCATAGGCAACCGTACTACTCAAACTGGTACTGCTGGTGTTGACCCAGTAAAAGTCGGTGGCGCCGGTGGCGGCGTTGCCAGAAATGCATTTTTTACAGAAGACTTTTACATTGATTCACTCACACTGGAAACTGTATTGCCAGGTGGTGGCACAGGTGCTGCCCACAGTGCTACAACTTTGAAATTCACAGTGATTGAACCAGGCAATATCAGTCTGTTGGATCGACTGTACTTGGCAGTGCAAGATGCCAACCAAGGCAGCGTGGACAACAGCATAGTCAACTATTCTGCTGCACAATACCTGTTGGTCATCAGCTGGTTTGGTTATGACATAGCAGGTAACTTGATCAAAAACAGCACCATAACAGAAGATGCCAAGACCAAACTAATCAATCCCAACGCAGCCTTGCAAAAGCTCATACCATTCACAATCAATAACATTGACTTCAGTGTGGGCGGCAAACTGGTGTCATATGATTTTGACTGTTCCCCGGTGGGACAGATCATTGCTGGTGGAACTCGCAGAAGTACCATACCCAGAGACATACAGCTCACAGCTGGCACAGTGGGACAACTGCTGCGAGGTGGCGGCGCAGATGTCACTAACTCCGCAGCTTCTGCTCCGGGAGCCAACACAACCAATACAACCAATACTCAGCCAGCCAAAAGCCCTTCCAAGGCCAATAATGCTCCAGCAGGCAAGATCACTCTCAAGCAAGGTCTGGCCACTGTCATGAATGAAACTGCTCAAGAACCAGTGAGCAAAAATATCTATACCATAGCAGATCAGTATGAAATTGTTTTTGTGGGACCAGGCTCTGATGAAATAGAAAATGCCACGTTGATTTTGCCCGGGTCCATTGTGAATCAGTCTACCAGTCCCATGGCCACATCCGCGTCTGAGAATGCCAACACCGCGTTGAACCCCAATGCCAGTGCCATGCAAACCAAGTACAAAAATTGGAGTATTACAGCAGGCATGCAGATTGTGCAGGTGATTGATTTGGCCATACGCAACAGCAGTTACATCTACAACCAAAGTCTCACAGTGCTCAATGCTCAAGGCAAAGAGCAAGTAAACGCTTCGGTAGCCAACAAAATAAGTGATAGCAAGCCCATGAAATGGTTCAAGATCAATTTTGTGGCCATTCCCATTGCCAATGACCCTGCTCGCAATGACTATGCTTACAAACTGCGATTTGAAATAAGTACTTACACACTACGACAATTTGACAGCAGATACTTTCCATTGACTCCATTTCGCGGAGTGCATAAAAGTTATCCTTATTGGTTCACCGGCCAAAATACCGCAGTGTTGGACTATACAGCCAAGTTCAGCAATCTATACAATCTCACAGTAACTGGCGGTCCTGGCCAAGAAAACAACGTGAACAAGGCCCGTCGTGCTGCCACTGCCAACATGCGTGAACTGGTAAAAATTAATTATTTTCCAACCAGCACAGAAAGCAACAAAGGCGCAGCCAACAACGCCAATGAAGTGGGAGCCAATGCGTCTGAATATCTATACCAAGAAGACAATCCAGGCGGTACTGACCTACGTATCATTGGTGATCCGGCTTGGATACAGCAAGGCAGTCTCACTGGCAGATTGACCAATGGCAAAGACTTCAGCATACTGCCTTTTTTGCCCGACGGCACTATAAATTTTGATTCCTCACAGGTGATGTTTGAAGTGAGTTGGCAACGTCCCGAAGACTATGATCTCACCACTGGACTGGCTGACCCTTATGCCAGACCAGGCAATGCCAGCCGACAGCCACAACAAAGCAATGTGTATGTGGCCACCAAGGTCATGCATGAATTCCGTGGGGGCAAATTTGAACAAGTGGTCAATGGTGCATTGTTCAATTATCCAAAACCTGATGGACTCAACACTGTGAATGGTGGTGCAACAGTTGGCAAATCCACAGACAAAGCAGCCGCGGCAGCCGGCACAGCCAGCAATGCAGTGTCTAGCAACGGCGCAGTAGAACGAGACAATGCCGCAGTGTCTGGTGTAAGGAGTAGTGCGGACGGTGCTGGACCTAACCCCATCTCAGCCACGGCCAGTGGACCCAATGGATTCTTGGACAGCGCACAAAAACAATTGCAAGGTGCAGGTGCTATGGTAGCCAGCAGTTTGAATACATCAACAGTACAGGATTTCAGCAACAGCATTGCACCATTTGCCGCAGTCAACAATGTGGTGCCTGCCAGTTACCCACGTGCGCCCACAGGATCCGGAGTTGGGCCTGCGCCATTGCCCAATCTGGCCGACGCAGGGTTGCCAGACGTGCTGCGGACCGCGGTGAAAAAAATCAACGACAACCCGTTGGCCACAGCCGTGTATGGACGAACACAATTGATATCTAAAGATGCATAAGGACTGACATGTCAGAAGAAATACTCCGCAGTAGAGGAAGACCGCAAAATTTCAAACAAGATCGTGGTGGTGTGGCCACAGAGTTTGGACCTTTTACTGCTGTGGTAAAAAACAATGTGGACCCCACTAGATCTGGACGCTTGCAGGTGTTCATTGAAAATTTCAACAGTGGTGCTGATGAAAACGACAATCGATTCTGGACCACAGTGGGATACTTGCCTGGATTTTATGGCTCAACCCCCGCGGGGCTGGCACCAGACAACGCAGTGGGCAGCTACCTTACCAATCAAAGCTCTTATGGCATGTGGCTGACGCCACCTGATATTGGTATCACTGTGGTAGTGGTGTTTGTGAACGGTGACAGAGACCTGGGCTATTACATTGGTGCTGTGCCAGACCAAGGCACCGGTCACATGATACCAGCCATAGGCGGCAGTGCAAATTATCGCACAGACAACAAAAATCAAGAAACTTACTATGTAGATTCAGCTTTGTTGCCTGTGACAGAAATCAATACCAGCAACCCTGAAGTGATCAACGATGCAAGATTCTTTGATAAGGCCAAGCCTGTGCATGCAGTAGTAGCTGGTGCTATGTTTCAGCAAGGACTCAACACTGATCGCGAACGCGGACCCATAAGAAGCAGCAGTCAACGAGAAAGTCCCAGTAGAGTATTTGGAGTATCTACTCCGGGTGTACCTGTGTATCAAGGTGGCCTCAAACCTAACGACATAGCACAAAAAATAGCCAGTGGAGAGATCAAACCCGCAGACGCTCAGGTCATAGGACGCATGGGCGGACACACCCTGGTCATGGATGACGGTGATTTAAACGGTGAAAATGCCTTGTTTAGACTGCGTACCCCCAAGGGTCATCAGATCACCATGAACGACTCCGGCAACTTCTTTTACATCACTCATGCCAATGGACAAACATGGCTGGAGTTTGGTCAAGAAGGCACTGTGGATGTGTTTAGCACCAACTCCATCAACATGCGCACACAGGGCGATATGAATTTTCATGCTGATCGTGACATCAACATGTTTGCTGGGGGCAACATACAGGTCAAAAGCACGTTGGCCACCACAATTGAAAGTGTGACTGATCTTTCAATCTCAGCTCAACGAAATTTTAAAATTTACAGCAAAGACACCATTGGCATCAAAGCTGACGGCAGCCTGGCTTTGCAAAGTGCCACTGGCACATGGAACGGTGGCGGATCACTGTTGTTTACCGCAGGCGGCATTGATCTCAACGGACCAGCAGCACCTACAGTGACCAAGCCCGCGCCCATTATCACACGCAAGCTGGATGACACCTCATTCAGCACGGCTCAAGGCTGGACTGTGGCTGCTGGCAATCTTGAAAGCATTGTGAACCGAGCTCCCACACACGAACCTTATCCTTATCACAACAAAGGAGTCAATATCAAAGTTAATCTTGAACCAGGACAACCATCTCCTCCGCCAGGTGCTATACCTGTACCAGCTGGCGTGGTCATTAGAGCAAAATGAACCAATATTCATTTACTTTTGGGGGCAAAACTTTTCAAGTTGATGTACCCGTCGGACTGACTGAAGCTCAGGCACGACAAATATTTGACCAACAGTCCAAGACTGGTGCATTGGTGGGACTCAAACCCGGAGACATAATTGATGCTGCCAGTCAAGCAGCCGCTGCGGTGCCTGGTGCCACAGCACAATTCACACAGGCTCTCAGCGGCATCCCGGGCGGTTTGCAAGGTGCGTTGACATCACCAGACGCCAAGGCTGCACTGTCCGGTGCAATTGATCAAGGCGAACAAATTTTGTCCAACATCACCAAAACACTGTCTTCCACCCCAGTGACCAATGGAATGAGCATACCAGAATTTGCCAAACAGGCAGAAGCCTTGGTACCAATTCAAGGACTCAGCAGTGTGGATGTACGAGCAGGATTGAGTCAGGCAGCGGCTCTGGTGGGGCAAGCGTCCACAGAAATCAGCAATGCACTGGGTGTGGGCAAGTTTGGATTTGATGCTTCACAATTAGAAACAGCTGGCCTGCTCAAACCAGGCACTGCCAGCACATTTTTGTCACAGGGTGCCAATGAACTGACATCAATACTGCAAAGTCCCACGGTGTGGACTGGCGCTGGAGGCATCAGCAACTTGGATAGTTTTTTGTCCAACCCAGCAGCACAAAATTTAACACAACAAAACTTGATGGATTCAGGACTGTCAGCAGTGAAACAACTGGGCCTTCCCTTGGACAAACTTGATAGCAAGGCATTGGCTGGTGTGGCACTGAATGCAGCCAAATCAATTGAAACCACACTGGATTGGGCCAAAGGACAAGCCTTGTCTGCAGACATCAAAGCCGAATACGATACCTTGGCCAAAGATGCAGCATTTGCAATAGGAACAGCACAAGAAAAATTAAATGATGCACTGAAACAAGAAGAATTTGCTTTGCCCTCAGAGAACACAGTGGATCGAGCCACGCTGGATGCCGCAGTCACCAGATTGTTCGGTAACGACAAAATTCCATCTTTTGAGTACGGCAGCGGTGAACGCGACGAAGCACTGGATGCACAGTACAAAGATCTACAAAAACAATGGGCAGATATTGGTGACAATATTGCTGCTGCAAAAATTAGAAGTACCTCAACAGCAGAAAATGCACAGGCCAATCTCAGCAAAGCCAATGGTTTCCTAGCACAGAGTCGAGCAATAGAAGGCCAGCTGAAAACTCTACAGCAACAGGCCGCTGCCAAACTCAATGTTGGTCTTGCGTTTGATATTGGAGTATTGTTGGCCGACGTTCAATCCATTATTGATAAACTTCTCTATGCCACCATACCGTGGCTGCGCAGTTTGTTAAATCCCGATGCGGCGCCAGCCACACCTTTTTAAGCCATAAATATCGGTATGACCACATACATTGGCTTTAATACCATCAACCAAAATAAAAAATTCACGCTCACAGATTTTGAGTTGATTCAACGTGATCTCTTGAACGCATTTAGTATTCGCCAGGGAGAACTGCCTGGCAGACCCAGTTATGGCACCACAGTGTATGAATATCTTTTTGAGAATCAATCAAGCCAAATGCAACAGGCCATCAAGGACGAAATACAGCGTGTGGCCTCAGGGGATCCACGGTTGTTTCTCAATGACATACAGGTATTCCCACAGAACAATGGTATTTTGATACAATTAGAAATCACAATAGTACAGACCACTGAAGCCAAGATACTTGCTATCTTTTTTGATGCGCAACAACAAACTGCTGGCTATGTATAACTGCGCCGTTTTCTTTGTCAATAAATAACTCTAGAGGCACAGAGATCAATGGCAACCACCACAAGACAGACCGCAGTATTTGGCGTAGAAGACTGGAAACAGATCTATCAAACTTATCGCGAAGCGGACTTTCAAAGCTACGACTTTGAAACACTACGCAAGAGCTTTATTGATTATCTACGCTTGTATTATCCTGAAACATTCAATGACTATATTGAATCCAGTGAGTTTATTGCGCTGTTGGATGTTATGGCTTTTATGGGTCAGGCACTGGCATTCCGTACTGACCTAAACACTCGTGAAAACTACATTGACACTGCTGAACGTAGAGATTCAGTGGTGCGCCTGGCAGATCTAGTCAGCTATTCAGCCAAACGCAACACTGCGGCTGAAGGGTATCTCAAAGTTTTCAATGTCAGTACCACAGAAAACGTGGTTGACTACAACGGAATCAATCTCAGCAACGTCACTGTGAACTGGGCCGATCCCACCAACCCTGATTGGCAAGAACAGTTCACTGCTATTATCAATGCCAGCCTGGTAGACAGTCAAAAGATTGGCCGTCCAGGCAATCGACAAAGCATATTGGGTGTGCTTACTGATGAGTATGCTGTGAATCTCGTGCCAGGATTTTTGCCAGTTATTCCATATTCGTCCACAGTGGATGGCATCAACATGCAGTTTGAAGCAGTGACTTCTACGTCAGTGGGCCAAGACTATGTGTACGAACCTGCACCTGTACCCAGCACAGCATTCAACATACTGTTCAGAAACGATCAACTGGGATTTCAATCAGCCAACAACGGCTATTTCTTCTTGTTCAAGCAGGGTGTATTACAAAATCAAGACTTTAATTTGAGTGAACGCATTGCCAACCGCACTGTGGACATCAACATCGAAGGTGTCAACAATGAAGATCGTTGGTTGTTTCAGTTGGATAATCTAGGCAACATTGCTCAGGAATGGCAGTATGTTGAGAATATCTATCAAGCAGCAGCTGAAAGATCCACTCAACTGTTGCCCACTTATGCTGTGACTTCAAGAGCCAATGATCAGATTACTTTGGTATTTGGTGATGGTGTGTTCTCACAAATTCCAGTGGGCATATTCCGTGCGTATGTGCGAGCTTCAAATGGCTTGCAGTACATTATTAATCCTGAAGAAATGCAAAACGTTGTGTTGCCCATCAGCTACACTGACCGCAACGGCAACCTGCAGACCATCACATTCACTTGTGGCATCACACGTCCTGTGAGCAATAGTCAGGCACGTGAGCCCATTGGGGAAATCAAACAACGTGCGCCAGGCAGATACTACACACAAAATCGCATGGTCAACGGCGAAGACTACAATATATTTCCTTACACACAGTACAACAGTATTATCAAGTCAAAAGCCCTGAACCGTGCCAGTATTGGTACCAGCCGGTACCTTGACTTGATTGACAACACTGGCAAGTATTCGTCAACCAACACATTTTCAAGTGATGGAGGCATGTGGCGTAGTTTGGTATTGCCTACCATATTGTTCAGCTTTATCAATAGAAATGATGTGGCTGATTTGATTGCCAATCAAGTACAACCAAACATAGCGTCGGCTATTGTGCGCCAATTCTACTATTCGTATTTTCCACGTGAGTCTACCAACACAGGCAGCACTGCAGGTACTACCTGGAATCAAAGCACCACTTTGGCCAACGAAACCACTGGATATTTTGTGAATGCAGCAGGGCAGCCCACTCCTATCGGCAGCGCAGTTTCGTCAATATTCAAATATGTGGTAGTAGGCAGCCTAATCAAGTTTGTGCCTCCCACTGGATACTTTTTTGACCGTAACAATCGACTGGTACAAGGAGTGCCAACACGAGCCGACGAAACGCTGCAGATATGGGCTACCCCTCAACAGATTGTAGGCGATGGATACAACAGCGGAACAGGCAACTTGCCATCGGGTGCTGGCCCAATTACTATCAACAATTTTGTGCCTACTGGTGCTATTGTAGACACAGTGATACCGGCGTTCATTACTGATCTACCCACAGTGTTGCAAGTACAAATGGCTGATCAAATTTTGCTGTTACGAAATTTTGGACTGGGCTATGACAGTGAAGGTACCATAACAGGCACACCAGCCACTTGGTATTTGATAACTGGTTCCAACTTGGATCAAGACGCTCCCTGGAGCCAACAATATGCTGGCAACACCTCAGGAGCAGGATTAGATGCTTCGTGGTTGGTACAATTTGTAGTTGTTAATCAAAATTATACTATTACTTTGCGAGGACTGGCCTATAATTTTGGTTCAGTGTTACAGACTCGCTTTTTCTTCTATGAAAATCAGCTGGTCTATGACAGCCGTACTGGCAGTGTGATCAAAGATTTTATCAATATTTTGTCTGTCAACTCACAACCTGACAGTACTGATCCATTGCCTGGTGACATCTATACCACCATCATTGGTCAACCTGTGGAAAGCGATGGCTATGTGGATGACTTCCAGGTACTGATCAGCTATAGAGATAGTGACAATGATGGTGTGCCTGACAATCCTGATTTCTTTGAAGAAATTGTAGGAACTGCTACCAACCCAGGCAATTTGGTTTTTTTACAACGCACATTGGATTTTGACAATCTACAAAGATATCTGTTGACTGAACCAGACTTGGTGAATTATGATTACGGCACACTTGAAGAAATAGAATTGGTGAAAACTGCCTGGAGTCCAGGACAAGTTTTTTATGCCTATCAACAAGGCACATTTTACTTGTTGGTCATCAGCTTGACCGGAGTCAGAAGTCTGGTATTGCAAACCGCCGGTGACTACATAGCAAGAACAGGTCGTCAAAGTTTGTATTTTCAATACCGACATAACAGTCCGTTGACCAATCGCATTGATCCAGGCAGTACCAACATCATTGACCTCTATGTGGTCACCCAGAGTTACTACACTGCATATCAAAACTGGCTGCGTGACACCACAGGCACAGTGCTGGAACCGGCCATGCCTACCATCAACGAACTCAGCACCGAGTACCAAAATCTACAAGACTATAAAATGATTTCTGACAATATGGTAATTAATTCTGTAATTTTTAAACCTTTGTTTGGTGCCAAAGCAGCACAACAACTTCGTGCCACCATCAAAGTCATTCGTGCTCAAAACAGCACAGCCAGCACCACAGAAATCAAGAGTTCTGTACTGGCCGAGATGAACACGTATTTCAGCATTGACAAATGGAATTTTGGAGATACATTTTATTTCTCAGAATTGGCAGCATACTTGCACAAGCAATTGGGAACAATTATTAGTTCTGTGGTTTTGGTGCCCTTGGACCAACAAAAAAGTTTTGGTGACCTGTACGAGATACGCAGTCAGCCTAGTGAAATTTTTGCCAATGCAGCCACCATAGACAACATTGATGTGATTGAAGCTTTGACCAGTTCTAATCTGCGCACTGCACCCGGCAGCGGGGTAATATAATGGCACGACAACGTTCAGTTGATTTTTTACCAGCCATTTTTCAAACACCAGTCAACAAGCAATTTTTGGCTGCCACGCTTGACACCATGGTGCAGGAACCCAAGTTCAAGAAAACTCAAGGGTTTATTGGTCGCACAGTAGGCCCTGGGGTAAACCCCAAAGACAGTTATGTGGTAGAGCCTGACAAAATCCGTCAGGAATATCAACTGGAGCCAGGTGTGGTCATTCTTGAACCAGGCACTAAAAAAGTCAAAGATGCCATCACTTACCCCGGCATAAATGATGCCATTGAATTCGAAGGTGGTGATTCCGGCAGACCTGATTTGTTGTATCAAAGTGATTACTACACCTGGGATCCATTTATAAATTATGATGCATTCATAAATTTCAGTCAATACTATTGGTTGCCCAGCGGACCTGATGTGGTATCAGTGGCAGCACTGGGAGTGCCCAGTGAGTACAATTTCACAGTCACACGTGAAGACGGTGTGTATTCGTTCTCAGGACAACCTGGCACCAATCCCACGTTGGATCTTGTGCGTGGAGGCAGTTACACTTTTCAAGTGGCACAAAACACCAAGGAAACTGAAAATTTCCGTGTGACCAACATAGGCACCACCAGTTATCAAATTGATTTCCAGTCCAACCCTACTCTGGTGTTGACTCGAGGCAACACATACGTTTTCAACCTTAACCTCAATGGCGACTACCCATTCTGGATCAAAACTCAGCTGAGTCTGGGCACTGGCGACGCCTACAACTCAGGAGTCAGTAGAAATGGCAGTGCATTTGGTTTGGTAACGTTTGTTGTGCCCCAAGATGCTCCGGATATTCTTTATTATGTCAGTCAAAATCAAACCAATCTACGTGGCACAATCAATATAATTGACGGCACACCTGGCACCGGTCCTGGATTTTTTATACAGACCAATCCTGGAGTCGATGGCACGGTGGCTGCAACTCCCAATATCAGTGCCAGAGATGTGCTGGGGGTCAGCAACAACGGTGAAGATCTTGGCACAGTTACTTTTGAAGTGCCGCTGAAAAACGCACAACAATTTTATTACACACTGCCTGACGTGGGCCCAATTGATCTCATGACTGAACTACGTTTTGATCAAATCAACAACAAGCCATTGCAACAATTCATCATTGACAACAATGGCATTGACGGAATTACCTATCTTACCAGCAGAACATTGGTATTCATCAATCCAACCCTGGATGCTGACGCCGGTGGCTGGTTGGAAACCACATTGTTTGATCCATTGGTCAGACTAGATTCATTGAACGGACAACCAGGCAGTTTTGACACTGAGGAATTTGATCAAGCCACTCCAATTCCATTCAACAACAGATACCAACGCTGGCAGATCAACATTGTCAACCGACAAGGGGTGGACTACATCAGTCTGGCCAACATTGGCAATATCAATGTGAATGAAAAATTCACAGTGGCCTATGGTAATCAATACAGCAATACTTCGTGGTACAAAGGCGGCAGCGGATACTTTGAACAAATTCCTCTGTTGACTGCCACACTAGACACCTTGTACTATCAAGATGGCACTGACCCTGAAATGTTTGGACGCATTAGATTGCTGGATCAAACTCAGATAGACACTATTTTTATTGATCAAATACTAGGTCAAGCCAACTACACAGCACCCAACGGTGTTGAATTTACAAATGGGCTCAAGGTTAAATTTACAGGACAAGTTGAGCCAGCAAGTTACGGGTCTGGCAATACTACAATCACATACACTGCTACCATATCTGGCGGCAATCTCATTACTTGTAACAGCACAGCTGGTTTGTATGTAGGCCAACCCATTGTGTTCACGGGCACCACACTTGGTGGTATCGTGGCAGGCCAAACTTATTACATTGACATACTCACTGCCAATGGTTTGCAATTTGCTATTGCTCTGCAACCAGGCGGAGCTCGGGTACAGTTGACCACAGCCAGCAGTGCAGGTTTCTCCGCAGTGGCCATCAGTGACAAACAATACTACGTCAGCGGTGTGGGCACTGCTATTGAACTATTGCCTGTGACAGATTTTGTGTGTCCAGAAACTTACATTGTTGATGCCAACGACAGTACCATTGCCACAGAACCAGGAGAAATAGACTATATTACCATCAACCGTGCCAGCAAAGATCTCAATGCCTGGACACGCAGCAACAGATGGTTCCACCTGGAAGTGATTCAGGCCACTGCACAGTACAATAACACAGTGGCTCAGTTGGACAATCAGTATCGAGCCAAGCGTCCCATTGTTGAGTTCCGTCCTGGTATTCGACTGTTTAACATGGGCACTGAGAGCAAAGCGCCGGTTGACATAGTTGATTTTGAAGAGACTGATGCACTCAGCAACATTGAAGGATCAACTGGTTACACAGTCGATGGTGTTACATTCATTGACGGCACACGAGTGATCTTTGCCGCTGACACTGATCCAGAAGTAAGAAACAAAATTTATCAAGTACAGTTGATCAGTCCAGATACATCGCCACCCATGGGAGCACCTTATGCTGGTCCACAACCCATAATTCACCTGGTACCAGCCAGTGATGCTGAAGTGTTGATTGACCAAAGTGTGGTGTGTCTTGAAGGAACAACATCAAAAGGGCTGAGCTTTTGGTACAACGGCAGTGCATGGACACTGGCACAGCAGAAAACATCAGTACAACAACCGCCTTTGTTTGATGTGTACAATCTTGACGGTGTAAGTTTTGCCAATACCAACACATATCCTTCTACTACTTTTACAGGATCAAAATTGTTCAGCTACGCCATTGGAGACAGTGGTATACTAGATCCAATTCTACAGTTTCCTTTGCAATATCTCAACATCAACAACATTGGTGATATTGTGTTTGACAACAATCTTTTCACTGACACATTTGTATACGTGATAGACAATGTCAGCGAGGTGCTGGCAATCAGCACAGGCACACCAAGAGAATACACATCACGTGCTAGTTTTCAACGCTTGCTGGGCTGGAAATCAGCAGTGGCCACCAGTCAAGTTTATCAGCAGTTCAAGTTTTTCTTTCCACAACAAACATTGCAGTTGGATGTATCAGTGGCCACAAGCCTTGGCAACAACACTGCTCAAGCCTCGCATGTGACACTGCCAGCGTTGAAAGTATATGTGGGTTCTGAATTCATTCAACCCACAGACTATACTTTTACAACCACAGCCAATTCTACCACCATTCAGTTGTCTCGCACCTATGCACCCACTGACATTATTGAAGTATTGGCTCTGAGTGATCAAACCAGTTCAGTGGCGTTTTATCAAGTGCCGGGCAATTTGCAAAGCAACCCACTCAACGGCAACAGCCCATCATTTACTCTGGGTACCATACGAACTCACTACGAAAGCATTTGTGAAAATCTAGTGGACTTGCTGGGTCCTGTGGCAGGTTCCAACAACAGTAGAGACCTGGGCGACATATCTAGATTTGGACTGGTTATATTGCAACAAAGCTCACCATTGACCTTGGCTGGATATTTTTTACGCAGTGAAAAGTTCAATATTTTTGCCAGTTTGCAATACAACATGCAAGAGTATTTGAAGTTCAAAGGACAGTTGCTCAATGCAGTCACACAACAGACCATACAATATCAAACTGTAGCAAGTGTGCTCGACACTGCACTGGCAGATATCACTCTGGGACGCATATCCTCACAGCCGTTTTATTGGTCTGACATGTTGCCAAGTGGAAGTTTGTATTCTACTTTGACCTACCAAATTACCAACACCAGTGGCAACACTTTTGACATTGGATCAGTGTACAACTACACCACTGCTAACTATCAAGGCATGAATGTGTATCTAAACAATGTGATACTCACCAGAGATCATGACTATGTTGTGGCCACTGACGGTCCACGGATCACAGTGCTTGCTACCTTGGCAGTAAACGATGTGTTGACCATCAACGAGTACTCTGCTACCTACGGCAACTTTGTGCCCAACACCCCAACAAAATTGGGATTGTATCCAGCCTATCAGCCCGAACAAGTGTTACAAACCACCAGTACTGGCACACAGAGTGTGATCATTGGGCATGATGGATCAGTCACTCGGGCATTTGGCGACATCAGAGATGCAGTGTTGTTGGAATTCGAAACACGAATCTATAACAACATAAAGTTAGACGGAAATCCTGTTCCTATAAATTTGGTGGACGTGATACCTGGCCAGTTCAGAACCACTGGATACAGTGTTGCTGAAGTTGACAACATACTTGATAAAGATTTTTTGAGTTATGTGGCCTGGAACAAACTGGATTATCGCACACAAGACTATCGTGCAACCAATGAGTTCACATGGAACTACAGTGGCAGCAAAAACAAACTAAATGACGAGTCATTGCCTGGCAGTTGGCGCGGCATATATCGTTATTTTTACGACACAGAACAACCAGAAATAACACCCTGGCAAATGCTGGGATTCTCTATCAAACCCACTTGGTGGGACATTGTATACGGTGCCGGACCCTACACTCAGGACAACTTGGTTTTATGGGACGATTTGGAAGCTGGATATGTGGCTGACCCAGTGGCACCTTATTACTTGCCGGCTTATGCTAGATCTGGCCTGACCACAGTAATTCCCACCAGCGACGAAGGCACATTGCTGAGTCCATTTGATGCAGTTGTGGGCAATTACAATGATCAAACATTCCGCAAGAGCTGGGCCTTGGGTGACGGCGGTCCTGTTGAAGCGTCTTGGTACAACAGCAGTGCATATCCGTTTGCGGCCATGAGATTGTTGGCCTTGACTCAACCAGCCAAGTTCGTTGCATTGTTTGCCGACTTAGATGAGTATAGATATCAAGCAGAGTTTGGACTGTATCTCTACAACTCCCGCTATCGTCTAGACGCCAATGGCGTTCAAGTCTACGGCAATGGCACCAGCAAAGCCAGTTATATCAACTGGATTGTGGACTACAATCGTAATTCTGGGCTGGACACCACGGCCGAGCTCACATCTGACCTGGCCAGTTTGGATGTACGCCTGTGCTATAGAATGGCCAGCTTCTCTGACAAACAATACATAAAAATTTACACAGAAAAGTCCAGCCCCAACAGCGATAATACCACATTCTTGATTCCTGACGAGAGCTATGATTTGCTGTTGTACAAAAATCAACCATTTGCCAAGCCAGTTATTCCAGTGTGGTCATACAGCAGGTGCCGGGTGGTTACGCAGTGTACGGATACAGTACCAGTCAGCCTTATTTTAGTATTCTAACCAGCGTCAATGCAGGACAACTACAGAC
>Ga0114970_10001391_pt1 | contig 18061 bp, 16 predicted proteins | sample M_140205_XF_Meta_FD_87030 | JGI IMG/M metagenome (GOLD analysis project Ga0114970, IMG submission 87030) | Freshwater microbial communities from Lake Montjoie, Canada to study carbon cycling - M_140205_XF_MetaG | ecosystem: Environmental > Aquatic > Freshwater > Lake | place: Lake Montjoie... | reverse complement strand
CGGATCTTGTAGGTGCCCGGTTGATTGACATAGCTGTCCGTGCCCTGTTCATTGGTCCTAAAACGAATCGCAGAGGTGAACTGCAGGACCTGGTAGCCATCACCGGGGTCGGTCGTCAAGGTCATCCCCGACACGTTGAAAGGTGTTACCGGAGGCTGTCGCATGGGCCTGTACTTAGCCCCTTGTCCGGCAAGATCCGGACTCGGAGTACCAATCAGGCAGTTCGTGACGTAAGGAGAGGCATCGGTAACGTGATAGGCATATCCGGCAGGAGCATTCGGCACCGTCCTGGTGTTGCCCCCGCAAATGCTGTCGCGCGTCGCGGTGGTGCCATCTGCATCGCGGTACCCAAAAATCGGGAATCCATCCAGCGCCCAGCCGAGAGGATGAGTATCCCAGTAATTGGTCGGCTGGTCAGCCATCATGCAGGTGGGCGCAGCATGATAGTGGTAGTCGTCGGCCCGTCCCGAGTGCCCGTTGCAGGTGTCAAGCTGGCCAAGAACTTTGGTATCCCCTCCGGTGACGCAGCCACCCTGGGTACAGGGATTGAAGATTGGCACACCATTGATCGCAACACCCAGTGGGCCATCGACTACCGATGTCGGTGAACCTGCAATCGCCGGATTGAGCGGGATCTTCCACGCATTGGCCCCGTTGAAGTTGACGGGAATGGGAACCTGCAGGTTGGTGGACGTGATCCCGTTCATCATGGGCTGCGCAGTAATGCCGTTCGAGCTGATGTAGGCATAAGTTGCATCGCAGGTCACCACCGGAGTCCCTGATTTCGACGCCCGAACGGAACTGATAATGTAGCCGCAACCAGTGCTGGAACCTGTAGTGGCAGTTCGGGTCGCACTAAGATTCAAAGTCGCCGATGCCAGCTTGAGGGGAGCGATCGCATCGGTCACCATCTGGCCCGTTACCTGACTTGCAGGCACGGAAAACGTCGGCGTCCCCGAAAGGGCATAGACCGTCCACGTGTATACCTTGGCACCCGGCCCTTGGGCACAGGGTGGGTTGTAGATGGTGCCAGGGCCATCACTGCCAAGGCCCAGCGTGCCAGCCAGAAAGCTGTCGCGCGGGAGACTCGTCGTCGTTGCGGGAACTTTGTAGAGTACCCAGTTCCACTTAGTGGTACCGTCCCCGGGTATCGTCGTCATCAGCACCGCATATTCTTTTGTTCCGGACGGCGCACCCGTCCACGTCAAGGGAATAGTCGAGCCCTGGCCGTCGCATGTGTAGGTAGCGGGGAGCGTTCCGCCATTCGCACCCACTGAACTGGTGAGAGTGAAACTGCCCGGAAGTGGATCCGGAGCTTTGACCGGCAGCACCAGAGTCTGGGGAATTGCAATGCCGTTCAAGGTACCCACCACCGGCAAATCCCCTGTGGTCAGAATTGCAGGTACCACCATATTGAACTGATACAAACCCACCACGCCCGGGGCGAGCCCGGCATAGTTGATGGTCGCCGGGGTACCACCAATGCTGATGGCCAGACTGCCCGAAAGGGATGTCAGCCCGCTGGCCACGCGTCCGCCGACGCCGCTCGGGATTACCGGCCCAAAACCGATGCCATACAGCACTAAGGTTTCACCGGCCAGCGCAGGCGCTGCCGCGACATTGGCAACCGAGCCATTGCCAACAAAGGCCCCCGACGAGGCATGAATCGCGACGACGTATTGCTTACCCTCCACGTTGAAAGACGACGGAGCAAGCAACCCAGGCTGCTGCGATGCAATTACCAATGGAGCCCCCACGCTCGACACTGACTGATATTTGACCACCACTGCATTGGCCCCGACCGGCAACCCGTCAGGTAGCTGCATATTGATCTGGGACGGACTGACGTAGCTGATGTACGCCGGAGTCCCGTTGACCGTAACACTGACAGCATCGAGACTGGTGGGCGCAACTGCCCCGGAGAAATCAGCCGCAGCCCATTCCCTGGTAGTGCCCGCCAGATTGGAGCCATAAATTTCGACCCATGAACCGGGCGCGGCCACACCCGGATAAGCACCGAAACCACTCGCCGTCACCATGTGATCGATCAAGGGTCCAGACTGGGCCCCGGCAGCCACACCGGTCAGGAGAAGAAGCAGGATCCGACAGCCTAAAGGATGTTTCATTGGATGCTCACGTACACAGAATTGGAGTTCTTACCGTTCACGGTCACCACGACTTCGGCCAGCCCGGTGCCGGCCAGCGTTCTCGGGATTGCCAGATTAAACTGCGCCACACCATTGGCCGGAGTTAGAGCGCCGGCATAAGCGACCTCAGCAGCGACGCCGCCAATAGTTGCCGTCGCAGAGATAACAGCCGGCAGGTTCCCCCCATAGAGCACAAGGTAGACCTGGTCGGTTCCTGGTCCCAGCTCGATTGAAGATCCGGCGAACTGCTCCACCAGTTGTTGCGCGCCCCGAACCCTGAGGACATACCCCGCAGCCACCCCCTCCGAATTCACCTGGAAAAGCGCTGGCGCTGGCGGTGGTGCCAGCCTCGCCTCATTGACTACGTTGGTGATGTCGATGTCACCATCCGCAGTCCACGTCTTCACGTAGTTCGCTGGTTTTGGTGCGGTGTAGCGAAAAATGACTGTGTTGTCCAGATTCAGATCACTGGTCCAGATGAACTTCGCGCCGGAGAAATCGTAGCTGGAATAGTCACCATCCGGATTTACCCTTGATGCCGTGTACTCTGTGGCACTTTCCCAGGTACTGTCGTCAAACCCTGGAGCAAACCAGTTTGCCGGGATAGGTGTGTAGCGCACCTTTGGGCTCGCGATGCTGCTGTTCAGCGGTCCGGTGAAGAAGCTCTTCGCCTTCCACGCCGAACTCGTAACTGTGCCATCCGACAGCTTGAGTATGAAGCCGGCGTCTCCAATCTGCGTGCCGTATTCGAGGCCGGTTTTTGGGTCGGCGTTGTCCTTTGCCAGAACCGCAATAGTCATGGGATAGGTCGGCAGCACGTTGATGGCCAGAACATTGTGGGGCAGAAACTCAATCTGGTCCACCCCGGCGAGCTTCCCGTTAAGGTAGACCATACACCAGTTGTCTGCATAGGCATTCAGCTTAATCACGTTGTTGAACGCGGCTTTCACTGGGCCGCCCGGCTGAGCCATGGCCGCAGCGCCGGAAACCAAACCTAACAGTGCCGCAAGAAGAACAGGCTGAATCGTCAAAGTGTGCACAAAGCAGTAACACCCGAACGTAAAGAAAAGTTGTGATCGATGCGGAATTTTGTCACCGAGCCTAACGCTAAAATGGCTGACTCCCGCCCTCGCGACTGAGGACCCGGGCACCGGACAGTGTCACCAGAAAATAACCGTCGTCACTTCCGCCGGCGAACTGGTCTGCCGATTCGCGGGCCGGGTTCAGGCCCTTCAGCTTGCCCTGCAGGACTTTCTTATACACAGCGAAGTAGCGGGAGGCCGCTTCCGCGCTCTGCCATTCCGATACGTAGGCGAGCGTGAGCCGATGGTCCTTCTTCGCTTCATCGATGCGGTATGCCCCGCCCCGCAGTTGCGGCGCCAGCTTCTCAGAAGTCGCCTGGTCAACAAACTGCCGCAGTAGGATCCGGTGATCGAGCTCCCCCACAGTCCCGGAGACCAGGGGAGATGTCCCGCGGGCCGGCCTGGGCAGCTCCGGCACGGAGGTGAGAAAGCGTTCCAGATAGCGCTCGGGGTGGAGAACATGCGTGGTCGCAGAAGGTGCCTGGCGGAACAGGCGCGCGAAGGAGGCCTTACCTTCCTTCAGATACAGCGCCTGCTGCAGTTTCTGGCCCTCTTCGTAGGGAAACATAAGGGTTTTCCGGATATAGAAGGGGGCCTTGCTGAACACCGGATACTGCGCTTCACCTGCATCATCCGGCCCCGCATCGGGCTGTTCCTTCAAATACTCCGCAGCCGTGGCCGGGTCGCGCAGGCTGCGCCCGGCCTGGCGTGCGGCATACTCCAGCATCAGCCACGAAGCCTGACCTTCCACTACGGACTGTCGCGCCATCGAGGCTTCCGCATCGTCGCCGGCTCCGGCGAGGTAACGCCGGATGGGAAAATTCTGGTCCGCCAGCGCGTGCGCCAGTTCATGCACCAGGGCAACATCCCGCATGTTGTGGGCAGCCCAGTCGGAAATGAACAATTTGCGCCGCTGAAAATCGTAGTAGGCGGCGGCCTGTTCGGTAAGCAGATCGATGGTGGTCTTCTTCAGGTCGAAGTCCTTTGGCACGAAGCCGAACATGCGCAGCGTGGCCTCCTCGGCGCGCAGTTCGTTGGGCTTTACTGACTTTCGAATCTGTTCCTTAAGAAACAGGTTCACCTGTTCCCTCGTCACCATCTCAAATGGAAGCTGCCGATGAATGCGGAAGCCGGTGATTTCCGCCAGCCCCTGCATCACGGTGTTGATCTCAGCGGCGGTTGGGAGCCCTGAAGTTTCCGGAACCTCAGGCTGTGCCGGAGCCTGCGCATACAGAAAGCCACTGGCGAGCGCCAGGGCGGCAAAACAACGAAAAAGGCGGGAGAAAAGGGACACCTGTATCCAGTGTCCGATACCGACATGCCGCGCGAGAGCTTTTTGTGTGGGCGGGGATGAATTTCCTCATCCCAGGCGTCTTCACAGTTATGAGAAAACTCACTTCGTTTACATTTGCACCCGCCCTGCTACTGGGCGCGGCCGCTTTCCTGGCGCCGGCAGCCGAACTTCCGGCTGAAGGCGGCAAGGCTCCCGACTTCACCCTGCAATCTCAGGAAGGCAAGTCCGTGAGCCTGAAAGACTTCAAAGGCCAGTGGGTGGTGCTTTACTTCTACCCGAAGGACATGACCCAGGGCTGCACCATCGAAGCGCATAACTTCCAGCGCGATCAGGCTCAGTACACTGCCAAAAAGGCTGCCATCGTCGGCGTTAGCGCCGACAACGTCGATTCCCACCAGCAGTTCTGCACCAAGGAAAACCTGACCTTCAAGCTGTTGGCAGATCCTTCCAAAGCAATGATCACGAGCTATGGTTCACTCGCGGCCAATGGTGCCGTCGCCGCCCGCAATACCTTCCTGATTGATCCGCAGGGCACGATTCGCAAGGTTTACACCCAGGTGAAGCCGAATCCACATAGTGAAGAAGTACTGGCCGCGCTCGGCGAGTTCCAGAAGTAGTCCCGGCACTTGTCGCGGCGGGATAATCAAGGCGTGGGGAAGCAACAGAGCCAATTCGAAGCCCTGATCTTTCCCCACGCCGCCGCGCTGCTGCGTTTTGGCCGACGCCTGTGCGGGAGTCACGCGCTGGCCGAAGATCTGGTACAGGATGCCTTGTTGCGCGCCTGGCGAGCCGCAGATGCGCTTCCCGGCGTGGCGAATCCGAGAGCATGGGTCTTCCGCATCCTGCTGAACACCTGGTACAGCGAGGGGCGGCGGCGGAGTGCACGGCCGGTAGAGGCATCCCTTCACCATGCCCGCAATCACCATGCCCGCAGTCTGGCCGAGCCCCCCCGTGAAGTCATGAGCGATGTTCAGGAAGCACTGGGGTTGCTGCCCGAGGATCAGCGAACCGTGATTCTGCTGGCTGTTGTGGAAGGTTTCACGAGTCGGGAAATAGCGGAGATACTGGAGATACCGGCGGGAACCGTAATTTCGAGATTGAGTCGTGCCCGGGCCGCCATGCGTGACCATGTGTCCGGTAATCTGCACAAAACAGGAGTGGGATCGCGATGAAGTGCGCGGAGTTTAGCGAGTTGGCGGGGTATCAACAGGGCGATGAGATGGAGGCTGCGACGCTGATGGCTTTTCATCAGCACCGGGACAATTGCGCGGAGTGCGCACGTCTTTTTGAGGCCACACTTGCCCTTGATGAAAGCCTTCGGAGGGAACTTCTCCGCGAGACCCCGGATCCCGCGGCACTCCTCGGTCGGGTCCGGACCCGGATTCAGCAAGATACCCGCGCCCCGCTGCGGTGGCTGCCGATAGCCGCCGCAGCGCTCCTGACGCTGGGTGCAGGGGCAGCCTGGCGCATAACCAGGCCGATGAACAACCCTTTGATTTCTGCGGCAGTCCGGGATCACAACCTGGAGGTGAAAGCGAACAGTCCCCGCCGCTGGAGACTGTCAATTCCCGCCATGCAGTCGCTTCTCGAACAATACGAAGTTGGCTGGAGCGACGTGCAGGCCCTGTTGCCCGTCGGCTTCATTCTGGAGAGAGCGAAAGAGTGCAGGATTGATGGCCAGCCGGCGCTGCACCTGGTCTTCACCGATGGTTCGAGGGCTGTCTCCGTTTTTTTTCGGGGAGCCACGGAGATGCCTGTCACTCCGCAAGTTGCCGTAGACGGCACCGAGGCCGCCGGTTTCCGGCGTGGAAAACTCTATGGGCTCGTGGTGACATCCGGAGCCCCTGGACTCTGCGCCGAGGCAGTCCGGCGACTCACTTCGATGTAGAACGGCGACGACACGCTATACTTGAATTTTTGGAATCAGGAGTTGAACAACCTTGGCAGACGATAAGCTTTATTCAGCCGAATACATTGGTAGCGGCACTTTCATCATCAGCAAGCCGAAGCGCAAGAAGACCAAAGCGCGTCAGACGCGGCTGAAGAACCCCAAGCCCGGCTCACGCAAGTAAACGCGGCGTCTTCTCACCGCACCAGAGAATCAGTTTCACAAATAAAAACGGCCCTGCCAACGCAGGGCCGTTTTCGTTTTTAGGACAAGCCTATGGCAGCGTGGTTCTGGCGCTGGAGAGCCGCGTTCCGTTGGCGAAAGCGCCACTCACAGGGAGCATGCCTGAAGCCCCTGCGACCCCGACCACGCAATCCGGCCTCACTACCGGCAAACGTCCGAAGCAGATTAGTAGCATGCACCCGTCTTCCAGTTACCGGAGACCGCAAAGTCAGCGGCAGCAGAAAGCGCCCCCGCAGCCGCCAGCTTCACCCGAACCACCATAGCGGCTCGGCCCACCACGTCCCCTCCGGCTCCGCGATAGCCGGCCCGCAGATACCGAACACCAGTGCCGGTCAGTTTCACAGTGCTTCGCAAATTAGAAGCCGCTTGGCCCGCTTGGTACAACCTGAGCCGGAAGCGGGGCGGATACCCCCAAAGAGGCGAGGATGTGTTTGCCCTGATGGCAAAAGGTCGCGGTACCCGTCAGTTTCATTCATGAAAGTCTCCCCGGGTAGTGAGACCTCACGAATGCAGAAATGAGGCTCGCCAACTGTTAATCCATAAGCGAAGGGAGGCAGAGATGTCCGCCCAAATTCAAAAAAAACAATGGCCCGCAGGTTTGGGGGGGGAACAGAACAAACGAGGGAGGCAGGCTTGCGAAAGGAGGCTTGTAACCGGAGACTTGTAACCGGAGGATTGTAACCGGAGGATTGGTGGACGGAAAGGGATTCGAACCCTCGACCCCCGCGATGCGAACGCGGTGCTCTCCCAACTGAGCTATCCGCCCACTAGCGGCTAACAATTACAATATAACAGATGCCTTCGGACGGGCCAATTACGGCCTCACGGCCCGCTGGCTCAAATACCTACTCGACTGATACCCCCTTGCCAGACACGCCCTTGCCAGATACAACATTGCCAGACACAAACCCAATCCTCGAAAAAATGCGCCGCGACTGGGATGAGCGCGCCAAAGAGAACGCGCGCCATTACGTAGCCACCGCCCAAACGGACTGGAGCGACGACGCGTACTTCGAATCCGGGCGGCAAAACGTCCACCACGAGATTCTGACCGATATGGGCAACGTCTGCCAGGGTCAGGATCCGAAGACCATGACGGTCCTTGAAATCGGGTGTGGCTCCGGGCGAATCACCCGGGCGCTTTCAGAGAACTTTGGTGAAGTCTATGCGGTAGATGTCAGCGGCGAGATGATACGCCGGGCGTCGGAGGCCCTGAAAGACCGAACCAATGTTCACCTATCTCAGAACAATGGTCAGGACTTAGCTGTATTGGGCGACGTCCGGGTAGACTTCGCGTTCACGTACATTGTTTTTCAGCACATCCCCAGCCGGGCCGTTATCTGCAACTACGTCCGGGAGGTGGGCCGGCTGCTAAAACCAGGCGGTCTGTTCAAATTCCAGGTACAGGGCGATGCGACGTTGAAGACGGCTCCTGATGACACGTGGCTGGGCGTCCCGTTTTCTGACGCCGAGGCCGTGGAAATGGCGGAGTCGTGTGGCTTCGAGCCCCGCTACCGGATTGGCGCAGGCACACAGTACTTCTGGCTTTGGTTTTTTAAGCGTTGACACTGTTTCCTGCCGGAATCACGTCCGTGCCGAGGAAACCTCGCCGGAAACGGGCGGCGCTGCGGTAGTCCCTTTGCGCGCAGCCCAGTAACGGCGCATGCGTTCTGCAACTTCCGACCGTTCACCGGCAGACATAAACTTGCGCCCGCGTCGCGACTTTGCGGGCTTTGGAGAAGGAGGGTCCAGCCCCTTCTCCAAAGCCCGAATTAACGCGTCAAGCCCATTTCGTTCTTTGACAAGCTCGTGAATTACCTGGTTTAGATCCATACGCACTCCATGCGAGCCCAGCCAGCGAAGTCATCTCTGGAACTCCTATTACTGAATGCGTGTTATTTCACAAAAAGAGGCCATCTTTGTACAAAATGATAGCCGTAATGATTGGCGAGGAACCAGGCAGCCCCCAGCAGCACCGCTATGGCAGCTAACAGGAAGGGCAGGATTTTCATCCACGGGAACCGACGCTTCTCTCGCTTCAGCACCAGCATGTAGCTGGCCAGAATGCCCACGTAAAACAAGACAATCATTGGAGTTGCGAAGATCGCGAGGTTGAACACATCACCGGTCGGCGTGATCACTGCCGCCAGACAGACAATCGCCAGAATTACGTAGCGGCTGTGACGGACAAGAAATCCAGGTTTGACAATGCGCACAAGAGTGAGCAGGAAAAGCAGAATTGGGATTTCAAATACGATGCCGACGCCCAGCATGATATCGACGAACAGATCGTAGTACTCGTTGACGCTGATCGCCGGATCGATCCCTTGGCCGATGCCGATTCCAAGCAGAAACTCCAGCCCAAAGCGAAAAGCCACATAGTAGGCGAAAACACCGCCCAGGATGAAGAGCCCTGCGCTGGAAACAACAAACGGAACCGCATATCGGCGCTCATGTTTGTAGAGTCCGGGTGAAATGAAGGCCCACACCTGATATAGAATCCAGGGCGACGACAGGAAGCAGGCAAACAGAATTGGGACTTTCATCCAGATAATCTGAAAGGTGTCGGTGGGTCCGATCTGCCGCAGCGTAGGCGGGTTCACATTGAGAGCTATCAGAGCGGCTTTGGCCGGACCGAAGACGATAGCCCAGAGTTCCTCCTTGAAGATCATGCACACGATCACGGCCACACCGATGCCCCCGAGGGTCATGAGCAGGCGCGTCCGCAGTTCTTCCAGGTGCTCCAGGAAGCTCATCCGAGTCATCCCGTCCTCTTCTTCTTCCTCTTCATCCTTTGGAGGGTCGGGAGGCGGCGGAGGGGGTAACGCGCCCGCAGAACTCGCCGGCGGAGTGAGCGGAACCGAATAGTCACCGTGACTGGAACTCCAGTCATTGACCACCTCGCCCGTCACTTCGTGAGCAGGTTCAGGATCTGGCGTGGCCACCGAAACAGCGTCCACCGCATTCGATTCCGGAATTTCGGCATGGTACTCGGGATTCACTTCAGGCGAAAGTTCCACCGGCAAAGGGTGGCCGGAGCTTGAGGGTTCATCCCCGGCGCTGCCGGTAGAGACGGCATCGCCGGAAAGCTCCTCGTCGGGTCCGCCGTGCGGTTCCGGAATGTCAGGCTTCACTTCAGGCGAAAGCTCCACTGGCAAATATTCGTAGGGTGGAGTATTCCCGGGACTGGAAGGCCAGTCGTTAGTGACCGCGCCCGAAAGTTCCTGGGCGGGTTCAGAATTGAGTATTTCCGCCGGAGCAGATGCCACAGGCGGAAGTTGGGAGGTTTCGTTGTGGGCTGGAATACCGGCGCTCTCCCGAGCGCCGGCTCCTTGTGGATCTTCAGGAATGGCCATCGGCTGTCGTTAGCTGTTTGCCGGCTTCGCGGCGCTCTCCGGGGACGCATGAGGCGCCTCGCCCGGCTGGGCAGGTTCGGTATGTTCGAAGGCCACGGGCTCAGCGTACGCCACGGCGTGATCATAAGAGGCATGATCCTGCCCGGCGTCCAGATGCCCGCTTGCAATCGAACCGGCCGCCGCTTCAATCTGAAGCGATGGCGTGGTGCCGGCACCCTCTATTGCGGATGCGCCAGCGGTTGTGGTTGTGGTAGCGGAGTGGTCGTATGACCCGTCATAATACGACGAATCGTAGTTGGAATAGTCGTGGCTATAGCTATCATGCTGATAGTTGGTGGCAGCCAGTTCCTTGACACCCGTTTCCCGCTCAATGTTTGACATTTCGCGGTCAAAGGTAGCTTTCAGCTCGCTTTGAGCGCGGCGAAACTCCGTCATAGCTTTTCCGATCGTCTTACCCAGTTCCGGCAACTTCTTAGGCCCGAACAGAAGTAAGGCGAGGATAAAGATGAACGCTAATTCTCCGACACCAAGCGTACCCATCGTTGTTTGCCCTAAAGAATCTTAGGTTAAGCCTCCAGCTTCCATTGTAAGCCACGGGGTCCGGATCACGGAAACAGACCGGCGAACGATCAGCGCTGAACAGGCACAGCCTGAAACGAGTTCCCGCGGAAGATCGCACCCACCGCTTCAATCGAACGCTCTCCGGACGTCAGATGCAGCGAGACTTCACCGTTTTCTGCTGTATCCGCAGTGCCAACCCAGGTGGTACCATCCGCCGTCGCGGTCAGGGCTGTAAGCTTCAGCGCCGGTCCGGTCTTGCCCCAACTCAGTTCGAAGGGGCCCTGCGCCGAGGGGAATCGGCGAATTGGCGCCAGATCGACGTTCTTTGCGGTAAAGGTACCTTTCGCGGCCACACTGGCGAGGAGGTCACGCCCGGCACCGGCAGCACTCGCCGTGCCCTCCGTATCTATGAAACCACCGCGCCACGCCAGACCGGTCGCCTTCCCCAGAAACTCATAGCGAGGCCGGGCCCCCAGGAGGTCCACGTTTACGTCACCGGTGAGCGTCGCCGTTCCCACCTGAGCGGTGAAACCAGGCAACACGCCCTTCTCGCCGGCCCACTCCACTTTGGTCTTCAGCCGGGAAAGGGTAACAGCCCCCAGGGCCAGACTATTCACCTGTAGTGTCCCTGCCGCGTGGAAACCGTGCAGCCATTCCGGAATCGGAACCTTGCCGAAGTTCAGAGTTTTGTTGAGCAGCCCCCCCCGGTTGAGCGCAGGCTCCAGCAGTTTCTCCAGAGCCGCACCTTCGACACCTGCGGCGGTGAAATGAAACTGGTGCGGTATGGGCGAGCCATACTCATACCGGTAGTCGCCCTGCGCTTCGATGCTTCCGGCTTTGACACTGAGCCGACGAACGTTCGCCGCATCCGGCTCCAGTTGCGCTTCAGCCAGTAGCAACTGAACCGGCTCTCCGAAACCGTCAAAGCGGAGACTCGACTCCTTCACCCGTATCTCCCCGGTCCAGACATCGGAGTTTCCTGCCCGACGAATGTGTCCATTCCAGGTCCCGCCCGAAAGATGACTCAACAGAGGAATCCGGCTGTTGGTGAGCAGGGGCCGAAGCGTTTCCACTGCCATGCCTTCGGTCTGGAGCCCCACCTCAACTGAGGCAGCGGAGGAGTCTATTGCAGCGTCAAAAATCGCCTTCTCGCCGTTCGAAGAGGTCAGCTCGGCAGGTGCGAGCGCGGCCCGTGACCCGGTGACCGTGAGACCAGTGTCCGCCAGGGTGAGGGTCTCTCCGCCACGAAAAGCGGCTTTGACCCCGGTGAAGCGAAGGCCGCCCTCGAACCGCCCAACCCCTTCGCCAGCCCCCGAATCGAGGCCGATCGAATAGCCGAGTACGCCCCTGGCTGACCCCTCAATGGCCAGATCGGCCGGAATCCCCCAGCCCAGATGCCGCGCGGTGTCCGCAAAAGGTCCCAGGGGGGTCCCGTCCAGCAGAGCCGTCACAGCCCAACTCGGTCTTCCCAGGAATGCCTGCACGCGGTAGCGGAGGTCAAAAGGAAACCCGGTCGCGACGCTGTAAGCCCGCATATCCAGCGTTTGGTTGCGGGCATCAAGCGCGCCGCTCAGGACCAGGGCGAACGGTTTACTGGCCTGATTCGGCGGCTGATTCCAGCCATGGATGTCATCCACATTGAGACGTCCCGCTATGCCGACGCGATCAGCCGGTCCCGCCAGGTGAGCTTCGCCCCAAATCCGACCGTGCAGTTCTGACTCAGCACCCTGGAACAAAGTACCGATATCGCTCAATTCGCTCTTTTCCAGCTTCAGATCAATCGTGATCGCTCCGTCCCGCGGACGCCATTCACCCCGCGCCACCACAGTTCCGAAGCCATGCGAAGGCCGGTCTGTGCGGGCCGGCTCCGCTCGAACCTTGACGGTCCAGGGGCCGCCTTCGTCAGACGGGGGCCACAAATCAGCATCGGTATTGAGAAGGTAAAAGACCGTCTTGGTATCGCCGAACTTGAAATTTACACGTCCGCCGAGCATGTGTATCACGGGGAAGGAACCCTTCAGCTGGGTTCGGGTGAGGGCGGAGAAGTTCCAGTGGACCGAATTCGCGTTGCCTTCGGTACGTGTCAGGTTGACGCTGGTCTCTTCGAGGTCGACCGAGGCGAACTCCAGAGGTCCGCCAAGAAGGGCAGACAAGCGCGGACGGCCCCGCAAGGTGGTCACGTAAGCCGCCGGTTCGGGCCCGATGGCGGGATCTTCGCCGATGATCAAATCCTTGATGGTGAAACCGGGGACAGGGAGTAATTGAAACTGGAGCGTCCCGAAGCTGACTTTGCGCCCCAGCGCGCTTTCCAGCCCCGTGTGGATCTTTTCCCTGTAGCGCTCGGCGTTCAACTGGGGCACGTACCACGCAGCCCAGCCCAGAAGGGCCACGAAATATATCACCAGCCAGCCAGGACGAAGCCACTTCTTCATCTGCTTACTCAACATCGGCTTGCTCAACATCTGCTTGCTCAACATCTGACAACTCCGGTTTCGCGAGCCAACAGCGCCTGATAGAGCTCCGGATCGTCAATGTCATCTCTGATCCCGGAATCGTCCACATCCACGTATTCAATCAGGGATGCATTGCGGTCAATGGTATCCCGTACCATTGCCGAGGGCAGTTCGGCCAGGAACTGGCGGGCGATTTCTGCGTTGATCAGAACGGGGTGGCCTCTCTTACCGTTCCACCGCGGGATGACGACAGGCGCGGCGGAAGCAAGCAGCCGCGCGAGAGTGGAAGCCTGGAGGGAAGGATGATCCACCAGGGTGAACAGAATACGGTCATACTCCCCCGTGGTGCGCAGCGTCCGTAAGCCGGTTTGCAGAGAGGAGAGCATACCGAGCTGGTATGCAGAATTGATGGTCGTTTGGACGTTCGCGGGGGCCTGTTGCACCATCCGGTCGCTATCAAACCCAAACACCGCAACTACAGGATGGCAGAAAGTGGAAAAAGTGTCAGCGAGGACGGAAAGGAAGGTACCACCGCGAAACGGCAAATACGCTTTGGAACGGCCCATCCGGCGTGACTCTCCGGCTGCCAGGATAATGGCGGCAGGCTTCACAGGAGAACGGCGCGGAGCTTTTCATCGGCGAAAACCGTCTTGGACAGCGAACGCCACTTGCCGTCCGGGTCCCGTCGCATCGCGATCATCTCTGCCGCCACGGAAATCGCGATCTCTTCCGGAGATACGGCACCAATTTCGAACCCCATCGGCGCGTAGATCCGTTCGAATTCCGAGTTCGGGATGCCTTCTTTTTCCAGTTCTTTGATCACCGCGATGGTTTTTCGCCTGCTGCCGATCATGGCAATGTACCGGGCGCTGGTAGATACCGCCCACCGCAGAACCCGCATGTCGTCGCGATGCCCCCGCGTAACGATCACCACGTAGGTAGAGTCGTTGACAAACAGCTTCGGGAAGACATCTTCGTATTCCTCGGCGTGGATATCGGCAGCCTCCGGGAAGCGCTCGCGGTTCGCATAGGTTTCCCGGTTATCCACAACCGAGGTGCGGAAGCCAGCCAGGTCGAGAACCTTGCAGAGACTCTTCGAAATATGCCCGCCGCCAAAAACGATGGCGGAAGGCTGCGGCGTAATACACTCCACAAACACCTGCAGTTGGCCTCCACAAATCAGGCCGTTGTCATAAGCGGCATCCTGCCCCAGGCTGAACTGCATATTGCGTGGCTTGCCCGTGGCAATTACTTCCCGCGCTGCATTCCAGACTTCGGCTTCCACACAGCCACCCCCAATGGTGCCTGCCATGGAGCCGTCTTCGCGAACCAGCAGCTTGGCAGTCTGAAAACTGGGGATCGAGCCATTCACTTCCACGATAGTGGCGAGGGCAGACTTTTGGCCCAGAGCCCGGAGTCTTACCAGTTCATCAAAAACGTCCATTCGAACTGATTATAGCCGCAGCAGGAAAAAGGGGGACACATCGTGATCAAAATCGTGCAAACCGCCGATAAGGAAGTGATGAGTGACACCCGGACTGCGACAATTCTCTTTGGACAGCTTTTTACATAGCTCTTTACACAGCTCCTTACACAGCTCTTTAAACATGATACGTGTCGAAAATCTCAGCAAAGTCTACCGCTCCGGAGATGTTGCAGTCGTTGTGTTCCGGGAGCTGGATCTGGTTGTGCGTGAGGGCGAACAGGTGGCCATTATGGGGGCCAGTGGTGCCGGGAAGAGTACCCTGCTGCATTTGATGGCGGGTCTGGATCGGCCCACTTCCGGGGCGATCTTCTATCGGAATCAGGATATTACATCCCTCGCCGAAGCGGAGATGTCGCAATTCCGCAACCGCGAGATCGGGTATGTGTGGCAGCAGCACCACCTGATGCAGGATTTTTCAGCGCTGGAGAACACTATGATGCCTTTGATGATCCGGGGCGGGGACCGGGAAGCCGCCCGACACCAGGCACAAACATGCCTCGAAGAGGTGGGCCTGAGAGACCGTCTGCACCACAGAGCCGGGGAACTTTCCGGGGGCGAGCAACAAAGGGTGGCGATTGCCCGAGCTCTTGCGGGAGAACCGTCCGTGTTGCTGGCTGATGAGCCAACCGGCAACCTGGACGAAGGTACAGGCGAAGCTGTTTTCAGCCTGCTCACACGGTTGAGGCAAAAAAGAAGCCTGACTACGATTCTGGTGACGCACAACACCGGGTTCGCACGAAGTTGTCAAAGAGTCCTGAAACTTGAGAAGGGTGCGTTACGCCCAATGGAGTGAGCCCGCAGGTTTTTGCATCGGAGGCAGTCTGAAGAGTATCTTTAGAGATAGAGCTGGCGTCGTTCCGGATTAGGGCGATAGGGAGTCACATTCATGTTTGAGCGATATACAGAAAAAGCGCGGCGCGTCATCTTTTTCGCGCGATACGAAGCCAGTCAGTTCGGAAGCCCCTACATTGAGACGGAGCATTTACTGCTGGGCCTTCTTCGTGAAGACAAACAACTGGCTAACCGTTTCCTCCGGTCGCATGCGGCGGTAGATTCTATCCGCAAACAGATAGAAGGCCACACGACTGTCCGGGAGAAAGTGTCTACATCTGTAGACCTGCCCCTCAGCCACGAATGCAAGCGCGTTCTGGCCTACGGGGCTGAAGAAGCGGAACGGCTGAGCCACAAACACATCGGGACCGAACACCTTTTGCTGGGTCTGCTGCGCGAAGAAAAGTGCTTTGCGGCTGAAATCCTGCACGAGCGGGGCCTTCGCCTCTCCACAATTCGTGAGGAGCTACAGCGCTCGCAGTCGGAAAAGGTAGCGGCGAACCGCCCGAAAGAAAGCTCCCTGCTCAACGAATTCTCGCGTGATTTGACCCAGGCTGCGATGGATAACTCCCTCGACCCCCTGGTGGGCCGCGATGGAGAAGTCGAGCGTGTCATCCAGATTCTGTGCCGCCGCACCAAGAACAATCCCGTGCTGATTGGCGAGCCCGGTGTCGGGAAGACGGCGATTGTCGAAGGTCTGGCTCAGAAAATCGCTGAGGGTGACGTGCCGTCGTTCCTCGCCGACAAACGGATCCTGGCGCTTGACCTCTCTTTGATCGTGGCTGGCACAAAATATCGCGGCCAGTTTGAAGAACGGCTGAAGACCATCATGAAGGAATTGATGGATAACCAGAACGCCATCATCTTCATTGACGAGTTGCACACTCTGGTGGGTGCCGGATCGGCAGAAGGTTCGCTCGATGCTGCCAATATCCTGAAACCCGCCCTGTCGCGAGGTGAAATCCAGTGCATCGGGGCCACCACACCGGCAGAGTTCCGCAAGTCCATCGAAAAGGACCGATCGCTCGAACGGCGCTTCCAGGCTGTAAAGGTTCCGCCTCCGAACGAAGCGGATGCGATTCGCATCATGTTCGGCATCAAAGACCGTTACGAGAAATTCCACGCGGTGGGCTACACCGACGAAGCCATCGAGACCTCGGTTTACGCGTCCAATCGTTATATCCCGGATCGTTTTCTGCCCGACAAGGCCATCGATCTGATTGATGAAGCCGGGGCACGGGTGAAGCTTCGCCAGACGACGCTTCCCGCTGAACTCGCCGATATCCAGAAGCGCATCAAATTCATCGTTCACCGGATGGAGAATGCGATCGCCAATCACGAATTCGAAAAGGCCCGCTTCTACTCGGACGAAGAGCGCAAGGAACGCGAAAACCAGCGTATCCTCCGCGAAAAATACAATCTGGACGATACCTCAACCGGCATCGTGACCAAAGAAGATATTGAGGACGTGGTGGCGCGCTGGACCGGCGTCCCCATGACGGCGATCCAGGAAGAGGAAATTGCCCGCCTCCTCCGGGTGGAAGAAGAGCTGCACAAACGGATTATCAGTCAGGATCGTGCGATTTCCGCTCTCGCTCGTGCCATCCGCCGTTCGCGTGCAGGCCTCAAGTCATCGGCCAGACCCGCCGGTTCGTTCCTGTTCCTGGGGCCCACCGGCGTTGGTAAGACCGAAGTCGCGCGTGCGCTGGCCACCTTCCTGTTCTCCAGCGAAAAGTCGCTGATCCGCTTTGACATGTCCGAATTCATGGAGAAGCATTCGGTGTCGAAACTGATTGGCTCACCTCCCGGCTACGTGGGTTACGAGGAAGGCGGCCAGCTCACAGAACGTGTGAAGCGCGCCCCGTACTCCATTATTCTGCTGGACGAAATCGAAAAAGCGCACCCGGATATCTTCAACATCCTGTTGCAGGTCTTTGAAGATGGTCAACTGACAGATGGCCTGGGCAACCAGATCGACTTCAAGAACACCATCATCATCATGACCTCGAATCTGGGAGCCCGCTTACTCGAAAAGAAGGGCAATCTCGGCTTCCAGGCCCCCGTCGGCGAAGGCCAGATGGCCAAGGTTGAAGAACAGGTTCGCACGGAAGTGCGTCGCGCCTTTAATCCGGAGTTCCTGAACCGCCTGGACGATATCATCCTTTTCCAGTCGTTGACGGACGACGATCTGTTGCGGATTCTAGTCCTCCTGGTCGAGGGCATCAACAAGAACCTGGTCACGAAACACGTAACTATTCGGCTCGATAAGGACGCTGCGAAGTATATCGTCGATAAAACCTGTACGGATCGCAGCTACGGTGCCAGACCCCTGCGTCGCGCGCTCCAGAAGTATATTGAGGATCCGCTGTCGGAAGCCCTGATTCAGGGCATTCTTCCGAAACCTGCTGACCTCGATATCTACCTGGGCGAGGGTGGGCTTTACTATCGCCTGATCAACGCGGCAGTGGAAGTCCCGGTAGCAGTCGGTGCCGGTGGTGGTGAGGAACTGGAACCGGAAGCGGTCGCTCCGGCCCCTGGCGTAGCGCTCTATGCGTTTGAGGGCTAAGCGCTTTCCCCTGTCCGTTTAGCTCAACAGGCCGCTTAGCCCAACAGGCCGCTTAGCCCAAAATGCCGCTTAGCCCAAAAGACGGTACGCACTATCGAAATACACAAGCGGCTCACCCTGGCTGGAAACAGCCTCGGTGAGCCGTAAATGTTTT
>Ga0114970_10001386_pt1 | contig 18087 bp, 16 predicted proteins | sample M_140205_XF_Meta_FD_87030 | JGI IMG/M metagenome (GOLD analysis project Ga0114970, IMG submission 87030) | Freshwater microbial communities from Lake Montjoie, Canada to study carbon cycling - M_140205_XF_MetaG | ecosystem: Environmental > Aquatic > Freshwater > Lake | place: Lake Montjoie... | reverse complement strand
GCATGACCCACTTCGTCAATCCGTCGAAGATCGATGGCGACATCGTCGCACATCTGGTCGCGATGACGGACGGCGGCGCCGACCACACGTTCGATTGCACCGGCAACACCACCGTAATGCGTCAGGCGCTCGAAGCCTGCCATCGTGGTTGGGGCGTCTCCACCGTGATCGGCGTGGCCGAGGCGGGCAAGGAGATCTCCACGCGTCCGTTCCAGCTCGTTACCGGCCGCGTTTGGCAGGGCAGCGCGTTCGGCGGCGCACGCGGCCGTACCGACGTTCCCAAGATCGTCGACTGGTACATGAACGGCAAGATCGAGATCGATCCGATGATCACCCACGTGCTCAAGCTTGAGGAGATCAACAAGGGCTTTGACCTCATGCATGCCGGCGAAAGCATCCGCTCCGTCGTCGTATTCTGAAGTTCACTTCAAAGGAGAATTATCATGGCAGTTATTTCCGGTAACGACGTGTTCTCGCACGTCATGATGGGCGCGGCCGACATCGAAACGTCGACCAAGTTCTACGATGCAGCGCTGGGTGCGCTCGGCGTCAAGAACCTAGGGCCGTTCGGCAACGGCTGGGTCCTTTACGGCAAGGACAAGCCCGCGTTCATCGTAGCGCGTCCCGGCAACGGCGAAGCCCCGTCGAGCAACGGCATGACCATCGGGTTCGCTGCTGCAACCACGGCCGACGTCGATGCCTTTCATGCAGCGGGTCTCGCGGCGGGCGGCACGGACGAGGGCGCGCCTGGTCCGCGTGGCCACCTGCCCGGCGCGTATGCCGCCTATTTGCGCGACCCGGCCGGCAACAAGGTCTGCTCGTACACCTTCACCGACGGCAACTAAGCCATGAGCATGGAGCAGGTCAGCGCCAACCTCGCCTTCGGGGGTATGCAGGGTGTGTATAAGCACGCCTCTGCCGTCACCGGCACGGACATGACCTTCTCGGTCTATGTCCCGCCGCACGAAACGGGAGCGACGCTGCCGGTCGTCTGGTATCTTTCGGGCCTGACCTGCACCCATGCGAATGTGACGGAGAAGGGCGAGTTCCGCCGCGCTTGCGCGGAACTCGCCCTGATCTTTGTGGCACCGGACACCTCACCCCGTGGCGAGGGCGTACCCGACGATGCCGACGGCGCCTATGATTTCGGCCTTGGCGCCGGCTTCTATCTCGACGCGACCGAAGACCCCTTCAGCAAGAACTACCGCATGGAGACCTATGTTACCGAGGAACTTCCTGCCCTGATCGCAGAGAATTTCCCGGCGGACATGAGCCGGCAATCGATTATGGGCCACTCCATGGGCGGCCATGGTGCATTGACGATCGCACTGCGGGCCCCCGATCGTTTCAAGGCGGTTTCTGCGTTCTCGCCGATGGTCGCGCCGAGTCAGGTGCCTTGGGGGATCAAGGCCTTTACCGGCTACCTCGGCGACGATCGCGCGCTGTGGCGCCAGCGCGACGCGGTGGCGTTGATTGCGGATGGCGCACGGTTATCCGCGATCCTCGTCGATCAGGGCGATGCCGATCAATTCCTCACCGAGCAACTCCGGCCCGAGCTGCTGCAAGCTGCTTGCCTCGAAGCTGGCATTCCGCTCACGCTCCGCATGCAGCACGGCTACGACCATAGCTATTTTTTCATTTCGACATTCCTAGCCGACCATCTGCGCTGGCATGCCGCGCATCTGGCCTGAGGCACGACAGCAACTTATGGGCGCGTGCCTCAAAGGCTTTACGGACTGTTGAAAGGCCTGACGCCTTGCCCTGATCGTCTCGATTGGGATGGTGTTTTGGGACAGTTACATGCTTACCGCAGTGGCACCCACCAAGCGCGCGATCATGCTTTAAGGTCAGGACTCGTTGATTACAGCCAGAAGATGACGGTGGCAGCGAGGGCGATGGCGGAGAAGAAGACGGTCGGGCAGCGGTCGTAGCGGGTTGCGACGCGGCGCCAGTCCTTGAGGCGGCCGAACATGATCTCGATGCGGTGACGTCGCCGATAGCGGCGCTTGTCGTACCTGACCGGCTCGTTGCGGGACCGCCGCCCTGGGATGCAGGGTTGGATGCCCTTGGCCTGGAGCGCATCCCTGAACCAGTCGGCGTCGTAGCCGCGGTCACCTAGCAGCCACTGAGCCTTCGGCAGGTCGTCCAGCAACGCGGCCGCACCGGTGTAGTCGCTGACCTGCCCGGCGGTCATAAAGAAGCTCAAGGGGCGTCCGTTCGCATCGGCTACGGCATGGAGCTTGGTGTTCATGCCGCCCTTGGTGCGGCCTATCAGGCGGCCAAGGCCCCCCTTTATGGATGGCTCGCCCCCTTATCTGAACCGTTGTTGCTTCACGACAGCGGGTCGTTTGCGGAAGGAGCGAAGGTCATGGACATTTCTGTGCTCGGGATCGATCTTGGCAAGAATAGCTGCAGCGTGGTTGGGCTGGACGCAATTGGCAAGGTTGTCGTCCGCCGACGAATGCGGCGCGAGACAGTCATCACCTACGCGGCGACCTTGCCGGCCTGCGTTGTGGCGATGGAGGCCTGCTGCGGTGCGCATCACATGGGACGTGCCTTGGCGCGACAAGGCCATGCGGTACGATTGATGTCGCCGGAATACGTCCGCCCTTACGTCAAGGCGCAGAAAAACGATGATCGTGATGCCGAGGCGATCGCCGAGGCGGCGACACGGCCGACTATGCGGTTTGTCGAGCTAAAGACCGAGGAGCAACTCGACATGCAGACGCTCCATCGTATCCGTGACCAGCTTGTCGGAGACCGCACCTCCCTGATGAACCAGATCAGGAGCCTCCTCCTCGAACGTGGTTACATCGTCCCACAGGGGCGTGCAAAGCTTGCCCTTCGGCTGGGTGAGATGCTGGATGGTGACGAACCGGTACTCGGCTCCCGCATTCACCGGCTGGTGAGCGACATGCGCCTGCGCTGGAGCGCGCTCGACGAACGGATCGCAGATCTCGATGCCGAGTTCACCGATGCGGCTCGGGCGGATGAACGGACACGGCGATTGCTGACCATTCCCGGCATCGGTGCGCTTAATGCCACTGCGCTGGTGGCAGCGATCGGGGATGCCCGGACCTTCGGGCGCGGGCGCGACCTTGCCGCATGGCTAGGCTTAGTGCCGCGGCAGGCAACGACCGGAGGCAAGCCACGGTTGCTCGGTATCACCAAACGTGGGAGCCGTTACCTGCGCAAGAACCTGATCCAAGGTGCGCGTGCGTCCCTGCCCGTCATGAGCAAGAGCGATACGCGACTTGGCGCCTGGCTGCGCGGTCTCCTCTCACGTTCTCATCACAACACCGTCGTGGTGGCATTGGCCGCCAAGATGGCGCGTATCGTGTGGGCGCTGCTGCGACACGAGCGCACCTACGATCCGGTTGCACAAGCAGCCTGAACAAGCTCGGCCGGCGCGCCTTGCGCCAGCTGAATGATGTCTGCGGGAGGTGAGTGAAAGATGGCCTGACAGTCGACCGGTGTCCCGGAACCCTATGGCTAAAAATGGCACTCGATGCCGGCCCCTTTATGAGGACCAGGACGCGCGGATCTCCATCTTGGCCAACAACCTCGTGTTGGAAGGCCGGATACGTTTTCGCAGACTGCTCAGAGCATCAGACACAAACCGCTTGCCGACGGGGCGAGCCATACGTTTTACCCGCAGGCTCGATGCCGTGCGGTGCGCCTTCAGGTAGGTGGCGTCGATCATAACCGTCTTCGGCTCGGCGCCTGCCGCCGCCAGCCCTTCCATCATCCGCGTGAACACGCCTGCCTCACCCCAGCGCTTCCACCGGTTGTAGAGCGTCTTGTGTGGCCCATAGGCGCTGGGCGCATCTCGCCAGCGCAGCCCATTGCGGTTGACGAAGACGATGCCGCTCAGAACCCGTCGGTCGTCCACCCGCGGCCGGCCGTGGCTCTTGGGAAAGAACGGCCGCAGCCGCTCAATCTGCTCATCCGTCAGCCAAAACAGGCCTGTCCTGACTGACGGACGAACCGATGGGCGGCTGCAAGCAATTGCCGGATGGCACGATGCAGGCAGGGTGACCGGTCAGCGTGATGTCAATTTATCGACGCAAGGATACCTTTCTTCACACCAAAGGCCGCTGGCGGGATGCAGAACACTACGGCATTGGTTCGCCAACTGGCGACATTTCGTGTATCCCGGCGCGATGAAGGATCGGCATGAAGCAGTTGTCGAAGAGGTCCTGCATTGCTCAGCCAGTGCCGCGCATTCGCTTGTTGCTGCCAGCTGGTGTCGTTCGGGCCTAAAGCACGGTCTCGACGCAGGAGCCGATCGGGTTCCAGATCTTGTATCTGCAAGTGACCTGATTCAGCGGCGGCAACGCTGTGAGTTGATGCTGGAGGTCGCACGTCCCTTGCTCGACCAGCTGTTCCAGATCGTCTCTGCCACGGGTTGCGCCGTGATGCTGTCGGACAATGACGGTGTCGTTCTGGAAGCGCGTAGCCTCGCGGGTGACCGCGAGCTTTTCGATCGGATCGGCTTGACGCCCGGCGGAGTGTGGAGCGAAAGCCGGGAAGGCACGAACGGGATCGGCACCTGCCTGATCGAGGGTCGACCGGTCACGATCCATCGAGATGAACACTTCGCCAGCCGGAATACGGGCATAAGCTGCATGGATGCGCCGGTGCGCGATGCGACCGGCCAGCTTGTCGGCGCCTTGGATATCTCGAACTGCCGCTACGACCACAGCGCCGCGATGGGAATGCTCGTTCAGAAGATCGTGCAGGATGCCGCTCGCCGGATCGAGAGCGGCATCTTTCGCGCGCATTTCGCCTCGTACCGGATCATCGATGCCAATCTGCCAGGCGGCGATGCAGCCTTGCTGGCCGTTGATCGGGACGATCTGGTCATCGGCGCGACCTTCGCTGCAAGGCATCGGTTCAAACTGACCAACGCGTGTCTCGGGGGCCGCCGCACGGCTTCGAATATCCTCGGTGGCGAAGAAGCCACCTCGTTCGCTGACTCGGAACGGGCTTTCTTGCGCCGCGCGCTGGCGCGGGCAGACGGCAACGCCACCAAGGCGGCAAAGGAACTCGGCATCGGTCGAGCTACTCTCTATCGTCGAATGGAAAGGGTAGGTTTGCAGCGTCGCTGACATATCTGGTCTCCCCATTGTCTCGATAGCGAGACAATCGACCCATTCCATCAACCGGCAGTCCCTGTGCACCGCCGCCATCTCGCGGAACTATCGTCCTCGCGACCGGAAGGATCCGGCGGTTTCGAGAGGATGACGTGATGGACATGCAGACCAACCCCGCCACTTCGATGACGGTGCCGTTCGCGGAACGCTACGACAACTTCATCGGCGGAAAGTGGACCGCGTCCAAGGACGGGCGCTATTTCGACAACATCTCGTCGATTACCGGCAGATCCATTGGTCAGGTGGCACGCAGTCAGGCGGCCGATGTCGAAGCCGCGCTGGATGCGGCGCATGCGGCGAAGGAGGCCTGGGGCCGCACCAGCGTTAGCGAGCGAGCCTTGATCCTCAATCGGATCGCGGACCGGATGGAGGAAAATCTTCGCGAGCTCGCCATCGCGGAAACCTGGGACAACGGAAAACCGCTACGCGAGACAATGGCCGCGGACATTCCGCTGGCGATCGATCACTTCCGCTATTTCGCAGGCTGCATCCGCGCGCAGGAAGGCGGTATCTCGGAGATCGATCACGATACGGTCGCTTATCATTTCCATGAGCCACTGGGCGTGGTCGGCCAGATTATTCCGTGGAACTTCCCGATCCTGATGGCGGTGTGGAAACTCGCACCGGCACTGGCGGCAGGCAATTGCGTGGTATTGAAACCGGCCGAACAGACGCCGGCGTCGATCATGGTCCTGATGGAAATCATCGGCGACCTGCTGCCCGCCGGGGTGGTCAACGTGGTCAACGGCTTCGGCTTGGAAGCCGGCAAGCCGCTCGCCAGCAGCAACCGCATCGCGAAGATTGCCTTCACGGGCGAGACGACGACGGGTCGGCTCATCATGCAATATGCCAGCGAGAACCTGATCCCGGTGACGCTGGAGCTCGGCGGGAAAAGTCCGAACATCTTTTTCGAGGACGTATGTCGCGAGGACGACGATTATCTCGACAAGGCGATCGAGGGCCTAGTGATGTTCGCGCTCAACCAAGGCGAGGTATGCACCTGTCCAAGCCGGGCACTGGTGCATGAGAACATTTACGACCGCTTCATGGAACGCGCGATCCAGCGCGTTGAGGCGATCAAGGCAGGCAATCCGCTCGATCTGGAGACAATGATCGGCGCGCAGGCATCATCCGAACAGCAGCAGAAGATCCTATCCTACATCGATATCGGCAAACAGGAGGGCGCCGAACTGCTGACCGGCGGCGAGGCAGCCCGGTTCGAAGGCGATCTTGCAGGCGGCTACTATGTAAAACCCACCGTGTTCCGTGGCCATAACCGGATGCGGATTTTTCAGGAGGAAATCTTCGGACCGGTCCTGTCGGTCACCACCTTCAAGGACCAGGATGAGGCGCTGAACATCGCCAACGATACGCTTTATGGCCTGGGCGCGGGCGTGTGGAGCCGGGATGCGAACACCTGCTACCGCTTCGGCCGCGCGATCCGCGCGGGACGTGTGTGGACCAATTGCTACCATGCCTATCCCGCTCACGCGGCGTTCGGCGGCTACAAGCAATCCGGCATCGGGCGCGAAAACCACCGCATGATGCTCGACCACTATCAGCAGACCAAGAACATGCTGGTCAGTTACAGCCCGAAGAAGCTCGGCTTCTTCTGAGGCGAACAGCCCGGGCACGGCGACGCGGAGTTTCGCCCGCCGCCCGGCCTTCGAACGATAAAACTACAGGAGAGATGTCATGAGCAAGACCATGAAAGCCGCCGTCGTGCGCGCCTTTGGCGAGCCACTGCGGATCGAGGAAGTTCCGGTTCCCGAGGTCCAGCCCGGCATGATCCAGGTTGCCATTCAGGCCTCCGGTGTGTGTCACACCGACCTCCACGCCGCAGAAGGCGACTGGCCGGTAAAGCCCGAGCCGCCCTTTATCCCGGGCCACGAAGGCGTGGGCTTTGTCTCCGCTGTGGGCAAGGGCGTGACCCACGTGAAGGAAGGCGACCGGGTCGGCGTGCCTTGGCTCTACACCGCTTGCGGTCACTGCACGCACTGCCTCGGTGGATGGGAGACGCTGTGCGAAAGCCAGTTGAACACCGGCTATTCGGTCAATGGCGGGTTCGCCGACTACGTGCTGGCCGACCCCAATTATGTCGGCCACCTGCCGGACAATGTCGGCTTCAACGAAATCGCGCCGGTGTTGTGCGCGGGCGTGACGGTCTACAAGGGCCTGAAGATGACCGATACCCGGCCCGGCGATGCGGTCGTCATCTCCGGCATCGGCGGTCTCGGCCATATGGCGGTACAATATGCGGTGGCCATGGGGATGAAGGTGGTCGCCGTCGACGTCGACGACGCCAAACTCGACCTCGCCCGCAGGCTCGGTGCGGTGGAGACGGTCAACGCACGGACGGACAATGATCCCGCCACGACGGTAAGGCGATTGACCAGCGGAGGCGCGCGCGGCGCGCTGGTGACCGCGGTGAGCGAAAAGGCCTTTGAACAGGCGGTCGGCATGATCGGGCGCGGCGGCACCGTCGCGCTTAACGGCCTACCGCCGGGTGATTTCCCGCTCAACATCTTCGGCATGGTACTGAACGGTATTACCATACGCGGCTCCATCGTCGGCACCAGGCTGGACCTGCAGGAATCGCTCGAATTCGCTGGCGACGGCAAGGTAAAGGCGACGATCTCGACTGCCGGTCTCGAAGACATCAACTCGGTGTTCGACCGTATGCGGCAGGGCCAGATCGAAGGGCGGGTCGTCCTCGACCTGACCGTATAATGGCGAACGGTGACGAGCAGGACGAGGGAAAAATGGGGCGGGCCGCTTTGGTTCGCCGTGTGATTGCCACCGAGGCGGGAGCGGCGCTGCTGGCCGAAATCGTCGACCGTCACGGCCCGGTGCTGGTCCACCAGTCGGGCGGTTGCTGCGACGGTTCCAGCCCGATGGTTTATCCCCGCAGCGAGTTTTGCCTTGGCGGATCGGACGTGCTGCTCGGCACCATAGGCACCACGCCAGTCTATATCGGGGCGCAGCAATTCGCGGCATGGAAGCACACGCAGCTGATCCTCGACGTGGTGGAGGGACGGGGCGGGATGTTCAGCCTCGACAACGGAACGGGCCGACGCTTTCTCGTGCGAAGCCGTGTCTATGAGAAGGCCGAGATCACCATGTTGGCGGCAACCGACAGGCTTCACGCGATGCAAGCATCGGTGGAGCGCGATCCCGACGCCTTTTGGCTGGCCGAGGCATGCCGCCTGAACTGGAGCGTCTTCCCGACCAAAGCGGACGAGAGCAGCTTCGACAAAGCCGACTTCGGCATTCGCTGGTTTGCCGACGGCGAACTGAATGTTTCGGTCAACTGCCTCGATCGCCATCTGGATGCCCGTGGCGACAACGCCGCCATCGTTTTCGAAGGGGACGAGCCGGGCGAGGGGCGAACCCTCACTTACCGCGAACTGCATACGGAAGTCTGTCGTTTCGCCAATGTGTTGAAGGGCCGCGGCGTCGCCAAGGGAGATCGGGTAGTCCTGTACATGCCGATGGTACCCGAAGCCGCGATCGCCATGCTTGCCTGCACACGAATCGGCGCGGTACATTCGGTGGTGTTCGGTGGCTTTTCACCCGATAGTCTGTCTGATCGTATTTCCGATTGCGGCGCCAAGCTCGTTATCACCGCCAATGAAGGCAGGCGCGGCGGCAGGTCGGTTCCCCTAAAGGCCAATGTCGACGCGGCCTGTGCAAAGGCGGGCGGGGTCGAAACGGTTATCGTCGTACAGCGGACGACGACCGAGGTCGATCTCAAGGAGGGCCGCGATTGGTGGTGGCACGACTTGAGCAAAGGGGTCGATGCCGATTGTCCGCCCGAGCCAATGAATGCGGAAGATCCGCTGTTCATTCTCTACACCAGCGGATCGACCGGCAAGCCCAAGGGCGTGCTGCACAGCACCGGCGGTTATCTCCTGTGGGTCACGCTCACCACGGATCTTCTATTCGGGTTAGCCGACGACGATCTATTCTGGTGCACGGCCGATGTCGGTTGGATCACGGGCCACAGCTATGTCGTTTACGGGCCGCTCGCGAACGGCGCCAGCACGGTAATGTTTGACGGCGTGCCGACCTATCCTGATGCCGGACGCCTATGGGAAACGTGCCAGCGTCTGGGCGTCACCGTGTTCTACACCGCGCCGACCGCGATCCGCGCGCTGATGCGCGAAGGAGAGGAGCCGGTGAAACAACACGATCTGTCCCGGCTGCGGCTGCTCGGCACCGTAGGCGAGCCGATCAATCCCGAGGCCTGGAACTGGTATCACCGCGTGATCGGCGGCGAGCGTTGCGACATCGTCGACACATGGTGGCAGACCGAAACTGGCGCGGCGCTGATCGCGCCCGTGAACGGCACGGCGGAGGCGAAGCCAGGATCGGCGACCAAGCCGCTGCCGGGTGTATTTCCGGAACTGGTCGATGCCGAAGGCCGCACACTGGCCGGCGCGGTGGAGGGCAATCTCGTCCTCACCCGTAGCTGGCCCGGTCAGATGCGCACGGTTTACGGCAATCACGAACGCTTCTTTCAGACCTATTTCAGCACCTACCCGGGCAGCTATTTCACCGGAGACGGCGCACGTCGCGATGCCGATGGCGATTACTGGATTACCGGCCGGGTGGATGATGTGATCAACGTATCGGGCCACCGCATGAGCACCGCCGAAGTCGAAAGCGCGCTGGTGGCGCATGAGCGTGTGGCGGAAGCGGCGGTGGTGGGCATGCCGCACGATATCAAGGGACAAGGCATTTACGCCTTCGTGACGCTCAACGCGGATCAGGAGGGCGACGAGGCCCTGCGTGCCGCGCTGTGCAAATGGGTGCGCAGCGAGATCGGTCCGATCGCCACGCCCGATGCGATCCAGTTTGCGCCCAGCCTACCCAAGACGCGCAGCGGCAAGATCATGCGCCGCATTCTGCGCAAGATTGCCGAAGGGAAACCGGGCGAAGTCGGAGACATGTCAACCTTGGCCGACCCTGCGGTGGTCGACGAACTCGTGGCCAACCGCATCAGCGCCTAGGGTCCGTGACGGGGACAGGAAAGCTTTCCGAAGTTAGGATCGTCTCCGGCACCGTCTCGTTTGGGAAGGTCGGGTGAGACCGCGACGGGGCAGGGACTATATCCAAAGGCGGGCGCGGTAGAATTCCCGAAATCCGTTCCCGAAACTGTTTTCCCGAAATGGCTCGATTGAGATGGAGTTACGGGACTGCTTTAGCCGTCCGTTTCGACCGACGTCGCAGCTTTGAGGAGCCGGCGATCGCGAGCAATTTTGGCGAGGAGGGTGCGACTGCATCCAGTCGCATCCATGATCTCCCGCCAGCTGCGGCCATCGCTCAGCAGGGAGGAGATAGCAGCGTTGCGCGTCTTGTTCGCAGGGCGGCCCTTGTAAAGGCCGGCGGCCTTGGCCTTCGCCGTCCCCTCAGCCTGACGACGACGGCGATCCTCATAGTCCTTGCGCGCTACCGCGGCGAGGACATCGAGCATCATCGCGTTGACCGCGGCGAACATGCGGCCGGTGAACTCGTCGGCCGGCGCCGTCAGGGTCCACGATGTCGGCAGGTCGAGCGCGACGATGCGGACGTGCTTGGCATCGATCAGGCCACGTAGACGGATCCAGTCCGGGGAGGTGAGGCGGGACAGCCGGTCGACCTGCTCCACCAACAGAACGTCGCCGGGTTCGCAGTCGTTAAGCAAGCGGAACAGCTCAGGCCGATGCAGCTTGGCACCGCTTTCGTTTTCAACGTAGCGCGCTGCGATCCGCAGTCCCTGCTCAACCGCAAAGGCGTCGAGGACGCTGCGGGCGCGTGATGCGTCCTGTTCGGACGTAGATGCGCGGAGGTAGGCCCGAATAAACATGGTGTGGTCTTCGATACGTGGTGCTTGTTTGTCCAGTCCTTTTTAAGTGGGTAAAGCGCCATTAAGGCACCAGTTCGGGGCCGGTCTTCAAGAGGCATACTCAAAACGTACTTACTAAAACACACGTCTGACAGGATTGTGGTCATGTGGCACATAGCGCCTTCTATGACATGGGGATGGAAGCAGGTGCGATAGCTACAGTGTTGTCGCGGATGGGCTCGTCAGCTATGTTCCGTCAACGTGGTACATCGGGAATGGCGTGCTGACATGACTTTGCAAATCAACATCACGCCTAACGGGCGCATGAGTCTGCCAGCGGACGTCCGGAAGCGCCTTGGGCTGAGTGGCGGTGGTGCGGTCTACCTCGACGAAACCGAAGATGGCGTGGTGTTGCGAACAGCGAGTCAGGCAGTGGCACGCGCCCAGGCTCTGGCCAAGCAATACACCGGCGGTAATCCCGACGCATCCGTTGACGCATTCCTTGCCCGACGTCGGGAGGAGAGCGGCGAATGAGCGTGGTGCTGGACGCGTCTGCGATCATCGCGATGCTCAAAGGCGAACGCGGAGCGACAAAGGTCGCGGCGGAAATCGGTGGGGCGCGGGTGAGCAGCGTCAACTATGCCGAGGTCGTCAGCCACTTTGTCCATGCCGGCATGCCAGAGCGCGAAGTCGATGCGATGCTCGATCCATTGCCGCTGACGGTCGTGCCGGCCGACAAGGCGCTCGCGCAGATCGCTGGGCGGTTGCGGGCGACCACAGCCGAGGCGGGGCTCAGCCTTGGCGATCGTTTCTGCCTGGCTCTCGCACGGCGCGACGGTTTGCCCGCATGGACCAGCGACCAGAATTGGAAGAAGATCGCCGACGCCGTCGAGGTCAAGGTTGTCGCGATCCGCTGACTTCGCACGGTCAAGGGTTAGGGGAGCTGGTAGGGGGCTCGGCTCGACTGCGATGGCCCATACCGCCAGAAGGTTTCGATGCTACGCCTGATTCACACAGCAGACTGGCAACTCGGCAAGCCATACGGCCGCTTCGACAGCGATGTGCGCGCTGCCCTTAGCGAAGCCCGGTTGGAGGCGGTCGACGCGATCGGCAAGGCGGCAGCGGAGCATGAGGTCAGGCACGTACTGGTCGCCGGCGATGTGTTCGATACCGAAGGACCAGAAGACCGTGTAATTGTGCAGGCGGTATCGCGAATGCAGCGCTATGCCTGTACCTGGTGGCTGCTGCCCGGCAATCACGACTTCGCCCGCAACAGCGGCTTGTGGGACCGTGTCCGCGCCAAGGGCGCCGCCAATATCCGCATTCTTGCCGAGCCGGTGCCATGCGAGTTGGAGCCCGGGCAGTGGCTGCTGCCAGCACCGCTGACCCACCGGCACAATCTAGACGATCCAACCGCGCTGTTCGACACGATGGAGACGCCAGGCGCGAGCTTGCGCATCGGTCTCGCTCACGGCTCGATCCGCGACTTCTCGTCGCGCGGCGAGGCGCAGAACCAGATCGCACCCGATCGCGCGCAGCGTTCTAACCTCAACTACCTCGCGCTCGGCGACTGGCACGGGAGACTCAGGGTCGATGCGCGCACCTGGTACTCAGGAACGCCAGAAACCGATCGCTTCCAGCGAGATGAGCCGGGCTACGCTCTGCTCGTGACGCTTGAGGCAGGAGCGGAGCCGTCGGTGTCGCCAATCCGTACTGGCAGGTTCCAGTGGCTGATGCGCTCGTGGACGGTTGCGGACGTGGATGGCTTTGCCGCCGAGTGCGATCGGCTGCTTGCACAGGTCGAACCATCGGCAACCCTCTTGCAGCTCTCGCTCTCGGGTATCGTCAGTTTGTCCGATCGTATTGCGATCCTTGCGCGCCTCGACAATGACCTGCGCCATCGCCTCCGCCATCTGGCGGTCACCGCCGACGATCTCGTCGGTCGGCCGAGCGAACAGGATCTGGCAGACCTGCGGGTCGAAGGGATGATCGGCACGGCCGCGGCGAAGCTGATGAGCATGATAGAGGCCGGTGGCAGCGACGGCGCCATTGCCAGGCGGGCGCTTGAGCGCCTGTTCGTAGAACATCAGCGTGGGCAGGACGCGGCATGAGCCTTCGGATCCGGCACATCGCGCTTTCAAACTTTCGGAAATACCGCGATCCCTTCGTGCTCGACGGGCTGACCGACGGGCTCAACGTCATCATCGAGCCCAACGAGACCGGCAAGTCGACGCTGCTGGAAGCGATGCGCGCTGCCTTCTTCATCCGGCACAACACCGCCAACCGGCTTGCGCGTAGCTATGCGCCTTACGGTGAGGCCGTCGCTCCACAGATCGAGATCGGCTTCGAGGCGAAAGGTGAGGCGTGGGAAGTCAGCAAGCGCTTCCTGAAAGGTGCTTCGGTCGAGGTTCGGGGGCCGAACGGGCGCGCGCAGGGCGAGGATGCCGAGGCGCAGCTGCAGGCATTGCTCGGTGCGCGTCGCGACACCAGCCAGGGCGGCGACGCGGCCGCCCATGGCGCGCTCGGCCTGCTTTGGGTCGGGCAGGCGCAGGCGCTTGAGGTAACGGCGCCGGGCGAGATCGTTCGCGATAGCGTGCGTGCGACCCTGGAAGCTGAGGTCGGCACGATCATGGGTGGTGCCGCATACCAGCGTGTTCGCCCCCGCATCGACAGTCAGTTCGCGGAATATTGGACCAACAGCGGTCGGCCGACCGGTCGCCAGACTGCGGCACGAGACGAGCATGACACCGCGCAGCGCGCTGCGAGCGAGGCGGCCACTCGGCTTGCCGCCTTGGAACAAGGCTTTTCCGATCTCGAGGCTGCGCGAGCGCGGCTAAAGGTACTCGACCGCGATCTTGCCGATACCAGCGATGCTGAGCAGCGTCGGGCGCTGGTAGGCCAGCTCGAGGTGGCGCGTTCTGCCGCTCAGCTGCTCAGCACACGCCGCGCCGAGCAGGGCCGCCTTGTCGACCGCGTCAGAGCATTCGAGGATCTCGCATCGCGCCTCGCAACTGCCAGCAAAGCTGTCGTCGACACGGCTACGGCGCTCAGCAAGGCACGGGATAGTCGATCCGGCTTGGTCGGGGAGCTGGTGGCCGCGCAGGAACGAGCAACGACAGCCCGTGAGCTGCTAACCCGTGCTCGCGACACTCGGCGGATCGCTCACGCGGCACTCGATGCTGCTCGGATACGGGCTGCGGAGCGCGAGCGCCGGGGGGCAATCGGTGAGGCACGACGGCGATATGCCGAGCTGGTTGCGCTAGAGGCCGAATACGAAGCGGCGCGCCAGCTCGCGACTGCGGTGATCCCCACCGCCGTCATCAAGGCCCTCGAGGAACGCGAACGTGCCGTGGACAAGGCGCGGGCGGCCGTGGATGCCGGTGCGACGCGGATCGAGTTCGCCGGTGATGTCGGCGGCCTAACGATCAACGGAGTTGCGGCGGAGCGTGGAGACCGAATGCTGTCTCGCGAGACGCGCATCCGACTGGGCGATGCCGAACTGATCATCCGTCCGCCGGTCGGGCTGCAAGGCGCTGAGACGGCACTCGCCAATGCGACCGATGATCTGAACGCAGCCTTGGCCGAGCACGGGGTGGAGAGTGTCACTGCGGCTCGTGCTCGTAACGAGGCGGCGCGAGACGCGGTCGCCAACCTTCGCACGCTTGAAGCGCGGATCGGCGGGATCACGCCTGCCGTGACGTTGCTCGACATCGAGGCGGGTGCGTCGGCCCTGAAGTTCTTTATCGCCGGATTGCGGGAAGGCGCGGAAGGGGAGGGGAGTGGCGAAGAACCAGACGTCGAGGCGCTGACGATCGCATTACGTGAGGCGGATATAGCGCTGGCAAAGGCTGAAGGTGTCGATGCGGTGGCATCCCAGCAGTTGCGCGAAGTGGAGGCGCGCAATGCTCCATTGATGGTGCAGGAAGCTGGCGCCGAACGGGATGCTTTCAACGCTGAAGCGCAGCTTGCCATCTTGGAAGCGAAGCCCGAGGTGGCCTCGCTTGACGACGCTTTGCGGGATGCGCGCCAGCAGGAGGCGGCAGCGCTCGTCAACCTGCAGGATGCCGAACGCGCGGCGACCGCGCATGACGTTGTGACAATTGAACGGCAAATCGGCCTGCTGGACAAGCGGGTCGAGGTTGCCCGGGCCCAGCGCACTGACCTGGAAAAGGTGATTGCCGGGCTCGAGGCGCGGATCGAGGCGGAAGGCGGCAAGGGGCTGGCTGACCGCGCCGCAGTCGCGCGCGAGGAGGCTGATGCCGCAGTTGCCAACCTGGCACGTGTGACGCAGGAAGCCGAAACGTTGAAGTTGCTTCGCGACACGCTGGAGAGTGCACGCGCCGAGACGTCACGGACGTTCGTCGGGCCGGTGGCGCGGCGTGCGCGCCGGCACATCGAACGGCTGCTGCCGGGCGCTGATCCGGGCTTTGGTGACGACCTTGGCCTGGCGTCGATCGCGCGGGGCGGTGTGGGCGAGAGTTGCGGCGATCTCTCCAGGGGCACCCAGGAGCAATTGGCGGTTCTCACTCGGCTCGCCTTCGCCGACATGCTCCTCGAGCAGGGAATGCCAGTATCGCTGATCCTGGACGATCCGCTCGTCTATTCGGACGATACCCGCCTCGATCTCATGACCGAAATCCTGACCGAGGCCGCAACACGGATGCAGGTCATCCTGCTTACCTGCCGTGATCGCGCCTTCCGTCACCTTGGCAATCGGATTAGCCTGACGGGAGGTCGGTAGCGGAACCTATACATTTTGGTGGAAAGCGGCCTGCCTGCTTTACGGCGTCAACCGCGGTGAGCGGGCGTTCGTTCAGGCGGCGGGGCGGGGCCGAGAGGTGGTCAACTCAGTTCACTCTACCGGATTGTTTACGTCATGGCAGATCCATTCTCCCGTACCAATTCTCATCAGCTTGTCGTGGTGGGTGACAGAGGCGATCGTCGGTGGCGGGGCGACGGGTGTACAGTTCTGCCGTGACGGAAGGCGGCGCACAAGGGTTCGAGCTGCTGTCCAAGCCTTATACGTTGGAGGAGCTGACGATGATGCTGGCGAAAGCATTGCGCGGTGCGGTGTAATCCGATTCTAACGTGAAACGGCCAAGAAAGATGGCTCTGGCGTTCTTCCTGGCATCGTGTCTGCGATAGCTGGCTGCGGGACATACAACCGGGCCGCCGCGACTCCGTCGATCGCATTCAGCGCCTGAGCCCGATGCCGGAAAGGTATCAAGGCCAACCAAATCGGCATTTTTCACGATCAACTTATTTTCCTAGCCTCACATAGCTGAGGAGAGGAACGGGGCGATGACACGCGTTACCATCAACGCCATCGAGACAATCATTCTAGATGTGCCGACGATCCGGCCACACGTGCTGTCTGTCGCAACGATGCAGTCACAGACGATCGTAATCGTCCGACTGCTCTGTTCCGATGGAATCGTTGGCTTTGGCGAGGGAACAACGATTGGCGGCCTCAGCTACGGAGCTGAAAGCCCTGAGAGCATCAAGTTGACGATCGATCGCTACGTCGCGCCGGTGCTGATTGGCAGCGACGCGCGTCCTGCGTCGGCGATGGCGATGCTGCGTCGTCATATCGTAGCGAACCATTTCGCCAAGAACGCGATCGAAACCGCTTTGCTCGATGCGCAGGGAAAGCGCCTCGGCGTGCCCGTCAGTGAACTATTGGGCGGGCGACTGCACGATCGGCTGCCCGTGCTGTGGACGCTGGCAAGCGGCGATACGGATCGTGACATCGCAGAGGCGGAGGATATGCTGGCGCGGGATAGACACCATGCCTTCAAGCTCAAGATCGGCAAACGCCCATTCGAGCAAGATGTCGCGCATGTCGCCACGATCAAACGGGCGCTGGGCGATCGCGCCAGCGTGCGGGTCGACGTCAACCAGGCATGGAGTGAAGCGACGGCAAAGCGCGCGCTTCCGATGCTTGCTGATGCAGGGGTCGACCTGGTCGAGCAGCCGATCCCCGCGACCCAGAATTTAGGCATGGCCCGGCTGACCCAGATGGGCTGCGTCGCTGTCATGGCGGATGAGGCGCTGCACGGACCGGAAAGCGGCTATTCGCTCGCCTGCGGACATGCCGCAGACGTCTTCGCCATCAAGATTGCACAGGCGGGTGGACTGTCAGCGGCCAAGAAGCTGGCCGGCATCGCGGAGGCTGCTGGAATTGCGCTCTACGGCGGTACCATGTTGGAGGGCGGCATCGGAACAATCGCTTCCGCCCACGTGTTTTCCACCCTTGGCGCGCTCGAATACGGCACCGAGCTGTTCGGCCCGCTGCTCCTGACTGAGGAACTGCTCGCCGAACCTTTACGATACGAAGCGGGCTCGCTCGTGCTGCCGACCGCGTCAGGTCTCGGTATTGAGCCGCGAGCGGAGGCAATCGCCGCGCTGCGTCGTGATCGGCCGTTACGTACCACGGTAGTGATGCCACTTCAGGCGGTGGGTTGAGACGATGTTATTCCACGTAACTATGGACGTGCGCATCCCGCACGATGCCGATGCCGGGATGATCGAGGCTCTCAAAGCCGAGGAGAAGGCGCGCGCACAGGATCTCCAGCGACAAGGCATATGGCGTCATCTTTGGCGCGTCGCTGGGCGCTACAGCAACGTCAGCATCTTCGACGTGCCCGGCAATGTAGAACTTCACGATCTGCTCAGCACGCTACCGCTGTTTCCGTACATGGAAGTGAAGGTCACCGCTTTGTGCAGGCATCCATCGTCGATCCATGACGACGATCGCTGACCAATCATTAAATAAGACGCCAAGGAGAGGAACGATGAACGAGAATTTCGTGCAGACACCGGAGGTACAGAACCTCCTCGATCGCGCCAGCGGCGGAACCGTCGAAGGCGGTGATCCGCGCATCAAGGCGATCACGCGCGATCTCGTCGAGGCGGTGATGATTGCCATCGCCAAGTACGACATCACGGAGAGTGAGTTCTGGTCGGCGATCAAGTTCTTCCAGGACGGCGTGGGTGAATTCGGGCTCATCGTTCCAGGGCTCGGCCTCGAGCACTTCATGGACCTCTACATGGACGCCAAGGACAAGGAGGCCGGCGAGAGCGGTGGCACGCCGCGGACCATCG
>Ga0114970_10001384_pt1 | contig 18100 bp, 14 predicted proteins | sample M_140205_XF_Meta_FD_87030 | JGI IMG/M metagenome (GOLD analysis project Ga0114970, IMG submission 87030) | Freshwater microbial communities from Lake Montjoie, Canada to study carbon cycling - M_140205_XF_MetaG | ecosystem: Environmental > Aquatic > Freshwater > Lake | place: Lake Montjoie... | reverse complement strand
ACATTTCCAACTGGTCTAGGAGATCCTTCGCGTGATGCCATATTTGTTCTAGGTGATATAGGTGATATAGGTCGAAAATGATTATCACTTGTCTCAGTTGGTAAGACTAATGATGATGTCAGTTTCAGAATAGGTGGCCTATTTTCCGGGCGATTATTAAATCTTTCCGTTTTCTCCAATCTATATTTTTCAATTGATGCTTCTTCGGCTGCTCTTTTAGCGATCTGTTCTGGTGAGTACATATATTGTTTTTTCAATTCAGTAAAACCTATATTATTTCGCATATCTCTATCTATTTTTTCATCTAATAATCTATTTTTTTCTTTATCTTCCTCATTTATTTTTGCTTGTGTGGCATCGTATAGTTGCATTTTTTGTGCAGCAGTAGGCTGTTGCGTATAACTTTCTGTAACTATCCCCAAAAATTGGTCTATTTCTTCCTGAGACAACCCCATACCTCTTAAATTTTGTTGCGCATCTTCATTTCTTTTTAGCACTTCATCTGGTATATTCATATAGAATGGATATAAAATAAAAATTGAATTATTTCAAATGCTAAAATTATACTACATATAACTATACAACATTTCTTTCAAGACAATGGAACAAACACTAGAACAAACACTAGAACAAACAAAAGAGTATGAAAATGGTGATAAATATTTCGGCCAACTAAAAGATGGCTTACGACATGGAATGGGAAAATTGATATATAACGATGATATAACTAGAGACGGAATACGTGACTATTATATAGGTCAATGGTCTAATGATATGCGACATGGTTTAGGCGAGCAATATTTTAAAAATAGTATTGAAAAATATGCAGGAGATTGGATAGATGATCAGTCAACAGGTCTCGGTATTTACGAATGGGATGATGGAGATGTTTATCGTGGTGAACATGTAGAGGGAACAGAACATGGATATGGTGAGATGAAATATAGTAGTGGCAATGTATACAAGGGCTTTTGGACAAATGGGAGTCATGATGGTAAGGGTGAGATGAAATTTGCAGATGGTGATGTATATAATGGTGATTGGGTAGATGGACTAAGACATGGTTACGGAACATATACTAATAAACATTCTATCAATAAAGATGAGTCCATCTATGTTGGAGAATGGTTACATGGAAAAAAAAATGGATATGGTAGATTGACTTTTTTGGAAGGAGATAATGAATATTATGAAGGAGAATGGACAAATAACAATCAATCTGGTATGGGGACATATCAGTATAGAAATGGTGACTTATATTATGGTAATTTTATACGCGGACATGAAAATGGACTAGGAGAAATGACATATGCAAATGGTGATTACTATTATGGACATTGGAAGTCTGAGCATAAACACGGAAATGGGAGGATGGAGTATAAAAATGGTGAAATTTACGAAGGCACATTTAACTACGACAAAGTTCATGGATGGGGTAAAAAAATATATACAAACACAGACGAATATATCGGTAATTGGAATATGGATATGCGACATGGGTATGGAAAACTTTTGAAATATTCCACATGGACTTATGGTAGACGACCTAGAATACAGGATGGTGATTGGATCGAAGACATATTTGTAGAAGTAGAACGAATTAGACAACGATACAATACAAGTATGCCTATTGTAGGCAGTAGTACATCCACAGCTAGACATAGACCTTATAGACATAGACCTTATAGACAGCCGACACCCAGATATCGTTAACCCAAAGAACTCCTTCGGCTAGCGCCTACGGAGTTCAATCGCTCACCTTTGACTTCGTCTACGGCTCGCAGCAGAATACTAATTGATTACCAATACTTTCTTAGGTTGAAATGTATGATAAGCAAAATTGTAAAAAAAATATGCATTCGGATTCACCAAAATAGGTGTCGACCTCTCTAAAATATTGTCAACTATTATATCATTATCCGATATATTTTCAATCGCCGCACATTTAAAAGCAGTATGGGACTCGTATATTTTCCACAAAGCGACTTTATATCCATGAGCAAATAGCTCCACATTTTTACTGCAATTGATACTAGCAAAACAACACAACACTTCGGTGCCTTTTTTTAAGTAGGTATAAGATCGTCTAAAAAAATAGGCGCATATTACTTCCCCCTGCTCGATTATCATGTAAATATAAATGGTTTTGGAATTGATTAGCGACATCATATTTGCCGTCTCGGTCAAAATACAAATATCGAATTTTTCATTGTGGTCTCTGAAAAAATCGAATAAATGATGTATATTTGTTTTGCCGACTTCAATTAACGATACATATGGTAATAATGGAGGCGGTTTTGCCCACCGATTCATATCAAAACAATAAGTGTTGTATACACATAGCGGAACTATTCCAGTAAGGTCCCCTTCTCTCTTGAAGAGAGATACCAATATATTTTTATTGATTAATCTTTGGTTATAATGATGAGTCTGAATCAATTGTGGTGCGATATTCTGTTTCCGTCGGGTTTTATCTACGCATAAATAGTCCACATAATAAGCATCAAATGTAGCGTCCGTATTTTTTGCTTTATTTATAGTAATATGGATAGGTCTTGTAGTCATAACGCCCACTATTTTCTTATTGGGTATTTGCGTTTGCGTTTTTACATCGATAAGTAATTCATCTTCGTAATAGAAACTGAAAAAACTGGTGCAATTATGTCCGGTAAAATATCCCGTTATGTTTTTAGTCGTTGGACAATATTGGTTATCGCCATTTTGAAGATAATGTTGTTTTATAAAATGTGTAAATTGTTTGAGTTTTAAATCGGAAAGCTTTGCACATTGAATGGTTTCTATGTCTTTGAAATTCGTGTATTGGTTTTTTTCGGGTAATTCATAGTTTATTATACCACACGGAAATAAGTAATAATGTAGGTCGTAAATATGGAATACTGGTTGCATGGCCCAAAAACGGAAACGGATTTTGATATAAGCACATATGACTAATATGATAAGAATGATAATTAAGAATACATAAAATATATAATGATAGTAATAAGGAAATGGATGTTGATATTGATATGGTTCTGGGTAATTTTGCATAATATTTACGAGCAAATAAATATTATGATTCTTCTGTAAATGATTCTTCTATATATTCCTTCGGCTATCGCTATCGCTGCGTAAGGAGTTCAATCACTCACCAATTTCATTGTGACTTTGTTTACGGCTCGCAGCGGATGATTTTTATTTGCTTGCCATGCGGCACTAGCTTCATCAAAATTTATATTACCAGCTTATAAGTTATGTATGACATCAGGTATAATATCCACAATATCAGTGCGAATAGTATCATCATTGCTTATATTATTATCTATATTTAATTCGTCTATTATGTATTGACTTCTGGTTTTCAATTTATATAAACATATTTATATATTAAAATCGTTCAATTTTAAATATAAATATAAATATAAATATTGCTTACTCAGGTTTTTGTAATACATACAAATACTGGTATTCATACCCACATTTAATCAAGTCCACTTTACCCATAACTATAAAGCCCGTATTTTGAGCCATAGTTAAGATATCATCTTCTGACTCCATAAACATTTCATGTTCTTGTTTTCGGAATGTTTTTCCAGAGTCCTTATTAGAGAATTTTTCGACAAATTTGGCAGTATTATTTTGATTGTCCAATTGAAAATCGGCGGCATATTTGAAATCATCAAAAGTGACCTTGCTATGTGTCACTCTCTTCGGCGCGTAGCGTTGAGGTGATAATGTAATAAGAGGATTTGCGGGAGGGATAATAGGATCAAATTGATCTCTGTCTACAATGTGAACAACTAAATGTCCTCCAGGCATCAACCAGTTGAAGCAATTGGAGAAGAACTGCATTTTATCTTGTATATAGTAGATGGTGAAATACATGCATAAAATATGAGTAAAGGAACCGCTGTTAAAAAGCATCGCATTTCTAACATCTCCTTGTTTGAAGTCATAATTGGGATAATTTTCCTTTGCTTGTTTAACCATTGATTGTGATATATCAACTCCTTCTGCATTTAATCCTTTATCAGATAAAGCAGCGACGACATTACCAGTGCCCGAACCGATATCCAATATAATGGACTGATTTGTGGGTGTAGTTTTATTAATTATTTCACCAACGGCATAGTCATCCAAAATATTATTATATACTAAATGATCATAAATAGTTGCATAAAAGTCATCATATATCTCCGGACCCGTTTTGAATTCAAATTTATCCCGCTGTTCATACCCTTCTTTTTTGGTAGTTGTCGATTTGAAAAGGGTAATCACTATTAATAATACGACAACTATTATCATGACCTTAGCCCAGTTGGAAGATTTATTATACATTTGATTCATGGAACTGATAGATTTAGATATAGATTTCATAATAGACCCGGACATGGACATCTCTTATATGTATAGTTGTGATAATTTTTATGTAAATCAGGTGTATATGGGTGATTGTGAAATAAATGATATTAGGGAACAAAATGCTTTTAAAGGTATGACCTTTTCTGGATTTAAAAATTCGGATGTAAAAAAGGAGTTGCTAAAGAATTTAATAAATTCTAAATTAGAGCCCGCATGTTATTGGAGTGCGGAGTTTATATGCGCAGGACATTATAAGGAATTATGGGAGATCATTTTATTTTTTTATAGCAAACATATTCATTTAGGAAATCCTAAACTGGCCATATATTTGGATTTAAGAGTCCAAAATTTCAAGGAAATAATTTCTGGCGGCTATGCAAATAATGAATTGAAAATGAGGAATAGTGATAAATTGCGCAAATTATTTTGTGAAATAATATGCATTTTGTGCTGCGCAAGGCGTAAACATAGTTTTGATGAAGTTAAGATTAAAAAGGACGATTTTGATATGACCCAGATGACAGATAGATTTAAAGCACCAAATGTTAATTATGCGCAACCAATTATGGTTGCAGGTGATCCTAAAGAGTTATTTATTGCTATAAATGAATTGGCGTACAATGTATCTAAGGATGGAAAGAATGCAATAAATGCCTGTTATTGGATAGAATGGATATCAGAGTATGAAAATATTTGCAAAATTAAGAAACAAAAATGTAAATGTGAAAGGCGACTTCAAATGCCCGTAGATAGTAAAAACCAAATGGATATAGTGTGGTTAGTATGGGATACACTTTTAAAAGAAGCGGAAAATCGTCACCCCCTTATAAAAAAAATAATGAAAAGTTTGCTCAATTTGTTTTCATTAAAGTACAATAATGCGTGTAATACAAAACGCCGGTATATTTTATATTATGCTGTTGAATTATTAATAGAACCTGTAAATTTAGAAGAAGATATAGTAAAAGACAAGGAGCAGATAAATGCAATCATCACTAAAATAGATAATATTTATAAACAAATCAAAAAAAACGAGCATTCACCTAATACAGATTACTTATTTACAAATACAAATAAATCCAATTTAGATAAAACGATTGAAAAATTGGAAAAAATGAATCAATTTGGTGAAAATTTTATTCCTCGATTGTAGAATATTTAGAAACATAGATGCGTAATTCAACATCAAAAATATAAAAATTATATTTACATATATTATAATAATGCTTAAGGATCTTTGCACCCCCGCTATGATTTACTTTGTGTTGTCTGTTATCACTATTGTTTTGGCTATTATGAAGCGAATGTCACTTATGTCTATCGCAACTAAATCATTCTTCGTGCTATTATGGACTTGGTTTTTGAACTATTTGTGTTCTAAGGGATACGCCACCATTTCATGGTTTTTGGTATTATTGCCATTTATTATGATTGCAGTCAGTGTCGTTTGCTCTATGGAAATGTTCAAGATGGTGTCTCGTGGACAGATGTAAAAGATACATACAAAATAACGTAATATAATTTTACATAATATAGTTATGTAACATTATACACTTTGATTGGAACAAAAAAACATAAAAAACATAAAATATTGCGTTATGTATATGACGAAAACACAAAAAATGCGTTCATTACATAAAAGTACTCGTAAAAACAAGAGCATTAGTAGCAGTAGCGGTAGCAGCATGAAACATTTGGAACAGGAAATAGTAGTGAAATTTTTACAAATATTGAATATGGTTAAATTATATCATTGGAAAACGTATAGTTATGCAACACATAAAGCTACCGATGAATTATATTCCAAGCTGAATGACCACACAGATAGTTTTGTGGAAGTATTACTAGGTAAACATGGTGATAGAGTAAATTTGATGAACACAAAATCAATCACACTTAAAGATTTCAACTCTGTAAGTGACTTCAAGAGAGAAATGATAAATTTCAAAGGGTTTTTGGTTGGATTAAATTCAAATAAGGCAATGAAAGGTATGTCTAATTCGGATTTATACAATATTCGTGATGAAATATTAGGTGATGTCAATCAATTCCTTTATTTGTTGACATTCAAGTAAGTCGGCAAACGAAGGAATATGAATTTATAATGAAAATTTAATATATTTATTTTTATTATAACGAATGTTAAGTACGACAGCAGCTAACAATCCAATGAGTTCAATCGGAGCGACAAATTCTTTTTCAAATAACATAAAAATGGATTCGGTAGGATTTTCACCTGCTCTTGAAACCTCCGGGTCATCTTCTGGATTTTCATTTAGCAATATGTTTAGTGAAACTACTTGGCAGACATGGTTAATTGTAGCTTTAATATTGGCAGTTTTAGGATTCAATATATTTTATTATTTAGCAAGCGGTACACAATTTTTTGCTAATTTTGTGTCTCCATACATAAAATATTTTAGTGACCTAGTGGGAGGTACTATAGGTAACACCACAAAACAAATAGTTACAACTTCAGCGACAGGTACAAAAGCTGGTGTCGATATTACTGCGGGTACTATTACAAGCAGTATAGATGCTTTAGGGTCGGCGATAGAGGGTACATCTACTGCTGTTGCGCAAACTGGACAAGCTGTCGAAAAAGATGTTTCTACATCACCTGAGAATCCATTGAACAATGCACTGCAACAGCAACAGCAAGGTGAAGTCCCAGATACGTTTCAAGCAGATGACTCTTACAGCAGCATTCAATCTGGAAAATCATCTAGCAAATCAGGCTGGTGTTATATTGGAGAGGAACGAGGAATTCGTAGCTGTTCCCAAGTAGGTCCAAATGATCAGTGTATGTCAGGAGATATATTCCCTACTAGTCAAGTATGTGTCAATCCAACATTGAGAGCTAATTAGGCCTTTTAAGGAAATGTATTTATTGCCACTATTCCGTTAGCAGATTTCACTATTTTGGAATTGACAGGCCATTTATTTCCACTCGTACCATATGTCAATTTTGTTTTCGGGTAATATGTTTGTTGTCCGTCATTGTAACATAATTCGGTAATAGGTCCAGGAACATCAGAAGCGGACGTAGGATTGCATCGGTTAGTAAGCACATCGATCATAGTCTTGTCAGTACCAGTACCACATATTAACACTCCACCATCTGGAATATTTGTATTTGGTATCGTTGAATAATTGACGCGCTTTAAATTCTGTGTATTTGGATTCGTATATGTTTGAGATTGTGTCGCCCATGTAGTCGTTCTATTTGTCCACATACCTCTAGCAATTTGCCCATATCTTTGTGCCTTTGTGATATTTGAACTATTTTTTTTATATTGAAGAATATTTCCTTTATATAACATGGCCAATTTGTTAGTATCCGCGCCGTAATTAGGAACACTTGTAGTATCAAAAATGCAACTATTTTCAAATCGAGTCCATAATCTAGGTGGATTAGGATTGTATGATGGATCTAAACAGGACATATTAGGTATACATTGTGCATATATATTTTATTATTCATAAATAATTTTTGTTATATATGAATTAGTCGGGGTGGATGAGTATTGGAGGGAAACGTAGGCTTGCTTGTAAGCCGATGTTTCCTGACTATAATCCGTAGACGTAGTCGAAGGATTATTACTTATCTTCCACCATAAAAATACCATCTTAACGATAAGTAGTTAGGATTTATCATACTCATGGCAGAAGACCCTGTCATTTTTGTATTAGGTCCACCCTTGACCAAATTCTGTATAGCGGTAGTTCCTAAAGAATAGTTGTAATACCATAAATTGGAAACATATCCAGAAAACCCTCCATTCATGGCGACATATACGTTACCATAGTTTTGTTTTGGCACTCCCATTAATTGAACACTCTTGGTAATGATTCCATTTATATAAACATCCAAAGTGGTATTTCTGCAACGGATAATCACATTGACCCATTTATTCAGTGGAATATCTGGGATATGAATTTCCTCACCAATAACATTAAATGTATCCATAAATACCACAAGCTCATTTGTATTCGGAGCAATGTATAATCCTGGTGCATTATTGGGAAAATTTAATCCAGTATCAGGAGTGATGGTATCATTGCCTTTGTGGAAAATATGGCGATATTTACCGGATTGATATTGGAGGTCATCAATAAATATCCAAACAGACCAGGAAAATTCAACACCATCTGCACCATTTACGGAGCGAGAGATGGGGACAGATCCATTCATATTTGGATCTTGAGGAATAATTAACATTTGCTTTGCATCAACCATACCAGTTATTAGATGAGGAGACGTAGATGGTGAGAAAAACCAAGATAACACTTGAATAGATAATTGTAGAACAACAATAAAAATCAAAATAGTTAATAGTAAAAAAGAGATACGAGCTATTAAACTGCCCGAATTTAAAAAATCGGTTAAACCAGAACCTCTTGCTCTTCCTAATAAAGCACTGGGACTTCCAATAGAACTAGAACTAGAACTAGCGTTATTACCATTAAATCCTGTATTTGGTGGTGCATTCATCTTATTATATATCTATGAAGATTTAAAATTAGAAAAAGCACCCGTCGCATAACCCTATAACTAATTAAATAGTGAAACTAGAATCTTCGGTTGATCCTTCCATAAAAGCCACCTTAATCTGGTATTTTCCGAATATGTTGGACAACATACTTTTTCCATAACCTTGTTCATAAATATTCCATGCGGTTTGAGGATCAGTAGAATTAGCATAGTATTGAAATTTAGAAGTCCATCCGGAAAATCCGCCTTGGGGAGTAACATAAACAGGAGCATCTTGATTTATTTTAGCCACTCCAGGTAAAACACATGTTTGAACTAATTTACCATCTAAATAAATATCAAGTGTTCTACCATAGGCGCTAATTAACAAGTTTACCCATTTTTGAATAGGAACATTTGCCACAGCACATGTGTGTATAATAGCACCCGTAGTCGGATCAATTATGTCATCAGATGGTGGTGAATCAGCACCAGGATAACAAGCTAAAGAAACCGCTAAATTGTTTTCGATTGCTCCCAAAACAACGGCGGGACAGGGATCTTTGGTTCCAATATCATCCGATGTAGATGATGCACCCATGCGTCCGTATAATACTTTAGGCTCACCATAGCGGTAATTCCAGTTGTCTATATAAAACCAAATAGAGTAGGTGAAATTACTCGAATTTGCACCACTAGTACTTTGTGCTAAAGTGTTAGCATCAATAGTTTGCATAGTAGTACCAGATGACATTCCAGTCAATGTATTTACATCAGACATGATGTATCTCATAACTGCATATAATAAAACAAGTACAACGATAATAAGTAATATTGTCTGTATTTCCATGATATATAATATACTGATAGAAATTTTTCTTATTACGGAACTCCATAATTATCACCATTTCCAGCAAAATACCACCTTAATGATAAATAATTATTAGGATCGTGTATATTCATGTCCGGTTTTAAATTATCCTCAGCAGTTTCTTCAATAGTGGCTTCTGCTGGTTTAACTATAGAATCTATTACCGCATTTGTATCAATCTTGGATGTCTCCATATATACCGCTTTTTCTAGAGTATCTGTAAGGGCATCATTCGAATTAGTTGAGACCGGAGGTGTTTTATCCTTTATGAAATTATACAAATAATATATTTGTCTGATAGTTAAAGCATCATTAAAATAATTTATATTGCATATACCTCCATTCAGTCCGTTATTTTCACCAATAGTCAACGTATCATACGACATGTACGGGACTACCTCAATCACAGATTTAACTAACTCGCCATTATAAAATACATCTAAAGTTCCACCATTATAATTGATGATGATGTTATTCCATTTTTGTAATAGGACATCTGTTTTCATATAAATAATAATGTTACCATCATCATCTAATTCGGGTGGCGACTTGGATTTTGTTACACTACCTATAGCACCCGCACCAGTATTTGGCATAGTAACAATGAGTGTATTTGTGCTTCCGTTATATAGAACATTTGGTTTACCTCCATAATTTAAGATGGATGTGTATTTTTTGTAAGAGGCGTTTGTACTAGGACTAGACGCATCAATGAAAACCCAAAAAGATATAGCATATTTGTAGTCAAATTTATCCGACCCGTTCAATGCTTGATAGGTGCCTATATTTTGTTCTTTGTTTATGTAGACGGGTTGATTTACAAGTAATTTACCCCCTTGTTTGGCAAATTGTGCAGCTACATATGGTTTCATTAAATATACCACATATGCCAATATAATGAGGCCTAATAGAGATAGATATGTATATGGGGATTCAACTGGTTTACCCAGTTTGGTAGCTGCAGCCGCAGCGGCTTTCGATTTATCACTAAAACCGAATAACGACAGAATCGTATCGATCAATGATACAAATATACAAGGGATGTATAAAATAGTGTTTACTATTAATCTATACATTGGGCTTTGTTTGTAGTATGAACCTAATGTTATCAATTTAAAAACCAATCCCAAAATCGAAAGGACTATTACTAAGTTTAATATAAAAGATACAACACCAGATTGATTCGATAAATTATTTATACTATTTACTAGCCAATAAATCAATATTCCTGAAAAGGTAAAACCAAATAACAACAATAATGCATTTCTAATAGTGCTGGTAATATCAGAGAATTTTCCTGAAACATTACCTGCTTCTGCTGGCGTTATTGGTGTGCCTGTAAAAAAAGTTGAAATGAAATATGTAATGGAACAAAATAATGTAATGCATACTAATGCCATAATAACGCCTGATCGAGTATCCTTAATTTTAAATCCTCCTGGATAATTTGAAAGACCGATAGCTATTAATATTAAAAATATAATAAAAGATATAACACTCACAATCCCTTTTGTTGTAAATCCAGTAAAAAAACTTTTGGCAGCATTAGCATTTTGTGCATTAGTCGCTCCGGAAACAGGTAATGATGGAAATGTCATAATCGTAATTAAGTACAATAGACCAAATACTGCTAATAATATAGTTGTTAAAAGAGAGATGCCAAAATTCTGTTTAATATAACCTCCTGGATCCACCGCATAGAATAGACTCATAAAAATGATTAAACATGCAAAAACGATAGCATATTTGATGCGTTCGAAATTCAAATTAAAATTAACAATAGTATCATATGCAATATTTCTATAAAATAAGTATACCCCTAATAATATAGTAATGGGTAATATAATGTATGCATATGTGTCTAGGTCAGCCCTAGACAATTTTGTGAATAATGCTATTAATCCGATAATGTATAAAATTAAATAAATAACATTTGACGATTGGCTTAAATATGCAATTAATAAGGCAAGATTGTCTTTAAATTTGAATAAAACGCTTGCCACAATTATTAATAGTAGTACAAATCCAAAAATGGATGCAATGTTAGCAATGATAGTTTCAATAGAGGTTCCTTTTGAATATATTAGAGCGATAGAAACTAATGATATAAACATCATGACAACTACCAGAATTATATATCCAAATGTTTTTAGTCTTTTTATAGTATTTTCATTATCACTTATATAATCCATCTTATATTACTCGAATATTTTATTGTATATGATATACAATATAATTGCTTTGTAAATCTACATATTTTCATGTGCTGTTTTTTTTCCATGACACTCACGACATAAAGCCAATAAATTTTCTACTTCATTGCCTCCCCCGTATTCTAGACGAACCTTGTGATCTACCTCAAACCACGCATTTAATTGTTTTTGACAATCCCCGCATTTCCAATTTTGCATAGATGCTACATATTTTTTCTTAGTTTCGCTAACTGAACGTTTTGTAGTTTTTGAGCCTGATTGCAATAGTCGTTTTTCTGCATTTTGTTGATGTTTATTTTGTGGGCTAAAGAGAGAACCGCCATCAGCATTTTCATCAGTATTTGTCATATCATTAAAGTGTTCCATAAAGCTTTTTTCAGAATAACCATTGCTATCGTCTGATTTTGAAGAAGTGAAATCTAATATTGGTGATAGCATATCCATAGATGTTTTATCAATAGGCATGTATTTAACGGCATTGTTTGCATGTAATAATAGACTTTTGCACCTTAATGGGTTCTTTTTAACGAGTAAATAAAAGGTTATTCCAAGAAAAGCAAAAAATATCATTTGATAATATTTTTTATATTTGAAAATCATTTTGGTATATTTCCCATCGCTATATATGTTAAATATGAAAAATGCAGTAATTGCTAGAATTATTAGTTCAAACTTCATAGTATTATATTATATCAAGAAGTAAATTTTTGATATGATATATTTTTTGTTTTCTTGCTATTTGCTATTTGCTATTTGCTATTTGCTATTTGCTATTTTTCTTTGTCTTTTTATTTTTGTACAAAAGTAAACTATCCATCTTCTTTGTATGACGACTAAAAGACCTGTAGGATGTTGTTGATGGCGATGAATACGATGATGATGATGGCGATGTTGATGATGATGATGATGGCGATGTTGATGATGATGATGTCGATGATGATGATGACGATGATGACGACGACGATGATGAGGGAGTTGAAGATAAACTATCTCGCACGGATTTACGATGTTTAAGTCCTTGTGCCTTGTTGCCGTTTTGTCTATGAGATAATGCAAATAATTTATTCAACTCCTTCAATAATGCTACCAATTTATTAGTAGAAATGGGTTCAGTACTTGCTTCTAGTATAAGCGTGAGCATTTTTTTAATGTGTTGAATAATTTGTATCTCATGCTCATTTAATTTACTATAATTATTATGTAAATATTCCATAATAGGAACATATATCATAGTAAACCCCCAAATATCTATATTTTTCAAAAATACATTGGAAAAGTAATCCATTAGGTCCATTTTATTATTCTTGGTATATTTGAACAAAATTTGTGTTATATATTCAAAAATAAAGTAAAAAGTATAATCAAATACGATTACATCATTCTTATAACTATTGTCTATGTTACGTAATTCCTTTTCAAAAAACTTTTTAAATATGCCATTGATATTTTTCAAATGTCCTGGACCTCTCTTATCTATCCAAGCTACCACATAATTAATAACAAATGTTCTCAATGCAATATAACTGGGATCAGGATTTGATTTTAAAAATTCCGAATACATTTGTGTAAATAAAGGAGTAAACAGAATAACCGAAAAAGGGACATTATATTGAAACGGCCTATTTTGTAATGTTTTTGGTATAGCTTTCTCTCCATCGTATGTTGCAGATAAACCCCAATCAATTAATCTAGTATAAAAGTGGTTAGTATGGTTAGTATGGTTGAGTTGACCAATTGACTCATCATCTACTAGTACATTTGATTCTTTAATATCCACGTGATATATATGTTTTTTATTCATAGGTTCAATTCCTTTGGTCAGTAGATTTATAAGTGAGTTATTTAATTGGATCATTTTAACATGGTTTAATTCAGTTTTAACTATATAATCGCCAATATCTATTCCTCCATAAGGCATATTCAGTGCGGTTAATTTATTTAATGATTTATTCACATTTTTTGTTGATATATTTATTTTTTTTAAAGCGGTGCATTTTTTATCAAAATCTTCCAAATCAGATGCATTTAATTTAGCGGGATTACATATTGAAAATCCGTCAAGTAAAAAATAGTCAGTATAGTTTGGTATATCTTTGAGTTGTTTCTGAAAGGCAACAATATCGTAGTACTCTTTTTTCGCGTATTTTTTCTTCATCAATTTTGTAATCATACTCCTCCGCTGGCGCTCCGGAGTATAATCAGAAAACTTCGATTCGCTTCGCTCATTTCCGTTTTCCTCCATTTGTTTTGTCTTTGCATTGCGTTGTTTCTTTGTTTGTTGACCAGAGCATTTCAATGCAGGATTAAATATGCAGCCAAACCCACCTGATCCGGTTACTTTACCACCATGTTTACTTTTTTTATATTTTCTTGTTTTCCTCCCACCACCTAAGAAAGCAGGAATCCCAGCTATTGCTCCAATTCCAGAAGCGATTGTGAAGGCGGTCGCGCCAGCTATACCAAGTACACCAGCCATTTTTACAGGAGTCAATGCATGTCCTTTTTCTCCTGCACCAGTTGAAGTTTGTTCTGAGGTTGGTACTGATGCTAATAATGGCGCGGTTTCAGAATCAGATATTTGCCCCTGAACCTGTCCTGGTGCTGATGCAACTTCAACATATTTTTTAATAAAATCATTTATAAATACAATAATTTTTGCTGTTAATGTTTTTTGCGATGGTGTAACAAGAAATGTATTTTTAAGCCTACCAAATGATTGATAAAATTGAGTTAATATTTCAATGACCTCACTAACATCATTTTTATTTCTATATAATAATGTAATAAATCTGTTTAATGGCTCAAATATTTCAGAACGAGATGCATTATCTGTTACATTTTTTAAAAATAATGAAAATATATTTACCAATATCTGTTGAACCTCATCATTTTCATCTGTAAATATTCTTCCATTCATTTTAGAAACGATTGGTTCACTCACGGGTGGTATACTATTTTTAATTAAATCATAATATTGTTCTACTGCAGCATTCCTCCATATAGGATTTGTCCATATTAAAAAAGATGTATTAGCTTCCAAATCTATATATAATATAGTAGGAACGACACAAATACCATACCCATCTTTGAAATTTATATCTATAACCGGTATGTTTTTAATACATTCAATGATTTTTATGCCATTTTTTATGGTTTGTGTAGTTGTAGGTGTGCATTCTATTTCTGATAATGTTGGTCCAAATCTTTCTATTTCTGCAATATTAACTGGTTGTAAATTTCCATAAAATATTTTATCAAATGCAACAAAATTATATACTATTACCGAATTATTCAAGAATGCCGTTTGTTGTAAAAAGGATTCCATTTTTGTTATTGTTTGGATATCTTCTATGCCAATATTTTGATATGTATAAATCATGAATGGTATTACTGCCCATGATATTATAAAAGTTTTGTCTTTTGATAATTCATATATAGTTGATAAAATTTCCTCATTTATAATGATATTTGGAAATAATTGTGATAATAATTCAGAAAAGTCAACTTTGATTAATTCAACATCAGTATTTTCTTTAGACATAGACATGTTACGCATAGCAAGGATCAACTCCATTTTATCTGTATCAGATGGTAAATTTACCTGTATGTTGTCTATTTTTCCAGTCCAGTCGGGGTATCCTATATATTGTAAAAATTGTTCATTTATTTTATTATCATTTATAAGCATAAATTGACGTTCTACATCTTTTAATATTTGTGTATACAATTTTATAAAATCCACATTTCCATTCGGTAAAATATAACCAGATCCTTTCATTAATTCATTATATTGTTCGTCCGTAGTAAATGGAATATTGGTAGGTGGGACATACACATTATAACCAATATATTTTTCAGGATAACCATTTGTAACATCCATTGCAGTAATTATGTGCGATTCCGGATGGGTTTCTATGATGTTTTTTATGGTTTCACCACCCTTCTGGATATATTTTATTTTACGTGTCTTCTTATATTTTATTTTTTTATTTCTTCTTATTTTCTTATTTTTCTTTGAATATTTCATAGTATGATATTATTACTATAACATCATATTATTATAATTTATTAGACAATTTTATTGGTCGACAATGATTTGTCCATGTTCCTTCGGCTAACGCCTTTGGAGGAAAACGGAGGCTTGCAAGCAAGCCTCCGTTTTCTGATTATACTCCGTAGACGAAGTCGAAGGAGTATGTTTTCCTACATATGTTTCATAGGTGATACATATACGCTATTGCTGCAGCAAATATGACAATTATAGCTAAATATATAAGCCTCGCTCGCATCTTATAGTATTCCTTAAATTTGACTTCTGTCGGTTTATATTGATCATAATATTCTTCATAAAACTTGGCCAAGGTTATTTTCGGTTTTTCTAGTTGTTCATTTATTTTATTGTGCATGTGATGCATCCATCGAATAAAGCTATCTCTAGTATCTAAATATGGCGTCACTGGATATTTATCTAATAGACGTTCAAAATTAGTAGCGATTTGCTCATTTGGAATAAATAAAGGCATATTTTGAATGAGTTCATAATATTTCTTTTTTGTAACCGCATTTGGTCTCATTGGATAACTAATGACAATCGTATGAAGAAAAAACCAATAATGTGGACCCCATACTTTTGGGTCTAATAATACCATTACTATGAATAAATATAAATATTGTATGGTTTGAACATAAATATAACTAAATATAGTAATATAACATTCACATTACCCATATGATAAAACACAATACAAATATATGTCAAAATTGCGCCAAAAGCGGACATCTTTTTCACCAATGCAAGCTCCCAATTATAAGTTATGGAATAGTAGTATTTAGACCAAGTTCCAAGGGGTTACAATTCTTGATGATAAGAAGAAAAGATTCATTCGGATACATTGATTTAATACGAGGCAAATATGCATGCCATAATATTGATCAAATTCAAAAAAGTGTAGATGAAATGTCTGTATCGGAAAAGGAACAATTATTAACGGAACCATTTGATAAATTATGGTCCAATTTATGGGGACTAAGTAATGGCGGTATGAATTATAGGGGTGAGGAGGTATCGTCAGCTAAAAAATTTGAGATAATTAAAAATGGAATTATGGTAAACAATGAAGAATTTACATTGCGCAATATTATAGAGAGAAGTACTACTGCATGGTCAGAAACCGAATGGGAGTTTCCAAAGGGTAGGAGAAATTTCCAAGAAAAGGATTTAGAATGCGCATTGAGAGAATTCGAAGAAGAAACTGGTTATTCTAGTAGGGATATAATAGTAGTTGAAAATGTGTTACCATTTGAAGAAATGTTTATAGGGTCGAACCATAAATCATATAAACACAAATATTTTTTGGCATATATGAATGATCCGAATGAAATAGTTGATAATGTATACGGGTTTCAGAAGACAGAAGTGAGCAAATTAGAATGGAAAACGATAGACGAATGTTTAGAATCAATACGCCCATATAATTTAGAGAAAAAACAAGTCATTATAAATATAAATAAGGTATTACAAGAATATAGATTATATTCATAATATATAGTAATATGTCATCGAATGAACAAAAATTAATACCAGAAAATGACACAAATGACACAAATGAAGACAATAATTTAAAAGTACTATTTGGGAGCTCACCCAAGCCGCAGCAGGCGCCGCGGAATTTGGGTGAGCGAGAAAACTCTATATCTCTAGAGAAGGAGTTTGATGCAAATAAATGCGGAGAATCTGAAAATATGTATGATAAAAATTGCAATAAATTTTTATTAAGAAAAGAAATTTTGGAAAGTAAAATATTAGAAGAAGATCCAGAGTCCAATGATTATTTGTATCCCAATTTAAATGACCCAAATTTCAATATTAAAATAGCCGAGAAAAAAGAATTTAATGATACCAAATATGATGGGGAGATTTATGATATTAAAACCCAATCTGATATATTGAGTAAAGCGGAGTTTGAATTGGCGCCACACCAAGCATTTGTTCGAAATTTTCTCTCTTTTCAAACACCATATAATAGTTTGCTACTCTATCACGGGCTGGGGAGCGGGAAAACTTGTTCAGCAATAGGTGTCAGTGAGGAAATGCGCGACTATTTAAAACAAATGGGTATATCTCGAAGTATCATTATAGTTGCCAGTCCGAATGTACAAGATAATTTTCGACTTCAATTATTT
>Ga0114970_10001383_pt1 | contig 18110 bp, 13 predicted proteins | sample M_140205_XF_Meta_FD_87030 | JGI IMG/M metagenome (GOLD analysis project Ga0114970, IMG submission 87030) | Freshwater microbial communities from Lake Montjoie, Canada to study carbon cycling - M_140205_XF_MetaG | ecosystem: Environmental > Aquatic > Freshwater > Lake | place: Lake Montjoie... | reverse complement strand
GGGTTCATTTAGATTCGCTGATCGAATTCGTAATTGGGAACGCGGCACATCGGACCGTCGTCGCACTACGACAAAAAATGTCAAACGTCGCCTCGCAGACTTCCGTGCTGGCGTTTATATGCGCACTCTGTTGCGAGATTCGGCCGCAGGACTGATGCATTCCATGATGTACTTCGGTTTTCTTGTATTACTGGGTGTCACCACTGCCCTCGAATTAGATCATCAACTACCAGAGAGCCTGAAGTTTCTTCACGGCGACATCTACCGCGGCTATGTCCTCGTTGGTGACCTTGCGGGCCTAGTTTTTACTGTTGGCGTTTTGTGGGCAATCGTTCGCCGTTATGTGCAGCGACCATATCGCATTCGCATTAAGAGCAAGCCAGAACACGCAATCATTTTGGGCGTCTTGTTAGCGATTGGCGTGTCCGGTTTCAGCGCCGAAATGTTCCGCATCGCCCAAAGTTCTGCACGCGGCGAAAACATGGATCACGAAAAGTGGTCCTTCATCGGTTATCCGTTGGCATCCATGGTGGATGGTCTCACACCGCGCACTCTCGAGTTATGGCATCAAGGTTGGTGGATTTTCCACGTACTTACCTTCGTGGCTTTCTTGGCAATTTTGCCAATCACCATGTTGCGACATATCTTCACGTCCCCACTGAATATGTACCTCAAAGATCGCGATCGTCCCAAGGGCGCAATGAAGGCCATGCCAAACCTCACCGAGACCTCACTCGAATCATTCGGTGCTTCGGTGGTTGAAGATTTCACGTGGAAGCAGTTACTCGACACTGATGCCTGCACGATGTGCGGACGATGCACCAGTGTGTGCCCAGCGCATGCAACGGGTAAACCGCTTGACCCACGCGAGATTGTTCTCAAGACTGGCGAAGTCATGGCTGCCACTGCTTCGCATGCTCCTGGTGGACGTGTCACTCCACCAATCGGCACCGATGTAGAAATCACCATTAGTTCGAATTCGCTGTTCGAGCGGATTAGTTCCGAAGAGATTTGGGCCTGTACCTCGTGCAAAGCCTGTGATGAAATTTGCCCTGTCAACATTGAGATTCTCGACAAGATTCTTGATATGCGTCGCTATCTCACATTGATGGAAAGTAATTTCCCACCCGAATTAGGAAATGCTTATCGGGCCATGGAAAACCAAGGAAACCCTTGGGGTATGAATCAGGCCGAACGCGGCGATTGGGCTCAAGGTCTCGATGTTGACATCGTTGACCCAGGCGAAGTGTTATCTCATGAGTACCTCTATTGGGTGGGCTGCGCCGGATCGTTTGACGACAAAAATAAAAAGGTCACGCAGTCAATGGCAAAACTTCTCAAGCGCGCAGGCGTCGACGTCGCAATCTTGGGGCCCAGTGAAATGTGCACAGGAGATTCGGCGCGGCGTTCGGGTAACGAGTACCTGTTCCAGATGCTTGCAATGCCCAATGTTGACATGCTCAACGGTATGGGCGTGAAGAAGATCATCACCCAATGTCCACATTGTTTCAATACTTTGGCGAATGAGTACCCACAACTTGGTGGAAAATATGAAGTCATCCACCACACCCAGTTGTTGGAACAACTCATTGATAGTGGACAACTTGATGTCAGCAACGCAACACTTGAAGAGCGCATTACGTATCACGACTCGTGCTACCTCGGTCGACATAATGATGTGTATTTAGCCCCGCGTAAAGTTGTGGCTTCAATCAAGGGCATTGAAGTTGTTGAGATGCAACGCAATGGCACCACTGGAATGTGCTGTGGTGCGGGTGGCGCACGGATGTGGATGGAAGAGACCATCGGCACCAAGGTCAACGATGAGCGTGCCCGTGAAGCAATTAGTACTGGCGCTAGTCGTGTGGCAACAGCCTGTCCTTTCTGCTACATCATGCTTGATGACGGAGTCAAGGGTGCGGGCGTTGAGGAAGATCAAGTGAAGGTGGCGGACATTTCCATCCACTTGTTGGAAGCCATTGAAAACGGCGAACGCCTATTAGCCAATCCCCCAACCCCACTTCTGGGTCGGTGAGAGGACACCTAGTGTCCTCTCACCGACCCAGAACCACAAGATTTAGGGTTTCCAGCCCCTTGAACGAAGGGCTTGCTCAAGTTCTCGGATGACGTTTCGCTCGCTTCGCACAACTTCGTGCCATGTGAAGTGGACTACAAGCCAGCCTCGTATCTGCAGAAATGCATCCCGTCGTGCCTGCTTTTGAAATTGTGCCAATCTCTCATACTTTCCCCACCCATCCAATTCCCCGGCCACTTTCCATTGGCCCCAACCAAAATCAATGAGGTAACGGCCAACGCTGATTTGAGTTTCGTGCGCAGGCAAGCCGTACGCCTTGAGGACACGATCCATGCGCAACTCAAAAACCGAATCGGCTGGCCTGTCGGCGTACGGCCATGATGCGAGTATCTCTCGCATTGGTCCGATCCCGGCTCGTCCACGTTGCGAGTGACGTGCCACGGCCCGCTTCAGATGTTCGCGGGTGACATTTCCGGCAATCAACATTCGTTCGGTCACAGAAGGCACGGCATAAGGGGCTATCGCTCCGAGATCAATCAGTGTGCGCGTAGCATTTGTTGTCAGAATTTCTCTTTTTTGAAACGGTGCTAAATCGGCGTGATCCCGAGGGCGGTGGACGACAACCCCGCAGAGTTCCCTGCCACTCGTACGACCTTGCAAGATGATGTCAACGGGCTCACTAACCTTTGGGGTCCATACTCCCCACAACTCAGCGGCAGAACGATGCGATGCAATCCCTCGCCCATCTAGCGCAAGAGTCGCTGCCATGATTTTTTGCTCACGGGTTTCTGGGAACCCGAACAGTCCACTCACCTGGGAGTGTCGTGGCAGGAGGACGCCACTGGAATTGAGCCGACTCCACTGACGTGCTGAGACTCCGATTTCCATTGCTTGAGAACGCGTCACCAAGCCGAATTGGCGTTGGGCGATTTCCTGCATCTTTAAGCGATCCACAATCTAATGAGGTCACAAAGCCCATCCTTACGGTGAAAGGTTCTTTCTGGGTCGGTGAGAGGACATTTAATGTCCTCTCACCGACCCAGAACCACGATGATTATGGTCCTTAGATCCTTAGAGGGTTAGGTGGCTGTACACCAAAGATCGCAATTGCTCGATGCCCACACCTTTGCTGGCGCTGACCCACACAATGTCGCCAGGTTCCAACATGCATCCAGCAGCAAGATCTTTCTTGCGCGTCGCCCTTTTTGCTGACCTCACCTTGTCATGTTTCGTGGCCACGACCGTGTGCGGGATTTCGCTCGCTCGCAACCAGGTCAACATCTGCACATCAAGTTTTGTGGGACCGATTTCTCCGTCAACAAGAACAAAGACATTGACCAACTCTTCTCGATCGAGCAAATAACCCTCAATCATTTTTTGCCAACCTTGTTTAATTCGTCCCGGGACGGCGGCATATCCATAGCCCGGCAAGTCAACCAAAGTGCTGCCGTTTGGCATTGAGAAAAGGTTGATGAGTTGCGTGCGTCCAGGCGTCTTTGACACGCGTGCCAACTGTTTGTGGTTTGCCAAAGCATTGATGAGCGACGACTTACCCACATTTGAGCGTCCGACCACAGCGACCTCAGCAGGAGAATTCGGGAGCGTCTTGGCGTCAACCGCCGAAGTCACAAAAGTCAGTTGCAATGGCCCAGTCATGTCCTGCAGTGTACGGAATGAATCAAGGGAGATTGCCCTCAACATCGGTTCCAGGGATATCAAATCGAATGTCGGCGATCTCCGATAAATCAGATAGTTGATGTACCATCGTTCCACCAGCACTGACGGTGACCAGTTGATTCTGTGCGATGACCGCCCGGCGAATAGGGAACCATTGAAAGAGGCGACCTTGCTCGGTCAGTGTGCTGCCCTCGAGTTTGAGCACCACTGCTGATTCACATCCAGGTCCGCCCAATTTCTCACACACCAGTTCTTTCGGGACAACAATCTGTCCGGTCTCCGGCCACCACAAAAATGCGTGCGGGTCAGAGGTTGCTTCACTCCATTGCGCAATCTCGGCAGTTGCGACTTGTACTGGATTGCTCGGATCGGAAACGTCGAAGACAGCGACCTGGGCTCCAGTTATCTGACCTGTCTCCGTTCCAGACATTCCAACAGTAATCACTCGGTCACCATCAATTGGCTTGAGATATGTCGAGTAGCCGGGCACTTTCAATTCACCAACAAGTTCAGGCGAAGTCGGGTCCGAGAGGTCAAGAACGTACAACGGATCAACTTGCCTGAAAGTCACAACATAACCACGTGGTCCGTCAAAACGCACTCCTTGAATTGTCTCGCCACGCCCCATGCCGTTAACCGCGCCTATTTCAGTGAGCTTTGAACCGTCAACTCTTAGGATATGCACGCCATTGTCCTGGCCACCACCAAAGTCGTAATCAAAAGACGTTGTCGCTACGCGCAGCGCACCGTCATACTCGGACATCGAATATGAATTAAGCAGAGTCCCGATGACACGTCCTGAAGCAACGTAGCTTAAATCTGATGCGTCGGCACTAAATGAGAAAGCGTGAATATCTGTGTATGGCGATTCCTGACGAGTCAACACAAAATCTTCGTATGCCAAATCATCCCAACGTGTCGTTGAGATATACATACTTGTCGTTGAAGTGTAGGTGTTCATTGACTGAGCCAATATGCCGATTGTTCCGATCGGTGCCACTGCTGGCGAACTCAAATCAATTGTTGCAACCCAAGTCACTCCCCAACCACTGAAACTTGAGGGATGCCCTAAATTTCCGCAGTCAACAGCTGTTGATTTTGTGCCCCAGGTACCCTTTGGTCCTTCTTCAAATGTTCGCGGCACAAAATCTTCAGCTGCAAGAGCATTCACTACTTCAATATTGCGTTTTTCTGCAGCATCAAGTGAATCCTGTGAACCATCACGAGGACTAACAAAATCAATTCGATGCAGAAATGAACTGTTCATGACAACATTATCTTGGCCGTTTACTGCACGCACCGAGACCAGCGAGCCCTCCAGGTGATCACGCCGATTCAAAGTCAGCACACCATCGCTGATATCAAAATTGGAAATAATTGTGTCTGCCGTACTGGTCCACGTCATCGTCGCTACCAAAAGTTGAGTACCGGCGAGGACCATTTGCGAATCGCCTTGAGGTAAACCAATTTCACTCAATAACTCTGCGTTGTCAAGATCAACACTGCGAATGTGATGATCAATAATGCTGTACACGAAACGCCCATCAGTCTCGACGATGTCACCTTCATCGACATCTGTTTCTTGCGTGTTTGTGGTTGATGTGCCCGGAAGTGGAGCGAAGTCAGCACCTGACGATAAGTCCGTTGCAGGAGCCTCAGTCGGGGCTGCCATATCGCCTTCAAACCTGTTTGATCTCCAATTTTCGTACATAAAGGGATATGTCTCAAGCCCGTAAGGTCCGACACGCTTCAACATTTCGGCCTTCGTCCAATCAAGAACTGCAGTGCAGTCGTCAAAGCTTGCATATGTTGAAATCTCAGTTCTTGACGAGCCTGGCTTCTTCGAGCCATCAAGCGATGAATTGGGTGATGACTCGTTTGATGAGCAACCAGCAAGTAAAACCGTCACGACTGCAACTGGGATAGGAAATTTTGTTTTCACCATATTCAGACGGTCTTGAACCGCATGAAAGTTCCCCTAAACAAAAGTTTCTTATGCAAGTCCCAATGCGGCTAGTTCGGCACCGATAGTGGTGCTATCTCCGTGACCGGTATGGACAATTGTCTCGGCAGGTAAGCCGAACAACTTGCGCCGAATCGAAGCCACGATCGTGTCGTAATCGCTATGGCTTCGGCCCGTCGCCCCTGGTCCTCCACAAAAGAGAGTGTCTCCACTGAAGACCGCATCTCCGCCATCGCTAGTAGCCCCAACGACATGGAAGCAACATCCGCCCGGTGAATGCCCTGGAGTATGGATAACGCCAATATCAGTCGCAGCAACTTTCAAGATTCCACCGTGCGTCAACGATCCGTCGGGTTGCGAATCCGGATAGACAACTTGCCACAACATGAGGTCATCTGGGTGCAACAGAATTGGCGCATCAACTACGTCCTGTAAAGCCATAGCGGCATTGATGTGATCATTGTGGCCGTGAGTCAAAGCAATTGCTTTCACCCGCCGACCATTAATCGCTTCGACAATCGGGGCAGCATCGTGTGCTGCATCAATCACAATGACTTCGCGATCGTTGCCGACCAGCCAAATATTGTTGGTGACTTCCCATTCGCCGCCATCAAGAGCGAATACTCCAGAAGTGTTGACCAATTCAATCAAAGCAAAACCACACTTCTCAAGACTTCGCCGCGCTCCATGCGATGAAATGCCTGCTCAATTTCCGAAAGACCAATCGTCTCGGTCACAAAATCCTCAAGTGGTAAACGGCCCTGAAGATACAAGTCGATCAATAGCGGGAAGTCACGACTTGGCAAGCAATCGCCGTACCAACTTGGTTTCAACGCACCACCATGACCAAAGAAATCAATCATCGGGATATTTGGCATCACCATATCGGGAGTCGGGACTCCAACTTGTACAACTGTGCCAGCGAGATCGCGTGCATAAAAAGCTTGGCGTAAAACCTCCGGGTGACCAACTGCTTCAATACACACATCGGCACCTAAACCATTCGTTGCCGCCTTCACTGCAGCAATCGGTTCGGTGGTTCGCGCATTGACAGTGTGGGTTGCGCCGAATTGACGCGCCCACTCAAGTTTGCGATCGTCAAGATCGATGGCGACAATCGTTGTCGCACCGGCAAGTCGTGCGCCGGCAATTGCGGCGTTACCGACTCCGCCACAGCCAAAGACTGCAACACTGCTTCCGCGCTGCACTTCACCTGTCAACATCGATGCCCCGATACCAGCCATGACTCCACAACCGAGCAATCCTGCAACGGCTGGAGAAGCTAATCGATTCACCAATGTGCATTGACCCGCAGCGACCAAGGTCATCTCGGCAAACGCTCCAATCCCTAATGCGGGAGCGAGTGGAGTCCCATCAAGCAATGTCATTTTCTGCGTTGCGTTGAAAGTGCTGAAACACAAATTCGGTTTACCGCGCAAACACGACCGGCAATTCCCGCAGACCGCGCGCCAGTTCAGTACGACAAAGTCCCCAGGCTTCACATTGGTGACATTGTCACCAATCGACTCGACAACACCGGCTGCTTCATGGCCCAGTAAGAAAGGGAAATCATCGTTGATTCCACCTTCGCGATAGTGAAGGTCGGTGTGGCACACGCCGCAGGCTTGAACTCGTACTCGAGCTTCACCGGGTCCTGGTTTGGGCACTTTGATATCAACGAGTTCAACTGGCAAACCCTTGCCGCGGGCGATGACGCCCTTCACTGTCTGAGACATATTTTTCCTTAATGTTTAGATGGATCAATCGCGAAAGTTTTCGAAGTAACGGCTAGGAGTTGGACCCCTTTGACCGTGGTACTTCGAACCGCTGGCACCCGAACCGTATGGCTTGTCAGCGGGTGTCGTCATTGTCATAAAACTCACTTGGCCGATCTTCATGCCCGGATAGAGAGTGATCGGCAAACTGGCCACGTTGGCCAGTTCTAATGTGATGTGGCCATCGAAACCAGCATCAATGAACCCTGCCGTCGAATGGATCAAGAGACCAAGGCGACCGAGTGAACTCTTACCCTCAATGCGCGCGACCAAATCATTCGGTACGGCAATGCGCTCAAGTGTTGACCCAAGGACAAACTCGCCTGGATGCAACATGAACACCCCATCTTGCGGAATCTCCACCAGTTCATTCAGCCCTGTCATATCTTTCTTGACATCAATGATCCCTGCCGTGTGATTGCGAAAAACGCTGAACAGGTTGGACACCCTGACATCAATTGACGAAGGCTGAATCAGCCCATCGGCAAAAGGTTCAATCACTATTCGGCCTGCTGCTATCGCCTCCCTGAGGGAGCGGTCAGAAAGAATCACGTCTCTACCGTAGTCGCTCAAAAGGCCGTCATTGGGGGTCAGAGTTAGGTGCTACGGTTCTTTCCTAGGGGGGAAACCTCTTCATGAATGGGGGACTAATGAAACATCCACGAATTATGCCGATCCTGCTGGCGTCAGTACTGATTTTCAGCTATGGCTGCGGCGAAGACAATAACGACACTGTTGGAGGTTCCGATTCTGATGGAGCCGTCACCGGAGTCGTCAAAGAGTGGGAAGTCACAGTTGACCAACAAAAGGCCACTGCCGGCGAGGTGGTTTTTACTGTCACCAACGAAGGAACGATCGGCCACGAATTTTTGGTCGTGAAAACTGATGTTGCTGACGGTGACATTGAACTCGATGGGGACCACTTTTCAGAAGAGAATGCATCACTGCTGGTGATTGACGAAATTGGTGAATACGCCAAAGAAACAACCGAAAGTCTGACCGTCACACTTGAGCCAGGCAACTATCAGTTGGTCTGCAACTTGCCCGGTCACTACGAAAACGGGATGCATACTTCCTTCACCGTCACCTCCTGAGACTCTTTCAGGCAGACTAGGGATGTGAGTAGTCGCCAAGAAGCAGAACGTCTAGATCAAGATGACCCTCTGGCGTCCGTCCGCGCCGAGTTCGTCATTCCCGATAATGATCTTGTCTACCTTGATGGCAACTCTCTTGGTCGTACACCCAAAGCCACCGTGGCGCGCCTTAAACAAGTTGTTGAAAATGAATGGGCCGGCAATCTCATTAGCAGTTGGGATCATTGGCTGGACATGCCGCGTCTGGTGGGCAATCGAATGGGGGCAATTATCGGCTCCTTGCCGGGTGAGGTCGCAGTGCACGACAGCACAACGCTCAATCTTTACCAGGGTGTCCACATTGCATTAGCACTTCGCCCTGACCGTAAAGTTCTCGCTGTTGCAGCCGACGAGTTTCCGACCGACCGTTACGTCGTTGAAGGTATCGCTCACGATCTCGGTCTAACTGTCCGCCCATTAAAACCCGGCATTGACCTCCACGATGTCGCCGTCGTCGTTCGCAGTGTGATTGATTATCGCACTGCCGAAATTTGTGATGTCAAAGGGTTTACATCTTTGGCGACAGAAGCCGGCGCATTGGTGTTGTGGGATCTCTCACATACAGCGGGGGCCATTGAGTTTGATGTTCATGCTCTCGGCGTTGAACTTGCTGTGGGTTGTACCTACAAATTCCTCAATGGTGGCCCTGGTGCTCCTGCATGGACCTATGTCTCAGAAAAATTACACTCGCGGATACAGCAGCCCATTAAAGGCTGGTTCGCGCAAAAAGATCAGTTCGCTATGGAGATGCCCTTCGCCCCCCACGATGATATTCGGCGCGTGCTGTTGGGAACTCCACACATACTCAGTCTGATAGCGGCCGAAGAAGGCATCGCACTTTCAGAGCGCGTCGGAATGAAACACATCGCGGCCAAAGGTCAAGCCCTGACGGCATTCGCAATCCAGGTTGTTGATCATTTTGGGCTCACAACATCAACCCCTCGTGACCCACAGCGACGCGGTTGTCACATCGCTATTTCCCATCCTCGAGCCAAAGAACTTGTGGCTGACCTCGCCACACATCACAAAGTTTTGGCTGATGTTCGTCCACCTGACATTGTGCGCCTCGGACTCAGCCCATTGACAACACGCTTCACTGATGTTTGGGATGGCCTCCAACGACTCAGCCATCTCATCAACGATTAGGACATCGTGTTTTCTTTCGATGACAATCTGCGCGAGCAAATCACCACCAATCTTTCGGCTCACCAACGAAGTACTCAATCACTTGAGGGTCTGCGTCATGCCGCTGTGGCGATTGTGATTATTGATAGTGAAGCAGATGACGATCATGACCCATTTGAACCATCCGAAAATCCCATGCGCGGTGTGCCTGGCGATATCACTGGGTTAGATGGTCAAATGCGCGGGGTATCTGGAGGTGCTTCTTTCTTGCTCTGTCGTAGAGCAGCGCGAATGAATCGTCACGCTGGTCAGTGGGCTCTGCCAGGCGGAAAATTAGATGATGGCGAAACACCAATCGATGCGGCCTTACGCGAATTAGATGAAGAACTCGGCCTTCGTCTCACACATCACAATGTGCTCGGTCTCCTTGATGATTACACCACACGGTCAGGCTTTGTGATGACTCCCGTCGTGATCTGGGCGGGTGAGAATATGTCAATAACACCTGACCCCAACGAAGTTGCCCACGTGTATCGCATCGGATTACGCGAACTCTGTCGTAGCGACTCACCGAGATTCGTCACAATTCCTGAGAGTGAGCGTCCAGTGGTGCAAATACCACTCAGCGGTGACTTGATTCATGCCCCAACAGGAGCAGTGCTTTTACAAATGCGTTGGGTCGCTCTTGAAGGCCGCATTAACGAGCGTGTGGATCATCTCGAACAGCCTGTCTTTGCTTGGCAATAAAGATCTCAGTTTTTCTGGCGTTGCCAGACTCGCCACGCCAGCCAAATGAAAAGAAACTGGAACGGCAATCGACCATAGGACACGATCTGCTTGGAGAAGGGTTCATCGCGCCAGTCCCAAGCCATATACACATTGGCTGGGTATACGCCGATAAATAATGCGATAGCGGCGGCGGCCCCCCATCGCCGAGAACGTCGCCACAGCAGCATTGGTCCAACGACTAGTTCAACTACGCCGCTGGCGTAAGTCCAAAAACTTTCACTCAAAGGTAATCGTGGTGGGACGATGTCATTGAAGAAATCAGGATTTGCGAAGTGCATGATTCCGGCAAGTGTGATGAATCCGCCGAGGACTAAAGCCACAACATCGCGCCGTGCAGACGAAGTGTTACTTGCGAGTGAAGAGTGAGTCATATTGCAACTCTAATATTTCTCGCCATATGAAACTTGTCTCGGACGCGACTCTCAATAAATAACGCCATCACTAATAAGACGATAGCCACAATGCCATCCAGCCACCAGTGATTTCCTGTTGCTGAAACTGCGATCATTGTGAGCACTAGATGCCCAAGAAAAATCCATCTCCAACGGCTAAAACTGGCGGACACGATTCCCAAAGAGATAACAGCTGCCCAGCCGACATGAATTGAAGGCATAGCCGCAAATTGATCCGAAACGCCGGTGCCTACTGGCCCATATACCGATAATCCGAATCTCGTCGCAAGATCCACGTAGCCAAGGTCAGGTAAAAAACGTGGTGGCGCAACGCGAATGAAGCGCATGACAAGACAGGCCCCCGTGAGAATCGCTAAACAGTTCCGCCAATGTGAGTACACATCTCGGTGACGAATAAATAGCCACATCAAAAAAACGATTAATGCCGGAATGTGCAAAATTGCGTAATAAAAATTCATTGCCTGCGCCAGCCATTGATGATCGAGAACAAAGTGTTGCAACGAAAGTTCGGACGGAAAAAAGAGATTCTCTTGAAGTTGATTAATATCGCGAGCCCGCTCAATCGCTCCTTCGGGCTGATCAAGAGGAAGAACGCGCGCTAGTCGCCAAATGGCATAAAGCACAGACAACAAGGCGACTTCGGTGCACGCGGAAGTGACTGATGAGCGAACCCGAGTAAGCGGTAGACGATGCAACACAATGACCAGAGCACCGCTGACAACGGCGACCACGAGCGCTTGATCCCAAGTCACCCACTTCATTGGCCGCCTCCTAAAACAGGACCTCACACTAAGTGCGCCCGGAGGGGCTCGAACCCCCAACCTTCTGATCCGAAGTCAGATGCTCTATCCATTGAGCTACGAACGCGTCCTTATATCTTATTTGCTCGAAAGCCCTTCACCACTCTTGCGGCACGCCAAAACGCTCAATGTATGGTGCAAATCTTTGACGTAGCACAGTTGGATCAATGCCGAACTCCGTGAAGTCATACATAACTTTGCCGTGACGATCACGTTCGTGAGTCTCTTTGTATCCTGCATGGGCAGCCTTGGCCTGATCATCAAGTGGCTGATCAGCCAATGCATAAATCCGTTCAATCATTGTCAAATCGTCACTCATGAGATCTTGAAATAGAACGTCCAAACAACGCGAATCAGGCACCGTTGGACGATCCCTGAGAATTGCATCCAACATCTCTGCGTTCAGACTTGACCAGAAACCACCTACAGTCGCTGGGTCAATTTTTTCCAGATGCAATCGGGCCGTATACGTCATCATGGTGATCAACGACAAAGTCACTGGAACCGGGTCGCGATGGGTGAGCAAGATCACAGCGTCTGGGAAAACGGTATTCAATGTTCGGAGTTGTTCAAGGTGTTGCGGAGACTTCAAAATCCAGCGCTCTCCTCCGCGTAAAAATGTCAGCGCTTGAAGAGTTGTCTTGAGATATTCGTAATGCGGCACATGGTCGTGCTTTTTGTACCATTCGCGCCATGTAGGCATTGGGGCGATGGTATCGAAATACATGGTGCACAAAGAGTTGGCCAACAACTGAATTTCCTCATGCACATGTTCGACGGTCATCTCGTGCATCCGATTGAAATGCGGCATCGCCTGATCAGCGAAAGCGAGTCCAGCGGCACAGCGTTCAATCCGTGGATCAGGAATAAGTCCCACTTCGTGCGGTAGCGGAATCGGCTGCTGAGATTCCCAATAGGGCAAGGACCGTAGCGCTGGATCCGCGGCCAACAAATTGTGTAGATGCGTGGTCCCCGTGCGAGGTTGCCCAACGATGATGATGGGACGTTTGATCTCAATGTCCTTAATCTCAGGATGACGAGACAAAAGATCAGCCAAGAGAAGTCGGTTCTTCAAAAATCCGACAAGTTGAGTGTGCACACTGACATGCCCCATCCCCGACAAATGTGCCTCGGAGTTCAAACAGCGGACAAGCACACTCAACGGTTCAACAAACTCCGAAGGACCAAAATCGGTGAGTGAACCACCCAATTGCTCAATCGCTGCAGCCTTCAGAGCTTCAACCTCAAGCGGCAACATGTCGGCGAATTGAGCCGCCCCAGCGAACATCTCTGCCACTTCAGGTGAAAACTCTGGCGACGCTAAATCATCAAGGCGTAACGCAGGAATAGTCACAGGTCGCTCCACTGAACAACTGTGGCTTGCGGCGTTTCAATGTCTCCCTCAGGTAAGAAAAAACGCCAAAAGACTGAGCCGTACATCCGCCCTTCAGAGTCCAACCAGTTAGGTACTCCAGGATCGCTATGGGCAATCACCATGCGAAAGCTTCCGTCGGCTTCAAGTTGCGTGTTAGCACGATTGCGACTCACTGGACGATTGACATAATCAAACATCTGTGAAAAGCGAGTCCATAAACAAACATTGGCGAAACGACAATCAGGCCAACGCCCAGTGATTACTAAAGCTTGATCGGGACCGATGACGAAAGGTGCCATTGAATAAGCGGCGTCAGCGGCTGCCAACGCAAGAGTTCCAGGCTTTTCCGGCTGATGAAAAACATTAGGAGTCGTGGAAACCCACGATGGCACAATTTGCCCTGGCTTAATCCCATCAACGGTTTTTGTTCGCACATGATTGATCACACGTTGTAGAGCTGCAGCCATGCGCTCGTCATCCCACTTGGGTGGCGCTTCGACAGGCGATGTGCTTTCAATGCTCAGTGGAACGTGCAAGGTTTGTGAGACGGCGGCTGGAGACGACCACTCAAAATAATGGCGCGTCGTGATACGTCCACCGGCTTCTGGCAATGCCAACCAGTTTCGACTTCGTTGCGGACCACCCAACCAAATTTCATAATCACCGTTGCTGTCAGCGTCAATCTCGGTGTCATTGAGTACGCCAGCTAGACCCGTCGGATAGTTACCGTCGTGTCCACCCGCTTCGACGGTGAAAGATGTGTACACCGCTCCGGCGAAGTTTCCACGGACCCGATATTGCAAACTGCCTGACACTGGTGCTTCAAAATACAGAGCATCGGGGTTATCTCCGGTGAAGCTTCGCGTCGGACTCACAATGCGACGGAAAACGGGACGCTGAATATCAAACTCCTGATGTGAATACAGGGCGCTCTGCAAAATGTGTGTCAAATTACGAAAGCCGTCAGGCAGATCACCATCCATCGTGATGCCCCACTCAGGTCCCAACCATCGTTCACCAGCGTCGCGCAGCGAATCAAGCAAATGATTCCACGCCAACCGAGTCTGATCAGCCATTACATCCCCCTAGGACTAGTCACGAATAGTTGGAAGCCATAACAAAAACCAACCCACTTCAAACTTACTTATCCGGCTCGCAGGGTAACCACACAGCGCATGGCCTGAATGAAGAATTGATGCATTGACCTGCACTGGGCCGTGCCGATGATGCTTCCGGAACTTGCGGCACATAGCCCTCAACCTTGATCAATTCCGTCCCGACCACTGGAACTAAATGCCTGTTAAACTAACAAAAGGTTAATTTTGTATTAAATATTGGTGAACAAATATATAAGTAGTAACTGAAAAGACTTGCCGAAGTGGGGATTTTGTGGGGAATTCAGGGAATCGACGACCGATTCATAACTCTAAGGATTCAAGCGCCTCCTTTCGGAGCCTCCTTGCCCAAATTTGTAAGAAATTTCGTCACTTAGGTCTGGCAGTCCTCGTCGTAACTTTGGCCTGCACAGTTTCACCCACGTCGAAGATCGAAACTGCGGAGGCAATGCCCAACCCCCCTGCGTCATCTGGTCAGTTGTTAGCTCGTTACAACCTTGTTGCGAATCAGGACATTGACTTTGATGCTTTGCAAACCTTTCTCCAAGGGGCGACAATTCACATATTAGAAAGTCATGATGACTCTCCCCCATGGGCAACGGTCTTAGCCTCTGAGGCACAAGTTGCTCAGATGGCAAATAGCCAACAGATTTTGTCGGTGACACCTGATTCGATGATGTCAGTCGAAGCACCAGCAGACCTAAAAGGCGACGTTATCCAAGGTCAATACATCATCATGCTGAAGGCGAATTCCACAGCGTCGGTACAGAGCGAAATACTCAGCATTCTTGGTTCCAAGGTGAGTTATATGTACTCCCAAGTATTTAAGGGCTTTGCCTCACAACTGTCCGACGCTGAAGTTAAATCATTACGACAAAATCCCGCCGTAGAAGAAGTTTTACAAGATCAGATCTACAAAGTTGATCAGTCTGAATCACAGACAGATCCTCCCTGGGGGCTTGATCGAATAGACCAGACCAATCTTCCCTTCAACAGGTCATATAACTATCCGTCCAATGGTAAGGGTGTCAACGCGTACATCATTGATACTGGTACTCAGGCATCACATCCTGAATTTGGCAACAGAGTTTCTCTAGGGTACGGAGCCTTTGCAACTACCGACTGCCACGGACATGGGACTCATGTTGCCGGGACAGTCGGATCGCGAACTTACGGCGTTGCAAAGGCCGTTCGGATTATTCCTGTACAAGTTTTGGATTGCAATGGATCTGGCTCAACCTCAACAATCATTGCCGGAATCGATTGGGTGATGAGCAACCATGCAGATGGAGTTAAAGCCGTCGCGAATATGAGTCTGGGTGGGGCTTACAACCCACTTCTCAATCAAGCCGCACAATCACTCGTGAACGATGGAGTTGTTGTGGCTGTCGCAGCAGGCAATAACAATTCCAATGCATGTGACTATTCTCCGGGAAGCTCAATCGGGACTATTAGCGTCGGCGCCATTGAGTCTTCTGATGTTCGTTCAGTTTTTTCAAACTACGGATCTTGTGTTGATATCTTCGCCCCTGGAAGCAGGATTCTTTCAACAACAATGGGTTCATCTTCTGGTTACAAGTCTGGAACCTCCATGGCCGCTCCCCATGCTGCAGGAGTCGCCGCAATCATTTGGTCACTTCATCCGACATGGACATCCACTGAAGTTTCTGCTGAAGTCGTCGCATCAGGAACTGCGAATAAAGTGATCAATCCAGGTCCACAGTCACACAACAAACTGCTCTTCATCGGCCTCACGAATCGCGAAACGGTTCCATCGGCTCCAACTCAAGTTGAGGCGACGAGTTCAGCAAATGGGGTCAATATCAATTGGGTGAAGCCAAACAATTCAGGATCAAGTGAAATCACTGAATATGAGGCTTTTACTGACAAAGATTTGAGAGTTTGTGTTTGGTCCAGCGGGCCGCTTCAGTGTGTAGCCAACAATCTGGAACCTGGAACCTACTCCTTTAGAGTCACTGCAATAAACAACGCGGGAACTTCAGCAGCATCCTCACTTTCCAAAGTCATCACAATTACTGCAGATTCTGGGAATAATGACGTCTTTTCACAGCCCAAAGTTTTGAACAGCCTGGTTAATGCCCTCACCGATAGCAATGTTGGGGCGACCAACGAGTTGAAAGAGCCAATAACTTATGGGGCCACCCATGCAACAAAATGGTTTAGATTTACGCCGTCAAATACATCTTCAATCACTTTGGATTTGTCTGGAAGTTCGTTTGACACAGTGCTTGGCGTGTACACCGGTGATTCCTTTTCACAACTAAGTCTGATCGCTAAAGACGATGACAGCGGAGACGGCTCTACAAGTAAATTGTCTTTCAATGCGACATTAGGAAAATCTTACAGAATTCAGGTAGGTAGCTATGGCGACAGCACCGGGTCTATCAGACTGAATTCGAGTACAAGCGCAAGTTGTTCTTTTGGCTACCCGACTAACGATGACATTCTCCATGCTGTACAAATCTCTGTTAGTGGAACTCATTGCATCGACACCATTCGTGCAACTCTCACCGACGCAGCCGAGCCCTTTGATTCCTCCACGAATTATTCAATTTGGTATGTGATCCAACCGACACAAAGTACGTCTGTCACGTTGGACCTGAGCGGAAGCGATTTTGATACGTTTTTGTCCGTACATCGCACGAAGGTTCTAGCACCAATTGATTGGTCCGAATTAACGACTGTGGCTTATGACGATGACAGCGGAGACAGTTTGACAAGCCGAATTAGTGATCTGTCCGTTTCACTGGGCTACCGGTATTACATCCGTGTTGCTGGCTTTCGATATGCATCGGGTAAGGCGAAATTGACATCATCTTTTGGCGGGCGTCCAGCCGAGCCGACCAATGTGACGGCTACTGCAGGAGACTCCTCCTCAACAATCGTCTGGGATGCGCCTGCTAGTAAGGGTGGTTTGCCCATCACTTCATATGAAGTGATATCAAACTTAGGTAACTATTCTTGTGCAACGTCAAATCTCTCGTGCACTATTTCCAACATGCCATTCGGCGAATACAGTTTCACTGTCTCTGCAATGAATGCTATTGACCAAGGACTTGCATCCAGTCCGTCAAACTCCGTCGTTGTCGGCAATAGCAATGATGACAAAGCGAACGCTCAGCCACTCAGTCAAGTAATTGCGAATGGGAGCAATCAATATGCGACAGCCGAGGCGGATGAACCTACTCATGGGAATTCCGGTGCTGGGAAATCAATGTGGTATTCGGTATCGGTCAGTGCCCTGACACAAATATCAATTGAAACTTTCGAAAGTGAATTTGACACTCTGTTGGATGTCTATTCGACCGATGGTAGTGACGGTTTTGTGGGCTTAACTAAAATCACCACGAACGACGACGATCTGAATGGTACCAATGGTTCTAGTCGAGTTTCTTGGACAGCATTTCCAAGTGCCCACTATCTGATCGCAGTTGATAGTTATGTTGATCCAAACAATCCCGGTCCCAATGTTGGCATTTTCAGTTTAAGAAAAACTGCTGAAGAAATAATTCGGCCGTTAAAGCCCCAAAATGTCAAAGTTTCAATAGACGATAACGAAGCGAACATTACTTGGGAAAAACCTCCCAGTGGATATTCGGCGATTACTTCGTACAGCGTTAGTGCTGTTGGCGCTTCACTCCGATGCACTTCGAGTGTGTCGCGAATGCGCTGCAAAATTAAAGGACTGCTGCCTGGAAAAAGCTATTCATTTAAGGTGCGAGCGCACAACCCTTTGGGTTATTCATCGTGGACGACAGCGACTGTCCCGGTCGTCATTTCACCGATTCCACATTTCAATACAGACGGTCAGGTCACCACTAGTTGGGCTCTTGACCGAGTCAATCAACAAAGCAAAATCCTTGATGGCTTAACGACATATAGAGGCCAT
>Ga0114970_10001380_pt1 | contig 18124 bp, 16 predicted proteins | sample M_140205_XF_Meta_FD_87030 | JGI IMG/M metagenome (GOLD analysis project Ga0114970, IMG submission 87030) | Freshwater microbial communities from Lake Montjoie, Canada to study carbon cycling - M_140205_XF_MetaG | ecosystem: Environmental > Aquatic > Freshwater > Lake | place: Lake Montjoie... | reverse complement strand
GTCGGGATTCTGTTGCCGGCTGCAACGGTGTTTCTCGGTTTGACTAGTTTTGGCGTCGGTCTGGATTGGCGTCAATGGCTGCTTCTCAGTGTTTTCCCTATTCTGACCGGAATCATTTCTTTGTCAATTTGGTGGATCGCGTCCGATGTGTTGCCGGACTGTGGGAGCTGCAGCCTTCACGATTTGAACTCGGCCTTGGAAAAGGCCCGAGTGGTGTCCGAAAGAGGTGCCCGGCATTTGAGAGCGGTTTTGGATTCAATGGCGAGTTTCATTGGCGTCTTGACTCCCGAAGGCGTTGTTTTGGAGGTCAATCAGTCGGCCCTCTCCATCGCTGGTCTCAGCATGAAGGATGTCGTGGGGCGAAAGTTTGAGGACACCCAATGGTGGGCTTTTTCTGAAGAATTGAAGAATCAAGTTGGGAAGATCATCCGTCGTGCAGCTGCCGGTGAGCGGGTAGAAGTAGAACTAAAATACCAGACAGTAACCGGTGAAATTCGGGCTGTCGAGTTTGTCATGACACCCTTGTTCGACTGGGAGGGCAAGGTTGAATTTTTGATTCCATCGGGAGTCGACGTGCAGTTTCGAAAATCATTTGAGCAGCAGCTGATTAAATCCCGCCTGGATGCTGAGATCGCAAATCAAGCGAAATCATCCTTTCTTGCCCACATGAGCCACGAACTCAGATCACCTTTGGGAATCATTCTTGGGTTTGTGGATCTCGCACTGGAGGAGGGTGACTGTAATAAAAAAAATCTGCATCTGGAGACAATTCATCGCAATGCCTGCCAGGTCCTCTCTCTGGTCGATGAGGTGTTGGATTTGGGGAAAATTGAATCGGGTCATGTCAGTGTCGATATTGTAGATGTTAACTTAGAAAAATTTATATCTGAGATTGAGGTTTCACTTGGTTTAAAGGCCCAAGAGCGCGGGCTGAAATTGCAGTTTGTATTGAATCCGGGGACGCCAAGGCAGGTGCGAACAGACCCCCTGCGCGTCAAGCAAATCCTGCTGAATCTGATCGGTAACGCAATCAAATATACCGAAGTTGGCACGGTGGTGTGCAAAGTCAGTTGGATTCCAGGGCGGGAGGGGGAGCGGTCGAAGTTCGAGTTTCAGATTACTGATACCGGGATTGGGATTTCGGCGGAAGATGCCGCAAGAATCTTTGAACCGTTCGCCAGGGGGCTTGAAGCCGAGCAGAGAAAATACACTGGAACGGGACTTGGATTATCCCTTTCGAAACGGTTGGCTTTGCTTTTGGGTGGGGATGTTGTGTTGACCAAAAGTCAGCTAGGGGTTGGGAGCACGTTCACTTTCACCATGGAAGAGGGGAGCAAGGGTGAAGGCTTGCCTTTGCCAGTTTCCGTTCCTTCAAAACGCATAATAGGTGGGACGGGGCGCCTATCTGGGGTTCGCGTTCTAGTCGTGGATGATGTGGTTGATAATCGGATTTTGATCTCGAAATACCTTCAATCCGAGGGGGCCTCTGTGGTGACGGCATCGGGTGGCCAGGAGGCGGTCACCTTGGGGCTTGAAGATGGCTTTGATGCCATTTTGATGGACCTGTCGATGCCGGACATGTCCGGTCAGGAGGCAACGGCAGCCTTGCGGCAGAGGGGCTATCAAAAGCCGATCGTGGCCCTTACAGCCCATGCGATGAGAGAAGAAAAGGAGAAGGCTCTGCGGCATGGTTTCAACGACTATTTAACTAAACCTGTGGTGCGTGATGTATTGGTCGAGGCCCTAAAGAAGGTTCATGAGCCAGACAGGCATGTGTGAGTGATCTAAAACGGTAAGGGGTATTCAGGGACATTTTTGCCTTGTGGCAAAGGCCTCAGGTGTTATCCTTGACAAACTATGTGGCTACTTTTCGCAATCAACGCCGTGCTCATTTTTGGATACGCGACTTTTTCGCTGCATTCAGATTGGATTTCCAGTTTTCCTGCATTCTCTGCGATTTATGCCAGTGCATTTCCTTTCTTTACCCGCCTTCAGATTTTGGTCGGATTTTGGCTTTGCGTCAGAGCTTGTCAGAGGGCCATGGGATTCCGCTGGATTTTGTTTCTTGTTGCGGCTTTTGGTATCAGCTTGATGACAGCATTTCTTGGGACCGCCTACGGCATTCCGTTCGGAAAGTATTCGTATACCGGTCTTCTCGGTTGGCGGATCGCGGGAATGGTTCCGCTGTTAATTCCGGTGGGATGGTTCAGTATGTCCGTGGGTGCGTACGTTTTGGCGCTCCAGCTTCTTGGTCCCGCCAGCATGCAGATTTTTAGACGCACCACCAACCACTGGTACCGTTCGGCCCAAAGGGTTGGTTTGGCATCTCTTCTGTTGCTCGCTTTGGGGATCACGCTTGAACCTGTCATGAGCACTTTGGTGCCTTGCTGGATTTGGGAGGGCTCTGGCCCATTGTTCTTTCCTCCTGCAGTACGCAATCTTTTGGCCTGGATGGTCACCGGTGTGTTCATCTTTGTCAGTTTTGAGTTTTTTCGTATGCGCGATGGGAGCCATCGTTTTGAGCTCTCGTGGGCCCCAAAATTCTACATGCTTTATTTTTCAATGCCGCTGGGTTTGTTGATTGTGGGTGCAGTTTGGCTGCCGGTTGCCCTGGCTCTGGCAATCTTATTGGGTTGTGATTTGTTTGCCCGAAAGAAGGGTGCGATGAAACGTGGCATATTCATCCGCACAAGATCCTAGTTCGGGTCTATCGGAATTAAGCCTTCCGATTTCGAATTATTGCGCGCGATCCAATAGATCAAAATACCGTAGAAAACCTTGGTGGCAATGTCCGAAGTGGCGTAGCCAATCTGCATGCTGGTCATGTGCAGCTCTGGATTTATGCCAAAGACCGGTAGCAAAAAGGAAATCGGGTAAAGTACCAGAGTCACAATGAGCAGAAGTCGGAGGATTGTTATGCAGGCTTTTGTTTTATCTGGCTGCATGTCAACCGCTTAGCCGATTTTTCCCCAGAATGCCTCGCGCAAATTTTTCCCAATGACGCCAACAATTGCCATCAACGCCAAGGGGGCGGTGAGCATCCAGTCAAACATGTGAAGGGCATTGTTGAACGGTCTGCCTGATGGAACATAGGTGGCGCTGCCAGACATGATGAATGCATCTTTCCAGCTGCTCGTGATGCAAAAGTAGTTGTAGCAGGTGATTGCGACAACTGCCGAGGACACCAGCAAGGCCACGCGGTATTTTGGACCTACTTGAGAGCGAGCGCCGAATAAGAAAAGAAACGCTGCTCCCGTTGCGGCGATGGTAAGGGAAAAAAAATTACAAACTAACGCAAATTGGCCAGCGCTTAGTTCTGTCATCCTTGACACTCCAAGTCATGGTTTTTGAAACAACTTTGTTTGCTTCAATAATGTTGCCATAACTAATTTACACCAATCACCACTCTGAGTCGTCGATCAGTTTTGGCAAGGCAGAGTTTCGGTGTCCCGAAGCCTTGCTGGTCGCGTGAGCTTTGTGGGGAGATTTTTTTTTGCTCGGTGCAGCCACATGGTGCTCCAGCTCCTCGTGCGTCAATAGTTTGGCGCTAAGTCCGTCTCGGTGATGCTCAGCGCTCTTGTGATGTGCAACTGCAGCCCCGCCATCAGCACTGCAATCGACTAAAAAAGTAAACACATCAAGCTGGCCTGGGATGTTCCCTTTCCGTACGAGATGGCATTCGCGGTGGCCGGCAATGGCGGTGTTGCCGCTCTCGTTACGAACAAGTTCTCCGCCGTCGTGGCAATGCGCCTGGACGATGCCGTCGGCATTATTTTGGTCCTCAGCCCAGCAGGCATCGTGACCACCGTGTCCGCCGCTGATGTGGGATGAGTTTTCGGTGCCCGTCGTCTTTCCGCTCGGATTCCAAATTCCCGCTGATGCAGCAGTTTGCAGTGGCAGGGTGCACAAGGACCCCTTCAGCTCCTTGCGGCTGGCCACCTCATTGCAAACCTTGAAATTGACCTGTGGATCTTTCCCGTCTGCAATCCTTTGAGGTAGCAAAGGGCGCCCCGTCAAGCGGCCTCCTTCACAACAACTGCCAGCGTTCCCGCAGGTAGGTACGTAGGCCAAGAGGTTGCACGCGCCGCCTTCCTTTCCCCCGCTATCAGCAAGGTAGCCAGGGATCAGTGCAAAGGCTTCTCGCGTCTTCGATTTATTGAGAGGCCAACCACACTCTTCCGTGCCGCTCATTGCGACCTTGGAGACCCCTTCGATGCGTTTTTTGCTTTCATGGAACATTCCCAACAGGGCCGGATGTCCATAGGCATCGCACCGGTTGGAAGGGCACGGGCAGTATTCCTTCCGCTGACCTGGCCCGTCCTTGATCAGTACTAGCGATCCGGGGGTCAGGGCAGTTGTGCGGCAGAAGTCGCCGACGCCAACTCCAGATGGCACCAACGGCGGGCTTTCCCGGCTGGCGGTGTCTCTCTCCGGGAGAAATCCGGGGCAATAAGGTGTGTCCTCGAGCGCCAAATCGGCATTTTTTGGGCTGACAAGACCGGCTACCGGTGTTTTTGCGGCAAACCGTTGCACCTCCACGCAAGAAACCAAGCTAAGCGCGGTCATCCCGACCAAGATTGCAACTACCGGTTCGCGACCCATCTTCACCCCCAACAGTGTTAAACACTTAAACGGGATCAAGAGGGTTTCGGTTGTTTTGTGGAAAACTTAATTTACGCTGATTTCGCGGTCATTTCGGGCGCTTGCTGAAGAACGAATCTAACAAAGTCAGCCTCCGTCAGGATTCCGGTCAATTGTCCGGCCTCCATCACGGGCAGGCAGCCAAATTTATTTTCGAGCAAGATCGTGGCGGCATCCTGGATGTCAGTATCAATATCGATGGTCTCCACATCACGAATCATGACGAAGCTGACTTTGGTCTTGGCAAGCAAATCGTCCTCGGCATATGCGGGCAATTCATCAGTTGCGAATAATCCGTGGCGCACGAGGTCGCGATGAGAGATCACGCCGACGAGACTGCCGTCATCGCGATCGATCACAGGCAGATGACGGATTTGATTTTCAAACATGATCTGGTTGACGATCTGGAGATTGTCTTCTGGGTAAACGGTTTGAAGTTCATGATGGCTGATGAGATCCCTGACGGTGATATTTTTCATGCTGGACACCTCCCTGATGGAAGGTTCAATGCAAATCCAATGCAAGTCCAAGGGAACATCGGAGGCGAAAATAAATCAGTTGTCTAAAATATCAATTTCCAGCCGGATCCATTCTCCAATCGAGTTCAAGTGCTCCTCGCGTAGCTCGAGCAACGAATCGGGGATGTTCGTCGACGGATTCCCTTCGAGGTAAAGATGCTTGAGATCGTTAAGGCCGGCGAGGTCGGAAAAATCCTGGATCTGGTTATCCCTCAGATCAAGCCAACGCAGTTTCTTAAGTCCGGCCAACCCGGCTGTTGTCGCAATCTCATTGCCGCGCAAGTCGAGGGCGTCAATCTGGGTCATCGCCTCGATTCCCGCCAAAGAGTTGATGCGGTTGCGGGTCAGGGTCAGGTTTTTCATGTTTGCCATGGCAGCGAGTGGTTGAAGATTTTGGATTCTGTTCCCTGGCAGATGCAGGTAGGTAATGGCGCTCAGCGCCGTCAAAGGTTCCAGTGATTCAATCTGATTGTGCCCCAGGAACAGACTGTCGATTTGCGTTAATTTACGGAGAGGTTCGAGCGACTTGATCTGATTCTCTTCAGCAGCAAATTCGCGCATTCTGGAAAGGCCACTGACTGGGCCGAGGTCAGTGATCTGGTTCTTGGTCAGGGTTACGCGGGACAGGTGTTTTAGCTTTGCCAAGACCGTAATGTCCGTGATCCGGTTGTCCCACATGATCAAGGTTCGCAAGTCCCGGAGCCAGTCAAGGGGGCTTAGGTCAACGATTTCATTGTGAGATGCGGAGAGGATGCTCAAGTGAGGTTGGGTCGCAACCGGGCCCAAGCTCGAGAGTAACCACCAGGGGTCAAACGGATCCCGGTGAAGTTTAAGGTAGGAAATCTTTTTGAGGGTTTCTTCCGCTCCCCCACAGATCCGTTCGTCCCTGCTTTTTAAGTCAAAGCCAGCCCGCCATGCCATGACTTCAACCGTCTGGCGATCAGCGTCAGTGGGCGGATTCAGGCAGGTCTCCTTGAAGGAGGGTGCTGTCCGCAAATGGTCATCTTGGGGGCTTGGTATTCTGGCGACGGCAGGCACCGGAAAAATTCCAGAAACGGCACAAAATACTGTGAAAATTTGAATTTTAAAGGTTTCGATTTTCATTCGGTGATTGTATCATCCGCGACCACCATGATCCACTTGTCCAACATCACTAAACGTTTCGGGGACCGCGTCCTTTACCAGAACGCAACCTTCATGGTCCGTCCGAATGACAAAATCGGCCTGGTTGGACCCAACGGTGCCGGCAAGACCACAATTTTTGAACTGGTTGCTGGGCTTGATAGCCCGGACGACGGCACCATTGCGATCGATCCAGGGGTCCTCATCGGATATTTTTCCCAAGATGTCGGAGAGATGTCTGGGCGTACGGCTTTGGAAGAAACCCTGGCCGGGGCCGGACGGGTCTCTGAACTTGGTCGTGAAATTGCGGTCATGGAAAAGCAGCTCGAAGACTCAGCGGTAAATCCCCTGAGCGACGATGAAATGAACCGCCTGATGGAACGTTTTGGCGAAGTCCAAATGGAGTTTCAGCAACGGGGTGGATACGATCTTGAGGCCCGTGCCCAGGAAGTTCTCACAGGTCTTGGTATCGATGCGACGAAGTGGAACCGCCCGGTGGAATCATTCTCTGGTGGTTGGAAAATGCGCATTGCCTTGGCGCAGATTCTGCTTTTGAACCCTGATGTCCTTTTGATGGACGAGCCCACCAACCACTTGGATCTCGAATCCATCATGTGGGTTGAAAAGTGGCTTAAGGAATTCAAGGGCAGTCTGGTCATGACCTCCCATGACCGGGAATTCATGAACCGGATTTGCAAGCGAACGGTAGAGATTGCGAACAAATCAATCACGACCTACAGCGGAAACTACGACTTTTACCTGAAAGAACGGGAAATCCGTCGGCAGCAGCTCGAGGCTGCTGCAAAGCGCCAGGCCGATATGCTGGCCAAGGAAGAAGAATTCATCGCGAGATTTGCGGCCCGGGCGTCCCACGCAGCCCAGGTGCAGTCGCGCGTTAAAAAGCTCGACAAGATAGACCGCATCGAGTTGCCGCCTGAACTTAGAAAAATGAAGTTTGAGTTTGCCCCAGGCACGCGCAGCGGCAATGACGTCGTGCGCATGGCAGACCTCGGCAAACACTGGCCGACGCCGGAAGGCTCGGTTCAGCCAGTTTTCAGTGGACTGACGGGAGTCGTTCAGCGGCTCAATAAAATCGCAGTTACTGGAGTCAACGGGGCCGGAAAAAGCACTCTCCTCAAGATTATCACGGGCCAGACCGCTCCATCAGAAGGTGTTTGCACATTGGGTGCGAGTCTCAACGTTGGATATTTTAGCCAATATTCCTGTGACCTCTTGAATCCAGAAAATACGATTTTTGACGAGGTTTCAAGCCGTCTTCCAAAGGCCTCTGTCGGATGGGTGAAGAACCTGCTTGGTTCGTTTTTGTTTTCTGGCGATGACGCAGACAAGAAGATTAGAAATCTGTCTGGTGGCGAGAAAAGTCGCGTCATGTTGGCGTGCATCTTGGCGCAGCCCGTTAACTTTTTAGTCCTCGATGAACCGACCAACCATCTTGATATCGACAGCCGCGAAGTGCTGCTGAGCGCGCTTCAGGAGTTTGAAGGCACCGTCATGATTGTCAGTCACGACCGGTACTTTCTACGCGCCATTGCCAACCGTGTTTTCGAGATTGATCACGGGCACTTGCGTGTTTACGAAGGGCATTACGACGAGTACCTGGAACACGTCGAGTCCCTGAGAAAATAACGGTCCCCCATCAAGCATTTCATTTTTATGGCGAAGCCTCCGGCGGAGGTGTTGGTCATGAAAGAATACATTGCAGACCTGGGTATCGCAGCTCAGTTGGAGCAGGCCTCCAGCCGCGGCCAGAAATTATTTGAACGCCTTGGAGGGCGTCCAACGCTGGACCGTGTTCATAAGATTTTTTATGAAAAGCTCTATGCGCACAGCTGGATCGGAAAATATTTCGAAGGCATCAACAGGGAACTGATCACAAATCAGCAATCTGATTTTATGGGCATGCTGTTCGGGGGGCCAAAGATTTTCAGTGGTCGCATGCCGATCGATGCGCACATGCATATGATGATCACCGCAGAGCTTTTTGAAGTCCGCCATGGGCTGTTGCGCGAATCCCTCGCAGAATCAAAAATCAACGAGCCTGAATTCTCCGAGTGGCTTGCGGTTGACGCTGCATTCAAGAGGATCTTGATCAAAAAAAGCGTGGATGACTGCAAAAAACGATTCAACACCGACGATATCGTGAATCATCTCAAAGCATGTTGAACGACGATTTATCTGAGCAACATTACCTTGAACGTCCGGCCCTTGATCTTGCCTTCAATCAGGCTTTTCAGGGCGTGCTGGGCGACATCCTTGCGAACCGCGACGTAAGAAATCCGGTCATGGATTTCGATCTTGCCGACGTCGTCACCCTTCAGGCCGCCAGATTCGCCAGTCAGCGCGCCCAGAATATCTCCTGGGCGAAGCTTGTCCTTGCGACCTGCCGAAATTGAAATGGTTTCCATCCGTGCCGCCTTGATTACGGATTCCGTATTGTCGCGGCCGCCAGTAATTACATCTGATTTTTCGGCCTGGGGTTTGCCTCGCGGCAAAGGAGAAATGACAGGTTTGGTCGAGGTGTATTCCCCAATCAACGCGAGTTTGAATTTTTCCCTGGGGGTAACGATGGAGACAGCCAGTCCGGTTTTCCCGGCCCTTCCAGTTCGTCCAATCCGGTGCACATAGGTGTCAGGTTTGCTTGGGCAATCAAAATTGACGACCAAGTCAAGGCTTTCGACGTCAATTCCCCGCGCGGCAACATCTGTCGCGACCAGGATTCGTGTGCTTTGGTTGCGAAACCTTGCCATCACGCGGTCTCGTTCAAACTGCTCAAGATCTCCGTGCAGGCTTGCAGCGCTGATGCCGGTATTGTTTAAGGCGTCAGAAACTTCCCGTGCCACCGCCTTCATGTTCGTGAAGACAATCGCAGATTGCGGGGCGTGATGTTCCAGAATTTTGATCAGGGCAGTGGTTTTCTCGCCAAGTCCCGCCTCGTAGAATTTTTCTTCTATGGCAGCTTCTTCACCGGCGGCGTCCTTGATGGTCACTGTAACTGGATTCTGCTGGTACTTCGCACTTAGGTCCGTGATGGATTGGGGAAAGGTCGCAGAGAAAAAAACGGATTGGCATTTTCGCGGGAGTGCCGCCAAAATCTGTTCCATGTCTTCTTCGAAACCCATGTCCAACATGCGGTCGGCTTCGTCGAGAACCAGAGTTGTGGTTTTGCTGAGGATCAGGCTTTTACGTTGGATCAAATCGAGAACGCGCCCGGGTGTCCCGACCACGATGTGAGCGCCTTTTTCCAGGGCTCCAACCTGAGGGGCGATAAACTGCCCGCCCGACCCGACGAGGACTTGAAGCCCTGCATGACGTCGACCCAGACGGCGCACTTCACGCGCAACCTGAGCACAAAGTTCTCTCGTGGGGCACAGGATCAGCGCCTGAACCACCCGCGTTTTCATGTTGATGTTGCGCAGGATAGGGATTGAAAAGGCGGCTGTTTTTCCACTGCCCGTCTTAGATTGGCCGACCAGATCCCGGCCACTCAGCAGCACTGGAATGCTCTCGGCCTGGATTGGCGTCATTTTGGTGTAGCCAAGCTCTGCGATCACTTCCAGGAGAAGCGGCGGCAAATCCAGGTCACTGAAATGTTCCAATTTATTTTTCATTCGTAATCCGTGATTCGTAAATTACCGGGTGGATATTTGCGTTAAGAGCGGCGCGAGCGGTTTGCAGAACTGCCCGTGCGGCCTGGTGAACTTGAATGTCCGCTGCTATTTCCTGCGCCGCTTCTGCCGCGCGGGCCACCTTGGCTGCGGCCTTGGCGTTGACCCCTGCCACCGCCAGAACCTCGGCGACCATCTTGACGCGGAGGCACCGGTGCATTGGCCCCGGCCGTGAACGGATGATCGGTGACAACCGGGATATCTTTGCGGGTCATTCGTTCAATGGTGGCTACGTACCTTTGTTCTTCGTAATCACAGAAGGACATGGCGACACCGCGGGCTTCTGCCCTGCCCGTGCGACCAATACGGTGTACGTAGGTCTCGGGCTCGTTTGGCATTTCAAAGTTGATGACGTGGGAAATGGCATCGACGTCAATTCCCCGCGCCGCGATATCGCTGGCGACAAGGATCCGGATCTTGCCGGCCTTGAATCCGTCCAGAGCCCTCTGGCGGGCGCTTTGGGATTTGTTACCGTGGATCGCCGCGGCCTGGACTCCCGATTCGCTCAGGAACTGTTCCAGTTTATTGGCGTTGTGTTTGGTTCGCGTGAAGACCAGTGCTCTTGTCACGTTTTCCGTATCGAGAATGTGCAGCAGGAGTTGTTTTTTGTCGGCCCGACCAACATGGTAAACACGCTGTTCGACCTGGTCGCTGGTGGATGACACCGGCGTTACTTTCACTGTGACCGGGTTGTGCAGGATTGAATCAATCAGCCCCTGAACTTCCTTTGGAATTGTTGCCGAGAACAGCAAGTTTTGGCGCTTGAGGGGAAGAACTTTCAGGATGCGTTTGATGTCGTGGATGAAACCCATGTCCAGCATCCGGTCGGCTTCGTCCAAGACAAGAATTTCCAGATTTTGAAAAGTCACTACGCGGCGTTCCATCAGGTCAATCAGGCGGCCTGGGGTTGCGACAAGGATATCGATGCCGCGCCGAATGGTTGTGATCTGAGGCTCGATGCCAACGCCACCGAAAACGACGGCGGTTCTGAGCGGCAAGTGTTTGCCGTATGTTTTGAAGCTATCGCTGATTTGCAGCGCGAGTTCACGGGTCGGTGCCAAGATCAGAGCCCGGACCAGAGGAGCCTGTTTCGGTGCTGACTTGTTGCCCTCGTGTGAAAGGGCTTCCAGTCCGTCTGGGCCGAGAAGTCTTTGTAGCATCGGCAAAGCAAAGGCAGCCGTTTTGCCAGTTCCTGTTTGGGCGCAGCCGAGCATATCCCTGCCGTCCAGGATGGATGCGATGGACTGCTCTTGAATAGGGGTTGGATTTTCGTAGCCTTCAGATTTTACGGCGCGAAGGATAGGCTCAATCAAGCCGAGGCTTTCAAATCCGCCGGTTGACCGGGGCGCTGTTTTTACTGCGGAAGTAGAGGCGGATGACGGTGTCGATGATGAAGTCAGTTTCTGGATCAGTTTGAAAACCACTTAGTTAGAGCCTTTTTTTCTGTTTATAGAGTCTTTTTAATAACCATTTTGATGATGCCGGAATTAATCTGGCAGGAGAATCGTATGGCAGGTAAGGTGCCATGTATTAGAAATTAAGCGAAACAACAATGATTTTATTCAAGTCACCGCTTTCACAGTGGTTTCTTGAGATCTGGGGCTCTTCTGAAAATCTGGATCGACAATGACGGCTGTCCCCGCTTGGTCCGGGACCTTGTTTTTGCGGCAGCTACGAGACGTGGCCTTGAGACTGTGGTGGTTGGGAATACCTATGCCAAAGTCCCGTTGGGTAAGTTGTTTTCCTCGGTTTGTGTCCCCGGTGGGTTTGACGCAGCGGATGACCATATTGCGGATCATGTCGGGTCTGGCGACCTTGTGATCACGTCCGATGTACCTTTGGCAGGACGTATCGTCGCAAAAGATGCCGTCGCGCTGAATTCCCACGGGACGATCTTCAATTCGGCATCGATCGGGGAACAGCTGTCCTCGCGTAACCTGATGCAAGAATTGCGCGGCGGCGGCATGCTCAGCGGCGGCGGCCCACCGCCTTTTGGCGATGGTGAAAAAAAACGCTTTGCGAATGCCCTTGAAAAAATCCTCGATCAACTTCGTCCCAAGGTCGGCTCTTCCTCGCCAAGGTAACTGGAGTCCTTCCTTTGGGCTTCGGCGTGGCCTGGAGCTTCTAGTTGCACCTTCCGTGGTGGTTGCTGATTCCAGTCGCGAAAACTATCTCGAGTATTTAATTGAGTTGAAACGGGCCAATGAGACGCTGGAGGCGGATCGACGGCGCCTCGCGATGGCCCAGCAGGCCCCTGATATTGTTAGGAAGCAGTCTATTTTATGATCATACGGCTTGAATTTATATTAAAATCACATATAAATCTCCGAAGTTAAAAGGAGATTCTTTGATGAAAAGCGCACTCAATTTCCCTCGTGCAACCCGTTTTGCTCGCAGCAACCTCGCTGTGGCCATGTTGGCTCTGGTCACTGTTGCTTGTGGAGACGGATCGAATCACGTTTCCAGCCTTCGCGACTTTCGTGATGTCATCAAAATGGAGCTGCTCGAACGCGCAGGCTATCCCATTTCAAATTATCAGATCGGGCCGGAGTGGGGCCGTTTTGAAATTACCGACGAGGTCATGGCCAAGGAGACTCCTGAATTTAACAAACTCGTCAATGCAACGGCTTCCGTTGGCGGAGCGACGGGCTTTTATCTTGGCGTTCACAATGGCATCCATGTCATGGCAACCAACAATCATGTGATCAAGGACGAGAGCGGCTGTTACATGGCCACCGTTGGTTTTCAATATCGCTCGGGTCAAATATTTGAGGGGTTCTGCCACCATGTGATCGGAACATGGAAGGACGTAGATTTCACCTTGTTTGAAGTGCGGTTTACCCCGCAAAATGCGGCGAAAATGTCCGGCCGTGAATCCTTGATGCGTTTTGATGCTCCAATCCAAAAGGGGCGAGATCTGATGATGGCCGGTTTTGGAATCGCAGGGGCAAACACCCGCCGACTCTACCGCGGTACCCATGATTCGGATTGCAAAGTTTATTCAAAGGACAACGAGTTCCGCTACATGCCCGATCCAGATCAAGTCAATCCAGGCGAAGGAAAAGTCTGGTTGTTTGCCCTTGGTTGCGACATCTCCCATGGCGATTCGGGTTCAGCCATTGCGGCACGCGACAACGGTGATTTGATCGGGATCATTTCGACAGGCCGTATTCCCAAAAATCCAAAGGTTCGCGAGTCTGCCTATCTGGATCAGATTTACGCCGATGGATCCGAAGACGTTTGGGGGGAACTAGGTTACGCAGTGCCTGCGGCCAAGATTGCCGAATACATGCGCCGGCAGGTCTCTGATCCGGTGATTGAATCTTTACTGCGGGCGGGTAACGGCCTTTAATACAAGCTCCTGAAATTACAGGTGGCGGCTAAAAAAAGTTAAGTGTTTTCGATAGATTGGCGATGACTGGATCCGGGGGCCGGAGCATGTCATCGCTTTTGTTTTTAGCCATGATCGGCGGACTATTCTCACTGGTCAGCACCTCGGTCGGGGCCTTTGCGACTCCATGGCTGAGTCGAGCGACCTTTATGGGCGATCTTCGCGCTGGTGTGGATTTTGCGCTCGGCGTCATGTTGTCGGCGGTTGCCTTCAGTCTGATTGGGCCAAATCTTGTAGACGCCTTTGTCCATCCAGACCGCCTTGAACTGGTGATCGGTGGATTCGTTACCGGTGTCTTGTTCCTTGGAATTGGGCATGGCCTTGCCGAGCGCTCTGCACGACTCAAGGCCGGTCCCGGGAGTGCCTCGCGGTGGATGTTTGCCGCCGCCATATTCTTGCATAATTTTCCGGAAGGTATGGGCGCAGGATCGTCTTTGGCTGGAACAAAATTGTCTGAAGCCCTTGTTTTGCAAATCGGACTTGCGATCCAAAATGTTGCCGAAGGGGCGTTGCTGGTCATTTGCTTTCAAGCGATTGGATGGTCGCTGCGCAGGGCAATCATTGCCAGCGTCCTTTCGGGAGTGGTTGAATTCACTGGTGCACTGACGGGGGGTATTGCCCTTGAATGGACCCTTCGTTCCCTGCCCTTTTCTCTGGCCTTGGCTGGTGGAGCCATGCTGATGAGCGTCGTGCTGGAATACCGCGAACGCAAAAGAGAAGGTATTCCGGTGGCTCCGCTCCGGTTTTTATTAGGGATGGCTTCAATTCCGCTGTTGAATTTATTGATCCCCTAAGCCCGGCTATTTACAATGCACGCCAGGAATCTCTAGGCGGGCAAGGTTTGCGCGCTTCTCTTCTGCTGGCATACGAGGGTGGCTGCAAACGGCGGTGATGAATAGCTGGATTGGTTTTTCCCTTCCCGGCGACAGTTCAAGGAGGCGCCCGGCGCGGGCCAGGGCCTCGTCATATTCTCCGATGTTGATCAGATCTCCTGCCGTGAAGTAAAGGCTGTCAGGAGTTTCTTCCATGGCTTGGCTGCGGGACCACAAGGCTTCAGCCGAAGTCCACGAACGTGCGATAAAAACCGACTGGGTCAATGCAAGGCTGCACACTGCGGCGAAAACCCATCTCATTCCTTTGGCTGCCGACGTGAATTCCTTGAGCATTACGGCAGCCGCAAGCATCGTTCCCGGCAGTGCGGCGAGTGCGTAACTATCCGCAACAAAAATATCGCTCAATTGCAGTGTGACGACCAGAATGGGAAGGGCAGCGTAAAGGGACCACAGCCAAAATTCCTTGCGCCTTTCACGCAGGTGAAATCCCGCCCATCCCGCAAGTGGAATCATCAGCAGCCCAACTAGATTTGCGAGAGCGCCGGTGGAATATCGGTGGGCGATGTTGAAGGGGATCATTAGATTAAAGAAATATCGTCCGGCTGCCAGCATCGAAATATCGATTTCATCCCAGCGAAAGCCACTTAATTTTTTCCCGTAGATTTCTGCATGTGGCGTCAGTTGGAATCCGAACCACGTGACGCCCTGATAGACCGTCATGTTCAAGGCGATGGTACTCAGTGAAATTAAAGCCAGACCCGCCGTGAGGATCACGATGGTTGGGCGGTGTTGTCGCATCCAGTCAGTATTTTTGCTGGTGGCGAGAAAAATGATCGCCCAGATTGGCCACAAAACATTGATCGGTTGAGAAAGTGCCCCTGCGGCAAAGGTAGTCAATATCAAGAGCGCGCGCACGGGGTTCAAGTGCCCAAGGATGAGTCTCGTGGCAATCAGGGTAAACAGAAGGCTCAGCAAGTGCTTCCGGCCGGAAACCCACGCCACGGGTTCAACAGCCACGGGATGGATCGCCATCAAGATCACCACGATGGCAGCCGTGGAAAATCCTTTCTTCTGGTGGCCTTCGGGAAACACCTTCTGGGCAATCTGCCAGACCAGAGCCAAGACGGCCCACCAGATCAGGATGTTGGACAGGTGAAAATGGGGTTCTGTGCCCAGAGCCCGGGCCAGCTGCCAATCAATCCAGTAACTTAGGTCACGAACCGGCTGAAAGTCCGGCAGGGATCCAGACCGGATGAGGGCCCACCAATCAGCGAAATTGTGGACCTCTTTAAGGGGCGCCGTTAGCCAGCGGTCATCTCGCGCCAGAAGCTCGGTGCTGAGCGTCAAAGGCCCCTGGATGATCAGGGTCAGGGCCACAACTGCGAGGAGAATCCATATTTGCATAACAACTTCTATTGATATTTTATAATTTTAATATAAATTACCTGAACTTTATGAACTCAGGGGGTTCCATGCCAGTTCTTTTGTCTGGGCCATCCGCAAGGGCTGTCTGCCTGTCAGTTGGGTTTTCTTTCTTCCTGGCCTCTTGTGGTCGGTCAGATGACGGGTCAGGCAATGGGTCAGACTTAAAGCACCAGTTTGGCAGGACATCCGTGGCGCGCACGAATCCCCCAATTGCATGCCGCGACGGCAACACCCACAAGAATATCATCACGTACATCAAAAGCCTCATCCGGTATTTGACCAAGGCAAACCCAAAGACCTTCAAAGGTGACCTGGATGGCAGCAAGATCTGCGTCATGGTCGAAGACGACGATCGAATTGGTGCATCGATGGAACCGAACTCGGGTCAGATGCGGATTAATACGGGCCTCTTCTTGAAAAAAAACGGCTTTGATTCTGATGCTGCCATCGCCACGGTGATCGCCCACGAACTTGCGCATTTCACCATGGATCATGCCCATGCCCGGCCAACGGCACTGGATCTTCCGTCCGACTACGACGACGCGGCTTACAAGAAAAAATTGGCTGAATACAAGGCCATTGAAACAAAGGCCTCCGTCATGATTGGTGAGGCTTTTGATCGCGTGGCAAAGCAATATGGAGAAGGCCTTGTCATTTCAATGACGCCGGTATTTGACGAAATACGCGCCCTGAAGGGGGATAACCCGAATCAGCAGCGAGACATCGGATGGACGGTCAATCTATTCGATGAATTCAAAGCAGACGTCGATTCCCTGCGCAAGTCCGGCGATGAAAAAGAATATTCGAGAAGGATGTCGGGGTACTTATTAAGGCACGTGGAGCAGGCCCAGACCTACCGGCCAAAGATTTCTCCGGTGCTTCGTGATGCGGCTGAGCCATGGGCGACCATGGCGACTGCCCTTGAATTAAAAAACCGCCTCGTTGCGGCAGCCAAGAAGTACGAGCTGAGCAAAGAGGACCTTGTTCCCGAGTTGAAAAGGCTTCGAGCTCCGCACTTTCAGTGGGATGAAGAGCAGGCGGATGAAGTTGGTCTTGAGTTTTTCATTCGCGGCGGATTTGAACCCCGGGTCTATCCCGAAGTCTTTAATCAATTAGCGCAAAATCTCGAGGGTGCCGGAGACTGTGCGAAGGAAGTTAATCCAAATTTGATGCCGCCACGGATTCATCCTGACCGGGAACCCCGCGGAAATCATCCGGACGCGTGCTGGCGTTATTGGAACTTGCGTTTCAATGAGCCAAAAATTCATGATGCCGAGTACACACGGATCATGCCGAGTGTGACCTTGATGGATTTGCCGCAACTTTCAGGTCAGCGTGAGGCAATCGAGCAGGAAGTTTCGCGTTAATGCCGAACGGCCACTTGCACGGCACGATCGTATCTTAGTTAGGACAAGGTTCGTGCTGTGCATTTTTCACCCCAGCGCCTTGCTCGTAAACAAGTTTTCCGCCCAGGTGGCCTGTCCAAGTCAGGCAAGCGATGCCTGCGATAAAACCAAGAGACGCAATGGTTCGAATTGGGTTCAGTGAAGACTTAAATCGTCCAATCATTGAAATCAATTCGCCTCCCGCCGCGGTGGCAAGTCCGCCGGAAAAAATTACCATGGCCCAGTCAGCCCATTCTTCGTGATCTTTTGTGATGGTCGGATCACAGATGATTTGATTGACGGTGTCCTCTGCCAGCTCACCGGTTTTCAGTGCGACGAGACCAGCAATCAAACCCAGGCCCATCAAAAGGCAAGATCCCCGACGTATGGATTTTGCGAAAGCGTCTCGCTGGAGGCCGTCTGCAACAATTGCCAGAAACCAAATTCCAGTTGCGGTCATCAACAGGGCCACAGGGAAATGAACGACAAGCGGGTGGAAGAGTTCCACCCGCGCGGGAATCAAGGATTTCACGGCGTCCAAGATTCCGTTTAGCATATCAGCGAATCTCAACGGCAATTGGTGTCAAACGACGGCCATGCTTTTCCGCCGAAACTTTGACGCTTGAACCTTCTTTTAAAGCGCTAAATTCAGCGGGCGCTCCGCCTGATGTCAGGGTCGTGGCGTCGGTAAAGTAGAACTCGTGTTTTTTTCCAGCGGCGTCTTTGACATAGATTTCTTTTTTCTTGGTGACAACCTTCACGACACTGCCTTCGATCTCCACGATCGCAGCAGATTTTTTGATGGTCGTCGTGATTTCAAGCGGCTGTCGCTGGCTTGGCTTCATTTAAAGCCGGCTGAGCAAAAGCTCCGGAACTCAAACCTGCAACGAACACCGATGTCATAATCAATTTACGCATTGATAGATCCTCCTAAAGATTATTTGTACGCCCACTGAGGGGCGTTGTCCTCAATCGTTAATTACGGTGCTGGCGGAGGCATGAAAAAAGGTGGAATGATTCTAGCACCAGCATCTTTGTCTAAGGCTAACAGGGCCGCCCGGTCGTCGCCCGCCAAGGTTAATTTGTCCACCTGGTTTTTAAAGTTGGCCTCTTCTTGCACTTG
>Ga0114970_10001375_pt1 | contig 18146 bp, 19 predicted proteins | sample M_140205_XF_Meta_FD_87030 | JGI IMG/M metagenome (GOLD analysis project Ga0114970, IMG submission 87030) | Freshwater microbial communities from Lake Montjoie, Canada to study carbon cycling - M_140205_XF_MetaG | ecosystem: Environmental > Aquatic > Freshwater > Lake | place: Lake Montjoie... | reverse complement strand
TTACTGTTAAAAAAGGAGATACTGAGCCACATATCAAATTTCCATGGAACATTGTAGTAAATGTTAGTCAGGCTGCCATTGAAGGAGATGATGTGTCGCATGACACAATCGAATACAAAAAATTCGAACAAGTTAACTTAGTAAATGGAGTATTTTTGCCATCCGGTGGAAGTCATGCTACGTTGCTATTTAATATGATTGAAGATGCGCTACATCTTAAAATCGAGAAGTTACTGGGACAAAAATTCAGAGATGAAAAAGATCCAAAGAAAACTAAATCTTTGCCACTTGACATGTTGAAGAACAATCTGTTTATATTTAATTGCATTCAGATTCCAATTCCTCAATTCGCAGGACAGACCAAAGATTCAATCACGCTCACAAAGACTGAAATTAACAATTTTAAGAAAGTCTATGCACTGCCCGCAAACTTTATTAAAAAACTTTGGGAAATGCTAAAACCTGTGCTTGAGTACAAATTTCTTATTAAGGGAAGCTCGAAAAAGACAAAGTCGAAAAACTATGTACGAAAGTGTCATCATGCCAAAAAATTTGGTTCTAATGCGTCACTCGTAGTGCCAGAAGGAGATTCGGCTGAAACTACAATGAATAGTATTATTACAAATCGAAAAGCAAACTTAGGATACAAAGATACTGGATCTTACAATATTCAAGGTGTGCCTATGAACGCATTGAAAGAAATCAAAGAAATTGTTGTTGGAAAACATTCGAAAATCCAACAAAGCAAACGATTACGAGAAAATATTGCTTTACAAGGTCTCGCACAAGTTCTAAATTTAAATTATGATTATGATTATTACTATGTTGAAGATCAAGCAGCATTACAGCGAGATCTGAAATCAAAAGATCCCGAAGTTCTTGCAAAAGCACGTGCTGAACTCGCCCATCAAAAGATGGGAGATGCACAATTTACTGAAATTAAATACCAAAAAGGTGTTATTGTTGCCGTAGATCAAGATACAGATGGCATCGGACAAATCTTCGGATTATTTGTTGTATATTTTGGAACATTCTTCCCATCATTAATTAAACGAGGATTCCTCAAAAGATTCGCAACACCACTTATTCGTGTTTATCCTACAAAAGGACGCGGAAACATTCTCGAATTCTACTCATTAGCAGAATTCAAAAAATGGAGACATGACATGTTTGGCATTGACGGAGCAGTCGAAGATGCTGGAGATATTCCAAAAGACAGATTTCGTGTGAAATACTATAAGGGCTTGGCAACACATAGCAAAGCTGAAGTACAACATATGGCTGAATGTTTCGCTGACAATGTTTATACATATCAATGGGATGAATTCTCCAAGAAATATATTGATATTATGTATGGAAATGACACCGCGTTGAGAAAGATTGAACTGCGAACGCCAGTAAGCGCAATCTATGATCAAGATCTATTCGAAGCACAAATTGTTAAAATCTCAGATCAACTGCAAATCGAGACCAAAACATTCCAATTGGAATTTATGGAACGAAAACTTCCATCCGCAATTGATGGAATGATTCCATCACAACGCAAAGCTTTTGCTGGAGCCCGTCGTATTTGGGCAAATGGTGGAAAAGAAATGAAAGTTTATCAATTAACTGGTTATGTGACTGAAAAGTTGCATTATCAGCATGGAGGTGCCGCCATGGATGAAACAATTACGAAAATGGCGCAAATTTTTACAGGAGCAAACAATCTGCCACTGTTAGTTCCAATCTCAAATGGATTTGGAGACAGAGACAAAGGTCGAGGCAAAACATCCGCTGCCCGATACATTGAAGTAAAACTTAATAAGAAAATGACTGATCTTATGTTTCCACGATGCGACGATTTCCTACTCGAATATGCTTACGATGACGGAGAAAAATGCGAACCTAAATATGTTCCAATTATGCCAATGGCACTTCTCAATACTACCACCACTGTGTCAGTTGGTTGGCGTATTCTCAGTTGGGCACGTGACTTTGGATTTACACTTGAGCAAGTTCGCAATATGATTAAGTACGATTATCCAGCACCCGCTGGAAAACCACGCAACTTCACAGGCAAAGTTTGGCTTGAACCCGGAATGACAGCACCATTGACCATGTATTCGCAATCATCTGCGAAAGCTGCTGAAGTATGTCTTGGATCTTACATTTATGATCAAAAGACAAATGTTGTACATATTACCCAATTACCACTCAAAGTATGGTCATACCCTCTACGATGTGATATGATTGGTGTTACGCCAGACAAAGAAAATGAAACTACAACAAAAGCTGGAACTCCTTTACCACGAAAAGAATTTGTTGCAGATGTCAGTGACGAAACTGGAAATAATATTGTTGACATGAAAGTCACACTCGTGCCCGGCGCATATGAAAAGATTTGCGAGAAGTACGGAACTGCCGACATCGATCCTATCGAAGATTATCTCGGACTTAAACAAAACTTAGCACACGACATCAATATGATTTCGAAAGACGGAACTGTAATGGAATTCAAATCTTATGCTGAAGTTTTGGAACATTGGTTTCCCGTCAGAAAGCAACTATACCTGGACAGACTAGAACGTGAACGACTATTACTCGAATTTGAGATCATTTATTACAAACAAGTACAGCAATATATTTTGATGGAAAAGAACAAAGAAATCAATTTAAATGATATTCAGCCAGAAGAACAGGAAAATGAATTAGTATCCCATGGATTTGTTAGAATTAATCATACTTTGTTATTCGCGCCGAAATTCACAAAAGCTGATGAATTACGCGTAATGATTTTTGGGACTGAAGAAGATCATGGAAATGCAACATATGACTATATTCTTGATAAAATTACAAAACGAATGGCTTCAACAAAAGCTATTAAGGAACGTGCTGAAAAAATTGAGGAACTAGAAAAACAGTTAGCTAAACTTATGCAATCAACCTATAAGGAAATCTGGTTAGACGAGTTAGATGAGCTTGAAGCAATTGTTGAAGAGGGTATTAGAACACAATGGCTATATGGAATGAAAAAGCATACATTTAAGAAGATTACTGCCAAGAACATGAAGGACAAGGTCAAAGGCAAGAAAGAAAAAGATGATGCTGACGAAGCCTCTGGTGATGAAAGTGATTAATTCCCTTTGATTTTATTTTTTTCAATAAATTGTTTTTAAAAAAGTTTAAAATCTGCAACGCAAGAAGAGAAAAGATATTTTTTCATAAACAAACATTATTATTTATTTAGTGCATGATTATAGATAAAATTTTTTGCAGGTGCTGGACACATTGTAATGTAGACTTATTTCCGAGTTTTGAACATAATATTTACATAATCTGTTTGTTTGCACCAATGAATGAATAAATTGAGAATATCCTCTATTTGCTCTATAAACGGTAAACTTGCTCCCGGGATTTCATAATTTTTGCCTGTATTGTTCCCAATTATATTAGCATCATTCCAACAATAAGTAAGAAATTCTGTTGATAACATGAATCCATTTGTGAAAGCTAACACACCATCTCCTTGTCTAAGACCATTTTTAGTTTCCCCAACATATTTGCTAGAATAATCAATTCTAATTGTTTGTTCGTTGCCAAAACCAACACTAATTTGATCATATGGGCAATATAAAACATAATATGCTAAATTGTCAATTATTGCAACTTGATAAAATCCAATATTCGTTGTAATAAAACCTCCAGCTTCATCCGCAATACTTCTTTTAACAAGATATGAAGTGTGATTATCTATAATAGATTTCGCAGTTGCTGATTGTTCGTAATCAATAACACACTGCAAGTCACTTCCCCAAAAGTATTTCGGACTTTGACTGCCAGGATCCCAAGGAGTTTCCTCCAACGGAGTCCATATGGGAACACGATTCATCCACAATCTTGCTCTTGTCTCCCATGGTTTGTTTTGTGATTCATCCCATGGCCCAGCAATAATACATCGTATAATGCAGTATGTACGCCAAAAGAATTCATCCATAAATCCTTTACTTAATCCTAATAACTCCCATTTTTTTATTGCGGTTGGTGGAAGTTTCCATGCGAGTTTCATTCTCATATTTTTTGCAAGATGGTTCATTTCGCGTTTATTCTAAACGCAATTTGTGGGCAAAAACGTATTTTAGAAAAAAGAACAATCAAATTTCGCCTTTAAAAATATTTACGGATAAATTTGCGTTGTAGCTTTTGTGGTTTAATTTGTTTATTTTTCTGTTTGATTTGTTTTGGAGTATTTTGTTTCTTTTGTTTTCGGATGTGTTGTTTTGTTGCAATAGTAGATTGCTTACTTAAGTGTGGCTGATGTGTACAAGCACCGCGATTGGCGTAACCTGATGCAACATTGTTAATATTGCGATCGGGTATTGGAATGTTCCATATCCTACCATTCTCGACAAATCCAGTACCCCTGCCGTACGAATTATACAGGTCCATACCTTTAACTAAGATCATTCTTATTCTGATTCCAATATCTCGATTATGTCGACCGCCAGCAACTAAAGTATTATAGGTTTCTTGCCATGAAATATGAATAAATGCTGGAAGATATACACGATCTCTGATAGGATATCCGTGTTCACCATCTCGGCTTACTTCGATATAGCCTCTGTTAGCAGACAATGGTGTATTTTTTTTTAAATCATCAAGAAAATTTAACCAATGCATATATGCATTTTCATAACCAAAGCTAGGATAATCTGCATGCCCGAGCACATGATATTTTTCGGTGGGTATCCATTCTTTATCTAAGTTTTTCCAAACACCTTTATCATATGAGAGTTCTCGTAATTCTTTGCAAGCAAATCGCATGTTGATAATGGCTCTGAATGGAAGATACATGAGTATCAGTAGCCATGTTTCTTGTGGAAAAATTGTGTAGATAGAAGAGTCTTTCTCCATTTCCTCACTCATTATCGCTTAGCGCCGATATCAAGCTTTGTTATATGAAAAATATAATCAATTTATATTACTATGCATGGGTGCAGCCGGCATTGTTCTTTCGTTGAAGGGCTATCTGCTCTAAAACTTTAAGATTTGCATTGTTAGTAAAGTTACTTACTGATCATTAGGAGCTTCAGGGGCTTTCTTACTTTTACGTTTAGATGACTTCGACTTGCGAACTTTTGGCTTATGTGTTGCCAAATTGGGAGGCAAGAATGACTCTTTAGCTTTAGCAATTTCTTCAGCGGTCTTGGGAGCGAGTGGTGCCTTAGATTTTTTTGGTTCATCACCGTTTTCGCTATCACTGTCCCCCCTATCTGAGATATCATTATCTGCGTTGTCTTCATCACCATCTTTTCGTTTACTGGTTTTCTTTTCCAAAACATTTAAGTTTGCACCAACGAGATCGAAAATACGTTTGATCTTGGGATCTTTGATTTGTCCCTGCATACGCTTCTTGTAGAAGCCAATAATTTGGCGGAATTGTCGCGTAACTTTGCTATTAGCTTTAGAATCTTTAGCAACATCAAGAACGAAATTCTCGACAATGATTCCCGGATTCTGAGATGTAATAAAATCTTTGTAGTATCCTCCAAACTTGTCTCGGAGCAAATGTACTGATTCTTCGATCTTGTTGAATGCTTCATCGCATCGAGGAATTTGTTTCTTGATAGTGGCGATGTTGGCGACTAAAGCATCCGCAAACTTGTCAACATCGATATCAGGGCTTGATACTAATTTGTAGATCTGATCGCACTTGTTGTATACGAGATATAGCATAAACAATACGTTATTGTACATTGATTTTGGGGAATCGGCACGTCCAATAAATGTTGACAAATACAATTCCTTAAAGTTTAATGTGCTGAAGCTAAACAAGTGAAGAACATCTCCGAGAGACTTTTTGATAAAGTTAGCACATAATTTTGTTTTAACTGCCAAATCATGTTCAGTTTCCATTAACTCTACTTTGATTTTTTGGCGTTCAGTTTCAGCGGCCAAAGTCTCTTTAAGTTGACGGTATGTCATGATTACTGACTTAATAAAGTCGCTGTCTTTGAGATTTTTGTATGTTTCTCCGAGTTCTTCAACGTCATACTTGACTCCGATATTTTCCATTACTTTGTGCATGGTTTCGGGGTTGGCATTTAGCTTATTAAGCTCTTCTCCTGAGAGTGTTGCATCTGTGCGTTCGACAAGTGTAAATCCTTTTAGATCTTCTCCAGATTTGGAGACAAATTGTTCAATTTCCTCCACTCCTCGTGGAAATTCCTCTCGAAGAATGGGTGGTGAAAATCGGATAAAATCATGTAGAATGCCCACCATTTCGCGTGATAATGACATAAGTTTGTCGTATTTGGGGATAACTACATTTGGATCTGGCGCGGATGTTCCTACCATTTGATTAAATAGTTCGATAAGTTGCTTATCTTTCATAGTTTTTTGCGCGGTGGTTACTTTAACTTTTGACATTTTTCGTAACAATCGAGAAAGCACTAGAAGCTTTTTAATTTAAATTTGATATTTCTTTAATTGATATTTATGTTTGATCATTTATAGGGGAATATGGACATATTGGCTAGTAGGCCTAATTTGCTGTTTACAATAGCTGTTCGTTTACATCATCCAGTTAGCGACAATGAACATAATGTAGACGATAGTGGAAAATTGTACAGCAAGCTGATAAAAATCGTAAAAAAATTACATTCAATAACATATTATGATAAATTAGTGCGGGCGTTTACTACTTGCGATGTTTACCTGGAAGATGATGAAAATATACCATTTTGGGATGGATTTTACGAAAATGGTGATGTTGTGTGGAGAGTAAATCATGTTAAGCATCGCGAACTTGGTCCCGCTGTCTTGAACGGAGTAAATCCAAATAAAGTAGAGTGGTGGTTGTATGGGAGACGTTACAACGAGGATGGTAGTATCTATGGTCCGCCAAAGAAAAAAATAGAAAGGTTGGCGCCCTGGGTAAATTATTATAGAACTGTGATGTAATTATTGGGTTTCAGCAGCTTCAGCAAGTTTTGCCAATTCTCGACGTGATCCTTCATATGCAGCATAATGTTTGACTAATGTTTGGAATTTGCTAATCATATCTTGTTGTTCTACTTGGTTAAAGAATCTCCAAGTGCGTTTAATTTTGCCGATCAGTCCTGCAACTTTTTCGACTTCACTTTCGTCTTCAACTTCATCTGCGATTTCCTGTTTGTAATCTTTTTTGAGAAAAGTGTCGACATTTCCTTTAGCAATATCATCACGATATTCCCAAACATATGCGCCCGCACGTTCGAATAGGTCGAGGGGCATGTCTTTAATGGCGATAGTTAAATGTTCGCGAAGTTCGGCAAGATCTGTGTCTTGTTTGTTTTTGTTGTGCATAGATTTAGCGATGGCTTGTACAGTTCTGCAAAATTCTTTGACAGATTCGTCTTGCTTGGCTTCTAGAGTTTTTCTTAATTTATTAGGATCAATGCGACGTCTTGCGCGAGAACCATCTTCATCTACAGCTGAACTTTTCATTGTTATATTTTAGATTAGCAAGTATTATATTGCGACTATACAAATCTTTAACTTGTTTTTTGTGTTTTTCGAAAAAACCCGAAACCTGCAAAAAAATAAAATAATTGGTGGGTTAAAAACTAATTAATTAGCAGATCTGCGACGGGGTTTATTGCTGTGCACACGACCTTCATCATCAGCTAACTGATTACGGTACTCTTCGAGCAATAAATCACCATCTTCTGCAGTAAATCCTCCGTAGGCAGGAGTACTGTCAATATTATCTACGCCAGTTAAGTTTCGAAATTCGTTATCGTTTCGGAAATCAGTTTTCTTGGGATTGTTAGCATGTACCTTTCTACCACCTCGTAGTTTTTGTTTGCGTGAGACTCCCTTCATTTCGGGTCTTTTTGTTTGGAATGCAGCCATTTTTTGGCGTAGTTCTTCTCCTCGGCGGTCTTGGTCAAGGTCATCAGCATCAAGATCGCTTTCGTCATCTAGAACGGCCATTTGCATTTCATGTAAAAATTCATCAGAGCTAGTTTTTCCATATCCAAAGTTATCTTTGCGCTGATTAGGTGGGGTTAAAATCTTAATAATCTTTTCCAATGTGACATACTTTTTCTTGTTGTGGACAAGGGTGGGTGTGTGCTTAATTCCTTGTTTCTTTACGAATGCAATAGTGCTTTTGTCAACTTTAATAAATTTGACCATCACGTACTGATTAATCAAGTCTAAGTTTTTGGCAACATATCTAGTTAAGACCTTTGTGCTTTGCGCGTCTGGCTTAATATAGATATATACGTTGGGCTTTTTAGCGGACATATTTTTTAGCAATTTGAAAAGATTGGTAAAAATAGTATATGTTAATAAATGTTATTCCTTTAAATTTGAAATATATAATTACTTATTAAATACTTTTACTTATAAAAGTATATCATTCGACTTCTCCGTCTCTTAAACGGAAAAAGAACCTTAAATTGAAAAAGAATGAAAGTCACAAATATAGAAAACAAAGATGTCGTGTATGATTTAAGTAAATGGCCAAAGTTTGATGCAAAATTGCGGGCACTTTTGCCAACTCGCAAACGTGAGATTGTGTCTTTTGTTTTAAGAAATACAGATACACCTACCGCAAACGGACTACGCCGAACACTAATCGAAGAATTGCCCGTCAAAATTCTTCATTTAGATGCTGGTGACATAGAAACGGACGAAGAGTACCTTATTCGGGATGAGTTAATTGATAGAATTCATTCTATTCCAATTGATCAATCAGTTAATGCGGATGCTACTTTTTCAATTGATATGGTTAATACCGATGGTACAAAACGTATTGGCCATGTTTATTCGGGAGATATTTCATCGGAAGGATCTAAGGTAAAGGATTTTTCAGATAAGCGATTTCGTATTGCCGAATTGCATCCTGGCAAATTTTTACAAGTTAACAATATTAGAATTTTGCAAGGTTATGGGTATATGCATGCCAATTTTATGTTGACATGTGGAATTCGTTACAAACCACTTGATTTTATTGATGTCTCTCGTGTTAATGCGCGTGGATTTTTAGAACGCGGAATGGCATCTGCTGAATATGTTTTGACGGAAGCTAAGAAGCAGAAATCATCTTTAACAGAACTATCATTACAACAGGAAAAAGTTCTGTTTATTCCTAGTTCAGAATGTAAGGATCGTATGTCGGAAGTAGGCAGAAGTAAGTTGGACAAGTATGTTGTCATTAACAAGGATGTAGATTTTCACTCAAGCTCAGTGTCTCATCCTTCAGTTTATTATTTAGAAGTTGAAACTCTCGGAACTGTTCCAGCTTATGATTTAATTAAGATGGCATGTGATAATTTAGTTGCTCGATTTCAGAAAGTTCATGATGGTTTAGAAGTATATTTGAAAGATCCTTTGGCGGAGCCGACGGACGTGAACATTAAGGTTAATGTCACTCAAAAAAATTCTAAGATTACAATTGTAGGGGAGACACATACAGTCGCTGAAATTTTGGTATTTAATGTACAAAAATTGGATCCTATGGTTGCAAATGTATGTAAACATATTATTCATCCCATGACCCGAGCTGTAGAGATTAATATTATGCATGCCGAGCCAATTCGCATTGTACTGGACGCCTGCAAAATGGCTATTGCGAACTACACAACCATTGGGAAAAGCTTTTCTTAAGGACTGTGTTCCAAAAAATAAGTTTTATTTTTTCCCTGCTACACCGAATATTTCCAAATAGTTCCGCACATTATATCCTCTTCATCATCAGAATCTGGATATGGACTAAAAATGATTGGCTTATCTTTGGATGATTCCTTAGTTTCCAACCATATTTGAATTTTTTCCTGTGCCAAATCCCAAATCACAAGATTGTAGAATGGGGCAAGAGTCCTATAATCTTTCTCTACAGATAGATTCCTCCAGAGTTTTAGCCAATCATCAGAAATTCCGTCTGGCCATTCCGACACATTTGGTTAATAGTATTAGTGATCTTGTCCATTTTAAATGTATATAAGTAAAAGATGTTTATAGTATAATTGTTTTCAAATTTTTATTTATAACACGGATTTATAATATTGCTGTTTAAAATGCAACAAGAGCATAGTAACGAACCAAAACATCCCCGAAATCCTATTACAAAAATGTGTGGCGGTTGTGGAGAAAATTTTGAATCTTCGGCAGATAGTTTCCATCCAGTAGTAATTTGTGCAGCATGTCGCAAGGTTCGCAATACTGATGTTTGTGAAATTATTACGTCAGATCTCGTAATATGTTTCCAAAACATAGCTCAAGCTGAAGAAATGTTAAAGACAATGCCGGCAACATTGCGTTTGGATTTACACAATACTCTTGACACTGTAGATCCTGATGTTAATGTATTTAGTGATTCATGTTGCATTAGTTATGTGGGAAGATTAACTGACACTAGATTGTTTGCTCGTGTAGACATTCAAAATCGTATTAAAACTGGTCAAATTAAATATGGTGCATTGGTATTTAAACGAGGAAATCCAGGTTCAGAAGATGGTGGCTGCAAGTTTACTGATCCTGGTAGCAAGGCTTGGTTCAATACAATTGTTCCGTGTGAGGGTGATTTGAAGCCATTATTTGTTGATGACTCTGAAGATCATGTTAAGTCTGTTGAATTTGCGGGTGTTCGATCTGTACAAATGAATCCTGGAGATTCTTTAAGGGATATTATCGATTTTTAGTCTTTATTTTCATGTAAAGTTCAAGTTTAGCTAAAAATGTATTTTGAAAACTGAAATTGACGCAAATCAACATAGGATATTCTTATTATGAGAGGAGTGTTATCTATTATAGTTGCACATGCGCAATACTGGAGAAGACCGGACATTACAAGAAATATTAAAACTATTACTGGTGCTGTAAGGCAAAAAATAAGTATTCATTCACATAAAAATGACGAAAAGGTATGGAACACTATAGACAATGATAATGTTATAGAATTGTCACAATTTACAGAGAAGCCCACGCTTGTGACAATAGATTTTCCGAATCATCATCCGAATTACAAATCGCAATATTTTAGTATCCTTGTAGATGGTAAAATGGTTACATGTGTTTTTACAAATGTAGTTAATGTTTTGGATAATACTTGTAATGCAAGAAGATCAGTCGTTATTTCTGATACTTCTTCTACATTCAGACATACACTAAACTATCCCATTGAAATATCAATTGTGTTAGAAGTAAATCAGTTAGTATCAGCAACAGGCTATTTTGTAGCTGACCTCCAAAATGCTATTGATGTGTTCCATATAATCTCTATTTCTAACAGACTCGATTCAAAGATGTTATAATTTTTTAACTTATAAATTATAGAATAAAGGAATGAAAAAAGATAAAAAAGATATTATATAGTATATTTTATAATTTATAAGATGGTGGGATTAGTTCTTGCATTGCTATTTATTATTATCGTTTATTGTGTCGTTACAATGTATGATCCAGACGACCCATTTGTTATGTCTGGACTGTTAGCTGTATGCGCAAGCTTTTTCGTGTTACTTTATTATTCAAAGACAGCCGCGGAAGTAGCTGAAAATTTAGTAGATCAAACGATTTTTACAGGTAAAAATCACCCTGGAGACAACTATTTGCGAACGCCTTACGGAGATGTTGTGGGAAAAGGTGGTGATCTTCAATTTGATGATCAAGATCATGCGCTAAGCCGTTATGGAAATATTAGTAGAAACTTTGATGTAGCTCCAGTGGGCCAAACTGATCGTGATTATAATTTTGAGAATGACGAACTTGACAATGGTGATGTGGTAACGCAATTTCTTACAGGTGGTGCAAATACTTATGTTCCTGGCGAGGTTAAGTCGGCAAATTATTATTCAGTTCATGATTTAGCTTATCCAAAACATCCGGGGCAGGAGATGGGTGAAGGTTCTGATTTACTTTACGGAAATAGTGTTCCATTAAATGAACGTGCCATTACTATGGATGACAAGTTATCACGTGGCCAAAAACATCGTGCGCAAATGAATAAACGTGCTATTGATGGGGCTGTTCGTGCAACACGTAATCAGTTTGACAAATATTTTGTAAATGAGTTGGATGAGAACGAGAAGCGCGAATGGTGGGGTGGTCAGGCCGAAGATAATGAAACTGATTATAAATATTATCAGTGAAGAGATTTTCCCGAGATTAATGTGGTTTTATTTTTTTATAAAAATACGTTTAAGGAATGCGGATGACAAACTCGCAAAAAAAGAACAGAAACGTTTAAAAGTATATTAAAAGTATATTAAAAAAATGATCTTTAATTTTTATTTACTACATATCATCAGAGGGAAATGCTAAATTGCCTTGAAGATCCGTATTGTTTTTCATCATCGGAAGGAATTGCCCTTATTGCTATAATAATCGCATTAGCTATATTTAACAGGGAGTTCAGGTAGATTTACCATTAGTGCAATCTAAATGTGGATAATACAGCGCGATGATCACTTGGCCATGGTGACACATCATTTTCTCCGATAACACGGCTAGCAATAGTTTTTGCTGGACCAGATACATAAATAAAATCAATACGATCATGAATGTCTTCTGGTCCGGGATTCCATCCTCTAATTTTTTCTCTGTCGACCCACCAAGTATGTCCAGGAACTTTGGTTGCGCTAGGATTTGCTTCGCGGAATGAATCACGAAATCCGATTGCTTTCAAATGTTTTGATACTGGCCAATCAAAACAAGGGCGACCTTTAACACAATCTAAATGTGATGGCACGTTAAAATCACCAGTTAAAAATACTGGCACGCCCGATTCGGCAATATCAGGCAAAATTTTAATATGTTTTTCGAGTTCAATTAGTCGGGTTTCTTTTTCCAGTTTTGTTAATTTTTTAAAGCTGACACCTGCTCTGAGAGCGTTTGGACCGTATGGTTCATCTGTTAAATGAACATTACTTAATACAATTAATCTTCCAGGCGACACTTCAATGTATCTAAAGAAGTTATGTCTCGAATCCGCAGGTCTGTAAATTGGAAATTTGGAAAGAATTTGCATACTAGTGTCGTGATGTTTATATCCACAAGCATGTGCTATGGTGGGAATATTTCTGTATCCTTCTTCCACAGCTACTATATCTGCGTTTCCCTTTTTAATGGCTTCTACAACTTTTTTAAAATCGTTTGCCATACCTCCATTTTCTACATTAAACTCCATAATCTTAATATCAATAGGATCAAAGCCTCCATCAATATTTCCTCCGGATATATGTTGGTGAAGTGCTTCTCGAGGATATATAATAAATGCAATAATCAGGACCAATAGTAAAATAAGAACCGTTAACATAGTGTTGCGGAACAACTCATATATCATACGGAAGATTAAGATTTTCAAAAAAAAGATTTTTATCTAAATTTTTCAAAGTTCAACAGATACTTCAAATGGTTCCATAATTGAGCCACCTCCACTGTCATAACTGGAAGCAACTCTTACGATTGGATCACCATCGTTGTTATAGAGCATAATAGATCTATTTACGTGCCAAGATTCGTATACTCCAGGGCTTTGTGCACGTTGGGTTTCATCTTCGGCAATAATATAAATGCGTCGGCAATACATGCACGCGACGACCGTGCAGAAGCAAAGTAAAAGAGTTGCGGGCAGGCAAAATGCAATTCCTCCGAATGCCATCCAAATGTCTAGACGATATACTTCAGATAGTGCGGCAGTATAGAATAATGCTAGACACGCAATAAACCATATGACGGTCACTATGAAAATGAACAATTCTAGTTTATGATTCCAAATTATGTTCTGTAAGCTAGATTTAATATGGCGACCACATGTCCCACAACAACACTTTTTTAATACCCTGTTAATTGGCGGATCAGGTATATGTGTGGTATAAGACATTTTGACTTTAAACAATCAACAATAAGTTTAAATAACATGCTCTTATTTCAAATTTTAATACATGATAAAATTTTACGTGTATTGAAAAATAGATATTAATTATTTTTGCATTTTAAAGTTGCCTAAGTATAACACACATTTTTCTAGGACAATGTCGACCACAAAAACTGGAGGAAAAGTTAAGAAAACCGCTACTAAGCGTAAGGCATCACCCGCACTGATGGCCAAAGTGTCCGTAACTGGTCCCTTGGCAGATGTGATCGGATCTACGCCTCGGCCTCGTGGACAAATTGTAAAGGCTGTATGGGATTACATTAAGAAGCATGATCTGCAAACTAAGGTTGGTGGAAAGGGTGGATTTATTAAGCCCGACGAGAAGCTCGCTAAGGTATTTGGGTCTTCTAAAGTTATTCCCCAAACGAAAATGATGGGGCACATCTTTAAGTATGTTGGTAAGAAGTGAATAAATTTGGACAAGATGGGTAAACCGATTGTCCGTCTGTTAGATTTTGGTGGGTGGAATTTATATCTAGGCCCGAATATGTTTAGACCAAACCACGGAGAGTAAAAAAGTTGATTTTTATTTTTTAAATTAGAGCTTGTCGCAAAATGAGCTGTCAATCGGCATATAGCATTTACGACTATGTTCGAATTCGGTGTGATCAAGATGCTGTGTGGCAAGTTAACTGGTCTGGCAGAGGCATCCATGGTCGTATGTTAGGACCGTACGAACGAAAGCTTTGCGAGGGTTGTATGGAACCATGGTTAAGTCGAATTCGGCCTGCTGACAATATTCATTATGTTCGTCTAGACACTGACAAAAAATAATAATTTTTTTATCATTTATGTTCAACGAAGTATTATTGTTCACCAGACATGCCAGCATGTTTGCAGGTTGCTTGATTTTGCATGCTAGTACTGAATACGGGGTCAGCGCAGCTACGGCACAATTTCCACTTGGCCTGAGTGAATGCATCACGTTTTCCGGTGGCAACTGCCGGAGGATATCTGGAATCACACAATTGATATTTGTATGCCAAACGATCTTGAACACCTTCCGCTTTTGATACATCTGCGCCAAGGTGGCATGCCGTGAAATTTACCCAATCCTGAGCAGATCCTGAAAGACCTGGTCTAGGCGGGCATGATTGCATATGCTCGCTGTTACGTTTCTTACATGCGTAGTAAGCCTCGAAATCGGCCGTAGTAGGAACGCGATTTTGCGGGAGTGCGCAAAAACCTTCACTACTTGAGGTAAAATACCACAATAGTAATACAAATGTAACGGCTAGGGCCGCATAATGCCAATTTTCCCAACACATATTTTTGAGTATGGTCTATATTTTAGGGAGATTTAAAAAAATTTTTGTTTATCTATTTATTATCTAAAGAATCAGTAATGGAATTCCACTGATGACTCTTTGTTGGCGATTAGCGTATCTCTAAAAAAAATAGAACTTGCTCTCAATAAAGCAAACGAACTTAGAGAAGCGAAAACATCAAATAAAGCAACATGCTCATGCATGACTGACGAAGTGGCTAACAAAAAAATTACTAAATATGTAGTAGGCATTGTTCAAGGAGTTGACACTGAGGGATACGGTTTCTTTTCATAATTACATATTGAATGATTGTTGTTTGAGCACAGTTTTGAAAGCACGTATAAAAGTTTGCATGTCTAAATCATCCAAATATTCGATATTATGTCTGACATTCTGCGTAATTGATTGGATTTGTTCAACAAGCAAAGCTCGATGTGTTTCTTTGTCTTGTAAATTGTCAAATTCTAACATAATAACGAAAAATCGTTCATCAGGATCTCCATATTCTTTTTTCTCTGATTGGTCTAGGATATTTACGTAACATAGCACATTAATGAACTGTTTATCACTAATAGTAGTCTTATAATGTTTTGAATAGCACAACGGATGAACATGTACCATTTTACGTACTCCATGTTCTCCAGACAAAGTTAATTCTTCGCGTGTCATAGCAAATTGCATATCTGCAACGCGTCCAATATACTTGGGAGAATACAAACGTATTCTATTACTCGGAAATTCATTATAAACATCAAGAAATGATAAAAATTCGGACGGTAATAATGCTGGCACAATAGATAACGCGCGGTTATCATTTTCTTCATCATATGAGTCATCCAAATCATCTTCAATCATTTTAAGAGCCGGGATTATGGGTTGATGAAAGTTGTCCCACATTTCGGTTAATTCGCGTGTGATAATTTGTTTGCGTACATAGTGTTCATCATATATTCCTTTGTCATAAAATAGCAAGTTATGAATGTTGTATTGGAATAGTTTGCGTTTAACGGAGGGAACTTTTGATATAGTTGAGTTCCATTTTTTGCATACTAATCGGCATGTAGCTAAACCTCTCTTATCGAAATTTGAAAGTTTGTCAAGAGTTTTAAAGATAACAATCTCAGCCATTTGTACTTTTTAAGGGAAAGTAAGATTAATTATAGATAAGTGTTCAATTTTTAGATGCTTTTATATTTTCATGGACAGGCATAAATCATGGTTTAATATAGAATTCGCCGAAGGTCAAAAATATAAGTTGCATTCTGAAGATTTAAAACTACTTTCAAACACAGGCATTTGGGATTTATTAGAAATTCGTTCTAACAACGGAAATTTGGAACCTACTAAAACATACATTCCGAAATATATATCAACATTTGTAGTTTTTATGCACCATTTACGGGGTTATGAAGTGAACGTTAAGTATTTACACTACTTCTCTTTGAAAACTGAAATAGATCTTACTAATTTTGTTAAGATGTTAATTGTAGATAATAACATTTATAAAGTGCATAGTATGAGCAACATTTTAGAGGATATAGCTTTTATGGTTTGCCCAAAGATATTAACCGAGGATCAACTGGCTAATGCAAAAAATAGAAAATCTACGAAATACAAGGAAAAATGTAGTGTAGTGTACGACAAAATATGCGATTATGTTGATGGTAAACACCAAAACATGCCATATAGGTACTTGGTTAAAAAGTTAGAAAAAATGTTGGCAAATACAAAATTTGAAGAATTTAAGATGGAGTTGAATGTGAAATTGCCACTAGTTTTAATTACTTTAGTTAATGTAATAGGAGAATTTACAGGAAAGCAAGTTTCACCTAATTTTGAACAAAATATTAAGCAGAGAATTCGCAATGATCCGGACTTGGCGAATGAGTTGTATAAAAAATTAACAGACACAGGCATTCTTCATACAATTCAGATGATTATTAGTTGTTTATCAGCATTTATTGAAGTTTAGCAGTTAGAAAGTAACAAATTATCCGCTCTATATGCTTGTATCGTTTTCATCACGTTTTTTATTGTCAAATTGAACCACTCGCCTAACATTCTATATTTGCTAAAATATTTATGGAATTTCCGTTCGAGAATTTCATAATTAGGGGACTCTATGTATCCTATGATTTTTAATAAATTCGAATTTCCCGTTTGCAATCCTTTAAGTCTCTTTTTTAAATGTGTAGTGCTTCCAATTTTAATTCTGTCATGAACGCCTTCTTTAATGAAATAAACCCATTTCGATGTCCTGATTTTATTAATTTTTAAGAGAGCGTTATAGTGCATGTCGTGTTGTTCATATACATTGTTAAGATGTCTGACATTTATAGATTTTACAGTACATATTTCCGTAATATCACTATCACACAACATTAAATTGTGGTTTCTGTATATTCTCGTACAATCTTTTATATGTGTCAATAATCCACTTTTGCTATCTAGTATTCCAAATAATAATTCTTTCCCGAAAGGAGTACTAATCATGTCGGATTCGTCGAATAATGAATATTGTATGTATCTTATTTTTCTCCCGATATTAGTATTTTTTTCGCAATTTATGATAAACTTTATTAACTCAGTAATAATTGCGTCTCGTTCATCCGAATTATCAACGTAATATCCATTAATAATAAAATCAATACATTCTGCATTTTTATAACAAATAATTGACTCTGCACTAAAATTTAACACTCCTTTATGTTTCATAAATTTAATTATATAATCAACAATAACACTAATATTATTAGTCAAAGAAATATCACAAGAGAAAAATATTTTTTGTTTTGATTTATTAGGTACTATTTCATAGGATTGTTCAAAATTTCTATATTGTGAAACAATATTGTCATTTAGTAGTGTGTCTAATTCCTCCTTTTTATATACTTTAAATAATTGTGCAGATTTAAAATACACAATCACAGATCCTTCTTCAACCGCTTTAACAATGTCATCATATGCTTCTT
>Ga0114970_10001374_pt1 | contig 18148 bp, 17 predicted proteins | sample M_140205_XF_Meta_FD_87030 | JGI IMG/M metagenome (GOLD analysis project Ga0114970, IMG submission 87030) | Freshwater microbial communities from Lake Montjoie, Canada to study carbon cycling - M_140205_XF_MetaG | ecosystem: Environmental > Aquatic > Freshwater > Lake | place: Lake Montjoie... | reverse complement strand
CGCAACCTAGCCAAAGATTTAATTACAGACGACGAAGGATTTGTTAAAACACTTACTAAAGAAGATGTGGAATATTTATTTAGTTAATTTTTTTTTAATTAAATAAGGCGAGAATAGCGCAAACGAATACAACTGTATCAGGTGCTCAAACATAAAGAGGCTGTCTCAAAAATTACGAGACAGCCTCTTTATATTTAATCTCACCAATTATTTATGGTCTTTGCATTCTTCAACAATATAGTGAAAGGCTTCGTGCGCTTCTTTCAACATTGTTGTAAGTACTGCATCATCAAGATGATCTTTAACAGCTGTATTTAAAGCAATACATTTTTTAGTTAATTTTTTTATGCCTTTTTCAGTTTCTGCTAATTTGTAACCTGCTGGAATAAGCGCTGCTTTCCATTGTTGTGCAAAAATTACTAGGCTGTCTGATTTTTCTTTTAATGGCTTGAGATTTGCTTCTTCTGATGGATGGAAGGTTTTACTCATAATACTATGGAAATTGTCTAGTTCTTTCCAACTAGATTTTTCTTGTGCAGTTGCAAAAAAATGCATGCAAGACAAAAGGCCAACAATGAGAATGATTTTAATCTTTTTCATATTTTATTGTTTTATTTTTTCATTTCTGCTGCAGCAATTAAAGCAGCAGGATCTTTTTTAAAGGATGCTTTACATTCAGTTGAACAAAATCCAAGCACTTTTCCATCGTAATGTGCTGTATCACTAATACCAGCCGTTACTGGCATTCCACAGGCTGGGTCTTTTTTGTTATTGACTAGTGCAATATCATAAGTTTTTGTGGAGTCTAATGACTTGTCTTCGATGGTTACTGTTTTAGTACTAGTAACAGTATCACAAGAAGCGATTAGTAGGCTGCCTAATAATACTATTATAATAATTGAGCGCATAAATAGAATTTAAAAAATTAAACGAATAGGCTGAATAGTAAAATTAAAGAATATACACACTAATTCTATCGTTTTTTGTACTACCTAGGTTAAAAATAATCTAATGTAGTATATTGCAAAATCTTAGGCCCTTGCCTATACTAGCTATATGTTCACCGATTTTTAAACACCCTTTTCCAACTATCCTGTTAGCTTGCCGCTGGTTCAATACAATTAAAAACCATTGAATAAGCAACCTAACTTTGCTTTTAATAACATAGACTATGCGTAATTTATATATTCTCGTTCTACTCAGCTTTGTTTCCATTTCTGCAATGGCGCAAAATTCAGGGTCAGTTAAAGGTGTTTTAATTGATTCTTTAAGCAAGCAATCCTTAAAAGATGCCACTGTTACTGTAATAGATGCTAAAGACTCTACTCTTGAAGTATTTGGACTAGCAAAAACAGACGGAAGCTTTGATTTAAAAAATCTCCCGTTTACAGATTTGATTATTCAAGTGAGTTTTCAGGGTTATGCATCTTTTAGTAAACTGATTAGCCCTAGCAAATCTAAACCAGACATTACCCTAGGGACCATTTTTTTAGTCCCTAGTGCCAATGATTTAGGAAATGTAACAGTAACTCAATCCCCCATTAGAATTAAAGGAGATACTACTGAGTTCAATGCGGCAAGCTTTAAAACCAAACCAAATGCGGTTGCCGAAGACCTATTAAAAAAACTACCTGGTTTAGAAGTAGGCGCAGACGGTAGCATTAAAGCGCAAGGAGAAACCGTGCAAAGGGTATTGGTTGATGGAAAACGTTTTTTTGGAGACGATCCTAAATTGGCTACCAAAAACATCCCTCCAGATATCATTGACAAAATTCAAGTATATGATGCTTTAAGTGACCAAAGTTCCTTCACAGGATTTGATGATGGCAATAGGGTTAAAACAATTAATATCACAACAAGAAAAGACAAGCGCAAAGGCTATTTTGGAAAAGTAGTAGTAGGTGGTGGTAGCACCGGCGAAGAAGGTGTGAATGATAATAATTTGAACCTTAGTAAGTATGATGGCGACAAGCAAATTACTTTAATTGGTCAAGGAAACAATGTAAATAAACAAAATTTCACCGGTGGTCAAGGCGGAGGTGGAGGTGGAGGTGGTTCAACTGGCGGCCGTGGCGGTTCAACCGGTGGATCTGGTATGGTAAATACTTGGGCAGCAGGTTTGAATTACCGAAATAACTGGGGCACAAAAACCCAGGCTTATGGTAGTTATTTTTATAACGACCAAAAAACCTATACCGATCAAAATAGCCATACACAAACACTTGTAAACGGTAGTGCAGACTCATCGAATTTGAGTAATAACGTTTCATCTGCTGTTAGACATAGTGCAAACAACCGTTTTAATTTTAATATTGAATCGCAATTTGATTCTAGTAATTCTATGATTCTTAGACCGAATATTAGTTTTACGCATTCCGATAATGAATCAGTACAAACAACCGCTTCAACAAAAGGAAAATTGAATTTGAATAATTCAGTTGCAAAAACCACTTCTTTGAGCGATGGCTATAACGGTAATATGGACGCAACATTCAGACACCGTTTTGCTAAAAAAGGCAGAACCTATTCACTCGGATTAGTCTTTGGAGGAAGCAATAGTGATGGTAGTGGAACTAATAGATCTATCAACCAATATTTTACACAAAACAGGGTAGATACTATTGACCAAATTAATACTAGTAATAGTGATGCAAGAAACATCAATACTACCATTTCATATACTGAGCCTATTGGTAAAAATCAATTACTAGAATTTGCCTATAACCACTCCTATAGTTTAAGTACGAATGGTAAACAAACATTAGGTTATAATAAATTAACTAGTAAATACGATTTAGCTGTTGCTAATTTGAGCAATACTTTCGAAAATACTTATAATTCAGATAGAGGTACCTTAAGTTACCGAATTCAAAAAAAGCAACTAAATTTAAGTATCGGTTCAGGTATTCAATTTGGTGATTTAAATAGCTTGAACAAAACAAAAGATAGTGCCATCAATCAGCATTATGTAAATATGTTCCCTACTGCATCGTTACGTTATGAGTTTACCAAATCTAAAAGTTTGCGTATAAACTATACTGGACGTACTTCTCAGCCAAGTGCTACGCAGTTACAACCCATTTCAGATAATAGCAATCCGTTAAATATCACAATGGGTAATCCTGCATTGAAGCAACAAATGGCACACTCAATGAGATTGCTTTATTCATCATTTGATGTGTTTACACAAAGAAACTTTTTTGCTACTGTTAATGCAAGTGTTACACAAAACGATATTCAAAATTCTGTAATGGTGCTACCTAATGGTGCACAAATAACACAACCAGTTAACTTGAATGGTACGTATAGTCTTTCTAGTTATTTTAACTATGGATTTCCTATTAACAACCCTAAAAGCAATATGAATTTCACTGCGAATATTTCGCACAATGAAAGTCAAAATTTAATCAACGCACAAAGTAATTTCACCAAAAACTCTGTATTAGGCGGTAGGGTTTCTTGGACAACCAATTTGAAAGATAATTTCGATATGAACTTCTCTTCAAATTCTTCTTTTACTTATGCTAGATATTCTTTGCAACCACAACTAAATGCCGATTATTTTACGCAAAATTTAAAAGCTGAAGCAACTTATTATACTAAAAGCGGTTGGGTAGCATCGTCGGATTTTGACTATATCATCAATACTGGTCAAAGTGCTGGATACAATACCGCAATCCCTTTATGGAATGCTAGTTTCTCAAGACAAATGGGTAAAAAGAAAGAAGCAGAACTGAAATTCTATGTGTTTGATTTACTCAACCAAAATGTGAGCATTAGCAGAACCGTTTCTGGTAATAGCATTCAAGACGTTCAAACCAAAGTGCTTAAAAGATACTTCATGATTAGCTTTACTTATAATCTTCGCAGATTTGGTGATACAGGTGGAAAAAGAGGAGATAACAGATCTAGAGGTGGCATGGATATGATGAGAGGAGGCGGTTATGACAGAGGTAGTGGCGGCGGTGGATATGACCGTGGCAGTGGCGGCGGTGGCGGCTACAGCAGAGGTGGCGGTGGAATGGATTAAGATAATTAACAGCTACAAATATTTACAATAGCCGCCCTTTTTAAGTGCGGCTATTGTTTTTTTGACCACTACAAAGGGTTTCAAGGCTTATTTAACAAAAAAATTATGGGTTATTCTATCAAACTTATTTACTTTTGAGGCCTCAAAGACAAAACCTATTTGCATTGAAGCAGTTGACAAACCATATTTCAACCTTAGATTCGACTACACTTATACTGGTGTTTTCGATAGAAGCTGCTTTTAATTGCTTGCCAAGCCCCCGACGCGGTTTCTGATAGGACGAGCAACTGGCACTTGCCCCTATCAGTGGAAAATCCCCAATGACCTATTCTACACGATACGTGTTTTCTGTTTACACTTATAATTTTTACTAGTTGGAAAATAAGGAAATCATTGTCAGGGTAGCTACATACCTTGATACACATTTTGCACAACGCATTACCGATGAAATGGAATCATCGGCGAAAGCAAGGGGTACGGGCATCGCTAAAAGGTCTCCGGAATATGTTGCGGCAAAAATATTAGATGGCAAAGCTGTTATTGCCGTTACTCGTTTAGGACAATGGGTAGGATTCTGCTATATTGAAGCTTGGGGTCACGGAAAATTTGTGGCCAATAGTGGACTAATTGTTTCTCCAGAATATCGAAAAACTGGTGTTGCAAAAACCATCAAGCATAAAATATTCAACCTTTCGCGTCAAATGTATCCCGCTTCTAAAATATTTGGGCTTACAACAGGATTGGCTGTAATGAAAATCAATAGTGATTTAGGATACGAGCCAGTCACTTATAGCGAACTTACCGACGACGAAGAATTTTGGGCTGGTTGCAAAAGCTGTGTGAACTTCGATATTTTAATGAGTAAAGATAGAAAGAACTGTATGTGTACTGCTATGCTGTATGATCCTGCAGACCATTTTAAGCCCGAAGAAACAGCACAAGAATTCAAACAAAAATCAAAATTATACGAACGTTTTATGAAAATAAAACAGAGTCGTTTGTTGGGAATATTTAGAAAAAAAGAAGCTACAAATGCTGGTGGTGGTGCTAGTAAACCAAAATAATTTTTTCACCAATTTTTCAATTTATAATTCTACTATATGAGCGAGGCTAAGAAAGTTGTACTAGGTTTTAGTGGCGGATTAGACACTACCTATTGTGTGAAATATTTAAGTGAAGACAAAGGCTACGAAGTACATAGTATTATTGTAAATACAGGTGGATTTTCCGACGAAGAATTAGTACAAATTGAACAGCATGCTTATGCATTAGGCGTAAAAACTCATACGACTATAAACGCTGTAAAGTCATACTACGAAAGCATTGTAAAATATTTGATTTATGGAAATGTATTAAAAAACAATACCTATCCTCTGAGCGTAAGTGCCGAGCGTTTGAGTCAAGCTTTACACATTGCAGAACATGCAAAAAAATTAAATGCAGATGCGGTTGCACACGGAAGTACTGGTGCGGGAAACGACCAAGTAAGGTTTGATATGATTTTTCATATTTTAATTGCCGGTGTAGAAATCATCACACCAATACGCGATTTAAAATTGAGCAGAGAAGATGAAATTGCTTACTTAAAGGGTAAGGGCGTAAACATGAATTTCGAAAAATCAATGTACTCCATTAACAAAGGACTCTGGGGAACTAGTGTTGGCGGAAAAGAGACCTTAAATTCAAAAGGCATTTTACCAGAATCAGCTTGGCCAACGCAAGTGACGGCTACCGAAAGCAAAGAAGTAAAACTGCATTTTGAAAAAGGAGAACTAACAGGCGTTGATGATCAAACATTCGACCATCCAACAAAAGCTATTCAATTTTTACAAACTATTGCGGGTGCCTATGGTTTGGGAAGAGATATCCATGTAGGCGACACTATTATTGGCATAAAAGGCCGTGTTGGTTTTGAAGCCGCAGCACCAATGGTTATTTTGAAAGCACACCATGCACTTGAAAAACATATTTTAACCAAATGGCAATTAGGTTGGAAAGACCAATTGAGTCAGTTTTATGGCAACTGGTTACACGAAGGTCAAATTTTAGATCCTGTGATGCGCGATATAGAAGCCTATTTAACCAATAGTCAACAAAATGTAACTGGAGATGTATTTGTACAAATGCTACCTTACCGTTTCCATATTATTGGCATTGAATCTGCTTTTGATTTAATGAATAGCAAATTTGGAAAATACGGCGAAATGAATACAGGCTTTACCGGTGAAGATGTTCGAGGATTTAGTAAAATATTTGGCAATCAAACTTCAATTTGGCATAAAGTGAATCAAAGCTCATAAATTACCCTTGCTAATAAACAGGCAAGGAAAACTATTTTACAATGGACAAAGCAACCAACCATACAAACAACCAAACAATTATTAACGTAGGTATTGTTGGCGGCGCTGGTTACACAGGTGGCGAATTAATTCGGTTACTCATTAACCATCCGCAAGTAAATATACAATTCATACATAGCAAAAGCAATGCAGGTGAGCCTGTTTACAAAGTTCACAACGATCTTTTAGGTGATACAGATTTGATTTTTGCATCTGAGCTTAGTAATGATATTGATGTATTGTTTTTATGTGTAGGACACGGTGATGCGCATAAATTTTTACAAGCAAATACAATTCCCAACCATATAAAAATCATTGACCTTTCACAAGATTTTAGGCTCTTACAAAATGCAGGTTCTATTGCAGGAAAAGAATTTATTTACGGATTGCCTGAACTAAATAAAACCGCTATTCAATCTGCCAATAATATTGCTAACCCAGGTTGTTTTGCAACAGCTATACAGTTAGGATTGTTGCCACTTGCAAAAGCAAATAAACTTGATGAAGTATATACCACTGGCATTACAGGGTCAACGGGTGCAGGCCAGGGATTAAGTAGCACTTCGCATTTTAGTTGGAGAGCCAATAATATTTCAGCTTATAAAACTTTACAACACCAACACTTACACGAAATAGGGCAATCCTTACACCAAGTTTCTGGGCAAGCATTACAAACAGATGCGTTGATAAATTTTGTTCCTTGGCGAGGAGATTTCACTAGGGGTATCTACGTTACAAGCGTAACAAAATCAACCCTTTCATTTGATGCTGTGATTGATTTATTCCAGTCGTTTTATGCAGATGCTGCTTTTACGCATGTTAGTGAAACTATGATTGATTTAAAGCAAGTAGTGAATACCAATAAATGTTTGATTCATATAGAAAAACAGGGCAATAAAATTGCTATTCATTCTGCTATTGACAATTTGTTAAAAGGCGCTTCAGGACAAGCCGTTCAAAATATGAATTTACTATTTGGATTCAACGAGCATACCGGATTGCGACTTAAGGCAAACTATTTTTAGCACAATAAATGCTAGGTGGTTTGCCAAAAATAAATTGCTATTGAATTCAATGAACTTATAATAATTACCATGAAACTATTTGACGTATACCCTATAAATAATATCACGATTAACAAAGCCTCTGGCTCTTATGTTTGGGACGATAAAGGACAAGAATACCTAGACCTCTATGGTGGTCATGCCGTTATTTCTATTGGTCATACACATCCTCATTATATAAAAAGAGTTACTGATCAATTAAATAAACTAGGTTTTTATTCGAACTCCATTCGCATTCCAATTCAAGAAGAATTAGCTGCAAAACTTGGCGATATTAGTGGCAAAGAAAATTACCAATTGTTTTTATGCAACAGCGGCGCCGAAGCCAACGAGAATGCATTAAAAGCTGCTTCGTTTTACAATGGTCGTAAAAAAATTGTTGCTTTTACCAAAGCCTTTCATGGCAGAACATCCTTGGCAGTTGCTGTAACTGATAATCCAAATATTGTTGCACCTGTTAATCAAACCGATAATGTGGTTTTTTTACCTTTCAATAATGCTGCTGCATTAGAAGCGTATTTTGAAAACTATGGCAACGAAGTTAGTTCTGTAATTATAGAAGGGATTCAAGGTGTTGGTGGAATTCATATTGCAACCGATGAATTTTTACAAGCCATCCGTAGGTTATGCAACCAATACAATGCAGTATTTATTGCAGATAGTGTACAATGTGGTTATGGAAGAACTGGAAAGTTTTATGCGCACGACCATAGCGGTGTAGCAGCAGATATTTATTCTATGGCAAAAGGTATGGGTAATGGATTTCCTGTTGCCGGTATTTCTATCTCTCCAAAAATTCAAGCAAAGCATTATATGTTAGGTACCACTTTTGGCGGTAACCATTTGGCATGCGCTGCAGCACTTGCCGTACTTGAAATAATGGAACAAGATGCGCTAATGGCTAATGCAGCAAAAGTTGGTGAGTACTTAATGAAAGAATTAAAAATGCTACCAAATATTAAAGAAGTTAGAGGAAGGGGTTTAATGATTGGCATTGAATTACCAGAAGCATTAAAAGAAGTAAAAAAGAACCTTTTATTTAATCACCATATTTTTACAGGAGAAGCCAAACCAAATGTGATACGTTTATTGCCTGCACTAAACATCACACAAAAAGAAGCCGATCTTTTTTTAACCGCATTATCCATTGAATTAAAATAAACAATCCTTCTGTATTGGAGGCGCAAACGGTATGAAAAATTTTATTTCTGTTCATGATGTAACCGATATCAACGCACTTGTAAAAAAGGCATTGGCATATAAAGCCGATCCTTTTAAAGACCGTTTATTAGGTGCCGATAAAAGAGTGGGACTATTGTTCTTAAATCCTAGTTTACGTACCCGCCTTAGCACACAAGTTGCCGCTAAAAATTTGGGGATGGAAGCGATTGTTTTTAATGTTGATAAAGAAGGTTGGGCATTAGAGTTTGAAGAAGGTGCCATCATGAGTGGTAATACAGTAGAACACGTGAAAGATGCAGCGCCAATACTTGGACAGTATTTCGATATTCTTTGTATTAGAACTTTTCCTTCTTTAAATAACAAAGAAGACGATTACAGTGAAATGTACATTCACCAGTTTATTAAATATGCTGGTGTACCTGTAATTAGTTTAGAAAGTGCCACCCTACATCCATTGCAATCTTTAACTGATATTATAACCATCCAAGAAAATTGGAAAAACATAAATCGTAAACCAAAGATTGTTTTAACATGGGCACCACATATTAAGCCATTACCGCAATGTGTAGCAAATTCATTTGCGCAATGGATGAATGCTTGGGGAGAAGCCGAATTTGTTATTACACATCCTATAGATTACGAACTAGCAGAAACTTTTACAAAAGGCGCAACAATTACACATGACCAAAATGCCGCATTAGAAAATGCCGATTTTGTGTATGTAAAAAATTGGAGCACTTATACCGATTATGGTAAGATGTACGAAAACGATCCTAGTTGGATGCTAACAGAAGAAAAAATGACAATAACCAATCAAGCAAAAGTAATGCACTGTTTGCCTGTTAGAAGAAATATAGAATTGAGCGATGAAATATTAGATGGGCCGCATAGTTTGGTAAGCAAGGAAGCAGGCAATAGGGTTTGGGCAGCACAAGCCGTGTTATCTGAAATTTTAATGCACAAAAACAAATAGAAAATGACTGGTCAAAACCAAACAACTATTATTAATGCTACTGCCAGTAACCTGGAGAAAGAAGCATTGTATGTAGTAAAGATTGGTGGAAATATTATTGACGATAACAATAAACTAGCTTTATTTTTAAAAGATTTTTCCGCTATTAAAGGAAAAAAAATATTGGTACATGGTGGCGGAAAATTAGCTACACAACTTGCAAAAGATTTAGGCATTGAACAAGCAATGGTGGATGGCAGAAGAATTACAGATGCTGCTACACTAAAAATTGTTACAATGGTTTATGCAGGCTATATAAATAAAAATATCGTAGCACAACTACAAGCCAATAACAATAATGCCATTGGATTTACTGGAGCAGATGCTAACTTAATTAAAGCACACAAAAGATTACCCGCCGATTCAAAAGGAATAGACTATGGATTTGTAGGTGATGTAGATTCTGTGAATACAAGTGCTATACTTCCTTTATTGCAACAAGATATTGCCATTGTTATTGCCCCTATTACACATGATGGTAATGGCCAACTATTAAATACCAATGCCGATACCATTGCGCAATCCATTGCAGTGGCTATGAGTAATAACTACGCAGTATCATTATTGTATTGTTTTGAAAAAAATGGGGTTTTGTTAGATGCCAACAACGACAACACTGTTATTCCTTCCATTAACAAAGAGGAATACCAAACGCTCAAAGAAAAAGCATTAATATTTGCTGGAATGATTCCAAAATTAGACAACGCTTTTGCGGCCATTAATAGTGGCGTGACAAAAGTAATTATTGGAAAAGCAGAAATGATTGAATCACTAATAGTAGGAAAAGCAGGAACTACTATTCAACATACCGTAACGCATTAATATTAATGCACTACAAAAGGATTTTAAAATGACTAACAGTAATAGCATATCAAAGCTTACAGAAGATGCCATTGGTTTATTAAAAAAACTAATTGCAACACCTTCCTTTAGCAAAGAAGAAGACAACACCGCAGATTTGATTGAAAATTTTTTACAATCAAAAGGGGTAACCGTATTTCGTTACCTCAATAATGTATGGGCAAAAAACAAACATTTTAATCCGGCAAAGCCAACGCTATTGCTCAACTCACACCACGATACTGTAAAGCCCAATAAAGCTTATACCTTAGATCCATTTGATCCAATTGTAAAAGACGAAAAATTATATGGCTTAGGCAGTAATGATGCTGGCGGATGTTTGGTTTCATTAATTGCTGTTTTTTTACACTACTATCAACAAGAAAACTTAGCTTATAATTTGGTGTTGGCTACAACAGCCGAAGAAGAAATTTCTGGTCATAATGGAGTAGAAATATTATTAGATCGTTTACCAAAAATAGATTGTGGCATTGTTGGCGAACCCACCTTATTAAGAATGGCCGTTGCCGAAAAAGGTTTGCTAGTGTTAGATTGTACCGCTCATGGAAAACCAGGTCATGCGGCTCGTGAAGAAGGTGATAATGCAATTTACAAAGCAATCAAAGATATTCAGTGGTTCATCGACTATCGATTCGAAAAAGTATCGAATTTATTAGGCCCTATGAAAATGAGTGTAACCATTATTAACGGAGGTGCGCAACACAATGTAGTGCCAAGTGAATGTAAGTTTACAACCGATGTTCGGGTGAATGAGTTGTATACTTTCGAAGAAGTATTGGACACCATTAAAGCAAATACTACTTGTGATGTACAACCAAGAAGCAGTCGATTACGATCTACTTCTATTGCACTTGACCATCCATTAATAAAAGCAGGAATTGCTTTAGGATTACCTTATTATGGCTCTCCTACAACATCCGACAAAGCATTAATGCCTTTTCCTACTTTAAAATTAGGGCCCGGCGATTCTGCACGAAGTCATTCTGCAGATGAATATATTTTTATAGCAGAAATAGGTACAGGCATTGAACTATACATTGATTTAATTGATAAAGTAATTGTTTCATGAAACTTTGGCAAAAAAACACAACAGTATCAGCCGCAGTAGAAAAATTTACTGTTGGAAAAGACAAGGAATTTGATTTATTACTTGCACCATTTGATGTGTTAGGCAATATAGCCCATGCAAAAATGTTGGCTACCGTAGGCTTGCTTACTGCAGAAGAATCTGCGGCATTGGTACTTGAATTACAATGCATCTACGCACAAGCCATTAATGGTAACCTAACTATTGAAGCAGAAGTAGAAGATATTCACTCACAAGTAGAATTATTATTAACCAAAGCCCTTGGCGATACAGGAAAAAAAATACACAGTGCTAGAAGCAGGAACGACCAAGTGCTGGTGGATGTAAAACTATTTTTACGCAGCGAAATTGCACAATTAGTTATAGCAATTCAACCCTTCTTTGAATTACTACTTACACAAAGCGAAAAATTCAAAGACCAATTATTACCAGGCTACACGCATTTGCAATTAGCCATGCCTTCTTCTTTTGGATTATGGTTTGGTGCTTATGCAGAATCTTTGGTAGATGATTTAATTACACTCAATGGTGCATACCAAGTAGTGAATAAAAACCCACTAGGTTCCGCTGCTGGCTATGGTTCTTCTTTTCCTATTAATAGAACACTCACCACAGAATTACTAGGATTTGCAGAATTGAATTACAATGTAGTTTACGCACAAATGGGCAGGGGAAAAGCAGAACGCATTACCGCACAAGCAATGGCAAATATTGCTGAAACCTTGGCTAGATTAAGCATGGATATGTGTTTGTATTTAAACCAGAATTTTGACTTTGTTAGTTTTCCTGCAGAACTAACTACTGGTTCAAGTATTATGCCGCATAAAAAAAATCCAGACGTATTTGAATTGATTCGTTCTCATTGTAATCGAATCAAAGCATTGCCTAACGAAATAACCATGATGACTACCAACCTGCCATCTGGTTATCATAGAGATTTGCAATTACTTAAAGAACATTTGTTTCCAGCCTTTCTAACACTGAAAGATTGTATTGAAATGGCCCATTTAATGCTGGAGAATATTAGTATTAAACCAGCTATTTTACAAGATTCAAAATACAAATATGCGTTTAGTGTAGAAGCAGTAAACGAATTGGTACTACAAGGCGTTCCATTCCGTGATGCTTATAAACAAGTAGGTGCTTTAATTGAAGCAGGTGAGTTCGAGCATAATACCAACTTAAACCATGTGCATGAAGGCAGTATGGGTAATCTTTGCAATACCCAAATTAAACTAATGATGGATCAAGTATTATTAAAATTTGAATTTGAAAAAGTAAATCAGGCCATTCATCAATTAATTGGCCCAGCAGCAACAAAATAAACGAGCCTTCGCATGCAATAGATTTATAAATTCCCTATTTTTATCCCCACAAGAAAAATACATATGAAACAAATTTTTATTGCCCTTACGGGTGTTTTACTTTCAACAGCAGCCATTGCACAGCAACCTGCTAAACCAACAGCTGTAAAACCAGCTACTACTGCAACTGCTACAAAACCTGCTTCTACAGTTAAAGCTGCCACATCAAGCGCTACTACAAGTACCACTAAAATTGCAACTAAATTGGCACAAGCCATTTCGTCGTATAGAAACAATATTGATAGTGCGAGTTATGCATTGGGTGCAAGAATTGCACAAACGCTAAAAACACAAGGCTTCGATAAATTAGATATGGCTATTTTTCAAAAAGCAATGAATGATGTTTTACAAAATAAAAAACTAGTTATTGCAGAAGATGTTTTAGACAAATGCATTGGCGAATACCAACAAAAAGCAAGTGCCCAAAAATCAATCAAAGGCAAAACAGAAGGAACGAAATTTTTAGCTGAAAATGGCAAACGCAAAGGTGTTATTACCACTAAAAGCGGATTACAATACGAAGTGATTAAAAATAGCACTGATACCGCTAAGCCTACCTTAACAGATAAAGTAAAATGTCATTACCACGGTACACTTCTTAACGGAACTGTATTTGATAGCTCAGTTGATAGAGGCGAACCAATAAGTTTTCCAGTAAACGGTGTTATACCAGGATGGACAGAAGCATTACAATTAATGACTGTTGGTAGCAAATGGAAATTATATATTCCTTCAGAACTTGCTTATGGCGATCGTTCTGCAGGACCAACAATTGAACCCGGTTCTACCCTTATTTTTGAAGTAGAAATATTAGCAATAGAAAAATAAGTCTAACATTCAACTGATAAAAACGCTCGTTTTGTTTTAACTTGTTTCATGTTAAAACAAAACGAGTTTTTAATACCATGAATAGCAAACCCCGCCCATATAAATTACACATTGTATTATTGGCTATCATTGGCTTCTTTTTAATGAGTGCAACTGCTCAAAATAAAGCTAGTTACGATTTAAAACATTTTCCAAAAGGAAAAACACCAAAAGAAATCGGCTCATTGGTTGCCCAACATTTTATAGCCACACCACATACTAATTTTGGATATAGTTTTCCTCCAAAATGGATTAGTTATCCTGAAACATGCACCTGGTATGGCGCGCTGAATTTTGCAAAAGCAACAAAAGACAATACACTAGCATTGCAATTAACAGAACGGTTTGATCCTTTTTTCAAAAAAGATTCTACCATGATGCCGCCTGCTATTCATGTAGACTATACCGTTTTTGGCGCAGTACCACTTGGCATGTATTTACAAACCAAAGAACAAAAATATTTATCCATTGGCTTAAAGTATGCCGAAAAATCATTTACACTTCCAACAACAGGCGTAAATATAAATGTACAAGCAAAAAAATACCATGATGCTGGTTATAGCTGGCAAACAAGGTTATGGGTAGATGATATGTTTATGATTACAGTGGTGCAAACACAAGCTTACCATGCTACTGGCAACATAAAATATATTGACCAAGCTGCAAAAGAAGCCGTTTTATATTTAGACTCTCTTCAAAAACCCAATGGATTATTTTATCATGCGCCCGATGTGCCATTTTTTTGGGGAAGAGGTAATGGTTGGTTTGCTGTTGGAATGACCGAATTATTATTGTGTTTACCAACATCTCATCCAGACAGACCTAGAATAGTAGATGGCTATTTAAAAATGATGGCATCCCTCTTGCAATACCAAACCAAAGAAGGCATGTGGAATCAAATTATTGATGATACAAGTTCTTGGGCAGAAATGTCTAGTTCAGGGATGTTTGGTTTTGCACTCATAACAGGCGTAAAACAAGGTTGGTTAGATAAAAAAATTTATGGTGTAGCTGCAAGAAAAAGTTGGTTAGGAATGGTGAATTATATTAATGAAAATGGCGACACCCGTGAAGTTTGCGAAGGGACCAACAAAAAAAATGACCGCCAATATTATAACGATCGCAAAAGAAATATTGGAGACATGCATGGACAAGCCGTTGTATTGTGGTGTGCTACTGCTTTATTAAAATAGGTAAATATCATCCCTAAAATATTTTTATCCCGTGTAAAAACTTGAAGGCAAGTAGGTATTTTAGTTTTGTTTAAGCAAAATTAAAACCAACTGCATGAATACAATTACTAAAGTATGTATTAGTTGTAGCAAGCCCGTTAAAGGAAGAACAGATAAAAAGTTCTGCAATGATTATTGTAGAAATAATTACAATAACCAACTGCATAGTTGCAACAACAATTACATCCGACGAATTAATCATCTCTTACAAAAAAATCGACGGATTCTTGCCTCATTAATGCCAAGTATGGCCAAACATTCAAAAACTAGCCAACAACAATTGCAAGAAAAAGGATTCTTATTTAAATACAGTACCCATTGTCAGGCTAATAAAAAAGGGCACCAATACTATTATTGTTACGATTATGGCTATCTAGCACTTGAAGGAGGTCAATACCTGATTGTTAGGCAAAGTCTAAATTAGTAAGGCTTCAAACAATAAAAGCGGCGAAATATTAATGATTTAGCATTGTTGCGCAATTGAATCAACTATTTTTGCAGTTAATGACCCACAATATGACGCCCAATAGAACACTAGCACCAGATATAAAAGACGCAGTTGAATTTGATGTACAGTTAAAACCCTATCATTCATATACGCTAGACAATGGCACCACTGTTTATAGTATTGATGCTGGCGCAGAAGAAGTGGTGATGGTGGAATTGGTTTTTTTTGCAGGGAACTGGCACGAACAAAAAAATATTGTAGCAGCCACTACCAATCATTTATTAAAAAATGGCACGAATAAAAAAGATGCATTTGCCATTAACGAACATTTTGAGTTTCATGGTGCTTATTTGAGTAGAAGCTGTTTTAATGAAACGGCTACTATCACACTACACTGTTTAAATAAACACTTAAGTAAATTATTACCCGTAGTAACAGAGTTGCTAACCGATGCCATATTTCCTGAATCTGAATTAGGTATTTACAAACAAAATCAAAAACAAAGATTAGAAGTCAATTTAAAAAAATGCGATTTTATTGCTAATAGATTAATTGATGAATATGTGTATGGATTTAATCATCCTTACGGAAAATATACTTCTGCCAATGATTTCAACGAATTACAACAACAAGACTTAATTGATTTTTATAAAAAATATTATACCAATGGAAAATGTTTGGTATTTGTAGCAGGAAAACTTTTGCCAGATACCGAAGCATTGTTAAATAAAGAATTAGGGCAATTACCATTTAATCAAAATGAAGTTGTTTTACAGCCAATTTTACAAGTCCCTGCCATTGAAAAAAAATACAGCATCACTAACGATGCAGATGGTGTGCAAACTGCCATTAGAATAGCGCGCCCATTTCCTAATAGACACCATCCCGATTTTTCGAAAGTGCAAATTTTAAATAATTTATTTGGTGGATTTTTTGGATCACGCCTAATGAGTAATATTCGCGAAGACAAAGGTTATACTTATGGCATACACAGTTTTATTCAAAACCATTTACACAATACCGCTTGGTTAGTTAGTACAGAAGCGGGCAGAGATGTAGCAGATGCAACCATTACTGAAGTGTATAAAGAAATGGAAATTTTACGCAATGAAACCATTGATGCAGAAGAGCTTGACCTTGTTCGAAATTATATGATAGGTTCTTTGCTTGGAGACTTAGACGGACCTTTTCAAATTATAGCACGCTGGAAAAATTATATTTTAAACAATGTAACTGCCGAATATTTTTATTATAGCTTGGCTACTGTAAGAAATGTAAGTGCAGAAGAATTACAAGCGCTTGCTGTAAAATATTTGAATCCAGATGATTTTTATGAGTTGAAAGTAGTGTAAAAAAATATCCAACTAAATCATAGCGTGGCTAATAAGTCTTTCACTTTCCCTTTAATAAAATCACGGACTTCATTAAATTCTTCGGGCTCCATATGCTTTGGATCTGGTATTTGCCAATCAATAAATTGTTTGGCTGGCATCCAAGGACAAGCATCTCCACAACCCATTGTGACTACTGCATCAAAAGGCGCAAACGATTTTACTTCATCCAAAGATTTACTATCGTGTAAACCAAGATCATACCCCAACTCCCGCATTGCTGCAATGGCTTTTGGATTCACTATTCCACTAGGCTTACTTCCTGCACTATAAGCTTCCACATTTGCTCCACCAAGAATCGTAGCAAAAGCCTGACTCATTTGGCTACGATTACTATTTTCTACGCAAACAAATAATAATTTTTTCTTCATACTAATAAATTAACAACATCCAGAACCTGGTGTACAAACTGATTTTTCTAGCATTGGCTTTTCGGCATAAACAGTGATACTAAAAATGCCCATTTCACTTATTCTAAATGCGGCTATTTCTGCTGTAGACAAATAGTTAACCAAAATATCATTTGGTATGATAATTTCTTTTGATTTTTGAATAGTAATATTTTCAAAACCATTTGCAGCAATCAATTCTAAATATACTTGTTGTTGAATGGCACCTGATACACAGCCAGCATACATTTCAGCAGCATTTTTTAATTGACTAGGTAATTGTCCTTCTAATACAATATCAGAAATACTAAAATGTCCGCCAGGCTTTAATACACGATACACTTCTTTAATCACATTGAATTTATTGGGTACCAAATTCAACACACAATTACTCACAACCACATTAGCCATATTTGCCGATACAGGCATTTGTTCAATATCACCAAGTCTGAATTCAACATTATGGTAGCCTAATTTTTCTGCATTGGTTCTTGCTTTGGCAACCATTTGTTCTGTAAAATCAATACCTATTACTTTTCCTGTTTCGCCAGTTGCGGCTCGTGCAATAAAACAATCGTTACCCGCACCACTACCTAAATCAATAACCACATCGCCCTTATTTATTTTAGCAAACGCAGTAGGCAAGCCGCAACCCAATCCTAAATCTGCATCAGCAGCATAACCATTTAATTGGGTGTAGTCGTCACTCATAATATTATAGATTTCTTCGCTACAACCACCAGCACCACAACAAGATGCTGCATTAAAATCTTTGGTTTGATTGGCAATTTCAGCATATTTTTCTTTCACCAATTCTTTCAACTCAATTTCCGTTTTCATATTTTTTATTTTAAATAATTAACAACAAGTTTTTTCTTTCTG
>Ga0114970_10001372_pt1 | contig 18174 bp, 19 predicted proteins | sample M_140205_XF_Meta_FD_87030 | JGI IMG/M metagenome (GOLD analysis project Ga0114970, IMG submission 87030) | Freshwater microbial communities from Lake Montjoie, Canada to study carbon cycling - M_140205_XF_MetaG | ecosystem: Environmental > Aquatic > Freshwater > Lake | place: Lake Montjoie... | reverse complement strand
TCACGATCGCTGGTGACGACAACGCCTTTGCCAGCGGCCAATCCATCGTCTTTAACAACGTAGGGCGCACCGAAGTCATCCAGCGCTGCCTCAGCTTCGTCGTTGGTAGTACAGACATGAGCGCGGGCTGTGGGTACTCCGGCTGCAGCCATGACGTCTTTGGCGAATGCTTTACTGCCTTCAAGTTCTGCGGCGGCTGCGCCGGGACCGAAACAGGCGATCCCCACAGCGCGAACGGCGTCAGCAACTCCGGCAACCAGGGGTGCCTCTGGTCCAACAACCACCAAATCAATGCCGAGGCCCTGGGCAAGTGCGGCGACGGCTGCTGGGTTGCTTGCGTCAACATCAATGTTGGTCGCGTGTTCGCCCGTTCCGCCGTTGCCCGGAGCACACCACACATCACTGACGGTGGGATCCAGGACCAACGAACGTACTAACGCGTGTTCGCGTCCGCCGCTTCCGATAACCAAAACTTTCATGTGTGCAGATTACTCAGGAAACGGGCAGGCAAGGAGTTAAACACCGGCAGATGGCGTGGTGGAAAGGAAGTCGGCCAAGGCGATTGTTGCGTCGCGGGCCTGCCCCACACCGATCGCTGAGATCGGTGCACCAGAAATGTCCTGCAAGTACTTGACGTAGGACTGAGCATTCGGTGGCAGGTCGCTGAACTCACGTGCACCAGAAATGTCGCTCTTCCAACCAGGTAAGAGTTCGTAAATCGGTTTGGCGTGATGGAAGTCCGACTGAGAGTCGGGGAGTTCCTCGACTCGCTGTCCGTCAACTTCGTACGCGACACACACAGGAATCTCATCCCATGCGCTCAAGACGTCCAACTTAGTAAGGAAGAAGTCAGTCAGCCCGTTCACACGTGTTGCGTAACGCGCGACGACTGCGTCATACCAACCGCAGCGACGATCGCGTCCTGTGGTCGTGCCACGCTCGCCACCGATTTCACGAAGTTGGTCACCATCGTGGTCAAGCAGTTCAGTCGGGAACGGCCCTGACCCCACGCGCGTGGTGTAAGCCTTGACGATGCCGATGGTTCGTGTAATGCGAGTAGGGCCGATACCCGAACCGCTGCACGCGCCACCGGCCGTGGGGTTAGACGAGGTAACGAACGGGTAGGTGCCGTGGTCAACGTCCAAGAGCGTGCCCTGGCCGCCTTCAAGAAGTACCACTGCACCGTTGTCCAAAGCCCTGTTCAGTACCAGCGAAGTGTCGGTTACGTAGGGCCGCAAGGCATCAGCGAAGGAGAGCAGATATTCCGTGGATTCATCCACGGTGATGGCCTCTTCGTTGTACACCTTGACCAGCTGTTCATTCTTGCTGATCAGGGCACCCTCAACCTTTTGACGCAAAATCTTTTCGTCAAACAAGTCTTGAACGCGAATACCGAGGCGGGCGACCTTGTCGGCATAGGCAGGGCCGATGCCGCGACCTGTTGTACCGATCTTGGAAGCACCCAGCGATCGTTCGGAGGTCTTGTCCAACATCACGTGATACGGAGCAATCAAGTGCGCACTTGACGAGAGCAGCAACTTAGACGTGTCCACGCCTCGGTCGTTAAGGTCGGAAATCTCCTGGAGCAACACCGCGGGGTCCACCACGACACCGTTGCCGATGACGGGGATGCATTCGGGTGTCAAGATCCCGGAGGGCAACAAGTGAAGGGCATATTTCTCGTCGCCTACGACGACGGTGTGGCCGGCGTTGTTACCGCCTTGGTAGCGCACGACGTAGTTGACAGAACTGCCAAGTAAGTCGGTGGCTTTGCCCTTGCCCTCGTCGCCCCATTGGGCGCCAAGCAGCACGATGGCTGGCATGGGATGTATCCCCTCGGTGGAGTAAGCCGAAAAATCGGCTGGAACCACTATCTGGTTCCGATAAAGAATACCGGCTCACCCTTTGGGGTCGGCGACACGGTCAGGCGAGGGCGTAGCCCGCCTCATCCACGGCCGCTGCCACGGCGGCTTGATCCAAAGCAGCGTCACTTTCCACGGTGACCTGACCTGATGCGAGGTCAATACTCACCTTGGTGACGCCGGTGATGTCGCTGAGTTCCTGGGTGACCGCGGAAACACAGTGATCGCAGGTCATGCCGGTAACGGTGTAGGTCGAGGTAGCCATAGTGATGATCCTTTGTCTTATCCGAATCGACCGGAGATGTAATCCTCAGTCGCTTTCTCATTGGGTGAGCTAAAGATGTTGGCGGTGGTGTTCATTTCAATGAGCTTGCCCGGCTTGCCTGTTCCGGCAATGTTAAAGAACGCGGTGGAGTCAGATACTCGTGCGGCCTGCTGCATGTTGTGAGTCACGATCACGATGGTGTAGCTCTGCTTGAGTTCGTGAATGAGCTCCTCAATGGCCAAAGTGGAGATCGGGTCTAGCGCAGAACAGGGTTCGTCCATCAAAAGTACTTGTGGCTGAATCGCGATGGCGCGCGCAATACACAACCGCTGCTGCTGGCCACCCGAAAGCACACTGCCCGGCCGGTCAAGGCGATCCTTGACTTCTTCCCACAGGTTGGCACCTCGAAGAGATGACTCCACCACATCATCGAGTTCCGAGCGCTTGGTGCGCTTCTTGAGCTTGATGCCGGCTACGACATTTCCATAGATAGACATCGTCGGGAATGGGTTGGGCTTTTGGAAAACCATTCCGATGGTTGAGCGTACGTTGACCGGATCAATGTCGGCCCCATAGATGTCCTCGTGGTCGAGCAGGATCTTGCCTTCGATGCGGGCACCGGGGGTGACTTCGTGCATGCGGTTAAGCGTGCGCAACACCGTGGACTTGCCACAGCCAGAAGGTCCAATGAACGCGGTGACCGCTTTGGGTGCAACAGCCAAACTCACGTCTTCAACAGCAAGGAATTCGCTGTAATAGATGTTGAGGTGAGAGACGTCGATGCGCTTGGCCATAGCTGCTGACTATCCCTACTTGACTCGTGAGGCGCGCGCGATCAAGCGAGCACTCAGGTTGAGAATCATGACTAGGAGGATCAGCGTAAGCGCACCGGCCCAGGCTCGGTCAATGGACGCGGGCGTACCGCTACCGATCTGGTCCCAGACATAGATGGGCAGCGAGGCCTGTGGCCCGTTGAAGGGGTTGGTGTTGATTGATTGGGTCAAGAAGGTAGTCAACAGCAAGGGCGCGGTTTCGCCAGTAACTCGGGCGACCGCCAGCATGGCCCCGGTGATGATTCCGGTGGAGGCCGAAGGAATAACCACCCGCAAGATCGTTCGATACTTCGGAACTCCAAGGGCGTAGGACGCTTCCCGAAGGTCACGGGGGACCAAGCGCAACATTTCCTCTGTAGATCGAACCACGACAGGAATCATCAAGATCGAGAGCGCAATACCGGCGGCTAAGCCGCTGCGCTGCAAGCCCAACGTCAAGATGAATCCGGTATAGACAAACAAACCTGCCACGATCGAGGGAATGCCGGTCATTACGTCAACGAAGAAACTGATGGCGCGAGCTAAGCGCGAGCGGTTGCCGTACTCCACGAGGTAAACAGCAGCCAGGATCCCCAGTGGGACACCAATGGCAGCGGCAATTGTCACTTGCTCCAAGGTCCCGATCAAGGCGTGCAGGATGCCACCACCGGGGCGACGAGGACTGACATTGCGCATGGTGGACGTCAAGAAGCTGGCATTGAAGGCGTTCAGGCCACGAATAAGAACGGTCAACAGGATGGAAACCAGCGGAACCAAGGCCGCAGTCAGAGCAGAAAGCAACAACGTGGTGGCCAGGCGGTCAATCGCGTAGCGCTTTCCCTCAACGGCGAAGCTCAAGCCAGTTTGCAAAACGATAAAGAGCAGGAACGCGAATACGGCTGTCCCCGCTACACCACTGACTGGCGAGAAAAAGGAAAGCAATGCGGAACCAGCGATCGCTGTTGCACTTGTGGCCAACGTGGTCCAGCGCGGAAGTTTGCGCTGTGACAACAGGTTATGCAGATCATCGTCAGAAATCGTTCGATCAAGAATGGCCATTAGTTCGCCCCCGAGAAATCACGACGACGTTCGACGACAAGGCGCGCAGCCATGTTGACAGCAAAGGTGATGATGTAGAGCACCAAGCCGGACGCGATGAGTGCGCCGAGTCCGATGGTGCCGGCTTCGTTCCACTTCAAGGCAATGTTGGCGGCAAAGGTATTGCCGCCCGGTTCAGTGACTTGCCAATTGATTTTGAATGTTGCAGACAAGATCAAGGCCACGGCGATCGTTTCACCCAATGCGCGACCCAGTCCCAGCATTGCGGCGCTGACCATGCCCGGGCGGGCGAAGGGGAAAACAGCGGTGCGCATGGTTTCCCAGCGGGTGGCGCCCAGGGCCAGGGCGGCCTCAATGTGTCCGGGCGGGACTTGGGCAAACACTTCGCGCGAGATAGCGGAGACGGTCGGCAAGATCATGATGGCCAGCACAACAGCGGCTAGGGCAATCGAGCGGGTGTAGATGTTTTGTTCGTTGCTGAACAACGGGATGAAGCCGAAGTGATCGTCAAGCCAGCGCCACAATCCAATGCTATTAGGCATCAGGATTTGCAGGCCCCACAAACCAAAGATGATGGAGGGCACGGCGGCCAATAGGTCAACGATGTAGCCCAAGGTGGGAGCGAATCGACGCGGTGCGTAGTGCGCGGTGTAGAGCGCAACACCAATACCGACGGGGACTGCAATAACCATGGCAATGACTGAACTGAGCAGCGTGCCAAAGGCGAGGGCGGCAATTCCAAACTTCGGCTGCGCATCATCGGGAAACCAGGGTGATGTGGTCAAGAAGCTCGCGGTATTTGCGCTGAGCGCGGGAAGCGCCTTCCACAGCAGGAAGACTCCAATGGCGCCCATGACGATGAGCACCACGATGCCCGAGCCTCGGGAAATACCAGCAAAGAGCGCATCGCGTGGACGCGAAGATTTACCCAACGGGGCACCGACTGGCGCCTCTGGGTTGATCAACGTGGTCACGTCGTCATGCTCCCTCAAAGAGGACTGCTGTCGGGGGAAGTTGGCGGATTGCCACGGGTGCAATCTTGCCGGTGTGGATCCACACACCACACGAGCCCCCACCCAGGGGGGTGGAGGCTCGTGTCGGGTAGTGCTGGATTACGCGAGCGAGCTCACAGACTTGCGCACCGAGGTGAGCAGATCGCCGGTGATCGGGACATATCCAATCTCCACCAACTTGGCCTGGGCCGCGTCGGAGGAGGTGTAAGTCAGGAACGACTTGGTCAGTGCCAGGTCGGTTCCGGTCAAACCCTTTTGGCAGGTGATCTCGTAGGTCAGCAACACGATGGGGTACGTGTTGGCGTCCTTGATCGTGTAGTTGATCTTCAACTTGATGTTGTTTTCGTTGTCTACAATTTCGCCAACGGACTTGTTGATCGCTGCGGCAGCGGTCTCGGCGTTGGGCTCAACTGCGCCACCACCGTTGTCGACCTTGGCAACCTTCAACGCAGCGTCCTGGGCGAATGAGAGCTCGACGTAGCCGATGGCGTTGTCAGTGGACTTGATCGCAGCAGCAACACCGTCGTTGCCCTTGGCGCCCTGACCTCCGTCAGCCTTCCACTCCTTGGCGTTGCTGAGCTTCCAAACTGTGGGAGCAGCAGCGGTGAGGTACTTGGTGAAGTTGTCAGTGGTTCCCGAACCGTCTGAACGGTGGAACTGAGCGATCGTGGCGTCCGGCAAGCTCACGCCTTCGTTGATGGCCTTGATCTTGGGGTCGTTCCACTTGGTGATTGAGTTGTTGAAGATTCCGGCGATCACGTCGGGGGTCAAGGTCAATGAGTCAACACCAGCAACGTTGTATGCCAGCGTGATTGCGCCTCCGACCATGGGAATGTGGATGGCTTCGCTGTCGGTGCAGCGCTTGTCGGCCTTGATCTGGTCTTCTGGCTTGAGTGTGGAGTCAGAACCGGCAAATGCGGTCTGCTTGTTGATGAAGTCAGTGACACCAGCGCTAGAGCCAACTGCCTGGTAGTCAACATTGGCGCCGGCACATGCAGTTTGGTAAGCGTTAACCCACTCAGCAATGGCGTTCTTTTGCGCGGTGGATCCACTGGCCTTGATGGCACCAGTTGCGCAATCAATCGTGGAGTCGGAGCTAGCAGTGTTGGAGCTTCCACCGCATGCACTGAGCGTGAGTGCGAGCACGGCAATAAGTGCTGCACCAACGACGCTCTTGCGCGAAGTGCTGACGTTCATCTGACCTCTTCTCGAAGGACCGCCACGATTTGGCGGATGGTGTCCTAGTGAAATAAAGGTAAGGAAGGCAGGTAGCCAGACCGCCTGAATTAGGTGAACAAAAGGTGAACAATCCCTAACACTTGGCCCCCTAGGGGCGGTGGCGCTCAAGACCCACGACCTGCCCTGTGGCGATGCTCAGGTGAACGACGAAGAACTCACCCTTACCGAGGGGTTCCTTTTGGTTCTTGTCTGCGAAGCCTTGAAGCGCCTGTAGCAGGAGTGCCGGCATGACGTTTCCGTGCGAGCACAAAATCAAACCTTGCCCACGGCCACGAGCGGCATCAATGAGTTGTCGGGCAGCCTCAATGCCAGTGGTTGGGTCTTGCTCAAATTCGCTTTCGCCCAGGACGTCGAGTTCGGCCAGAGACTGGTTGACGAGTCCGGCATAGGGACTGACGGTTTGCATGCAGCGCAACCACGGCGAACTGACCACGGACAGGGGTTCATAGACGGACGACAAGACATGAGCAAAGCGCTCAGCTTGTGTTCCGCCACGAGCGGTCAGAGGTCGCAGGTGATCATCCTCGGTCCAGTCCTCGCGTGACTTTGCCTTAGCGTGACGAACTAACACCAGAGGAATCGTGTCGCGCGGTTGTAAAGCAAACGCGTCTAGTACTGCGTGGTCGGCCGGGTAGGTCATCAGCTGACGGGTCTGCTCGATGGTTAACCAACGAACTTCGTCGACTTCTTCGTTCGCCGTGAAGTCGCCATCGAGGTATCGACCGGCCCAGTAGTCAACGTGTTTGCGCGCGGCGCCCTCTGAATAATCCCGACCCGGCAAAGGTGCGCCAAGGGCGATCCGCGCACCGGCTTCTTCGTGAACCTCCCGAACGGCAGCGATCATGGGGTGCTCGTCTAGTTCACGCTTTCCCTTAGGGAATGTCCAGTCGTTATACCGATCGCGATGCACTAGGGCGATGCGCGGATCGGTGGGCTCGCCCTGCCACACAAGGGCACCAGCAGCTTCGATGATGCGCGGTTGCGTTGAATCGGTCATAGGACTTGGCGTCGGGCGTGAAGCGCGATCAACATTTCTTGTAGGTCATTGAGCGGTTCACCATCTGCCCCACGACTCTTGAGCCATTGGCCGTCTGCTTGTAAGTGCCACGCCGCTGTTGTGTCAGCAAAGGACAGATCAAAGAGTTGTTCTATTTCACGCACGTGATCGGGGGAATCCAGTCGAACCAGTGCTTCAACGCGGCGATCAAGGTTGCGGTGCATCAGGTCGCTACTACCGATCCACACCTCAGTGTCGCCGCCATTTATGAAGCAAAAAATTCGCGAGTGCTCGAGGAACCGCCCCAAGATCGAACGCACCTTGATGTTGTCCGATAAGCCAGGAACGCCAGGTCGGATTGCGCAGATTCCGCGAACCCAGACCTCAACGGTGACGCCAGCTTGCGAGGCTCGGTACAGGGCATCTATGCAGGCTTCGTCCACAATGGCGTTGGTCTTAATTCGAATACCTGCCGGTTTGCCGGCAAGGTGGTTCTCGACTTCTCGATTGATCCGCTTGACCAGGCCATTGCGGACCGAGTGGGGGGCGACCAATAGGCGCTCGTAATCGGTGGTGCGGGCGTAGCCACTGAGCTGGTTGAACAGGTCCGCAACGTCTTCGCCTACGGCTGGGTCAGCGGTCAGCAGGCCAAGGTCTTCGTAGCTACGGGCGGTTTTCGGGTGGTAGTTGCCAGTGCCAATGTGGGTGTAGCGCCGTAGCCCGTCAGAGTCACGGCGCACGACCATCGACAACTTGCAGTGGGTCTTTAATCCCACAAGGCCGTAGACCACGTGCACGCCGGCTTGCTCCAACGTTCGAGCCCACGTGATGTTGGCTTCTTCATCAAATCGCGCTTTGATTTCGACAACAGCGAGAACTTGCTTGCCCGCTTCAGCAGCTTCAACCAGTGCATCCACGATGGGGGAGTCACCGCTGGTTCGGTACAACGTTTGCTTGATCGCCAACACTTTGGGGTCTGCAGCTGCTTGCTCCAAAAAGCGTTGAACGCTGGTGGCGAATGAGTCGTAGGGGTGGTGCAACAAGATGTCGCGATGACGCATTGCGCCAATGACGTCAGGTGGTGACGACGTTTCCACCTCGGCCAGCATCGGATGGGTCTTAGGCAAAAACGTGGCAAACTTGAGGTCTTCGCGGGGCAGGGCCGCGATGGCTTGCAGGCCCGACAAGTCCAGTGGCCCTTGAACTGAAAAGACTTCGTCTTGGGTGACTTGCAACTCGCGCATGAGCAGGTCCAGGACGTAGGGCTCAATAGTGTCTTCGACCTCTAGGCGCACTGGTGGGCCAAATCGGCGACGCGTGAGCTCGCGTTCGAGAGCATCCAGCAGGTTTTCGGCGTCATCTTCTTCCACTTCCACGTCTTCGTTGCGAGTAACCCGGAAGCTGTGGTGTTGAAGAATGTCCATGCCGGGGAAGAGGTCTTGCAAGTGCGCAGCAATGACATCTTCGAGAGGCACGAAGCGGTTAGGACTTACCTGCAAAAATCGCGGTAGCAGTGGGGGAACCTTCACGCGCGCGAAGAGTTCATTTTCTGAGGATGGATTGCGAACCACCACGGCAAGGTTGAGCGAAAGACCCGAGATGTAGGGAAAGGGGTGAGCCGGGTCAACGGCCAGCGGGGTGAGGACAGGAAAGATCTCTGTGCGGAAAAGGTCCGTGGTTGCATCTGCCTCGTCGATGGTCAGGTCGGCCCATCGTGGAATTTCAATTCCTTCATCAAGCAGTCCAGCGACGACTTGATGATGGAAGCAATCTGATTGACGATCCACGAGTTTGCGGGTTTGATCCAAGATGTTGCCAAGCACTGCGCGCGGTTGTTGCCCGCTGGCGGACTTGACCGCGATGCCGGTAGCCATGCGCCGCTTGAGGCCGGCCACTCGCACCATAAAGAATTCATCGAGGTTGCTCGAAAAGATGGCGAGGAATCGAGCGCGTTCCAACAGTGGAATGGTTGGGTCTTCAGCCAATTCCAGGACGCGCTCGTTAAAGGCCAGCCAGGAACTCTCGCGACCAAGAAACCGTTCCGCAGGCAGGGGTGTGACCTCGGTAGAAGCCTGAGATCCGGTGGTGGTCACCCCACTATGGTGCCCGATAGGTCAGGGGCGCGAAACATCACGTCGGTGTCCCAGTGGGTAAAGCCCAGGGATGCGTAGAGTTTGTGGGCGGAATGGTTGTCGGCTTCGACATACAGCATCGCCTCGGGCAGTCCCAGGCTGCGCAGGTACCGCAGCCCGATCAGCGCGAGTGCGCGTCCAAGTCCGCGCCCGGCGACATCTGGCAATACCCCGATCACATAAATCTCCCCGATGGGATCGTGACCATGACTGTGATGAGCGTGCTGAGCTTCGTCATGGTGTTCGTGGCTGATAAGTCCGCCGTGAACTTTGGTCCAATGGAAGCCGACCATCCGATTGGCATCGTCTACTGCGACGAAAAAACCTTCAGGGTCAAACCACGATTCGTTCATTCGCGTAGTGAGCGCGGCCAGATCCCAAGCACCTTGCTCGGGGTGGTTAGCGAACGCAGCACTGTTGACTGTGAGCCATTGAGCTGCGTCTTGCCCGGAGACAAAGGTGCGCACCGAGATGTGCGGGGGGAGTTCAGGTTCGGGCAGTGGAGCAAACAGCGATCTACGCATTTGAACCAGCGAACGCATGCGGGTAAAGCCCATGCTGGTGGCCAGAGCCATGGCCGCGGAGTTTTCGCCATGGGCCCACAGCCGCAACCGAGCATCGGGAGTTTCGGACTGCACTCGGGTGACTAAAGCGGTTGCGATTCCCAATCCTCGGGAGTCGGGATCAACACACATCTCCACGCTGGAGCCTTCGACCGAGTCGGTCACGTCGAGGTGGGCATATCCCACGAGCTGTCCGCCCTTGTTCCACGCCATGGCATGGATGACATCGCTATCACCGCCGTAGCGCAGGTGCAACATCACGTGCTCGGATAGCGGTCGGACGCCGTCGGCGTCGGTCACCTTTTGGATGAGGGCATTGACAGCAGGAACTTCGTCGCCCGCTAGCCGACGGGCAATCGTGAGGTCGAAATCGACGGGGTTCACACGCGTGCGGGGGCGTCGGCGCGCGCGATGTCTTCTGTGCGGGGGGGCATGACAAAGCGGTAGCCCACGTTGCGCACGGTACCGATGAGTGATTCGTTTTCGGTGCCGAGCTTGGCGCGCAGACGTCGCACGTGTACGTCCACTGTTCGCGTTCCACCGAAGTAGTCGTAGCCCCACACTTCCTGCAAAAGCTGAGCGCGGGTGAAAACGCGTCCTGGGTGTTGCGCCAAGTGCTTGAGCAATTCAAATTCCTTGAACGTCAAATCAAGAATGCGTCCGCGCACCTTGGCGGTGTAACTCGATTCGTCAATGGTGACCGGACCGCTATTGATTTCGTTGGGCACGGCTTCGCCGGCTTCCAGGGCCAAGCGACCCGTGGCGATACGAATGCGGGCTTCGACTTCGGCTGGGCCAGCGGTATCGATCAAGACATCGTCGATGCCCCAATCGGCGGTCAGGGCAGCCAAGCCACCCTCAGTAGTGATGACAAAAACAGGAGAACTCACTCCGGTAGTGCGCAAGAGCCGGCACAAACTCTTGGCGGCCGGAAGTTCGTAGCGCGCGTCAACCAAGATCACATCGGCGTGAGGAGCATCCACCAAGGCCGACGGCTCTGTTCCCAATACCTTGACCTGGTGAGTTAACAGTCCCAGTGCAGGGAGAACCTCAGTGGAGGCGTGCATCCGTGAGGTCAGCAGGAGCAGGGCTGCCATGCGTGAACCTCCCGTCTGGGGGCGCGGTAAGTGCCCTCAATCTACCCGATCGCGCGGTGGGCAACACCCTCGCTCCAAAGGCTGGCACGATGCGCATATGAACGCGGCCCTTTCCTTCCTTTTGGCAGCGGCGGTCCTAGGCCTTGCCGGATCCGGCGGTGCTGCCCCGATGGCTTTGGCCATTGCCCTGGGTTTGGTGTTTTTGTGGGTGCTTATTCCCCGACTTTTTCCCCTGGTCGATGAGTTGTCCGCGTCAATCTTTTTCCTCGCCGGTTTGGTCGCCGTGGGTGGAACGTTGTTCCAAAAGGAGCTGGGGGGCAACGACCCTGGTGGTGTTGCCTACCTCGCTCCCATTTTGGGCCTGGCTGTATTCATCGTTGTACTGGTACAACTGAGCCGGCGCAGCGAGCCGGAAAAAGTTGTGCAGACCATGTCCATCAACGTCTTATTGATCGTGCTCGCGACAGCCGGATCAGTATGGATTCCGCTGAGCCGTGCGGGTTACTTGAAGGCGCCGCTAGTGGCGGCATGTGCGCTCCTGGGTGCTGGTGTCGCGTTGAGTTTTCTGGCCCTGGAAAAGCGTTCAGGCGGCCAACGCATTGTTGCTGCTGCTGGTGTTGTCGTAGCCGGCGTTGTTGCCGCAGTTGCTGGTTCGTTGGTCGCGGATGGCTATTACCTCCCACTTGATGCGGGCATCGGAGCCATCGTCGGTGCCACTGCACTCACAGCGTGGCTCGTGGTGTCCACCCGCGCAGGAACGAAATCTATGAGTCAAGGCCAAGTCTTAGCTTCGGTAACAACTGTGTTCCTTTGCGCAGGACCAGTTTTCGCGCTCGCCTCCGCTGTGGTTGGGTAAGAACGTGCAATCAACCAGCACGTTCCTGGTGCTCGTAGTCGTCTTAGCGGCCGCGACGGCTTTTGGGCTGTACCGCAAGCGCACCGATGGCGTCATGAAGCGCGTGAAGCGTGGGACTCCTGTGCCGCTGCCCGATGATGCTCCGCCAGGGGAATTAGAAAACCCCGATGATGTGAGCGCAACAGCCAGCGGTCCCCATGGCGACATCAGCGTGGCCGACCTTGGTGGGCCACTCGGTGAGCACGCGACGTTGGTGCAGTTTTCATCTGCTTTTTGTCAGCCGTGCCGGGTCACCAAGCGTGTCTTGGCCGAGGTCACCACCATGGTTGACGGCGTCGAGCATTACGAGATTGATGCAGAGTCCCACTTGGACCTGGTTCGTCGGTTAGACATTCGCCGTACCCCGACGGTGTTGGTGGTTAATAGCCACGGACACATCATTCGTCGCGCGACAGGTGCTCCTCGCAAAGCTGATGTGATCGCAGCACTGGGTGAGCTGATTTAGCGCATTTACGCGTGAGTTTGTGCGAATCAATTGCAATAAGGCTGGTAAGCGAAAAATCTTGAGACCGGTGTAGTAATTGCATCGAGTAGTGCTTACCCTTATAGACATGTCAGGACAGGTGTTACTCACCAAGCGGCGCGCGATCGATCTGTGCCGCGTGTCTACCTGCCTGTGTCAACCCTGCTAAAGCGGTGAGCTCACCGAACCCGCGCTAAGCGCCTGGTTTGGTCCACTCCCTTCGACGGCTTTCTCCGTCATCGCCCCTGATCTTGCACGTTGATCCCTTCCCCTATTCGCAGTTTTTACTTTCAGGAGACATCACATGTACGTAGATCCTCGCGGCCTTCGCTTCGGCGCCGTGGTCACCACCATCGTTTTGGCGCTGGGCTTGCTCACGCAGTCGGTGTGGGTCTTGGCATTCCAGACGGTGGTCTTTGCTCTGGGCGCCATCGTCGGCTTGCAGGCAGCTCCCTATGGCCTCGTGTTCAAGAACTTCATTCGCCCTCGGTTGGCTCCACCGGCAGAACTTGAAGCATCAGCGCCGCCGCGCTTTGCCCAAGGTGTGGGTCTAGCTTTCGCTGTCGTCGCCACTCTTGGTTTCGCCACTGGGCTGACCACGCTGGGTGTGATTGCTACCGCGATGGCGCTTGCTGCCGCATTCCTCAACGCCACGTTTAGTTTTTGCCTGGGTTGTGAAATGTTCCTGATCATTCGACGTATTACGGGTGGCTCAACTGAGCGCCTTATTCCTGCAAGTACTGCTGCACGTTCCTAACCCGCAGAGTCCAGACCACCGAGGTCTGGACTCACCCCTTCCCTACAAGGAGAAAAAGAAAAATGAGCCGCACTGACTCACTCGTTGATGCTGACTGGGTAGTAGCCCACATTGATGACCCCAAGGTTGTGCTTGTCGAAGTTGACGAGGACACCGCCGCTTACGAGATCAACCACATTCGCAATGCCGTGCGCATCGATTGGCAGTCTGATCTTCAAGACCCAGTCCGCCGCGACTTTGTCAGCCAGCAGCAGTTCGAGGCTCTGTTGTCCGCAAAGGGCATCAGCAACGATGACACCGTGATCATCTACGGCGGAAACAACAACTGGTTTGCTTCCTACGCCTTCTGGTACTTCAAGCTCTATGGTCACCAGGACGTGCGTTTGCTCGATGGTGGTCGCAAGAAGTGGGAACTAGACGCCCGTGATTTGGTTGCTGAGGTTCCTACCCGCACAGCCACCACGTACAAGGCTTCGGCCCAGGACACGAGCATCCGTGCATTCCGTGATGACGTGCTTCGTGCGATTGGCACACAGAACTTGGTTGACGTGCGTTCGCCTGATGAGTACGCCGGCCGCTTGTTGGCCCCAGCCCACCTCCCGCAGGAGCAGTCACAGCGTGCAGGCCACATTCCTACCGCTGCCAGCGTTCCGTGGAGCAAGGCTGCCAATGACGATGGCACCTTCAAGAGCGACGATGAACTGAAGGCGTTGTACGAAGGCGCTGGCGTTGACTTGGCCAAGGACACCATTGCTTATTGCCGTATTGGTGAGCGTTCAGCGCACACCTGGTTTGTTTTGCACGAGCTGCTTGGCGTGAGCAACGTGACGAACTACGACGGTTCGTGGACTGAGTACGGCGCGCTCGTGGGCGTACCTGTCCAACTTGGTGATATCGCTGGGACCCCCGAGGGTGGCGCTGCCTGATGTGTGGCGCTGTTGCCGGTGGACTTTCTATCGAAGGGCTCGACATGAGTAAAGAAACAGTGATCCAAGGTCAGGTTTCGCGCGATGGCCAGCCAGTGGGTGGCGCTTATGTTCGCTTGCTGGATGGGACCGGAGAGTTCACCGCTGAGGTTCCCACCTCCGCGACCGGCCACTTCCGTTTTTTCGCCGCGCCTGGTTCGTGGACGCTACGCACCTTGGCTCCCGGTGCACAGGTTGACCGCCAAGTGGTGGCTCACCTGGGCCAGGTAGCCGAAGTCGAGGTTGCTATTTCGGCCTAACCCTCAGAGGTTGCAAGAGCCCCAGTCGTCCCTCCTAGTGACCGACTGGGGCTTTTGTGTCGCCTCCTTGGGACATTCGCCACCTTCGCCCACTACCCTCAACCTGTGGTAGCTGGCGCGGTCTTGGTTCTGGGGCTTGTCGCACTAGCGGCTGCAGGAGTCGTCCTCATTGTCAGAATTGTTCGTTCGCAGTAGCAAGCCTTGTCGTTCGCTGTAGCGGTTTAGAAGGGGTATTCCATGTTCGAACTCTCGCCGGATCTTCCGACGGAACTTGTTCCCTATGCCTGGTTGATTGGCACCTGGGCTGGCGCAGGAGTGGGTGGATATCCGACGACGGAGTCGTTCCAGTTTGGGCAAGAGGTGACCTTTGCTCACGACGGTCGGCCTTTCTTGTCTTACTGGTCACGCACGTGGAAGATCGATGATGCCGGAAACCCCATCGGTCCACTTTCCATGGAATCAGGTTTTTGGCGCCCACAGCCGGACAACAAACTGGAAGTCACCATGGCTCACCCCACCGGTGTTGTGGAGATTTACGTTGGCTCGGTCAACGGCGCACAGATTGAAATACAAACCGATGTTGTTGCGCGCACAGTGACGTCAAAGGAATACAACGCGGGCGTGCGTCTGTATGGCTTGGTTGAGGGCGACTTGATGTGGGCCTATGACATGGCGGGTGTGGGGCAAAACCTGCAGTCGCACGTTTCTGCTCGCCTTAAGCGCATCGGCTAATTTGCGCACCGGATGTGGGCTTAGGGCCCGCGAGGTGAGAGACTGAGGTCATGAGCCTGGATCTGCTTGAGGATCGATTGCGGGAGCACGGTTACCGCGTAACTACCCAGCGTCGGGCCGTCTTTGATGCAGTTGCCGCTCTAGGCCACGGAACCCACGAAGAGATCCTGCGTCACGCACAAACGGTGGATGCCTCACTGAACTTGTCTACGGTCTATCGCAACCTTGAAGTGTTGGAAGAAATTGGTCTGGTCCGGCATGCGCACCTAGGCCACGGGTCACCGACCTACCACTTGGCTGATCACCATCGCCATTTGCACTTGGTGTGTAGCAAGTGCAAGGAAGTCCTTGAGGTCTCCGTTGATACGGCGAACCCTTTGGTCGAGGAACTCAAGACCAGTCATGGATTTGCTGTGGACATTGACCACTTCGCCATCCAAGGGCTGTGTATCAAGTGTCAGAGCTGATGAGTACTTACCGAAGTCCGTTGCTTGACCTGCCCGATGCGGTCGCGATTGATCCTGAACTCGATCCTCATGATGTCGGTGTTGCCTGGCACTACGCCGATCCGTTGGGCGAGCAACGTCGCCTATCCGCTGGTGAGGGATTTGTTGATCTGTCACAGCGTGGGGTTCTCGCCGTTACCGGCTCGGAGCGACTCTCGTGGTTGCACTCGCTCATTAGTCAACACGTCGAAAACTTAGAACCAGGACAAGCGCGGCAAGGACTGGTGTTGTCGCCACATGGTCATGTGGAGCATCACTTCTGGTTGGTTGACGATGGAGCCACCACCTGGCTCGTCACTGAAGGTGATCGTCGCGCGGATTTGTTGGCGTTCTTGGACTCGATGCGGTTCATGCTCGACGTTGCGGTGGCCGATGTGACGCAGGAGTGGGCGGTCGTGTGGTTTCCCGGCCGTCCGGATGTCGCTGACTCGGTCGTCATAGCCACGGATCGTGGTTCGTATGCGCTCGTTGCTCGAGCGCAGCTCAACGAGCTAGCCAAGACTTGGGGTGCACCGGCTGGCATCTGGGCCTTTGAGGCGTTACGTATTGCTGCGGGTGAACCTCGGATTGGCCTCGAGACCGATCACAAGACCATCGCGCACGAAGTGGGTTGGATTGAAACCGCGGTTCACTTAAACAAGGGGTGCTATCGCGGACAAGAAACCGTTGCGCGAGTGCACAACCTAGGAAAGCCACCCCGTCGCTTGGTGATGTTGCACCTGGATGGATCAACCCAAGCGCACTTGCCTCAGCATGGCAATGATGTGATGCTGAATGACAAAGTCATCGGTTTTGTTGGAAGCGCGACTCACCACTTCGAGTTAGGTCCGATTGCACTGGCGGTAGTCAAGCGTGCTGTTGACGTGGACGCGGTTTTCCAAGTGAACGGCGTAAGCGCTTCGCAGGAAGTACTCGTCCAGCCTTAGTGGCGTGCGGTGGCGATGTTGTCGAGGTACCACTGATAGGTCGATTGCAAGCCGGTGGGCACATCGATCTGGGCCTTCCAGCCCGTTGCGTTGATGCGTGAGACATCCAGCAGCTTTTGCGCGGTGCCATCAGGTTTGGTGGTGTCCCACGACAACTGACCCTTGAAGCCAGTGATGTCGGAAATCATTTCGGCCAGTTCTTTAATAGAAATGTCCTCGCCGGTTCCCACATTGAGCGGGACTGCATCGTCATAGGTTTTCAGCAAGTGAATACACGCCGCCGCTAGATCATCAACGTGCAGGTATTCGCGTCGCGGGCTTCCGGTGCCCCAGGCCACCACCTCGGACGCACCACTTTGGGCAGCCTCGTGGAATCGCCGCAGCAAACCAGGGAGCACGTGTGAGCCGACGGGGTCGAAGTTGTCGCCGGGTCCGTACAAGTTGGTAGGCATCGCACTGATCCACGGCAGGCCATATTGAGTGCGGGTGGACTGGACTTGGACGATGCCAGCAATCTTGGCCAGCGCATACGCCTGGTTTGTCGGCTCGAGTGGTCCAGTAAGCAACGCATCTTCGCTAATCGGCTGCGGTGAGAGTTTGGGATAGATGCACGACGAACCCAAGATCAAGACTCGCTGGATGCGATGTTTAAGAGCAGCATCAAGCACGCTGGTTTGGATGCGCAGGTTGTCACTGATGAAGTCGACGGGGTGCGAACTGTTAGCTGCGATGCCACCAACTCTGGCAGCAGCAAGAACAATGACATCGGGCTTGTGGGTGGCGATGTAGGCCTCGGTGGCTTCATGGTCGCGCAAATCAAGCGCGCTCGATGCTTCACCGATGAGGTTGGAGTAGCCACCTGTCTCCAGTGCGCGCCAGATAGCGCTACCCACCAGGCCTTGATGGCCTGCCACGTAGATGCGATCGCTGGGCTTGAGCAAGTCCATGAGGCTCCGATGGCTGTTGTTTGTCCGCCGATCTTATGCCCGCTTGTTCACGGCTCGGAAGGCATAAGGGCCGAGGCAGCAGACAGGAGCCGGCGCAACTGCCTAGGCTGTGGGGTCAGAGCTGTCAGGTGAGGGAGATGTGTCGTGTCGAAAGTTGCCTTGATTACCGGGATCACCGGTCAGGACGGCTCGTATCTCGCAGAGTTGTTGCTCGGCAAGGGCTACGAAGTGCACGGCCTGATTCGCCGCGCATCGACTTTTAATACCCAGCGCATCGACCACTTGTACACCGACCCGCATGAGGGTGGCCGGCTTCACCTGCACTACTCAGACCTCACCGATGGTTCGCGGTTGACAACCTTGATGGCTCGGATTCAGCCAGCAGAGGTGTATAACCTCGCGGCGCAATCCCATGTTCGCGTTTCCTTTGATGAACCCGAATACACCGGAGACACCACCGGATTGGGTACGACTCGCTTGCTTGAAGCACTGCGGATTACCGGGGTTCCTGCTCGCTTCTATCAAGCATCAAGCAGCGAGATGTTTGGCGCCACCCCACCGCCACAAAATGAGTTGACTTCCTTCTATCCCCGCTCGCCCTATGGCGCAGCGAAGTTGTATTCGTACTGGATGACGCGCAACTACCGCGAGGCGTACAACCTG
>Ga0114970_10001369_pt1 | contig 18186 bp, 20 predicted proteins | sample M_140205_XF_Meta_FD_87030 | JGI IMG/M metagenome (GOLD analysis project Ga0114970, IMG submission 87030) | Freshwater microbial communities from Lake Montjoie, Canada to study carbon cycling - M_140205_XF_MetaG | ecosystem: Environmental > Aquatic > Freshwater > Lake | place: Lake Montjoie... | reverse complement strand
GCCACTTCGCTGGCCACCGAGATTGTTGCCTCGCAAGGGTCAGCAGTCGAGAGGCTCAAAAAAGTCGTGGACGTGCTCAAGCAGTTGCAAAACGAGCTCAAAGCGCCGTGAAACCCATCCGCACGCGTAGCGTGGGTGACTGGTCGCCTTCTTTCGCCACCCCGTAGTCAAACACACGCACGCCCGAGGGCAAAGGAGCCGCTTCGCTGACAAGGACTGCGTATTTCTCCCCACAAAACATCTCAGCCAAATAATTTACCTCAAGAAAACGGGGCCTGTGGGTGCTCAGAAACTCAAAATCGTGTTGGCCTAGGCACCATCCCAGAGAGCTAACGTTTCCCACGTGACCATTCATATCGATATCTTCCCAAGTGGCGAGCACAGTTTTGGTGGCCTCTCGTGAGGCCTCGAGGGGGGGTAGTACGGGAGGCATCTCGGCCAGAGGTTCCTCCGCCCGAATCTGGTTGAACATTTGTGTCCACGCTTCGGGCCTCTGAGGCCGGCGTTCTTTCAGAAGTACCCAAGCGGTGCTCGCCCGTCCGCACCAGCCCGCTTCCTCGGTGCCGTAACGGAAATCGCGTAGGGCCATCACAGCTTTTGTCCCACGCGTCCAGGTGTCTACCACCAGCGTGGCCGGCCAGAGCGGCCATTGCTGGAACTCAACGCTCATGCGCGACAGCACCCAGAACACCCCTTGGTCCAAGTGTTCGCGGTAGTTCCAGCCCAAACTGGCGGTATGCTCGCCGGCGAGGCTTTGCACCTGTTTGATCAGCGATGTGAATCGTATCGCTCCGGTGGCATCGGCGTCGACATAGGGAATCGGGGTTTTGCCCCGGAAGACCCCAGCAAGCGGCTCGCCTAGCATCTCATTCGTCCTGGCAGGTCGCGGAGGTGTTTGCGAAGAGCCTGACCATTTTGCGGCTGCCTTCTTCGGTGGGCTCCACGAGTTCCAAGGCCACAAGCCGATCCGTCCCCTCGGTGTCGATAAGCCGCACCACCCTAGCTTCCACTTGAAGCGGAATCTGAACACCACCTTCTTCCATGGCTAGCATGACGCCGAGTTTGGTGCCGAGCGGAAGCGTCTCACGGGTGCGGCAGAGTAATCCCCCAGCAGAGTAATTGAGGGTTTCGGCGTTGATGAGGCCTTCCCGGCCGAAGTCGAGGCGGATCATCTGGCAGATGCGATAACGCGGGGAGCGGCGGTGGTCCTGCATGGCTTTTAGTGTAGTCTTCTGGCCAAATATCGGCTACTATTGTGGTCATGATTGTCGAAAATACACCAGCACCCGAGTTCACTTTGCCCGACCAGGACGCCCGGCCCGTTTCGTTGTCAGACTTCCGTGGAAGTCATGTCGTCGTGTTTTTCTACCCCGGAGACGACACCCCGGTTTGCACAAAGGAGGCCTGTTCGTTGAGGGATGGGTTTGCCGAACTCACAGCCAAAAAAACCATCCTTTTGGGAATCAGCCCCGACGATGGCGTCTCGCATCAAAAGTTTCGCGCCAAGTACAAACTGCCTTTTGCCCTGTTGTCCGATCCGGACAAAAAGGTTCTCACGGCGTGGGGTGCCTGGGGCGAGAAAAACATGTACGGCAAAAAAGTGACCGGCGTGTTGCGAAGCACCGTGGTGATAGGCCCCGATGGCATGGTGAAAAAGCACATTAAGAAGGTCGACACCGCCAAGGCAGCCGGGCAACTGCTTCCCTACTTGAGCTAGGTTTTCCAGCGCTCTCGCAAGCGTTGCATCATCCAGAGGTTGATGTCCCACTGCGAGGCGACGGGTTGCCCGGTGTAAGGTAGGGCAGGCAAGTAGGGTGGTGGGCCAAACTCCGGTGTCACCGTGAACCGTTTTGTTTTGTCCGCGCGGCGGGCGGCCACAATGCGGTCCCACCACGCGTCGTGGGCCGACAGGGCCTCGGCCCATTCGGGAGCACGCGGATCGCTCACCTGAGGCCCTTCGGTGTGCCCGACTCGGGCATGCAGGTGCCCTGTGCGGGCAATAGCCAAGTCGACTGCTGCTTCCTGGCCCTGCAGATACGATTCCGAAACGTTGCACCAATGCGAAAAATCCGCAGTGATCTTGAGGTCGGGTTCTTGTCGGAGATAGGTGGCCGCCACCGACGCGGCGTAGCTGAACTTAGCGCGGTGCGTTTCGTGAAACAGCGGCACTTTAGCCTGGTGGGCCCGTCTGCTCGCTTTTCGGAGCAGTTCAAGGTTGTGCTCTGGTGCCCAATAGTCGCGACCCGTTTGACAGTTGATGCCTATGGGTTTCACTTCAAAGGCCAACTGCCATTCCAGCCGGTCGAAAAACTCGGCTTCGGCCCGCGACACCTGTGACCCCGCTTCGTCCCAATTCTGGGCGTACCATTTCAAACCTTGCAAAGTCAGGGCATCGAGGATGGCCTCCGACCCGGCCCGGTCACCGCGCGGTAAAGCGACTTCCACACCATCGTAGCCGGCCTCCCTCACGCGGTGGGCAAACTCAGGCCAGGCAACAGTTTCCGAGCCCCAGCGGGGGCAAAAGAACAAGATTTCCAAGGTAAACTCCTTTTAGTGGTGGTGGCCCAAAGAAGCCACAAGCTCGCGGCCCGGGCCAAACCTCGACTCTTCGGCTCCCAACACCAGCGCGAAATCGCAGTCGGCCGCATCCTCCAAGTTGTGTGTGGCGGTAATCACCGTGGCACCACGCAGGCCCAGCGCCGTTACAGCCTTATAGTACTTCAACATTCCCCCTGAGTCGAGGTTGGACATCGGTTCATCAAGAAGCACCAACTCGGCGCGCCGAGCCAAAACGTAGCTCAAGTAGATGCGTTGGCGCTGACCTCCCGAGAGGTCGCTGATAGGTTGCCGGGCAAACTCCGCCGCGCCCATGGCCTCCAGCGCCTGGTCGACCACCAGTTCGTCAGAAACTGTGATGCGCTTCCAAAGGCCCCGCTCGCCATAGAAGGCCATGCGGACCACATCTCGCCCTCGCAGGGGCAACAGCGGATTGGTGGTGGTGAACTGGCCCAGCCAAGCAAGCCTGCGCACGGCTTTGATGGGCGTGGTGCCCAGCACTTCCAAGCGGCCGCTGATTGGCGCTAGTAGCCCAGCTATCGTCCGCAGCAGGGCGGTTTTACCGCTTCCGTTGCCCCCCACCAGCGCCAGCGAGTGTCCGGGAAAAAGTTCCAAATCAACGGCCGGCAGGACGTTGGAACGCTCGTAGCCGGTGTGAAGATGCACGGCCCGCACACTGGGGTGGGTTTCAGACACGCTGCACCAGTCCCTTCACGAAAAGTCCGCCGAAAAACAATGCTACGGCTGTCACGGTGATAGACGCTCCGGCGGCAAAGTTGAACCAGTAGCTCGCGTTGAGACCCAAGAACACACTCAGCGACCCCAGCGATCCGGCTACCAGCATGATACGGCTCATCCGGCGGGCAAAAAGGGCCGCCGTCGCGGCCGGGGCCACCAAGAGGCCAAACACCAGCATTGTCCCCACTGTTTGGAAGCTCACGATAACGGTGGTGGCAATCATGGTGAGCATCAGCACATGAAGCGCCTTCGGATTGTACCCCGACACCTGGGCGTGCTCGGGCGAAAAGCACAGGAGAAGGAAGGGGCGTCGTAGCAGCCACGCTAGAAAGCCCAGCAAGGCCAGTGCTGTGCTCTGAAGCATGAGGTCGGCCATCGTGGAACCGAGAATCTCACCGAAGAGGATTTTGATCAGGTCGCCAGAAAATGAGTTTGACCGGCTGACGATAACAACTCCGAGGGCTAACATGCCAACAAAGAGCAAACCGATGGCGGTGTCGCCCGAGAGGCGGGTGCGGCGGCCAATGAGGCTGATGCCCCCTATCATGGCCGCGCTGCCCACTGCGGCCCCCCATAGACCGGGAAAGCCCAGCAAAAGCGCACCCGCCACCCCCGGCAAAACCCCGTGACTCAGCGCGTCACCGATAAAACTCAGGCCTCGAAGCACCATGTAGGTGCCCACAATGGCGCAGGAGCAGGCGGCAAGCACACCGGCGGTCAGCGCGGTCAGGAGAAACGGATTATCAAGGAAGGGCTGCAGGAGACTCATGGTTGAGGGTGCGGCGACTCAAGCTCACAATGAATGTGCACGGCCTGACAGTCGTCGCAGGTCTCGATTTCATGGTGGGCGGCAAAGGAGTCCCAATGGCGTTTTTGGTCGGGATTCAGGCTTCCCGTGCCTTGGCACAAAGGGCAGGTATTCTCCAGTGCCGTCATGATAGCCTGCCGGATAAACTCACTCTTGTTGGGTACCCGGTGAATCAGTTCGGCTAAAGACTCGTCCACTTTGAAGGTGATCATTTCCTTTTTCACAACGCCAAGGTAATACAAGGTAAGACCTAGGTCAAGGCATAACCCTACAGGGGCCAAACTGGAGTACAATCCACTTCGATGAAAAACTTTCTTGCGGCTTTGCTGTTGGGCCTCCTTGCGGTGCCCACGTTGGCCCACCCCCACGAGTGGGTGGACTGGAGTGTGGGCTTGGTCGTCGAAGAAAAGTCGCCTTCGGTACTAGGGCCGCCAGTTGCCCGGGCTCTCCAGTTGGAACTCACCTGGGATTCCGTACTTTCCGCTCTCATTCTGGCGGATTTTCCGCAGATTAAGACCAGCACCATGCGACCCGCCGACTTGACCATGCTCGACAACACCTACGGCCTGGCTTCGTCGTTGCGGGCCTCGAGCCTCGCGGTTTCGTGGAAAGGAAAGCCAGTCAAACTTCCCAAACCCGTCCCCCTTCCGCCTGTGGCGGGCGCCAAGACTGTGACCCTCGTGTACTCCCTGCCCCTCGGCCTGAGAATCGACAGCCCGGGTGAGCTGCGGGTGAGCCTGTATGACCCCACCTACTACACCGACATGGGCATCAGCGCAAAAAAAGGCGCGTTTTTCCTGGGCGTGAAGGACGCGGCAAAGTACCAGAACAGCTTCGCCTTCGAGCAGGATTTTGACCACCCGTATTACGGCGGGGTGTTTCCCGAGGTAGTGGTTTTCCACCTCGAAAATCGATAGACTGGAACAAACCCCGATCGCCGGAGCCCTATGAACACCATCGACGCCCTTGAACCGTCTCTCGTTTGGAAGCATTTCGCCGCTCTGTCGGCTATACCCCGCTGTTCCCGCCAAGAGGCCCAGGTACTGGCCCACCTGGGGTCGCTGCTCGACCATTGGGGCTATTCTTGGAGCCAAGATGCCACGGGCAACCTTGTGGGCCGAAAACCTGCCAGCAGCGGCCGCGAAGGCCATCCCACCGTGGTACTGCAAGCCCACGTGGATATGGTTTGTGAGCAGAACCGCGGCCGGGGGCACGACTTCTCCTGCGATCCGATTGAGCTGATCGTGGAAGGCGAATGGGTGAGGGCCAACGAAACCACCCTCGGGGCCGACAACGGCATTGGTGTGGCCCTCATGCTCGCACTGCTCGAAGACCACAAGCTGATCCATGGCCCTCTGGAGTGCCTGTTCACCATCGACGAGGAGACCGCCCTCACCGGCGCGCTGGAACTCGACCCTAAACTCCTCACCGGGAGAATCCTCATCAACCTCGATAGCGAGGAAGTGGGCCATTTCACCGTGGGCTGCGCGGGGGGAACCACCACTTGGTCTGAGCTTCCCGTGGGGTCGTTGCCTCCCCGCACCACCCACGGTTGGTCGGTGTTCTTAAGCGGCCTCCCCGGCGGCCACTCGGGAGTCAACATCCATGAACAGCGGGGCAACGCGCTCAAGCTCGCCGAGCGGCTACTTTCGGCTCTAGAAGCTTCGGGGCCCAACTTGTGGGAGCTTGCGGGCTTGGAGGGAGGCGACAAGCACAACGCCATACCGCGCGAGGCCCTGATTACCCTTGGTGGTGAGGCCGAGGGCGGAGCCCAGCTGAAGAAACTCCTGGAACAGCTGGTTCCCATGTGGCGCTCGGAACTCGGGCCGGAGGGTGTAAACCTTGCGTTTGAGGTTAGTTCAGTTCCCCGGCCAGCTACGGTGCTGGGCCCCGATGGGCAGGCTCGCCTATTGGGCCTGCTCGCGGTGTTTCCCGATGGCGTGCAGGGGATGAGCAAAGTGGTGCCCGGCCTGGTGGAAAGTAGCACCAACTTGGCGTCCGTACGGCTGGAGAACGGCGTGGCGAGGCTTATGTCGAGCCAACGTTCCAGCGTTGCCAGCCAAACAGCCCTGCTGAACCGAAGGGTTTCGGCGGCGGTGGCTCTCGCCGGCGGCACCTCCAAACACGGCGACGGGTACCCCGCTTGGACTCCCCGCGCGGCCAGCCCCTTGCGCGAGCTCTGCGAGCGGATCTACGAGCAGACCAGCGGCAAAAAACCCATCGTCGAGCTCATTCACGCCGGTCTGGAGTGTGGGGTTATCGGCGACAAGATACCCGGCATGGATATGATTAGCCTTGGTCCAGACATTCAGGGTGCCCACACCCCGCAAGAAAGGGTCCATGTGAAGTCGGTTGGCCTTACCTACGAGCTCCTTCATCACGTTTTGAGGGCGCTCTAGTCTTGGTACATCCCCTTCCTTTGCGGCGCATCGGTCTGATCGGTGGAGGCCAATTGGCCCGCATGATGATCTACCGCACCGCCAAGCTGGGGTTCCATTTCACGGTGCTCGACCCCGACCCGGACTGCGGGGCAGCACCCTTGGCCGATGTGGTGCAACAAGGCAACCTGTACGACCGCGATGCCCTTACCCGACTGGTCAAAGGGTGCGAGGTGACCACTTATGACATTGAACACTGCGACACCACCGTGCTGGCCGAGCTGGAGGCTCAAGGGCACCAGATTTTACCCTCCCCCCGCCTCCTCCAAACCGTGCAAAACAAGGTGCTTCAGAAGCAACTGTTTCTGAGGCATGGACTTCCTGTAGCATCATTTCTGGATCAGGACCTCGCCGACTTGGCCCCAAGCGATTTTCCGGTAGTTCAAAAGCTGGTCACCGGGGGCTACGACGGCCGGGGAGTTACCATTTTGCGGGGCCCTAGAGACCGGGGTTTGGAGGGTAACACTTACCTTGAAGCCTTTGTCCCCTTCACCAAGGAACTGGGGGTCATGGTGGCCCGGTCGTCCACTGGCGAAAATGTGGTTTACCCTGTGGTCGAAATGCTGTTTGATCCTCAACGGCACTTGTGCAGTGAAGTTCTAGCCCCGGCAAACCTCACACCTGCGCTCGAAACCCGGGCCAGGGACCTCGCGGTCGCGGTGGTTGAGGCCTTGGATGGCGTCGGAGTGTTTGGCGTCGAGATGTTTCTCACCTCTGGGGGCGACCTTTTGGTCAACGAGGTGGCACCCCGACCGCACAATTCCGGCCACTACACGATGGAAGCCTGCAAGGTCTGCCAGTTCGAAAATCACCTCCGGGCAGTGGCCGGACTACCGCTGGGCCTGCCGGGCTTTTTCAGCCCTGCGGCGATGGTGAACCTCTTAGGGCAAGGAACCGGCTCCACCGTTTTGGAGGGCCTTGAACTCGCCCTCGCCGAGCCAGGCTTTTCGCTCCACCTTTACGGCAAGCGCCAATGCCGTCCTGGCCGCAAGATGGGGCACTTCACGATAACCGCCGCCACGCCCCAGCGGGCACTGGAATCTGCTCGCCGGGTGAACGAAGCTTTTCAAGTGACAGGAGCGTAAACTTTGGCGAAAAACTTCGGGGCGTTGGTGGGCATCATCATGGGAAGCGACTCTGACCTCGAGGTGATGGCCCAGGCGGAAGCCGTTCTTGGCGAACTGGGCGTTGTCACCGAGATTTGTGTGGTCTCTGCCCATCGCACCCCCGAAAAACTGTTCGCCTACAGCCGTTCGGCGCGTGAGCGGGGACTGAAGGTCATCGTCGCGGGGGCCGGGGGTGCGGCCCATTTGCCTGGTATGGCCGCCTCCCTGACAGTGCTCCCGGTCATTGGTGTTCCCATTCAAACCAAAGCTTTTCAGGGTCTCGACAGCTTACTGTCTATCCTCCAGATGCCCTCGGGCATTCCCGTTGCCACCGTCGCGATCAACGGCGGGACCAATGCCGGTCTTTTGGCGGCGCGCATTCTTGCTCTCGGCGACCCGGCTTTGGCCGGGCGGCTTGAAACCTACGCCCAAGGGCTGGAGTCGCAGGTCCTAGCCAAATCGGCCAAGCTCGAGTCGCTGGGTGGGGCTGAATACCTGTTGCAGAGGCTTGGAAGTCCCTGAGATGGCAAAACCGTCGATCTTGATCATCGATGATTCGGCATTATTCCGCGACTTCTTGGCCAACAAGCTGAAGGCCAGCCACCTCGTGGTGATTGTAGCCAACAACGGCGCCGACGGCGCCAAAAAGATCAGCCATTATCACCCTGACCTCATCATCACGGATTACTACCTCAGTGAGCCGAGCCTGGCTGAGATTTTGCAGAGCAAGCGCCGAGACCCGTCAGTGGCGGCTATCCCCGTGGTGGTGTGCACCAGCCGCATCGGCCGCGCCAAAATTGTCGAGCTCGCTGAGCTAGGCGTCAGCAAGGTTTTCATGAAACCTCTTCAAGTCGACCAGCTGTGGCAGTTTGTCGGAAAAAAGCTAGGTCTTACGATTCCCATCGATGAAACTCCTTGCATCCTCGATGCCCAAGTGAATGACAACGTCATCTTTGTCGAAACTGCCATGGGCCTCAATCTCGAGAAGATCAACCTCATCCAACTCAAAATTGCCGAACTCATGGGCCTCCACAACCTAGCATTTCCCAAGATTCTCCTGATGCTGTCTGGTTTCGAGGTCAAGGAAGCCGATGCCCCTAAGTTGCGCAGACTCATGGAAATCTTAGTTGGCTCTACCCAGGGTCGGGGAAAGTGGATCAAGGTTCTCACCCAGTCAAAGTCCGTAGAGCGCCTGCTGAGGGGCTTCCGGGAGTTTCCAGAGCTCACCATTACCCCCAGCCTAGAGAAGGCGATGGATGAACTGGCCGAGACAGCCAACCTTGAGGGGTTCGGGAGCGAGCCCAAGGTAGGGAAAGCGACGTCGATGCAAATGCGTTTTGGAAATGAAACCGCCCTGCAAGCCCTTACCAACCGTATGCATACAGGAGGTACCGACCTCCACCTGGCTGTGGTGGACGACGATTTTATCGTTCAGGAAATCCTTAAGAGCACCTTTGCAGCCTCTGGAGCCACCGTTTCGACGTTTGACGATGGGGCGAGTTTTCTTGAGGCCATTCCCCCCGAACTCGACATTTTGTTCCTCGATCTCATGATGCCCCAGATGAACGGTTTCGAAGTGCTCGAAAAGCTTCAATCGCAAGGCTTTGCTGTGCCGATTATTGTCCTGTCGGCCCTCTCAGGACGGGAAAACGTGCTCCAAGCGATGGGACTGGGCATAAGCACCTACATGACTAAACCCCTGAATCCCGACGAACTGGTGCGCAAAACCTTTGAGGTGGTTGGTTCGCACTTCTAAGCCGCAGCTCCCAACATTCCCATCGAGAGCAGGGCCAACACGGCAGCGCCCAGCACGATGCGGTAGACACCAAAGGCCACGAAGTTGTTGTTCTGCACAAACTTGACAAACCCCACGATGACCGCCCACGCCACAAAAAACGCCACCACGAAACCGACCACCAGCGAACCGAGTTCGGTGCCTGTGAAGCCCAAAGGGGCATCCTTTACGTATTTATACAGCGAATAGAGCGTGGCAACTCCCATGGTAGGCAGGGCCAAAAAGAACGTGAACTCAGTAGCCGCTACCCGGCCGACCCCCAACAATAGGGCTCCGATGATCGTGATACCACTGCGGCTCGTTCCGGGCACCAAGCTAAGTATCTGAATAAAGCCGATGGCCAGGGCCAGTTTCCAGCCGAGTTCGGCTACATCAGTGACTTTAGGCTTGGGGGCGAACCTTTCGATGAACAGGAACACCACACCATAAAAAATGAGCGTCGAAGCCACCACGACCGGGGTCATCAGCGTGGCTTCGACCACATCCTTAAGCAACAAAGCGGCGATACCTGTGGGCACAAACGCGATAATGGAGTTTAGCCACAGGCCCCAGACCTTGGAACTGCCACCCGCGGCCTCCACATGCTTGCCCCAGGGCAACAGGCGCTTCCAGAACACCAACGCAACCGCCAAAATAGCTCCCAGCTGGATCACAATGTCAAACATCTTGGTAAACTGGGGGTTGGCGAAATACACAAACTGGTTGGCAATCACGAGATGGCCGGTAGAACTTACCGGCAAGAACTCTGTAAAGCCTTCCAGCACACCCAAAAGGGCCGCGCTCAGAAAATCGTTCATTGTCCGACTCCTTTCAAATGAGGCTCAAAAGCGGCGGCCAGTTCGGTGTAGTTCCAGGTCACCGGGAGCTGGGGAAATTGGGTCACAATGCCCTCAGGCGGGCAAAAGAAAAATCCTGCGTCGGCCTCCTGCAGCATCCCTGTATCGTTGTAGCTGTCGCCGGCTGCGAACACCTGAAGACCCATGGAATGGAAGGCCTTCACGGCTTTGGTTTTGCCGTCCTTCTGACGCAGTTGGTAGCCCGTCACCGCGCCGTGAGCATCGACATTGAGCGTGTTGCAAAAAATGGCCGGCCTACCGAGTTTTTCCATTAGCGGACCTGCAAACTGGGTAAAAGTATCGCTGAGAATTACCACCTGCGTGCGCGCCCGCAAGGCGTCGAGAAACTCCCGGGCGCCCTCCATAGGCTCCATCTGCCTTATCACGGCCTGAATATCGGCCAGCCTCAAGCCGTGGTCTTTCAGCAGGCCTATCCGTTTATGCATCAAAACGTCATAGTCTGGCACATCGCGAGTTGTGAGCTTCAGCTCGGGGATATTCGTAATCTTGGAAAACTCGATCCAGATTTCAGGGACCAAAACCCCTTCCAAGTCCAGAGTGATAACATTAAGCATAGAGGGGAACTCCTGTGCAGAGTTTTACCAGAAAGGGAGGGTGAGGGGGAGTCCCCCCCAATTTTTCGCTACAGCTTCTTCCCGAAAACAAGGGACTTTAGGTCGCCACCGGCTCCCCACATGTCGCCTGGTTTTTCATCGAGCAACTCAAAACCCAGCTTCTTGTAAAACGGAACCGCCTTCTCGTTGGCGCTGTTGGTGCCCAAATGCACTCCTGGCACGCCGAGGGCCTTAAACTCTTCGAGCAACTTCGCCATCAGCGCGGTTCCATGTCCTTGTCCCTGATAGCCCGGAAGCAGGTTGATGTGCAGATGGGCAGGGTAGTGGAGCAAAAACTCTTCGTCCAGACGCGGTCGTTTCCGGCTTTGGGCCCACGCGCGCATCTTGAGGTAGTCTTCGCGGTCTATCCAGAAGGTGTTGAAAAACAAATGCCTCCCAATGCGTGGAAGCATGGTGCTCACAAAACTGGCCTTTTGGGCCCGGGTATCGGCCGCACCGAGCACATAGCCGATGGCTTTACCGGTCTCATCAAGGGCTATATAGGCCAGCTCAGGGGCAAACTCGACGTAATGCAAGCAGAAGCAAAGGGCAAACACTTCCTTGTCGTGAAAGAGGTCTGTCCCTGTCAGGTCTCTTCCGTAGAAGCCCGTCCGCCAGCAAATCTCGATCAGGGCTTTGCGATACTTCAGTTCGTAGGGAACAATCATCGTTTCATCTCGCCGTCTTCCATCAGCACCAGCCGCGTGCCATCGTCCATTTCGAGCTCGATGGTCGGCTCTTTGACCAGTCCGTCGAGATGAATGAGGGCTGGCCCGTCGTTGTCGTAATTGCTGCCGATGGCGAGGTGGCAGGTGCGTGCGGCCTTCTCATCCACAAGCATGTTACCGGTGATGCCGGCCAGTGGGTTCACTCCGATGCCCAGTTCTCCGAGGTGGCGTGCGTTGCGTCGGTATTCCTCAGCTTTGTCAGATAGGGCATCTGCTTTTTCTTCCCCTTCGCGGATTGTTTCGGCCAGAGCTTCGGCTTCTTCTCCCCCGGCAATTTGGCTGATGTAGCCCTCCTCGAACTCCACGGTGATGGGGTGGTACAAAAACAGGGTGCCGTCTTTAGTGCTCATCGAACCATCGTACACGATGCGCCCCTCGGTGCTACCGTTGACCGGCGAGATGAAGGCCTCGCCCGCAGGAAGGTTGCCACCCGCGCCCGGGAGCCGGAAATCGCCGTCGTCGAGCTTGGCCTCTCTTCCGTTCACCGAAAACGTCACTTCGGTTCCACCCGGGGAGGTGATGCGCACGGCCACCGCCTTGGTGAGCCTCTCGGCCAGCCACTGGCAATCGGCCTTCAGGCGCCGGTAATTCACCGGAACGGTCTTGGCGTACCAGTGTCGGGTGATTCCTGGGCTCCAGAAGCCTCGGGTGCACTTTTTGCCGTTGATCAGGTACATCGGAAGGCTGTTGTAGGGCGTCCCGTCGGGAGCAAGGTAAGGCTTGGCCACGCCTTCCACGTCTTTGCCGAGCTTGTTTGCCGAAATCGAAATATACACCTCGGGTTCCGAGAGCAGGGCTGCGCGTACGGCTTTGTCCATGGGGTCGAGCAGGGTTTTGGGCTCTTGCCATAAAAGGTTGGGAACCCCGCCCACTTCGCGCACCCAATGGTAGAGGTAGCGCGAAATCTCATCCACGTCGGCAAGCGGATTGGTGATGATGAGCACCCGCTCTCCGGGGGCCACTCCCAAAGCTTCGGTAACAGTAATTCGGGCAGCTTCCGAAAGTGCCTCATCGGGCAGGGGATTCGACAGTTTCATCGCATCAGCGTAGATCAAGCCCTCCTCTTTTTCAACGTGAAGGGTTTGGCGTAGCATGTCAGGGTGATCCTCCTTCCGATGTCGGTGTACGTGCACATTCCCTTTTGCGACTACCGGTGCCATTACTGCAACTTTGTGTTTGAGACCGGTTGGTCACCGGCGTTGCTTCAGAAAACTTTGGATGCCATTGTTGCCGAGGCCTCGCGCGAGTTGGAGCGGTGCACGCGCGAAGGCATCGAGCCTCGTTTTCACACTTTATATCTCGGGGGCGGCACACCAGGAATTATTCCGCCCAACCAGATAGTCCCGTTCTTCTCCCGACTTAATGACGCACTTGGGGTTTCGGGTAGCTGGCAGGAGGTGGGCTTTGAGGTCAATCCCGAAAACGTGACTCCCGAACTGCTGGCAGAACTTGCTGAGGCCGGAGTCAACCGGCTCAGTGTGGGCCTCCAAAGCTTCTCCACCGAGCGGTTGCAACTGCTCGGGCGCTGGTGTACCCGCGAGACCAACCTTCGTGCCCTCGAATTGCTCTCCCGGCACTGGAGGGGTTCCTGGAGTGCCGACTTGATGACTGGACTTCCCGGCGAGGCAGGCGGCCAGGGGCAAACCTGGAGGGAACTCAAGAGCGACCTCGAAACCCTTCTTGCGTTTGAACCTCCGCACGTGAGCCTCTACAGCCTTATTGTTGAACCCGAAACGGCCCTGCATTCCCTTATTAGCAGCAAGAAGCTCACCGCCGCCTCGGCCCCGATGCAAGACCAACTCTGGCTCAGCGCCAAGTCTCATTTGGAACACCATGGCTTTGAATGGTACGAGATCTCCAACTTTGCCCGACCGGGAAACCGTTCGCTTCACAATCCCGTGTACTGGCGCATGGACCACTGGATGGGCCTTGGACCAGGGGCCGAGGGAAACTTAGTTGCCCGTGATGCCAAGGGTGAGTATCGTCCGCTGCGAACCCGCAACGACCGGCTTTTCCCTTGGCTGACAGGGGGAGAAAGTGCGCGCACCGAGGAGCTCCTTACCGCCCCGGAATACCTTCTAGAGCACTTCCTCACAGGCTGGCGCACCAGCGACGGCCTGTCTGCCACCCGGTTGGCGCAGGTATTTCAAAACCTGCCAGACCACCTCGAGCTGTGCCTGACCGACGACCAACGTCTGGCCCTGAACCGCCATTTGGAGGCTCTACCCGGATTTGAAGAGACGAAACTGAGAAAAGGCTGGCTGGACGGGCCGCACGACTTGTCCTAAATAGTCTCTTGAAGTCCTTCATTGTTCCTTATAGATCCTTAAATACTTGATCCTGATAAACATTTCGTTACGGTTCGTTAATCTAATAACTTGTTCCACCAAATATATTTACCAATCCTATTTCAATAAAACTTTCGATTTTTGGACCCAGAAAAGGGAAATTAGAAAAAAAACCCTTGTCAAACCCGGAGTCCCGTGATCAAATAACATAAGCCTGTGAATATGGGCCTTCCTCTCGTAGAGGGGAAATAGAATATGGATGTGTTTACATCAGATCAATTTTTTTCAAGGAGTCTAAGATGAAGAAAGTCGCTCTTTCTTTCCTTGCCCTATTCGTAACGGCTGCTTTTGCTTTTGCAGAAGAAGGTGATATGCAGGCCGAAGCCCCCCCACCACCGCCCCCTGCTGTCAATACCTTTAACGGCAGCATTATCAGTGGTGTTCGCATCAGTAACACTTCTTCAGGAACCACGTTTCAGCTGTACGACAACAACTGGGCAACCCCCGGTTATGAAGCAACCTTTAACCTCAAGAGTACTGGCTCTAACTTCGGGATGAATATCGGAGTTGCTCTGGTTAACGGAGTTGTGACGGCTAACGGTGCGACAGCTTATGTGTCCCCCATGGAAGGCCTCAAAGTAGAAGCCGGTACAGGAAACTCTGTCCTTGGTCCGCTCGACTGGTACGGTGCGGGTACGTTCAGCGGCACTGGCCTGACCGCCTCCTATACCGTTAGTGGACTCACCATCGGTTCGCAAATCCGCCCCGCAATCGATGCCGCCAGTGCGACGGTTCCCGTCGCTTACGGTGCCGGCTTGAACTTGGACAAGCTGGCAGCCGTCAACGTGGTAGCGGTTACGACGAACGGGTACACCCCGACGACGTTGAATGCAACTGCTAAGCTCACGGCTTTGGAGGACCTTGGCGTCTCTTTGAAAGGCGGTCTCCTTCTGGGCACTATGAATACAACTCAGACCGTGCTTCTGAATGCCACCGCGGGACTCAGGATCGATGTGATCAACATTTGGTTGACTGCGGTATCGACCAACCTAGTCGTTTCTACTGCAGACATGTATGTTCGCCCGGAAGTGCGGGTTGACTTGAGCGACAAATTTTTTGTTGCCGGTTACTACGACTACCACACCGGTAGCGGCGTTGCTGGCGTGTTTGATGTCTATTCCAACTTGAAAATCGATCCTGCCTTCACGCTGAAGTTGGACGGTAGCTTCACTACCGCCTCAGTGGGTACTCTTGATGTCATGTTGTGCTACAATTTCTAGTTCTCTGAGGGGCTGGCCAAGCCAGCTTGCTTAGATTTTGGAGAGCCATCCGCAAGGGTGGCTCTTTTTTTGTGCTTGAGGCGAAGTCGGACGCCCGGGCGTCTGGTGGGAGTCGCTGAAGCCCGGGACGGCTGACAAAGCCGAAGACCCGCCGAGGAGCGCAGCATACGAAAAAGTATGTGAGCACCGCAGGCGGCTCTGAGGCGAAGTCGGACGCCCGGGATTCAGCGACTCAGGGGACTTGTTCGATGCGGATCATATTGGTGTCACGATGCGCCGTAAACGGCAGCGCCGCCGTGAACACCACCCGATCGGCGCTTTTTACGTAGCCTGCGTTTTTCACCAGATTTGTTACCGTACGCACGGCGTCGTCAATGTTGTCGCCGAAGGTGCTGATGTGCACGCCCCACACGCCCCAGTAAAGAGCCAGTTGCCGGAGCGCTTTGTCGCTCGGGCTGACGGCCAGGATGGCGCGTGGGGGCCGGAAATGGCTGATCACTTTGGCGGTGTAGCCGGAGTCGGTGAGGCAAATGATTTTGCTGGCCCCGATGACGGCGGCCGCGACGCTGGCGGATTCGCCGGTAGCGTTGGCCACGGAATAGGTTGGATTAAGCAGGAGTTTTCTCTGGGCAAAGGGCAAGGAACGCTTGGCCTCGATGGTTTGGATAATTTTATGCATGTGCTCCACGGCCTGGGAGGGGTACTGCCCTGAGGCCGTTTCGGCGCTAAGCATTACGGCATCGGTACCGTCGAGAACGGCGTTGGCCACATCGGTTGCTTCGGCGCGGGTGGGCCTTGGGTTGCTGATCATCGACTCCAGCATCTGCGTGGCTGTGATGACGGGTTTCCCCATCCGGTTGCAACGCTCAATAATGTCTTTTTGGATGGCGGGAACTTCCCAAACGTTCATTTCAACGCCTAAATCTCCCCGGGCAATCATTATACCGTCCGAAAGGGCGATGATTTCGTCGATGCGGTCGACCGCCTGTGGCTTTTCTATTTTGGCAATCACCGGTGTATCTTTGCCATAAGATTCAATGAGGTCTTTGATGGCCTTCACGTCTTCAGGGCGTTGTACGAAGCTCAGGGCTATGTAGTCCACGCCGATTTCGAGCCCGAACTTGAGGTGTTCTTTGTCTTGTTCGGTGAGCGCCTCTACCGAGAGGACGCTTCCGGGGAGGTTAACGCCCTTCTTATTTTTGAGAAGTCCGTCGTGAACCACTTCGCAATGCACGTCTTCACCGACAATCTTGATCACTTTCAGCGAAAGGTTGCCGTCATCTAACAAAACAAGCGACCCCGGCGCGACGTCTTTGTGGAACGTCGGGTAACTCACGGAGGCGATTGCGGAGTTTCCCACGACCTGCCGCACGGTAAGAATGAACGGCGCGCCAGCCTTCAATTCAGCCCCACCGCCTTCAAACTCTCGCACCCGAATTTTGGGGCCCTGAAGGTCCTGCAGGATGGCGATGGGCTTGTTGGTTTCCGCGGAGGCCTGTCTTACCCAGTCGAAACGCCTCTTGTGGTCTTCCAAGGTTCCGTGGCTAAAATTGAAGCGGGCCACGTCCATTCCCACCTGGGCCAGCTCGAGAATGCTCTCATAAGTGTTGGTGGAGGGCCCTAAGGTACAGACAATTTTGACCCGGCGGGTGTCAACAAACTTCAACATAGCAGCTCCTTCATTCGGATTAACTTTAGTATAGCTACTTGGCTTCGAGTTTGATAGCCCGCCGGACCGGGCTTAACGTTCGAGTTCGGCTGCCCTCTTGCTCGACGCGCTCACTGCTTCCATCACGATGTTCGTAAAGCCTGCTGCCTCGAGCACTTTGATCCCCTCGATGGTGGTGCCGGAGGGCGAGGTGACCTTGCTCACTAGCGCTACGGGGTGCTCGCCACTTTCGCGAAGCAGCGAGACGGCACCCTCCATCGTGGACAAGGCGTGACCGAGGGCCACTTGGTACGGAAAACCTTCCCGCACACCGGCCTGAGCCAAGGCGTGCACAAACTGAAACACGTAAGCGATGCCCGAGCCTGAAAGGCCCGTCAGGCCGGCCATGAGCTTTTCGGGTATAAGTGCGGGGGTTCCGATGGCCGAGGCAAGCTCGAGAGCTTGTGCCGTGAAACCAGCTTCTACCTCTTGGCCCGGGCTCAGGCCTACCAGCGACATCCCGGTCTTTGCCGCTAGGTTGGGCATGAACCTCACCACCTGCGGGCTGGCCAGCTGCTCAGAAAACCACTTGGTGGTGAGGCCCGCCGCCACCGAAATGAACCATTTGTGGCGTGCAAGGGGACGAAGCTGGTCCAGCAAGGCCGGTATGTCCTGAGGTTTGATAGCGATCACGACGATTTTGCTGGCAGCCACTAGGGCCTCCAGCGTTTTGTGAACCACTAAGCGCTTGCTGCGGGCCGCGTGGGCCACGCCGTCGATGTTGCGGCTCAGGATTCCGATGGTCTGGTCTTTGTGTTTTCTGAGCAACCCGTGGGCCAAGGCACGGCCCATGTTGCCGTAGCCGATGATTCCAATAGCATCAAGCTTCACGAGATCCTCCGTGTTTGCACCAGACAAGCTTACCATGAACCCTTCGCTGGGTCAAAGAAGGTGCTTCGTGTATAGTGCCAACCATGGATATCCAGTGGTTTCCCGGCCACATGCTCAAGACCCAGCGTCTGATTCAGGAACACCGCAGCCAGGTCGACGTGTTCCTCGAAGTTGTTGACGCGCGCGCCCCGATGGCCACGGCCAACCCGCTGCTGCTGGAACTCATCGGCAACAAACCTAGGGTTATTCTGCTCAACAAGATCGATCTGGCCGACCCTCAGGTGACCTCAGCGTGGAAAGCCTGGTTTGAACTGCAGGCCGACACCAAGGCCGTGTTGATCAGTTGTACCGAACGCAAGAACCTCCCCGGAATCCTTACCGCGGTCAACGAACTATGCCGCGACAAAAAATGGTACGGGCTACGCAAGGTGAGGGGAATGATCGTGGGCGTGCCCAACGT
>Ga0114970_10001366_pt1 | contig 18198 bp, 11 predicted proteins | sample M_140205_XF_Meta_FD_87030 | JGI IMG/M metagenome (GOLD analysis project Ga0114970, IMG submission 87030) | Freshwater microbial communities from Lake Montjoie, Canada to study carbon cycling - M_140205_XF_MetaG | ecosystem: Environmental > Aquatic > Freshwater > Lake | place: Lake Montjoie... | reverse complement strand
TCATTGGCGCCGTCACCGACCGCGATGGCCCGTCCGGCAGAAAGTCCGAGCCGGTCGCAGGTGCTCAGCAGCATGCGCTTTTTTTCCTCGCCGTCGCATATGTCGCCCCACGGTTGGTCGACCATCCGGCCGGTGAGCCTGCCGCCTTCAATCTCCAGCACATTGGAGCGGGCGGAATCGATGCCCAGCCGCTCGCAGATCCGGTCGGTGAAGAAGGAGAAGCCCCCGCTGACCAGCAGCATTTTCATGCCTGCGGACTTGCAGGCGCTGGCCAGCGCCTGTGCGCCCGGGTTCAACTGCAGACGTTCGGCGTAGATTTTTTCCAGACTGTCGAGTCCCACACCCCGCAGCAATGCCACCCGTTGACGCAGGCTGTGCTTGTAGTCGGCGATGTCCCCACGCATGGCGGCTTCGGTGATCGCCGCAACCTCCTGCTTACGACCGGCGGCAGCGGCGATTTCGTCCACGCACTCGATGTTGATCAGCGTGGAGTCCATGTCGAAGGCAATCAGGCCAAAGTCACGCAGCGCCAGCGGGGGCGCCACCCCACGGATCACCAGGCCAGGGGCGAACTGTCGTCCCGTCACCGGCACGGACTCAGCCTCGCTCACGCCGTAACCCCGGTGGGTTCGGGAACGGGTTGTCCCAGTCCGCGCAGGACGTCGCGCACCATGTGGGCGCGGTCGCGCGGCTCCAGCAGCTCGCGTTCGATCCGAAGTTTCTCGTTGCCGACCAGTTTGATGTGGCGGCTCTTACGGACCAGCTCGATGATGCGCAGGGGGTCCACCGGCGCATCCTTGCGAAAGGTGATCGTCGTAGCGCCCGGTGCCGCGTCTACTTTGACCACGCCGTAGGGCCTGGCGATTACGCGCAGCCGGTGCACATCGACCAGGTTCTGAGCCTGTGCCGGCAGCTTGCCGAAGCGGTCTACAAGCTCCTCCAGGAGTGCGTCGATTTGCTCGGTGTTCTTGGCCGTCGCCAGCTTCTTGTAAAAGCTCAGTCGCAGGTGCACGTCGCCGCAGTAGTCGCTCGGCAGCAAGGCGGGTGCGTGCAGGTTGATGTCGGTGGTGACAGAAAGCGGCGACAGCAGGTCGGGCTCCTTGCCAGCCTTGAGCGAGCGGACCGCTTCAGCGAGCATTTCGTTGTACAGCTGAAAGCCGATCTCCAGAATATTTCCGCTCTGGTTTTCTCCCAGCACCTCGCCCGCACCCCGTATCTCCAGGTCGTGCATCGCCAGGTAAAAGCCCGAGCCCAGCTCCTCCATCTGCTGAATCGCTTCTAGGCGCTGGCTGGCCTGTTTGGTCAGCCCTTCCACGTCGGGAACCATCAGGTAAGCGTAGGCCTGGTGGTGGCTGCGGCCTACCCGGCCACGCAACTGGTGTAACTGCGCCAGGCCGAACTTGTCGGCGCGGCTCATGACGATGGTATTGGCGCTGGGTACGTCGATGCCGGTTTCGATGATGGTCGAGCACAGCAGCAGGTTGTAGCGCTGCGCGATGAAGTCGCGCATCACCCGTTCGAGCGCACGTTCGGGCAACTGCCCGTGCGCGACCGCGATGCGCGCCTCGGGTAGCAATTCCTCGAGCTGCGCGCGCCGGTTTTCGATGGTTTCCACTTCGTTGTGCAGGAAATAGACCTGTCCGCCACGCTTGAGTTCGCGCAACACCGCTTCGCGGATAACGCCACTGCCCTCGGTTCTGACAAATGTCTTGATCGCCAGCCGGCGCTGCGGCGCCGTGGCGATCACGCTGAGGTCGCGCAGGCCCTCGAGCGCCATTCCCAGCGTTCTCGGAATCGGTGTCGCGGTCAGCGTCAGCACGTCCACCTCAGCGCGCAGCGCCTTCATCGCTTCCTTGTGGCGAACGCCAAAGCGGTGTTCCTCGTCAATGATCAGCAGACCGAGGTTCTGAAATTTGGTATCCTGGCTGAGCAGTTTGTGCGTGCCGATGACGATATCGATCGTACCGTCGGCCAAGCCGCGAACCGCAGCGCTGATCTCCTTACCCGACCTGAAGCGACTCATCTCGGCCACCTTGACCGGCCACTTTCCAAAGCGGTCGACCAGCGTCTGGTAATGCTGCTCGGCCAGCAAGGTGGTCGGTGCCAAGAACGCAACCTGCTTGCCGCCGGTGACCGCGATGAAGGCGGCACGCAGGGCCACCTCGGTCTTGCCGAATCCTACGTCACCGCATACCAGTCGGTCCATCGGCCGCGGGCTGATCATGTCCTGAATCACGGCATGGATCGCTGCGCGCTGGTCGGCGGTTTCCTCGAACCCGAAGTCGTTGGCGAATGCCTCGTAGTCGTTGGGCGAATAGCGAAACGCGTGGCCTTCGCGGGTCGCGCGTCGGGCATAGATGTTGAGCAGTTCGGCCGCCGAGTCGCGCACCTGTTCGGCGGCCTTGCGCTTGGCCTTGTCCCATTGCCCCGATCCCAGCCGGTGCAGCGGCGCCTCCTCGGCGCTGACGCCGGTATAGCGGCCGATCAGCTGAAGTTGGCTCACCGGAACATACAGAACCGCCTTGTCGGCGTACTCTAGGTGCAGGAACTCCTGCAACGCGGGCTGGCCATCGCTGCCCAGGTTTCCGAGGTCCAGATGGATCAGCCCGCGGTAGCGGCCAACGCCATGCGCGCTGTGAACGACCGGATCGCCTAGGTTGAGTTCGCTGAGGTCCTTGATCAGTGCCTCCACGTCGCTGACCTGTTCCTGCTTCTTGCGCCTGCGCGTGACCGGCCCAGCGGCAAACAATTCGGTCTCGGTGACGAAGTCGATCCGCTGCGCCGTCCAACTGAAGCCGCTCATCAGGGCGGCGGTGGCCAGCCCGATGGGTTCCGCGCTTTGGTCGAATTCCCGCAAGGAGTCAAATCGCAGCGGATTTACCCCACTGGCGCGCAGGAAGTCGAACAAGCTTTCACGCCGTCCCTCGCTCTCGGCCAGGATCAGCACCCGGTGCGGACTGCTCGCGAGATGGCGCTGCAGGCGCATCAGGGGTTCCTCGGCGCCGCGGACAGCCGTCAGGTCGGGCAGGGGGCTCCAGCTATCCTGGTGGTCTTGCGCCGTAGCGCGCAGTGGGTCCGGGTTGCGCAGCGCGAGCTGCGGGTATGCGTTGGCATGGCCGTAGAACTGTTCCGCGCCCAGGAACAAGGCGGCCGGGGGCAGCGTGGGGCGCTCAGGGTCGCCCTGGACCAGACGGTACCGGTCTCGGGTGTCCTGCCAAAAGCGCGCCATGGCGGCGTCGATGTCGCCATGCAGCACCACGGTGGCATGGGCGCCCAGATAGTCGAATACCGTCGCCGTCTCTTCAAAAAACAGTGGCAGGTAGTACTCTATGCCGGCGGTGGCGACACCTGCACCCATGTCCTTATAGACGCGGCTCTTGGTCGGATCGCCCTCGATCGACTCGCGCCAGCGACTGCGAAAGCGTGCACGTGCGTCGTCGTCCATCGGAAACTCGCGCCCCGGCAGCAGCCTCACTTCGGCAACCGGATACAGGCTGCGCTGGCTGTCCGGGTCGAAGGTACGGATGCTGTCAATCTCGTCGTCGAACAGGTCGACCCGGTAGGGGACTGCCGAGCCCATCGGGAACAGGTCGATCAGGCTGCCCCGGACCGCGTATTCACCCGGGCTCACGACCTGGCTGACATGGCTGTAGCCGGCCAGTGTCAGTTGCGCCTTCAAGCGGGCTTCGTCGAGTTTTTGCCGCACCTTGAAATGAAAGGTATAGGCGGCCAGGAAGCTGGTGGGAGCAAGCCGGTAGAGCGCGGTGGTTGCCGGTATGAGCACCAGATCGGCGCCCTGCTGGCTGTCGCGTTGCGATATCCGCCACAGCGTTGCCAGGCGTTCGCTGATCAGGTCTTGGTGCGGCGAAAAACTGTCGTAGGGCAGCGTCTCCCAATCCGGGAACAGCGTGCAGCGTATCTCAGGGGCAAAGAAGACAATTTCGTCGTGGAGCCGCTGGGCATCGGATGCGTCGGCCGTGACGACGGCCGTCAGCCGGCCGGCCACCTTATCGCGCTGCGCCAGTTGGGCCAGTAGCAGGGCGTCGGCTGAGCCTAGCGGCCGGGGCAGGGTGAAGCGCTTGCCGGGGGTGAGTTTGGGTAATTCCATGAACGGGTTTGAGGACTTGCGAGGGGGGGCGGCAGACGCTTTTTGGAGGGTCTGCGCCAAAGCCTGCAGGGTGCATGGCAGGCGCGACTGGCGCTGATTTTAGAATGGGCCCCAAGCCATGCCAGCCGATACCTCGCTTTTTGACCCCGCCCCGGACTTGTTCGCCATGAACGCTGCGCCAGGCCGGACGCGCCTTTGGGCGCTGATTCCCTGCGCTGGAGTCGGTACGCGACTTGATGCCTCCTCGCCCAAGCAATACCAGCAGCTGGCAGGTCAGGCTCTTGTCTTGCATACGCTGGAGGCCTTCGCAGGGGTGACGCGCGTCGAGCGCGGACTGGTCGTGGTGGCAAGCGGTGATGATTTTTTTTCGGTGCGTGGGACACCGGATCGGCGCTGGTCAGCCATCGCGCGAGGCGGTGCGACGCGTGCCCAAAGCGTATCCAATGGCCTTGCGGCGCTGCAGGAACTCGGAGCCGCGGGCGACGACTGGGTCCTGGTGCACGACGCTGCGCGCTGTCTGATCACCGCGGAACTGGTCAACCGACTGATCGACGCCTGTCTGGATCACCCGGTGGGCGGGCTGCTGGCGCAGCCGGTGGCCGACACCCTGAAGCTGGCGGGTCGCGACCATGTCGTCACGACGCTGGACCGCAGCCAGACTTGGCTGGCGCAGACGCCGCAAATGTTTCGCATCGGCATGCTTCGCTCGGCCCTGATGGCGGCGAGTGAGCGGGTTACCGACGAGTCATCGGCCATCGAAGCGATGGGCCTGATCCCGAAGCTGGTGCGCGGCAGCGCACTGAACTTCAAGGTCACCTACGCCGAGGATTTTGAATTGGCCGGTGCGCTGTTGCGCATGCGGCGCCAAGCAGTGGAACAGGACGCCAACCATGGACCCGACTGACAACAATCGAGCGCCTGTGGACTTGCGGATCGGTGAAGGCTGGGACGTGCACGCGCTGGTGGCCGGACGCCCGTTGGTGATTGGTGGCGTGCTGATCCCGTTTGACCGTGGCCTCATGGGACATTCGGACGCCGATGTGCTGCTGCACGCCATCACCGACGCGCTGCTGGGTGGCGCTGCGCTGGGCGACATCGGCATGCATTTCCCCGACACCGACCCGCGGTTCCAGGGCGCGGATTCCGCCGCCTTGCTGGTCGAGGCGGCGCGGCGGGTACGCGAAAAAGGTTTTGACATCCTGAATGTCGACAGCACCGTCATCGCGCAGGCACCCAAGCTGATGCCATGGATACCGGCCATGCGCGTGGCTATTGCAGCAGCCCTGGCGCTGCCGATGGACCGCGTCAATGTCAAGGCCAAGACGGCTGAAGGGCTTGGACCGGTAGGGCAGGGGTTGGCGATAGAGGCACGCGCGGTGGCGCTGATGCGACGCTGAGATGGCCGGCATCGACCGCATTGACTGCGTGGTGGTCGGGGCCGGCGTAGTAGGGCTGGCGATTGCCCGAGAGCTCGCCTTGCTGGGCCGCGACGTGCTGGTGCTCGAGGCCGAAGACGCCATTGGTACCGGTACCAGCTCGCGCAACAGCGAGGTCATACACGCCGGAATTTATTATCGGGCCGGTTCCTTGAAGGCGCAGCTGTGTGTGGACGGCCGTCAGCTGCTGTACGCCTATTGCAAGGACCGAGGCATTGCGCACCGCCGCTGCGGCAAGCTGCTGGTCGCGACCGCTGACGCACAGCTGGCCAAGCTAGAAGGCATTCGCAGCGCGGCGCGGGCCAATGGCGTTGCCGACCTGGCACTGCTGACGCGCGCGCAGGCGCTCGCGATGGAGCCCGCGCTCGACTGCATCGCCGCCCTGTATTCACCCAGTACCGGCATCGTCGACAGCCATGCGCTGATGATGGCGCTGCTGGGCGACTTGGAGAATGCTGGGGGCGTCCTGGCCTTGAATTCCCAACTGGCCGCCATGGCTTGCTCCGACCAGGGACTGCTATTGGCAGCTGCCGACGGCACTGAACTGCTCGCGTCCACAGTGGTCAATGCCGCCGGATTGGATGCGCCGGCGCTGGCGGGGAAATGCAGTGGCCTTGCGCAGCGCCATGTCCCTCGGGCCTACTTTGCCAAGGGAAACTATTTCAGCCTGTCGGGCCGCTCGCCGTTCAGCCGGCTGATCTACCCTGTTCCCGAGGAGGCAGGGCTGGGTGTGCACCTGACGATCGACCTTGGGGGACAGGCCAAGTTCGGGCCGGATGTGCAGTGGGTCGAGTCCCCACACGATCTTCGGGTTGATGCGTCGCGCGGTGACGCTTTCTATGGTGAGATTCGAAAATACTGGCCGGGTCTGCCGGACGGCGCGCTGGCTCCGGCCTATGCAGGAATCCGCCCGAAGACCCACGGGCCGCATGAGCCAGCCGGCGACTTCCTGATCCAGGGGCCAACAGTGCATGGTGTCCGAGGGCTGGTCAACCTGTTCGGCATCGAGTCGCCCGGCCTCACCAGTTCCCTGGCAATCGCCCGCTATGTCGCCGCAGTCTGTCAGCGTAGTGACGGCTGACAGGTTCTGGCTGCGGCCGCTTTAGCCGAAGACCTGCTGCCTGTGCGCGCGAATAGCCTGCGCCGAGCGGTACACCAGTTCCGGCCCCTGGTAGATCAACCCGGTATAGATCTGGACCAGATCGGCGCCCGCCTGAATCTTGCTGATCGCGTCTTGCGCGCTGAGGATTCCGCCGACGCCGATGATCGGGAAGTCCTTTCCCAGTGCATGGCGGAGTTGTCGCACCACCTGGTTGCTGGGCTGCAGCAGCGGCGCTCCGGACAGACCGCCGCTCTCGGCGGCGTTTGGCATGCCGTGCACCGCGTCGCGGGCTAGCGTGGTATTGGTGGCGATCACGCCGTCCATGCCGTGGCGCAGAAGGCTGTGCGCGATGAGGCCGACCTGCGTCTCGTCCAGGTCCGGCGCAATCTTGACGAACAGCGGGACCTGGCGGCCATGCGTGCGCCGTAAGGCGGTGCGCCGCTCGTCCAGTCGGGCGAGCAGCGCGTCGAGTGCCGCGTCGCTCTGGAGTTCGCGCAAGTGGTGGGTGTTGGGGCTCGAAATGTTGACCGTCACATAGTCGGCGTGCGGATAGACAGCGTCGAGTCCGAGCAGGTAATCGTCAGCAGCCTGTGCGATCGGCGTGCTGGCATTTTTGCCGATGTTCAGGCCCAGCACGCGGCCGCTGGCGCGAAATGAAGAGCGCTGTACATTGGCGACGAAAGCGGCAAGTCCTTCGTTGTTGAAACCCAGCCGGTTGATCAGGGCCTGGGCCTGCGGCAGCCGGAACATGCGCGGCTTGGGGTTTCCCGGCTGGGCCCTGGGCGTGACGGTACCGACCTCGACGAAGCCAAAGCCCATCGCGCCCAGCGCGTCGATGCAGCGCGCGTTCTTGTCCAGGCCCGCCGCAAGGCCCACGCGGTTGGGAAAGCGAAGGCCGGCGAGTGTGACCGGATCGCTCACCAGGCGGGTGCCATAGGCCCAGGCCAGCGGTGTCCGTTGTGTTCTTGCGAGGGCCTCCAGGGTGAGTTCGTGCGCCGCCTCCGCGTCGAGGCAAAACAAAAGCGGCCGAAGCAGGGCGTAGGGGATGGCGGTCATTGGATAATTTGGCGTTGTATGTGCGATTTTCCCAAAAACACAAGGCCTTGAGCTTTTGCCCCACCTATGCTTTCACAGGACGAACTCAAGGCCATGGTTGGCCAGGCGGCGCTGCAGTACGTGGTTCCTGGCGAAGTCGTCGGAGTGGGGACCGGATCGACCGTCAACCAGTTCATCGCCGCGCTGGCCGGCATGAAGGACCGCATACCTGGCGCAGTGTCGAGTTCAAAGGCGAGCAGCGAGCGCCTGCAGGCTGTGGGAATCCGAGTCTTCGACTGCAACGAAGTCGGGCAGCTTGCAGTGTATGTCGATGGCGCCGACGAAATCGATGCCCATGGATGCATGATCAAGGGCGGCGGCGCGGCACTGACGCGCGAGAAAATCGTCGCCGCCCAGTCAGAGCGCTTTGTATGCATCGCAGACGAGTCCAAACTGGTGCGAACACTGGGCGCCTTTCCTATCCCGGTAGAGGTCATTCCGATGGCGGCGCAGCGCATCATGCGCCAGTTCGCAGCAATCGGCGGCACGGCGGTGTTGAGGCTGCGTGCGGGCCAGCCGCTGGTCACGGACAACGGCCAGATTCTGCTCGACGTGTCGGGGTTGCAGATCACCGATCCGCTGGGTTTCGAGTCGATGGTCAACCAGTGGGCCGGCGTCGTCACCGTCGGTGTGTTCGCCCGAAATCGAGCTGAGCTGTGCCTGCTGGGAACCCGTGACGGCGTGAGGATCCTGCACTGCGCCTGAAAAGCGCTGGCGGGGCTGGCGCGCAAGCTCCGGTCAGGCCGACGCGGATTGCGGTGCGATGCGGTCCATGCCTTGATGGCGAAGAAGCGCATCCAGTTGGGGTTCGCGGCCGCGGAACGCCTTGAACGATTCCATGGCCGGTCGGCTGCCACCGGCTTCCAAAATGGCGTTGAGGTATTTCCGCCCCGTCTGTAGGTTGGGCGAACCGTCGCTGTGCGCGCTCTCCTCGAAAGCGGCGTAGGCGTCTGCGCTGAGCACCTCGGCCCATTTGTAGCTGTAGTAGCCGGCCGAGTAGCCGCCGGAAAAAATATGACTGAAGGTATGCGCCGCCCGACTCCAGGGCGCAGGCTTGATCACGGCGACCTCCTGGCGTACCTGATCGAGCAGCGCCATGATGTCGTGCTCGGGTTCATGCCCGGTGTGCAGCAGCATGTCAAATAGCGAGAACTCGATCTGGCGTAGGGTCTGCATGCCGCTTTGAAAGTTCTTGGCCGCCACCATCTTGTCGAACAGTGCGCGTGGCAACGGCGCTCCGGTGTCGGTGTGCGCGCTCATGCTGCGAACCACGTCCCATTGCCAGCAGAAGTTTTCCATGAACTGGCTTGGTAACTCCACCGCGTCCCATTCAACACCACTGATCCCCGCCACCTGGCGCTCTTCGACCCGGGTCAATAGGTGGTGTAGCCCGTGGCCAAATTCGTGGAACAGCGTGATGACATCGTCGTGCGACAGCAGTGCTGGCTTGTGCACTCCGTCGACCAGAACGCTGTCGGAAAAGTTGCACACCAGATGTGCGACCGGCGTCTGGATCATCCCGTCGTTGGGTCGCAGCCAGCGGCTGCGCACATCGTCCATCCAGGCGCCGCCGCGTTTGCCGGTCCGCGCTGCGGGGTCCAGGTAGAACTGGCCGACCAACTCGGTCGCGTCCTGCGCCCCGGTGACCCGTCGCTCGATGCGGTAAAAAGAGACGCTGGGGTTCCAGACCGGCGCCTGGTCGGGCTTGATCCTGATCTCGAACAGGGTCTCGACGATCTGGAAAAGACCGGCCAAGACCTTCTGCAGCGGGAAATACTGTTTGACTTCCTGCTCGCTGAAGCTGAAGCGTTCCTCCTTGAGCTTCTCGCCCAGGTAGGCCCAGTCCCAGGGCTGCGGATCGTCCAGGCCCAGTTGGCGCTGCGCAAAGCGACGCAGGTCTTCCAAGTCCTGCTCCGCAAAGGGCCGGGCACGACCGGCCAGATCGCGCAAAAAGTCGGTCACATGCTGCGGCGACGATGCCATCTTGGCCGCCAGTGAGAGTTCGCCAAAGTTGGCGTATCCCAGCAAGGCAGACTCCTCCTTGCGCAAGCTGAGCAATTCGTGCATCAGGGCGGTGTTGTCAAAGTTTTGAAGTTCGGGTTCTGCCTGGTCCGACGCGCGGGTCACATAGGCGCGATAGAGTTTTTGGCGCAGTGCGGCGTCGTGGGCGAACTGCATGATCGGAAGGTAGCACGGCATCTTCAGGGTCAGCCTGTGGCCCTGCAATCCCAGCGCCTGCGCATCGGCGCGCGTGCGCTCGAACACATCCTGAGGAACGCCGGCCATCTCCGCCTCGCTGGCGTAATAGCCGAAGGCTTCGGTGGCGTCGAGCGCGTTTTCGCTAAATTTTTGGCTCAGGTCGGCCTGACGTTCCTGGATGGCGGCGAAGCGCGCGCGGGCATCGCCTTGGAGCTCTGCGCCGCCCAGCACGAAGTCGCGCAAGGCGTTGTGGCGAGCCTGGCGTTGCTCCGGGTTCAAGTGGGCGGGGTCGATGGCGCGGTATTTGGCGTACAAGCGCTCATCGGCGCCGAGCCGGGTCCAGAACTCGGTCACCCTGGGGAGCGACGCGTTATAAGCCGCGCGCAACTCGGGGGAGTCGCAGACGCTGTTGAGATGGCTGACAGCGCCCCAGGCGCGGCCAAATTTCTCCACCGCAACATCGAGCACCGATGCGATCGCCAGCCAATCGGCCGGGAAGTCGCTTGCCGTCACCGTCTGCAGTGCCTGCTCCGACTGCGCCAGCAACTGCTCGACTGCCGGCCCGACATCCTGCGCCGTGATGCGGTCAAACATGGGCAAAGCGTCGAGTTGGAGCAGGGGATTGATGGAGTTCATGGGATCGTTCTCTTTGATCGTCACAGCGGATGTCGCCTGCGTCGGGTTGTTAGTTGGCGCAACGAAGGCTGAAGGCACTGAAGGATGCTTTTCGACGAGCCTAGCGCAAAGCGGGCTGGCTGATGCGGCGATTTAGGGGGATCCGGCAGCCCGTTCGGCTGCTTCAAGTGTGTTGACCAGCAGCATGGTGATGGTCATCGGTCCGACGCCACCGGGAACCGGCGTGATGAAGCCGGCCACCCGCTGCACGCCGGCGAAGTCGACATCGCCGCAGAGTTTGCCATCGTCGTTTCGGTTCATTCCGACGTCGATCACCACGGCGCCCGGCTTGACCATGTCGGCGGTCAGCACATTGCGCCTGCCGACCGCCGTGACGACCACGTCTGCCTGCAGCGTGTGGCGCTTTAGGTCGGGGGTCGCGCTGTGGCAGATGGTGACGGTCGCATTTTGCTGGAGCAGCATCAGCGCCATCGGTTTGCCGACCGTGTTGCTGCGGCCGATGACGACCGCATGCTTTCCGCGCAGTGGGATTCCGGTGGAGGCGATCAGCTTCATGCAGCCGTAGGGCGTGCATGGATTGAATCCGGGGGCGCCGGTCATCAGTTCTCCCGCGCTCAGGGTTGAATAGCCGTCGACGTCCTTGGCGGTGGCGATCGTCTCTATCACCTTGTGCGGGTCGATATGCATTGGCAACGGCATCTGGACAAGAATGCCGTGGATCGATGGGTCCTGGTTGAGGCTCGCTATGCGCGCCAGCAAGTCGGCCTCAGGCAGGCGCTCGTCGTATTTTTCGAATACAGAATAAAGTCCGGCTTCCTCGCAAGCCTTGATCTTATTGCGCACATAGACACGGCTGGCCGGGTCGTCGCCGACCAGGATCACCGCCAGGCCCGGGCGCACTTGGCGCAGCGCCAGCGCCGCCGTTCGGCGGGCCACGTCGGCTCGCAGTTCGCCGGACAGCGCGACGCCGTCGATGATTCGGCCGATTGCCTGATCTGTCATGGTGCTGCGGGGGGTGTTCGGTCGGAGGATGGGATGGGATGGGGTCGCATCGCCGATCCCTGTTGGACCTTCGCTTTCAGGGCTTGGCGGCGTTCTGGCCCAGTGCTATTTTCAGCAAGTCGGCGACGGTGTTGGCGTTGAGCTTTTCCATGATGTTGGCGCGGTGCGCTTCCACGGTCTTAATGCTGATGCCGAGGTCGTCGGCAATCTGCTTGTTCAAGCGGCCCGCGACGATGCGCTCAAGAACCTGGGATTCGCGCAAAGTGAGTTTGGACAGCAAGGCGTCCCGGCTGATTGCGAGTTGATGGTCGGCAAAAGAGTCCTTCGCATGCTCCAGCATGCGTTCGACCAAGCCGACCAACTGGTCCTCCTTGAAGGGCTTCTGGATGAAGTCCATCGCGCCCTTTTTCATGGTGTCGACAGCCATCGGCACGTCGCCGTGCCCGGTGATGAAGACAATCGGCAGGGGAGACTGCTGTTCTAGCAATCGGTTTTGTAATTCGAGGCCGTTCATCGCACCCATGCGGATATCGACGATAAGACAGGCAACCTCGCGCGCGTCGTAGCGGCTCAGAAACGACTCGGCCGAGTCAAAGCATCGCACCCGATAGTCTTTGCCCTCTAGAAGCCATTGCAGCGAATCGCGCACCGCCTCGTCATCGTCGACGACATAGACCGTGCCCTTCTTGGGAATCAAGCTCATGTCGCTATCCTGGGGTCGTATGTGGTGTGGCCGCTTGCCCGGTCCCGGTGGCCGCAGCCTCCCCAACGGGAAGCCAGAATGAAAAGACGCAACCGGACGCTTCCGCGCCATTGTAAATGTTCTCCGCGCGCATGCGGCCCTGGTGCGACTCGACGATGGAGCGGCACAGGTTAAGCCCGATTCCCATGCCGTCGGTCTTGGTCGAATAGAAGGCTTCGTACAGCCGTTCTATCGCTTCGGGTTTGAGTCCATTGCCCGAGTCCTGAACCGAAAACTCGACGACGCCGCTGTCGTCTACTCGGTTATGTGCGACCCGAAGCTCGACCCTGCGCGCCGCAGTCGGTCGCTGCGCGGCGTCGATGGACTCGGCCGCATTCTTCAGCAGGTTGATCAACACCTGCTCGATCAGGATCGGGTCGACCAGCAGGAGCGGCAAGCTGTCGCTGACCTGGCGGCTCAAGCGCACATTGCGCCGCCGTAGCTCGATGTCGACCAGTTCGACCGCCTCGGCGATCATGTCGTCGGGACGCGTCCAGGTGCGATTTGGCTCGCTGCGCTTCACGAAAGACCGTATGCGCTGGATGATCTGACCTGCGCGTTGCGCCTGGTGCGCTGTTTTTTCAAGAGCGCCAAGCAGGTCTTGCTGGGTGATCTGCTTGGATTGGATGCGCGACACCATCCCGTTGCAGTAGTTGTTGATGGCGGTGAGCGGCTGGTTGAGTTCGTGCGCCACACTGGACGCCATTTCGCCCATGGTGATCAAGCGGCTTGCGGTCTGCGCTCGGTCTGCCTGGGCCGCTGCCTGCTGCTCGGCCCGACGACGCGCGGTGATGTCGGTGGCAATCACCATTTGCGCCAAGCGGCCGTCAACCCAGTTCAAATAGCGGGTTCGCACCTCCAGCCACAGGCCGAGCTCGTTCAGATAGACCTCGGCACTTTCGGGCTCCGCATCGGAAAGCGCGCTGGTCGGAAGGCCCGCGAAGGAGTCGACCTGGTCCCGCGCGTCGTCGCTCGGTCCTATGGCTGGCACGCCGGCTTGCGCGACCAGATTCAGGTGGCCACTGGTGAGTCCGCCAAACCACAGGCGGTACAACTTGTTGGCAAAGAGTATTTCGTCGCTACCCAGCGGCGCCACCGAGATCGATGCATCGAGCGCTTCGAGCACGGTCGTGAAACGCTCAAACGACGACGACAATTGTTCGCGGATGCGGTTGGGCTCTGTGATGTCGGTCATCGCGGTCATCCAGCCGGTCTGAATCCCCCGCGAATCGATCAGTGGCGATACATACAGCCGCGCTTCTAGCAAGCTGTTGTCCGGCCGTTTGACCCGCATTTGCAGGCCGCCCGGAGTGGTCTTTCCGCCCAACTCCTCGTTCAGCATTTGTCGCAATTGCGCGTGGTCGCCGTCGGGCCAGTAGGGAAATGGTGCCGTGGCACCGACCAACTCGGCCTCGCTCCATCCGGTCATCTGGCAAAACGCGGCGTTGACATAGGTGATGCGGCCGTGCATGTCCATCGCCCGCATGCCGGTGAGCATTGAGTTTTCCATCGCTCTGCGGAAGTTTGTTTCCGCCACCAGCGCCTGCTGGGCCTGTTGGCGGCGGCGGTTATGGCGCCAATTGGCTATCAGCATCCAGGCGGTCATGAAGCTGAGCACGCCGACCAGCCAGAACAGGCCGCTACCGATGACGCCCAAGGAGGTGCGATAGGCCTGGGCCCGAAGGATCAGTCCATTTCCTACCGGTGACACTGGCACCTCGTATTCATTGATCGGGTCCGCCCACGGGAACAGGCGGGTGGCGGGGTTGCGCGGTGGCACGCTGGTACCCGCAAGCCGGGCGCCCTTGTCGTCGAGCAGGGAGACAGCGTAGCGCGCCGAAACTTCCGCCGGTACCCCGTAGCGGTACAGGCCGTCGACCGAATACTCGGCCAGCACAACCCCAACGAAGCGGGTGCGGTCCATCATGGGAATATGCAGCTGCAGAAAAGCTGCAGAGCGGGTACTGGCCGGTCGCTGCGAATACACAGGCTGCTGGAGTTCGCGCGCCAGGCTGTAAATGTCCTGGATATCGCTGAGCTTGATGGTCTCGCCCAGCAATTGCCGCAGGCTCGGCTGCAGGCTGGCTGACGCGTAGCTGGCTTTGATGCGCCGGCGTTCATCGAGCCAACTCAGGCGCTCGAGGTCAGGGTATTGGTTCAGCAAGGCCTCTGCGCGGCTCTGGAAGTCCTCGGCGTCGATATCGCGGTTCGCTATGTCGCGGGCAAGGCGCATGAGTTGCTCCTGACGCTCCAGTAGGCGCAGGCGCAGGCGCTGCTGGGTGTACTCGACATCGCGTTTGACGGCCTCCTGTTCGCGGTCGATTTCCTCCAGCCGCAGATAGCCGAAAGAGGCCACGATGGCCGCTAGAAAAAGCAATACCGCGGCCAAGGGCGCCAGCACGGCGAAGCGGTCCTGGCGGTGCGGGGCCAGTCGCCACCACCAACTGCGCACCCGGCTCGGGGCAGGTCCGCGGCGCAGGCCGAGGGACTGGGGTTGAATTGCCATGCGCGCGAGTTTAGGCTGGGCGCGATCTTTCCCGGGATTTTGAGTCCAAAGGTTGCTTCAATTTCATATTGTGAATTACGCAATCGCTATTTGAAAAACTGTGCCAATGCTGCGATAATCACGCTGGGTTACGATCCATCCGAGCGCCAAGGAGACTCCAGCATGTCAGCACTTCCACAGAGCCTGTCCGGTTCTGCCCCCAAAGACGAGGATGCGCAGGAAACGCGCGAGTGGATCGATGCGCTGTCGGCGGTGATCCAAAGCGAGGGGCCCGAACGTGCGCATTTTCTGCTCGAGCAGCTGCTTGAGCATGCGCGACAAAGCAGCATCGACATGCCGTTTTCCGCCACCACCGGCTATGTCAACACCCTGGAGCCGGACCAGGAGGAGCGCTGCCCGGGCAACCTCGAGATTGAAGAGCGTCTGCGCGCTTACATGCGCTGGAACGCGATGGCGATGGTGGTGAAGGCCAACCGGCACAACCCGGTTGACGGCGGGGATCTGGGCGGACACATCGGGTCCTTTGCCTCGCTGGCCAACCTGTTCGGAGCCGGCTTCAACCATTTCTGGCACGCAGAGAGCGAGGGCCACGGCGGCGACTGCATCTACATCCAGGGCCACGTCTCACCAGGGGTCTACGCGCGCGCTTTCCTGGAGGGCCGCCTCAGCGAAGAGCAATTGCTCAACTTCCGCCAGGAGGTTGATGGACGCGGCCTGTCAAGCTACCCGCACCCCAAGCTGATGCCGGAGTTCTGGCAGTTCCCAACGGTCTCCATGGGCCTGGGTCCGCTGATGGCCATTTACCAGGCCCGTTTCCTGAAATACCTCCATGCCCGCGGAATCGCCGACACCGCGAACCGCAAGGTCTGGGTGTTTTGTGGAGACGGCGAGATGGACGAGGTGGAGAGCCTGGGCGCGATCGGACTGGCGGCACGCGAGGACTTGGACAACCTGATCTTCGTCGTCAATTGCAACTTGCAGCGGCTCGACGGCCCGGTGCGCGGCAACGGCAAGATTGTCCAGGAGCTCGAAGGCGAGTTTCGCGGCTCGGGCTGGAATGTGATCAAACTGCTGTGGGGAAGTAACTGGGACCCGTTGCTGGCGCGCGACAAGGACGGCGTACTGCGAAAGATCATGATGGAAACGCTAGACGGCGATTTCCAGGCATTCAAGGCCAACGACGGCGCCTATGTTCGCAAGCACTTCTTCGGCAGAGATCCGCGCACCCTGGAAATGGTCTCCAAGATGAGCGACGACGATATCTGGCAGCTACGCCGCGGCGGCCATGATTCGCAAAAGGTGTATGCGGCCTTTCATGCCGCAGTCCAGCACAAGGGCCAGCCCACGGTATTGCTGATCAAGACCGTCAAGGGATTCGGCATGGGCAAGATGGGCGAGGGCAAGAACAATGTCCACCAGACCAAAAAGCTGACCGATGAAGATATCAAGGCGTTCCGCGACCGTTTCAATATACCCATACCCGATAGCCAGATTGCCGATATTCCTTTTTATCGGCCGGCAGACGACACGCCCGAGATGCGCTATCTGCACGAGCGGCGAAAAGCGCTGGGCGGCTACCTGCCGCATCGCCGGGTCAAGGCGGACGAGCAGCTCACCGTGCCCTCGCTCGACACCTTCAAATCGGTGATCGAAGCGACGCCCGAGGGACGGGAAATTTCTACCACCCAAGCTTATGTGCGCTTCTTGACGACGCTACTGCGCGACAAGGCGCTGGGGCCGCGTGTGGTTCCGATTCTGGTGGACGAGGCGCGCACTTTCGGCATGGAGGGCCTGTTCAGGCAGATTGGCATTTACAACCCGCAGGGACAGCAATACACGCCGGTCGATAAGGATCAGGTGATGTACTACAAAGAGGACAAGCAGGGGCAGATTCTGCAGGAAGGCATCAACGAAGCCGGGGGCATGAGCAGCTGGATAGCGGCCGCAACCTCTTACAGCACCAATAACCGCATCATGGTGCCGTTCTATGTCTACTATTCAATGTTCGGCTTTCAGCGCATCGGCGATCTGGCGTGGGCTGCGGGCGACATGCAGGCGCGCGGTTTTCTGCTCGGTGGAACCTCCGGGCGTACCACGCTCAACGGCGAAGGGCTGCAGCACGAAGACGGCCACAGCCACATACTGGCAGGCACCATTCCCAACTGCGTCAGCTACGACCCGACCTTCGCACACGAGGTGGGTGTCATCCTGCACCATGGTCTCAAGCGCATGGTTGAGCGGCAGGAAAATGTCTATTACTACCTCACGCTGCTGAACGAAAACTACGCCATGCCCGGGCTGACTGCGGGGACAGAAGACCAGATCATCAAGGGCATGTATCTGTGCCGGCCCGGCGCCGCTTTACCCAAGGGTCCGACCGGCCTGGCCGCGCCCCGCGTGCAATTGCTCGGCTCGGGAACGATATTGCGCGAGTCCTTTGTCGCGCAGGAACTGCTTGAGAAGGATTGGGGCGTTGGCGCCGACGTCTGGAGTTGCCCCAGCTTCAATGAACTCGCCCGCGACGGGCAGGACTGCGAACGTTACAACCTGCTGCACCCGTCGGAGCCCGCTTGCGAGCCATTTGTCGCGCGCCAGCTCGCCGGCCATGCGGGCCCGGTCATTGCGTCGACGGATTACATGAAGGCCTATGCCGAACAGATACGACCCTATATACCGGGGCGCCGGCGCTACAAGGTGCTTGGGACCGACGGCTTCGGACGCAGCGACTTCCGTGGAAAACTGCGCGCGCATTTTGAAGTCAACCGCCACTACATCGTGATTGCGGCCCTCAAGGCGCTCAGCGAAGAGGGGGTGGTTCCGGTTGCCAAGGTGGTTCAGGCGATCAAGCAGTACGGCATCAACGCCGACAAAATAAATCCGCTGTACGCCTGAGGCGCAGTCCCGTCTGCGCGTGGTCCGGCCACCCCGGACCGTTGGATGTGCAGCGCAACGAAAAATCTGGAGACGAGCCAATGACGCTGATGGAAATACATGTGCCGGATATCGGTGACTTCGATGAAGTAACGGTCATCGAATTGCTTGTCAAGCCGGGGGACTCGGTCAAGAGCGAGCAGTCGCTGATCACAGTGGAGTCGGATAAGGCATCGATGGAAATACCCTCGAGCCATGCTGGCGTTGTCCGCGAAGTCAAGGTTCGGCTCGGCGACAAGGTCAAGCAGGGGTCGCTGGTCGCGCTACTCGAAGTCGACGCGTCGGCGCCGGCGGGACTGTCGGGCACCGCTGCCGTTTCCGCTGCTTCCGCGACGCAGACTCCCGCGCCGGTAGCGTCCTTAGCTGCCGCGTCGGACGCGGCGGTCGCAGCGTCGTTGACGCCAGTGCAGCTGCGCGTTCCGGATATTGGCGACTTCAAGG
>Ga0114970_10001364_pt1 | contig 18203 bp, 10 predicted proteins | sample M_140205_XF_Meta_FD_87030 | JGI IMG/M metagenome (GOLD analysis project Ga0114970, IMG submission 87030) | Freshwater microbial communities from Lake Montjoie, Canada to study carbon cycling - M_140205_XF_MetaG | ecosystem: Environmental > Aquatic > Freshwater > Lake | place: Lake Montjoie... | reverse complement strand
CCTTGACCAGCAAATACAGACCCTGACCATCGGTGTATTTTTCACCAGCAGGCGCACCGGCCGATTTCAGGTTCTTGGTGAAGGTGTCAGTCAGTGCCATCTTGCCCCCTTTGGCGGTATGTCGTTTCACGAAGTGTCCACATACCGCCGTAAATACCGCTTTATTGGCGGTATGTCATGTTCCTGCGTGAAGTGGCTTGAGGCAACAAAAAACCCGCTATGCCTCTGAGGAATGCGGGTTTTGAGGGGTTGTGAGAGCTTCTGATTCGATAAATTGGTCTGCCCGGAGGGGATCGAACCCCCGACCCTCAGCTTAGAAGGCTGATGCTCTATCCGACTGAGCTACGGGCAGTGGTCGAAATTATCGCAGGCCGCCGCGATTGATGGGCGCACTGGAGCGGCTCTCAAACCGTGCGCCAGAAAGCGTCACGGACCGAGCCGGCCAGGAAGTTGTCGCTGTTCTTGTGGATCATGTCCCAGTAGTGCTTGTCCGACAGCATCTTGGTATTGACCGCGTCGAGTGACGCCATGTCCTTGTATCGGGTCGACCAGGCGATGCGACTCGGGTTACCGCCGATGGGCAGCAGCACCTCCAGGTCAAGGTCGTAGCTCTTTTTCAGGTAGGCGGCAACGTCGTGGGCGAAGCTGATGGCGCTTGCGGTCCTGCCCGGGGCGATGGCGGCCGTGCGATTGAATGCGATCATGGTGCGTTTCCTTGCGCCGAGCGAGTGGCGGACTCTGTCACGAGATATGACAGGCGCAGGTTAGACAGGCCTTACGCAAGCCCCTTGCGCAGTGTCAGCCGAACGCGCCTCGACCGTCCGCCTTTAGCTTCTCAGCGCGGAAGTCTTGCGGTGTCGATATCCACATACTTCCAGAATTCGCGCGCGCTGGGGTGGCGCCGGTAGCCCAGCAGCCAGGGCTGCGCCATGTCGGTCAGGATGCGGTGGGTGGAGAATTTGTACGGCATATAGGCGACCATGATCTTCACGCCCTTTTGCATCAGCGCGAGCCGCTCGGGGCCATCGGCCATGAGTTGCTGCTGCTGGTAGATGCGGTCGTAGTCGGCATTTTGAAAGCGCGCCAGGTTGCCCTCGCCTTGGGACGGCCCGTAGGCCAGGCCCAGCGCTCCCGCGCCGTCAGGGCTCGACGCGCTGTAGCCCAGCCCCCACATCATCAGTCGGCCGGCACGTGCGGCCTTGAGCTGCTCGGGCCACTTGGCGACCTTGAATTCGATGCGGATGCCGGCGGCGTCCATGTTCTTCTTCCATATCTCATTGAGCTCGCGCGAGGCAGCATCGGGCTGCGTCGCATACTCCAGCAGCAGCGGCTTGCCGTCGGGCAGATCGCGCCAGCCGTCGCCGTCACGGTCGACGTAGCCGTACATGTCGAGCAGCGCCAGCGCACGCGCGCGGCTGAACTCGCTCATCTCGGTTTTGAACTTCGGGTCGTAACCGTAGGTTGTTGGCTGGATCGGACCCTGCGCCGGTATCGCCTGGTTTCGTCGCGGAAGGCGTATCTCCTCCTCGCTGTTGTAAGCCAGCGCGATCGCCCGGCGCAAGGCAATTTTTTCTGGCGTGTAGCCGCCGACGACCGGGTCCTCCATGTTGAAGTAGGTCACCGTGACATCCGGGTTGGGGACGCGCTCCATCACAATGCCCTTCTTCACCAAATTGGGCGCCAGCCGGTTGTTGGGAATCGCTTGGTAGGCAAATGCGTTGGGCAGCCGCTCCAGCAGCTCATGGTCGTTGCCCAAAAAAGAAAGCCAGCGCGGCTGGGCCTCTTCAATGATCGACACCTCTACCCGGTCGACCATCGGCAGCCGCTTGCCCTTCATCTGGCGGTATATTTCCTGCGCACGGGCGTCATCGATGGCGGGTTCGGCCTGGTAAAACTCTTCGCGAAAGTTGGGGTTGCGTACAAAACCCATCTTCGACGACCGGGTCCACTGGTCGAGCTTGAACGGGCCGGTACCGACCGGATGCTCCATGATCTTGTCCGCGTATTTCTCGACCACCTCCCGCGCGACGGCGCCAAACACTCCGGCGTCGGCAAGCTGGTAGATGAATCGTGGGCGCTTCTCCTGCATCTTGAACTGGATCGTGTAACGGTCGAGCGCGCGGATGCCCTCCACTTCCCGGTCGTAGTTGAAGCTCGCGCCGGGCTTCTCGGCGTCGCGGCGCAACTGATCCAGACCGATCAGCTTCTCCTCTTCCAGGTCGCTGTAGCTTGGGCTCTTGGTCTTGGGGTCGAAGATGCGCTTGTAGCTGTAGACAAAGTCCTGCGCGGTCAGTTCGCGCTTCTTCCCGCCAAAGGCTGGGTCGTCGGCGAAATAAATGCCCGGGCGAATCGTGACGGTATAGGTGCGAAAATCGTCGCTGATGACCGGCATCGCCGCGGCCACATTGGGCCGCACCTTCACCGGCCGTGCCAGATAGTCGTAGCCATACAGGGCGTCGAATATATTGGCGGTGATGATGCGTGAATACAGGTCGGACAACTGGGCCGGATCGAAACCGGTCTCGGATATCGGGAACGCGTAGCGCAGCAGCTTCTCATCGACCCGACTTTGCGCCTGCGCGCGCCCTGCTTCGAGCAACGCGAGGCAGAGCAGCAAGCAGGCGCCCAGAAATCTTGGTGTGGTGGTCATAAGCTTGTGGTGTTTTTCGCCCCGACCGCGCTTGCGTCCGGACCCCCGGCCGTGCACGCATAATCCAAGCTGTCGTCGGCTCCGGCATTATCCCAAAGTCAAGCTGCATATGCTTCCCTATATTCTGCGACGCGTCTGGCAGATGATTCCCACGCTGCTGGGCGTGATCCTGCTGATCTTCTTCCTGTTCAAGTATTTCGGCGGCGACCCGGCCGAGGTCATGGCCGGTCTCAAGGCCTCGCCCGAGCGCATCGCATCGCTGCGCGCGCAGCTTGGGCTCGACCGGCCGGTATGGGAGCAGCTGTGGCTCTTTGTGCAGCAGATATTCAGCTTCAACTGGGGCAAGAGCTGGACCACCAACGAGCCGATAGCGCAGATATTTGCGACCCGGCTTCCGGCCACGCTGACCATCATGGTTCCGATATTGCTGCTCGAGGTGCTGCTGGCCATCGTCGCCGGACTCGCCGTGGCCTATGTGCGTGGCAGCCTGAGCGACCGCGCCATCATGGTCATCAGCACGGTGGCGCTCTCGGTCAGCTTCCTGGTCTACATCATCGTCGGGCAGTACCTGTTCGGCTTCGTGCTGGGTTGGTTCCCGGTGCAGGGCTGGAGCGCGAGCTTTTGGAAAAACCTGATCACCTACGCACCGCTGCCGGTGGCCCTGGCGGTACTGGTCAGCCTGGCGCCGCAGACCCGGCTGTACCGCAGCTTCTTCCTCGACGAAATCGGCCAAGACTATGTTCGCACGGCGCGCGCCAAGGGCGTCACCGAGAACGCCATTTTGCTCAAGCATGTGCTGCGCAACGCGATGATCCCGATCCTCACCAATGTGGCGACCGGACTGCCGGGGGTATTCATAGGCTCGTTCCTGATCGAGGTGTTTTTCTCGATACCAGGACTGGGCCGCGAAATACTGGCCGCGGTGAACCGCAGCGACTATCCGGTGATACAGGCGGCGACCGTCTATCTGGCGGCGCTCACCATGCTGATTAACCTGATCACCGATGTTCTCTACAAACTGGTCGATCCCAGGGTGCGCCTGACATGACGCGCACGAACCTGCAGGCGCTGCCGCGCTCGGCCGGCGTGTGGGAACAGGCCTGGTCGCGGCTGCGCCAAGACCGTGTCGGCATGGCCTCGCTGGCGGTCACACTGTGCTTCATCGTGCTGGTGCTGCTGGCACAGCTGGGGCTGGTTGCCTCGGGTTGGCAAATGGAGGTGGGAACGCCTTTCGCGCCGCCACACTTCATTGGCAAAATCACCGACGGCTCGCAGAGCGCGGTAGTGGCGGGCATCGACGGGCCGAATGTCGACATCAGCGACGTGGATCCGCTGGCGCCGCGCTATGCCGAATGGAGCGAGCGCGCAGCGCGGTTCAAGACCATCGTCAGCGCCAAGTCCGACACGCTGCCTTTTGGCGGCGACCAGCTCGGGCGCGATGTGCTGAGCAAGGTGGTCAAGGGCGCGCAGGTGTCGATCACCGTTGGCCTGGCGGCCGCTCTAATGGCGACGCTGATAGGCACCGTGCTGGGCGCGGTGGCCGGGTATTTCGGCGGACGCGTGGGCGACCTGCTCGAATGGATCTACAACGTGTTCACCGCCATCCCCTATATCTTGCTGGTGTTCGCGCTGGCGGCGGTTCTCAAGAGCGGTCCGCTGGCCAAGACGCTGGGCGGCGGCGTCTGGAGCCTGGTCATCATCCTGGGCCTGGTCGGCTGGACCGGCATCTACCGGCTGGTGCGCGCCGAATACATGAAGCACCGGTCGCGCGAATATGTGCGTGCCGCCGAAGCCATAGGCGCCACCCACGCCGCGCGCATGTTCAGCCACATACTGCCCAACGTGAGCCATGTGGTGCTGGTGCAGCTGAGCCTGCATGTGGTGGGCTTCATCAAGGCCGAGGTGATACTGTCCTTCCTGGGGCTGGGCGTTCCGATTGACATGGTCAGCTGGGGCACCATGCTGTCGGAAGCTCAAAACGAGCTGGTGCTGGGAAAATGGTGGCAGATCGTGGCAGCCACTGCCTTCATGGCCACTTTTGTCACCGCCTTTTCACTGCTTACCGACGCGCTGCGCGACGCGCTGGACCCGAAACTGCGCTGAAGCCCAAAACGCCACCATGCACCCATTGATCAGCGTTCAAGACCTGCGGGTGTCGTTTCGCATGGGCCAGCGCAGCGTCGAAGCGGTGCGCGGGGTCAGCTTCGACATACCGACCAACAGCACGCTGGCACTGGTGGGCGAATCGGGCAGCGGCAAGACCGTCAGCGCGATGAGCATCGTGCGCCTTCTGCCTGATAACGCGCTGACCGGCGCTGCCAGCAAGATTCTGTACAACGGGCAGGACCTGCTGCGCGCCGCCCCCGAGTCGCTGCGCGCGTTACGCGGCAAGGACATATCGGTGGTGTTTCAGGATCCGATGAGTTCGCTGAATCCGGTGTTCACCGTCGGCGAGCAGATCGCCGAAGTCCTCGCCATCCACCTCGGCCTGCGTGCGCACCCGGCTTGGGAACGCGCACTCGAGTTGCTCGACGAGGTCGGCATCGACAAGCCGCGCGAACGCCTGCGCGCCTATGCGCACGAGCTCTCAGGCGGCCAGCAGCAGCGGGTGATGATCGCCATGGCCATCGCCTGCGAGCCCAAGTTGCTGATCGCCGACGAGCCAACCACCGCGCTCGACGTCACGGTGCAACGCCAAATCATGGAACTGCTCGCGCGGCTGCAGCAGCGCAGCAAAATGGGCATGCTGTTCATCAGCCATGACCTGGCCCTGGTCGGCGAGATCGCCAGCCAGGTGGTTGTCCTGCGCGAGGGAACGGTACGAGAAGCAGGCCCCGTTGCCGGCATCTTCCATGCGCCGCAAGACGCCTATACCCGGGCGCTGCTGGCCTGCAGGCCGCCACTCGACGCGCGACCGCGCAGGCTGCCGGTGATCGGCGACACCATCCCGCCAAAGGAGATCGCGGCACCCAGGCGGGTCAGCGCCGCGATTGGCGCCGTGCCGCTGGTCGAAGCGCGGGGCCTGCGCAAGGACTACCCGCTGCGCGCGGGCCTGTTCAGGCGCAGCATGCTGCAAGCGGTCAAGGGGGTCGACTTTGAAATGCACAAAGGCCGCACGCTGGGCGTTGTCGGCGAATCGGGATCGGGCAAGACGACGCTGGCGATGCTGCTGACCCGGCTCACCGACCCGAGCGCCGGAAGCATCCGCTTTGACGGCCGGGATCTCACGCTGCTCGATGCCGCGCAGATGCGCGCCTACCGCAGCCGCATCCAGATCATCTTCCAGAACCCCTATGCGAGCCTGAACCCGCGCTTCACCGTCGGCCAGATCCTGAACGAGCCGATGGCGATTCACCGCATCGGCAGCGACGCCGACGACCGTGCGCGGCGCTCGATCGCACTGCTTGACAAGGTGGGTCTAGGTAGCGACGCCTTCGGCAAGTACCCGCACGAGTTCTCCGGGGGCCAGCGCCAGCGCATCGCCATCGCGCGCTGCCTGACCATGCGACCGGAGATCATCGTCTGCGACGAGAGCGTCAGCGCGCTGGACGTCAGCGTGCAAGCCACGGTGCTGAACCTGCTGCTCGACCTGCAGGAGGAATTCGGCCTGAGCTACCTGTTCATCAGCCATGATCTGGCGGTGGTGAAATACATGGCCGACGAGATCCTGGTGATGCACCAGGGCGAAGTCGTCGAGCGAGGTAACCCCGGGGCGATCTACGCCAACCCGCAACACGCTTACACCCGCCAGTTGCTCGACGCGATTCCGCGCGGCCTTTCGGCCAGCGCCTAGAACGGAGCCCCATGCCAATGCGAGCCCTCTGTACCGCCGGCGCCATCAGCCTGATGCTGCTGGCCTGCTCGAAGGCGCCCGAGGCCCCGGCCAGCCCGCAGCCGGCCATCGCCTGGGTCAGGCCCGAGGGTGCGAGCCTCGAGGCCGTATTTGCCCAGGCGCGTCAGGCCGACAAGCCGGTGTTTCTCTACTGGGGCGCCGTATGGTGCCCGCCGTGCAACCAGATCAAGGCGACGGTCTTCAACCGGCCCGATTTCGCCGAGCGCAGCAAGTCCTTCATCGCCGTGTACCTGGACGGTGACACACCCGGTGCACAAAAACTCGGCGCGCAATTCAAGGTGCGCGGTTACCCGACCATGATCCTGTTCAAACCCGACGGCAGTGAACTCACCCGTCTGCCCGGCGAGGTGGATGCGGCCAAGTACATGGAGGTGCTCGGCCTGGCGCTGAACGCCGGCGCCTCGGTCAAGGCCTCGCTGGCCGCGGCACTGGGCAAGGATGCCGCGGCGCTGTCGCCCCAGGCCTGGCGACAGCTCGCCTACTACGCATGGGAGCAGGACGAGGCGCAACTGGTACCTGAAGCGCAGCGCGCCGCGACGCTGCGCAAGTTGGCCAAGGCCTGCCCTTCGCTGCAACCCGAGGCCGCATCGCGCCTGGCACTCAAGGCCATCGCCGCCACCGCGCAGGACAAGGCCGTGCTGCCCGAACGGCCGCAGGCGCTGGCGCTCACCCGGGCTGTGCTGGCCGACGCCGCGCTGGCACGGGTGAACTTCGACACCTTGGTGTACTACGGCAACGAGATCGTCGGCTCGCTGAGCGGCGCTGGCAGCGCCGAGCGCAAGTCGCTCACCGCCGAGTGGCTGCAGGCGCTGAGCCGATTTGCCGCCGACACCCAGCTCGCACGCTCGGACCGGCTGAGCGCGGTCGCTGCCAAAATTGCGCTGGCCCGGCTCGACCTGCCCGAGGGCGCAAGGCCGCGACTGGAGCCCGCCCTGGTGGCCGAGGCGCGCGCAGCGGCCAGCAGAGCCGAGCGCGAAACCAGCGACCGCTTCGAGCGCCAGGCGGTGCTGCCAGGCGCGGCCGACCTGCTCAGCGATGCGGGCCTGTTCGACGAGTCCGACGCGCTGCTTAACGCCGAACTGCCCAAGGCCGTCTCGCCCTACTACCACATGCTGGTGCTGGCCGCCAATGCGCGCGCCCGCGGCGATAAGCCGGCCGCGCTGGCCTGGTCCGAGCGGGCCTGGAATGAATCCGCCGGGCCCGCCACCCGGCTGCAGTGGGGAAGCAGTCATGTGGGTCGGCTGATCGAACTGGCGCCGCAGGATGCGGCGCGCATCGAAAAGGCCGCTGGCGGCGTGATCGCCGAGCTCGAGGCGGCGCCCGAGACTTTTTACGAGCGCAACCGCCGCGGTCTGGAGAAGATGGCCAAGCGGCTGCGGACCTGGAGCGACAAGGGGCACCACGAACCGGTGCTGCGCAAGCTCGGTGAGCAACTCGAACAGGTCTGCGCCAGACTGCCGGCGCAAGACGAGGCCCGCAAGGCCTGCAGCGGCGTGTTCAACCCCCGACCGGGCGCCCAGAAAGCCTGACGCCACGTCCTCATTTTTCGGAGTCCGATGAAATCGTACCTACTGGCGGCAGCGCCGCTGTGTCTGCTGGCCTTGGCCCAGGCGCAGACCTTCAGCCCGAACGCCAACCTGAAGGCCGACGGCATACCGCCGATCAGCGCCGACCTGGTGGCCCGCGTCGCACCCTACACCGAGTTTCGTGGCCACGGCTTCGTCGACTGGCACCCCCAGCGCAAGCAGATGCTGGTGCGCCACCGCGAGGAAGGCGCCAACACGACGCAGATTTACCGGCTCAGCGAGCCCGGCGGCAAACTGGAGCAACTGACCGACTTCAGCGACCCGGTGGGCGCCGCGAGCTTCAACCCGGTGCACGGCCAGTACCTGGTCTACGCGCGCGCCAGCGGCGGCAGCGAAGCGTCTCAGATCTACCGCCTGGACCTGGACACCCGGCAATCCACCCTGCTGTCGGACCCGGATGAGCGCAGCAGCGCACGCTGGACGCACAAGGGCGACCGGCTGCTGATCGCGGCGCTGCCGCTCGACCGTAGCGCCAAGGGGGGACGGCGCGATACCGTCAGCACCACGCTGCGCCTGGTCGACCCGCTGCTGGCGCAGCGCAGTCCGGTGCTGGTCACGCTGCCCGGGGGCGGCTGGGGTGGCTACCAGTTCAGCGCCGACGACAAGCGCATCGCGGCGCTGCAGTACCGCAGCCCCAGCGACAGCGAGGTCTGGCTGATCGACGCGGCCACCGGCGCACGCGAGCAGATACTGCCGCGCCCCGGTGCGCCCAAGGCGGGTTTTGGCGACCTGCAATGGAGCGCGGACCAGCGCAGCCTGTTCCTGACTACCAACCAGCGCGGCGAGTTTTTCGAACTGGCGCGCTACGACCTGGAGAGCGCCAGCATGACGCCGCTGTCGGCGCACATCCCCTGGGACGTCGAGACCATCAGCCTGTCACCGGACGGGCGCCAGTTGCTGGCGGTCGTCAACCACAACGGCCGCGACGAAGCGCGGCTGTTTGACGCGGCCAGCGGCAAGGAGCTGGCGCGGCCCGCCATCGGCGCCGGATCGCTGGGGGGCGGCCGCTGGCACCACGCCCGGCCCGGCCAATTTGCTTTCTCGCTCAATTCGCCGCAAAGCCCGGGCGACGTCTACACCCACGACACCGCAAGCGGGCGCACCGAACGCTGGACCACCGCCTACGCGGCGCCGGGCGCAGACCCGCAGCGCTTTGTCAGCCCGGAACTGGTGCAAATCAGGAGCTTCGACGGCCTGCCCGTCAGCGGCTGGCTCTACCTGCCCGACCCGGCCCGATTCCCCGGAAAGCGGCCGGCGGTGGTCGACTTTCATGGCGGGCCCGAGGGTCAGGCAACGCTGCGTTTCATCGGCCGCTGGAACTATTACCTCAACGAAATGGGACTGGCCGTCTTCCTGCCCAATGTGCGCGGCTCGTCGGGCTACGGCAAGAGCTTCCTCGACCTGGACAACGGCTTCAAGCGCAAGGATTCGGTCAAGGACGGCGGCGCCTTTCTGGCCTGGCTGGCGACCCATCCGCGCATTTCCGCCGAGCGCATCGCCGTGTCCGGCGGCAGCTACGGCGGCTATATGAGCCTGGCGATGGCGGTCGACTACGGTACGCAGCTGCGCGGCGCCGTCGACATGGTCGGCATCAGCAGTTTCGCCACCTTCCTCAACAACACCGAGAGCTACCGGCGCGACCTCCGCCGCGCCGAGTATGGCGACGAACGCGACCCGGCCATGCGCGCCTTTCAAGACAGCATCGCACCGCTGAACAACGCCGACCGAATCCGGGTGCCGCTTTTCGTCGTCCACGGCAAGAATGACCCGCGCGTGCCCTACACTGAGGCCGAGCAGATCGTCCGGGCGGTACGCAAGAACGGCGTGCCGGTTTGGTACCTGCTGGCCGACAACGAGGGCCACGGCTTCGCCCGCAAGGCCAATGCCGACTTCTATTTCTACGCTACGGCGCTGTTTTTGGAAAGCGTGCTGCTGCGCTAAGACGCAACGCCTTCCGTCCATCGGGGTCCTCACATGCTGCGTGTCGTTCCCCTGACCATGGTGCTGTTGCTGGCGGCCTGCAACAAGACGCCGCCTGCGGCTCCGATGGCGCCGCAGGCCTTGCTGATTGCGCCCGAAGACCTGGTCAGCGTTCAAAGCGGCGCGATGGCGTCGGGACCGCCGATCACCGGATCTATCCAGCCGGAGCGGCGGGCGGATCTGCGCGCCGAGGTGTCGGCGGTGGTGCTGCAAGTCGTCAAGGACAACGGCGACCGGGTGCGCGCTGGCGAGCTGCTGGTGCGGCTCGACGACACCGCCATCCGCGACAGCCTGGCCTCTGCCGAGGACATGGTGCGTACCCTGTCGCTGTCGCTCGACCAGTCGCTGCGGCAGTGGCAGAGGCTCAAGACCCTGCGTGAGTCGGGAATGGCGTCGACCCAGCAGCTCGAGGACGCCGAGACCAAGCGCAACAATGCCGAGAGCGAGCTGTCGGCCGCCCGGACCCGGTCGGTGCAGGCGCGCCAGCAACTTGAACGCACGCTGTCGCGTGCGCCCTTTGACGGCATCGTCAGCGAGCGCCGGGTGTCCGCCGGCGACACCGCGCAGATCGGCAAGGAGCTGCTCAAGGTGATCGACCCGTCGAGCATGCGCTTCGAAGGGATGGTGTCGGCCGACACCATCGGCCAGGTCAAGGTGGGGCAAGGCGTCCACTTCCGGGTCAACGGATATGGCCCGCAGGAGTTCGCCGGTTCGATCCGGCGCATCAACCCCTCGGCCAACCCCAGCACACGCCAGGTCGAAGTACTGGTCGCCTTTGCCGGCGACAAGAGGCCGCAGCTGGCGGGCCTGTATGCAGAAGGCCGCATAGAAGCCGGCAGCCGCTTGGCACTGATGATTCCGGCGATGTCGGTGGTTCGCGAAGGCGACAAGGCCTTTGCCTGGAAGGTGAGCGCCGGCCAGTTGCGCAAGGTGGCGATCGAGCTGGGCGAGCGTGATCCGCGCAGCGGCCAGGTTGCGCTGCGCGCGGGACTGGGCGACGGCGACCAACTGATTCGCAACCCGACTTCGGCGCTCTCCGACGGCCAGCCGCTGCAGTTACAGCCTGCAGCGCCGAAGTCTGGCGCGTCGGCTGGCGGGAACTGAGCATGTTCCTGTCGGACTTCAGCATCCGTCGGCCGGTGGCGATGGTGGTGATCATCATCGCGCTGATGGCCCTGGGGCTTCTGGCGCTCAAGAAACTGCGTGTCAACCAAAGCCCAGACGTGGAGCAGCCGGTGCTGGTGGTGGCCATACCCTATCCCGGCGCGTCGCCTGACTCGGTCGAGCGCGAAATCGTCAACCGCATCGAGAAGGCGCTGCAAAGCATTCCCGGCGTCTACCAGATCCGATCCACGGCGAGCGAAGGCAACGCCAGCATCGTGATCATTTTCAACTTCAAGAAAAACATGGTCGAGGCCTCCGACGAGGTGCGCAACGCGATCGCCTCGGTCCGCTACAAGCTGCCGGTCGAGATGCGCGAGCCTGCCCTGCGCCGGGTCGACCCGTCGGCACAGCCGATCATGCAAATGGCGTTGTCGTCGACCCGACTGCCCCATGCCGCAATTTCACGGATCGCCGAAGACGAACTGTCCAACCGCTTTCGCGCCATCGAGGGTGTCGCGGTGGTCAACGTGACCGGCGCGTTGCGCCGCGAACTCAGTGTGCTGCTGCGCTCGGAGAAGCTGCGCGAGTACAACATGGCGGTGTCCGATGTGGTCGCAGCGCTGCGTAGCCAGAACACCACCGCGCCGGTGGGCCGGGTGATCGGTCCCCTGCAGGAACAAAGCATCCGGCTGGTCGGGCGGATCGAATCGCCCGCCGAGTTCGGGCAGATCGTCGTGCGCCGGCGCGGTAACGAAGTGGTCCGGCTGGAGCAGATCGCCACCATTGCGGACGGCTTTGGCGAACTCTCGGGCTACAGCATTCGAAGCGGCAACCCGAATGTCGGCATCACGGTGACGCGCGCGCGCGAAGCCAGCGCCGTCAGCGTCGCCAACAGGGTCCGCGAACTGGTCGGCGAACTCAACAAGAGCCTGCCCGAGGGAACCCGCATCGACGTCACCCGCGACGGCGGAGAAGACGCGCAGGACAACCTGGACAACGTCATCGAGTCATTGGGATTTGGCGCGCTGCTGACGATCCTGGTGGTCTATGTATTTCTCAACTCCTGGCGCTCGACACTGATCACGGCGCTGAGCCTGCCGACATCGGTGATCGCCGCCTTCATCGCGGTCTGGCTGTGCGGCTTCACGCTGAACTTCATGACGCTGCTGGGCCTGTCGCTGGCCATCGGCGTGCTGATCGACGACGCCATCGTCGTGCGGGAGAACATCGTGCGCCACATGGCGATGGGCTCGGACCGCATCAGCGCCGCGCGCGAAGGCACCAGCGAAATCGGCCTGGCCGTCACCGCCACCACCTTCTCCATCATTGCCGTCTTCATACCGGTGGCCTTCATGGGTGGCGGCGCGGGCGAATGGTTCCGGCCCTTTGCGCTGACGGTGGCCAGCTCGGTACTGGTCAGCCTGTTCATCTCCTTTTCGCTCGATCCGATGCTGTCTGCTTACTGGGGCGACCCGGTCGGGGCGCAGCAGGTCCGGAAAACCGGGCTGGGCGCATGGCTATCGCGCTTCAACGCCTGGTTCGACCACCAGGCCGACCGCTATGGCCGGGTCATCGCATGGGCCCTGCACCACCGCCGCTCGATGGCGGCGATCGCGCTGCTGAGCCTGGGCGCTGCGGTGGCGCTGCACAACCAGTTCGGCGGATCGAGCTTTATGCCCACCTCGGACGACGGCAGCATCGCGATTGAGGTGCGCACGCCGTCGAGCGCCAGCCTGGAGTACGCGCGGCTCAAGGTCGAGGCGGCGGCCACGCTGGCGCGCGCACTCCCGGAGACGCTAGCCACCAACAGCAGCGTCAACGCAGCCGGCGGCAGGATCTACGTCGACATCGGCAAGAGCAGCAAGGGCAGGCGCTCGGCGACCGAAGTGGCCGTCGAACTGCGGCGCGCGCTGGCACGGCTGGTGGGCGCCGAGTATGTGGTCATCGACGACCTGAACAACGGCGTTCGCAAGCCGGTACAGATCCAGTTCTCGGGCGCCGACGCGCGCCAGTTGCTGGCCCTTGCCAACGCCTTCATGGCGCGACTGCGCAATGTGCCGGGCGCGGTCGACGTCGGCCTGTCCGAGCAGGAGCCCAAAGACGAATTGCAGATCGAACTCGACCGTGGGCTGGCCAGTGCGCTGGGTATCTCGATGGCCGACGCGGCGCAGTCGCTGCGCGTGGCCTTCGCCGGCGTCGAGGTGGGAGACTGGGTGGACCCGACCGGCGAGGCGCGCGACGTATCGCTGCGCCTACATCCCGACGATCGGGTCAGCGCGCAGAACATCGAGCACCTGCCAGTGGCCGTGGGCGGCAATGCGGCGATGGTGCCGCTGGGACAGATCGCAAGCATCACCATGGGCAAGGGACCGGCGCAGATACAGCACACCGATGGCAAGCGGATGATGGCCGTTTCGGCCAATGTGCAGGGTCGCTCGGCCGGCGAGGTCACCGAAGACGCGCTGGCGCTGGCGCGCACGATGAATTTTCCCGCCGGTTACGCGCTCGAACTCGGCGGCTCGGCGCGTGACCAGAAGGAACTGTTTGCGGAAATGACGACCGCCCTGGTGATGGGCGTCGGTCTGATGTACCTGATTCTGGTGATGCAGTTCGGCTCCTTCACCGCGCCGCTGGCCGTGATGCTGTCGCTGCCGCTGAGCCTGATCGGCGTGGTGATCGCGCTGCTGGCGACGGCCGGCACGTTGAACCTGATGAGTTTCATAGGCATCATCATGCTGATGGGGCTGGTGGCGAAAAACGCCATCCTGCTGCTGGATTGCGCCCGCCGACGCGAGGCCGAGGGGTTCTCGCGCGAGGACGCGCTGATGCAGGCCGGGCGCCTGCGTCTGCGGCCCATCCTGATGACCACCATGGCGCTGATCGCCGGCATGCTGCCGGTGGCGATCGGCCACGGCGACGGCAGCGAGTTTTACCGGCCGCTGGCGGTGTCCATCATCGGCGGCACCATCACCTCGACGCTGCTGACTCTGCTGGTGGTGCCGACCTTCTACGACAGCATAGAAAGCAGCCGCGACCGCGCGATGGCGAAGTACCGGATGCGCGCCGCGCAGCGCAGCGCCCTGGGCGCATTCCTGCTGACGCTGGCCGAAGCCCTGCTCACCCTGCTGATGCTGCGCTGGGTCTACCGGGCAGCGACAGGCCGGCTGCACTGAGAAGCGGCCAGCCGCTCGGCGGCTGGATCGCGCTCCCATAGGGTGCATAAAAACAACATACAACGGTGTTTTCATGCCGCCTAAAAAAGCCTTCCGGCTCCGAAGCAGCCCGATAGCCTCCCTCGGAAATAAATATAAATTACTTTAATATCAATGTATTACGTAAACATATTAATATTTTACATTAATTTATAGATCGACTGACCCCATCCGCGTAGGTTTCGACTTATGAAAAACACGCTCCAACTTGTTGCGCGCACGCATGAAAATCCCATATCGGCATTGACCGGCGCGGCTGACCGGCCCCGACCGAAGCGCGGCGGACCCTATCAGGACACGTCTCGCGCCAAGGAGCCGGTCGGGTCTGAAGCATCTTTCAACATCAAGGGAAGGAATTTCGATATGGCAAAAAGCAAGCAGGTATTCAGGAGCACGGTGATCGCTCGGGCTCTGGTGGTGGCATTCGGCGCCGGCACCATGGCCATCGGAGTGCATACCTCGGCATTCGCGCAGACGAACGCGACCGGAACCATTTATGGCCAGGTCGACGCGGCCAGCGGAGCGACCCTCTCGATCCTGAATAAGGACACCGGCACGCGGCGCAGCATCAAACCCGACGCCACCGGCCACTACGCTGCATCGGCCTTGCCAGTGGGCAATTACAAGGTTGAGCTGCTGCTAAACGGCGCCGTCACCAAGAGCTCGGACGATGTGCAGGTGCGCATCGGCCAGGGCAGCGAGGTCAGCTTTGTCGCCGCGCTGCAGGCGGTGCAGATCACCGGCGCGCTGCAAAAGATCGACGTCTCGTCGATGGGCTCCACCACCATCTTTACCGCCAGCGACCTGGCGAAGATACCGGTGGCCAACAATGTGGGCGCGGTGATCCAGCTCGCGCCCAACACCACCCGGGGCGACTCGCGTTACGGCGGCGGCAACGCGCCGAGCTTCGGCGGCTCCAGCGCCTCGGAGAACGCCTACTACATCAACGGCTTCCCGGTCACCACGCTGCTGACACAGGTGGGCTTCTCGCAGCTGCCGTTCAACGCGATTGCGCAGGCGCAGGTACTCACCGGCGGCTACGGCGCCGAGTTCGGCCGCTCCACCGGCGGCGTTGTGAACATTGTGACCAAGAGCGGCACCAACGAATGGGTCGCCGGTGGCGCGGTATCGATCGAGCCCAACGGCCTGCGCGCCAAGGCCCGCGACCAGGTTTACGAGAACAACGGCACCGTACTCGACGGCAAGCTCTATGTCTACAACGGGCTGAACAAGTCGTCGACCACGTCGACCTCGGCCTACCTTGGCGGGCCGCTGATCAAGGACAAGCTGTTCATGTTCGCCGCGCTCGAGAACACCAGCCGCGAGATAGCCGGCACCCGAAGCGCCAACACCAGCGCCAGCTACACCGCCTCAGCCACCGCACAAAGCACGGCTTTCAACGAGATCAAGACCGAGATCCCGCGCTACCTGCTCAAGCTGGACTGGAACCTGACCGATGCCAACAAGCTCGACTACACCCATATCTCGGACACGGTCAACGACCGGCGGACCTATTTCGGCTTCGACTACAAGACGCTGCAGCGCACCTTTGTGTCCAACGGCGGGCAGAGCTATCTGAACTGGGGCCCGACCCCGGTCGCCGCGCAGCAGGGCGCCTCGGTCGACATCCTGAAGTACACCAGCTTTCTGAACGACGACCTGACGCTGACGGCGCTGGTGGGCCGAACCTATACGGCGCACGACCAGGCGCCTGCCGGCTACAACGCGAGCATTCCGCAGGTGATCTTTGACAGCTCGGTGCAGGCGCCGGGCTTGGTGTACAACAAGGCGCAGGGCATCAGCGGCAGCCTGGTGGTACCCGGCGCCTTTGACGAGAATATCGGCGGTCGCGCTGACATCGAGTACAAGCTCAACAGCAAGAACACGCTACGCGCAGGCATCGACGCCAACACCATCACCTCCAAGGCCGGCTCGGCCTACGCGGGCGGCAGCATCTGGAGCTTCCTCAAGACCGACCCGACCAAGGCCATCGACAAGTACAGCGTCGCCACCAACACGGTGGCGGGCAACGCGATTGCGCAGCAGGGCTACTATGTGCAGCAGGCGATCACGTCAAATAGCTCGACGCCGACGGTGGACCAGTCCGCCTGGTACCTGGAGGACCGCTTCCAGGCGACCGACCGGCTGCTGCTCTCGCTGGGGCTGCGCAATGAGGCCTTCAACAACAAGAACGGCGACAAGCTGTCCTATGTGAAGCTGCCGACGCAGCTCGCGCCGCGCGCAGGCGCCTCGTGGGACGTGTCGGGCGACTCCTCGCTGAAGGTATTCAGCAACCTGGGCCGCTACCATGTGCCGCTGCCCACCAACGTCGCCGTGCGCGGAGCGGGATCCTCGCTGTATACCCAGCAGAACTTCGCCTACACCGGCGTCGACGCCAACGGCGTTCCGACCGGCCTGACGCCGCTGAGCAAGGCCTTCTCGAACAACAACGAGTATGGCCAGGCCAAGAACCCGCTGGAGGTGGCTGCCGAAAAAATGAAGGGTAATTTTCAGGACGAGCTGGCGTTCGGCTTTGAGCAGGCTGTATCCAGAAACCTGAACATCGGCGGCAAGTTCACCTACCGCACGCTGCGCACCGCGATCGACGACCACTGCGACGACCGTCCCTTCATCGCCTGGGCGGAACGCAACAAGGTAGACGCGAGCAACTTCGGCTACAACTGCGCGCTATTCAATCCGGGCATCGCCAACACCTTCAACATTGACATCAATGGCGACGGCAAGCTGGAGCACATCGTGCTGTCGGCGGCCGACCTCGGCTTTCCGAAAGTGGACCGCAAGTACACCGCGGTGGACCTGTTCGCCGAGCGCCCCTTTGACGGCAAGTGGTGGGGCAAGCTGACCTACACCTGGTCGCGCAACAAGGGCAACACCGAGGGCCAGACCCTGTCGGACATCGGCCAGGCGGACGTCTCCACCTCGCAAGCCTTTGACTTTCCGGAGTTCTCGATCAATGCCAACGGCAGGCTGCCCAACGACCGCACGCACCAGATGAAGGCCTTCGGCTACTTCCAGGCGACACCCGAGTGGGGCGTGGGCGGCAACTTCCTGATGGCCACCGGACGGCCGAAGAACTGTATCGGCAACGCGCCGACCGATGCACTGGCCTACTCCGGCTACGGATCGGCTTACTTCTTCTGCAAGGGCATCGCCACACCGCGGGGAACCCAGGGCGAACTGCCTGCCGATATCCGGCTGGACATGAACCTGTCGTACAAGCCGGAAGCGGCGAAGGGATTTGGCGTCAAGCTCGACATATTCAACCTGTTCAACCGGCAGTCGGCGCAGACCATCGAAGAGCGCTACAACAACGCAGGCGGCGCCACCACGGTGCGCTCGCTCTACGCCGGCGTGCTGTCCTACACATCGCCGCGCAGCGCCAAGCTCACCGCGACCTACGACTACAAGTTCTAAAGCCAGCAGTCACAAAAAGAGAAGGCCCGCAGGCGAACAGCCTGCGGGCCTTCTTCATGGCCCAGCGCATCGGGCGCGTCGCGCGGGAAGCCCGCATGTTCCAGCACCCTGCCCGCCTACTCCAGCTTGAAGTTGAATTCCTGCGTCGCCAGGAGTTCGCCCGAGTCCTGTACGCACTTGTATTTCTCCATCGCCGCCTTGACTGCGGCGTGAAAGACGCGCGGGCCTGACACGATGGTGACCTCCTTGACCATGCCATCCTTGATCAGCGCCTGCGCCCGCACCACGCCTGTGGTTCCATCCTGCAGCGCCCGGCGCGGCATTTCAGGCGGCGTCTGGCTCGGGCATAGATTGGCGATCGTCCGCGGAGGCGGAGGCGGAGG
>Ga0114970_10001363_pt1 | contig 18208 bp, 16 predicted proteins | sample M_140205_XF_Meta_FD_87030 | JGI IMG/M metagenome (GOLD analysis project Ga0114970, IMG submission 87030) | Freshwater microbial communities from Lake Montjoie, Canada to study carbon cycling - M_140205_XF_MetaG | ecosystem: Environmental > Aquatic > Freshwater > Lake | place: Lake Montjoie... | reverse complement strand
TCTGCTTGGCGTTGGTGACGGCTCTATCTTCCCGTACACTTCAGGTTTCCGCCGCGGGGTGGAGCAGTCTGGTAGCTCGTCGGGCTCATAACCCGAAGGTCACAGGTTCAAATCCTGTCCCCGCCACCAAATTGTTTGAGGCCTGTCAGCTTGCTGGCAGGCCTCAAACTTTTCATAGCCGTGCAGGATTCCGTCAATGTCGACGCTGTTTGGCACCTTGTACTCGTTCTGTCACTCAGTGCGCCTGTCCGCTCGTGAGGTCCTGAGTGATCCGAATGAGGTCGTCAAAGCAGTGAATGCCCGATAGTGGTAATATGTATTTATTCAAATTTCGCGACCTCAATCGGAAAGTGTCGTCTCCTAATGGCAAGCACCCCAGTTTCGAATGCCATCTCTTCTGATGAGGGGACCCAGTTCTTTCCTGGTCTTGAGGGGCTTCGTGGTTTAGCAGTGGTAGCGGTTCTCTTCTTCCACGGGGGATTTGATTGGGCACAGGGAGGATTCCTTGGAGTCTCTATGTTCTTCACGCTTTCAGGATTCCTGATCACATCCAATCTGCTCCGGCAGGTTGAGGGGTCGAATCGGGTGTCGTTGCGAGAGTTTTGGCTGCATAGATTTCGCCGGTTGTTGCCGGCGGCTATGGCGGCGATTCTTCTTGCGGCTGTCTACACGGTCCTTGCTGGAGATCCGACGCAGAAGCATAACTTCACCAGCGATTCCGCGTCGGCGCTGGCCTATATCGCCAACTGGCGTTTTATCTTTTCAGGTCAGTCGTATAGCGACCTCTTCACGCAGCCTTCAGCACTTCTCCACTTCTGGAGCCTTGCGATCGAGGAGCAGTTCTATCTGCTCTTTCCGTTGCTCTGCGTCGGACTCCTCGTCCGTGCGAAGTTGGGTCGCAGGGGGTTCGCAGGGGTGTTGCTACTCCTCATCGGGGGTTCCCTGGCATGTTCGCTCTTCTTGGGCCTGTCGCAGAATGCTATCTATCTAGGCACAGCGACCCGAGCGGGAGAGATCCTCATGGGCGCACTTCTGGCGACTGTGCTCTCGCCGCAATGGGTGCGGAGCTTGGGAGCGAAAAGGACATCTGTCACCGATGGAATCTCTGTTGCAGGTGCCGTCGCTGTTTGTTTCGCTGTGATCGCGTGGGTGAAGGTCGCAGAGAGTGATTCTTGGCTTTATCGCGGCGGATTTCAGCTGTTCTCACTTTTGTCGGTGCTGTTGATCTTAGGCAGCATCACCGCTGGGAGCCCGTTGCGTGCGCTGCTTTCGAGTGCTCCATTCCGCCGCATCGGTCTGGTTTCCTATGGGATCTACCTCTACCACTGGCCGATCTTCCTTTGGCTGTCCCCCAAAAATACTGGGCTGTCGGATGCGGTGCTCTTCGCTCCTCGGGTGATCATCACAGTTGCATTGGCCGAGCTCTCATTCCGGTATCTTGAGCGACCGGTCAAGGCAGGCCGGACACTTCCAAACGTCTCCTCACGCGCTCTTGCGGTCATGGCCACAGCGGTCCTGATCGTGGTCTCACTCGGGATAACACTGCTCGCTCCGCCGGTCATCGACGGGGTCGATGTCTCCGTCAAAGATTTCGAGGAGGCAACTGTCGCGGGCAAACGCAAGGCAGGAGTTCCGCTCATGGCGATATTCGGGGACTCAACATCGCTCGCTATCGGAACTGGGTTGGCGAAGACTGGGGCGGCAAGGGGGACGTATACGGGCGTCGGTGGCGCACCGAAGGCTGGGTGTGGGCTTGTGTATGAGTTGGAGATCATCGATCCGTTCTCGCGCAAAGCAATCACTCCGACGTCCTGTGATTGGCACACATTGTGGAGTCCCTTCTTCGCCACAGATAAAGCTGATCTCTGCGTCGTCACCTACGGACCGCTCGACAGTGGAAAGCATCGCCCAGCAGGTACTGAGGATTGGCTTTACTCGGGGGTGCCTTCATACGACAAGGTGTTGGAAGCCGAGGTGCTCGCGGCTACCGACTTTCTTAATCAGAAAGGTTGTTTGGTCGTCTGGATCCTGAGTGTCCCCATTGAGAATGCGCTCGGCATCTCGAAGACCCCGAAGGATATTCCTCCCGCTCCCGACCGACAACGACGCTTGAACGACATTGTCACTGAGGCTGTCAAGAAGCGGCCAACGATCGCCGGTGTTGTCGATTTCGCTGGCTGGTACACATCGAGGAAGCACAACGACGGCGTGTTGCGCCCTGACGGCACACACTTCACCACCGACACGGCCCAACAGATGTCTGATGCATGGCTGAGCGACGCGGTTATTGCGACATATCGTGCGATCGGTACCAGTGGTGGGAGTTGAGTCGCTTCTTCATTGAAAGGTAGACCGGAGCGGTCTGGAGTGCCGTTGATGGCCAGGTCTCAGCCCGGTGGTGTTTCGCGCACTTTGGAGGAACGTGATGGGGGATTCCAGTTCAGTGCATTGATAGCGAGCGACTGTGCGCTTGCCCGCTCGTGACCGATAGGCTGAGGGCGTTACGGAATGTGGCGCAGCTTGGTAGCGCACCTGCTTTGGGAGCAGGGGGTCGGAGGTTCGAATCCTCTCATTCCGACCAGCTGACGTTGACTAGTGCCGTACGACGGGCGTGCCGAGTGGGCTTTTCATGCTGTGTACGCAGTTTTGTTGAGCAATGCGCCTAACAACTCAAACACAGGCAACTAGTAAGTCAGCGTGAAGCGCTGATGCTCCCATTGTTCAAGTGCAGCAAGCGGTGAGCCAGTTGATTCAAGCAGGTACCGCGCCAATAAACCTTTCGCGGCCTTGGCATCGTGACCGGCAATCTTGCCCGACTTCTCAATAAATGTCACCGAACACAAGCTTGCGTACGTGTCAGGTGTTGGAGTCCACGCGGATCGATGTTCATTCGGCAGCAGATCAATCACATGATGACCAGCGAGCCGTGCGTTCAAAGCCTTCGACAACGGTTCGCGCCACCACCTCGACAACTTTCCGATGGGGGCAAACGACGCACCCATTTTCAATTTGTAATCGGGTATCTGATCGTCAAACCCCGCCAGACCAAGTAGCCCGGAAAGAACGATGATCGATTCGGTCGCTCGGGAATGAACCTTGGCACTCATTGTTGAGGGCGACATGTGATCCCAAACGACACCGGTGTAGCGCTGATGGGCTGCCATTGTTGGAGCACCAGTGATTGAAGTGTTCATTTCCTGAGCATGCGCCAAATGTTTGCCCGCAACACCAAGCAACTTGGTATCCCCGCCACCAAGTTCTTCAAGGGCCGTCACGATCTGAGAACGGTATTTGCCAAGGGTTTTGCCGAATTCACCCGTGGTTGCCCTCCATTTGGGAATTTCCCCGCCTTCGGCCTTGCCCTCAGAGGGGGGCAGCAGAATCGCGATAGGAGATGACGTTCGACTCACGGTACAAATTCAACTCTATGGCACTATCGGGTATCGTGATCCTCATGCAAATTCACGTAGATGCCGAAAAATGTCAGGGACATAATCGTTGCTATGCCCTAGCCCCCGAACTATTTGATGTCGATGATTACGGCAACGCTGTGGTCATTGGTGACGGATCTGTCCCGCCAGAACTTGAAGACCGTGCCCGTTTGGCATTGGCGAATTGTCCCGAATTCGCGATCACAATTTCAGAATGATTGTCTGATCCCCCCATGACTTCAACTGAAGATTTCACACCCGTCACCGATTGGGCGACCGACTTCGATCACGCCGATCCGCAGTACAACCGCAACGCCCATGCGATCTGGGCCGAACTTCGTGGCACGTGCCCCGTCGCTCACTCCGATCGTTACGGCGGCACCTGGTTGCCAACAACTCACGAGTACGTTCGCGAAATCGCCTACGACACTGAAAACTTTACGAGTCGCGCAGTGATCGTTGAAAAAATGATTCCGCCGGATCCGGCACCCATCGGTGGTGCACCACCGATCACCAGCGATCCGCCGTTTCATATCGAAGCTCGCAAACTTTTGTTGCCGCCATTTGCTCCGAAAAAAATTGAGTTGTGGGAACCCGAAGTTCGCAAACTTTGTCGCACACTTCTTGATTCAATGATGGATGATGTTGCTTCTGGAAAGTCAATTGACGCAGCTGCTGATTACGCCAAGCGCATTCCGGTGAATGTAATTTCACGCATGCTCGGTTTCCCCATGAGCGATGAGGACTTGTTCCTTGAGTTCGTTCATGATGTTCTTGAGGGCATTGATGATGCGCCAGAAATTCGGTTTGTCAAGATTGAGCGTTTGATCCAATACATCGTCACTCAAATTGAAGAGCACGTTGAGAATCCGCGCGATGACCTCACGTCGTATTTGATGGGTGTTGAACTTTTCGGATCAAAGTTGTCGGTCGAACATATCGGTGGCTCAATCATCTTGTTGTTGATCGCTGGCATCGATACCACCTGGAGCGCCATCGGTTCAAGCTTGTGGCATCTCGCTAATAACCCCGATGACTTGGCGCGTTTAGTGGCTGATCCATCGCTCATCCCCACTGCGGTTGAAGAGTTCTTGCGGGCGTATGCACCGGTGACAATGGCTCGTCTTGTAGCCAAAGATCATGACTTCCACGGTTGTCCGATGAAAGTTGATGATTGGGTATTGTTGCCATTCCCAGCCGCCAACCTTGATCCCAAAGTTTTCCCCGATGCCGACAAAGTGTTGATTGATCGTGCCGAAAACCGTCACTCGGCTTTCGGCCTTGGGATTCATCGTTGTCTTGGTTCAAACTTGGCCCGACTTGAACTCACGATCGCGATTGAAGAGTTCATCAATCGCTTCCCGGCGTTCACTCTTGCCGGCACCGAAGATGATGTGGTGTGGAGCGTCGGACAAATTCGCGGACCACGTGAACTACCGGTGCAAGTGTTAGGTCAGTAAGAAGCACAGAGCATCGATCAATCGGGGAAACCGCTATGACGCTCACCGAACCAGGACAGTATTGGGCCGAACAACTTTTGCGCTGGGCGATTCCAGACGAGATCGTTGCGCAGGCTGAGGTTCCGCCGTGGGCACATGATCCCAAGACTTTCGCTGTCGATGAAACTCTTGATCCAACGAGTCCGATTTTTGAACTGGCCCGCGAACTTCTACCGTTAGAAGGTGGCACTGTGATGGATATCGGTTGTGGTGGTGGGCGATCGTCGTTACCACTCGCGCCACGAGCGAAACACATCGTGGGTGTTGATGAAAACCCAGCGATGTTGGCGCGTTTTCAACAGGCTACGGACGAAGCAAGAGTCTCATTCACAGAGATCCAAGGGCGATTCCCCGATGTCATTATCGAGGCCGAACTTGCTGGTCGACCCATTGCACCATGTGACGTTGTGGTGTGTCATCACGTCTTTTACAACGTTGCTGATCTCGAACCATTTGTTGTTGCACTCACTGCGATGGCCCGACTTGGTGTTGTCGTTGTTCTACCTCAGCGTCATCCACTCTCCGCATGGAATGAGGGATGGAAACATTTTTGGAATCTAGATCGACCACTCGGGCCAACGGCACAAGACGCAATTGCTGTGGTCAGAGGTTTGGGTATTGAGCCCGAAGTGTTCGTGGTGCCACGCCCACCATTGTCGCGTCATGCTGAGGATCCAGCATCACTTGTTGTTTCGGCTCGACGACGCTTGTGTTTACCCGCAAGTCGCGATGCCGAAATTAAAGAATGGTTACGCGACCACCCGCCAGCATTTATGAGTGATGTGGTTGTACTGCGGTGGCCCGGAGGTCTTTCGTAGAACCGTGGCGCTGGCCTTCGTAGATGCCGTGCTTGGGTGAAATGGCATACGCAACGACGCACACGATTCCTGCAGGTACTGCCATCGGTGCACCGAAGAGTTCAATGGCTAAGACCGCACAAGCGATTGGTGCATTAGCGGCTGCCCCAAAGACTGCGGCAAGACAAGCTGCAGCAGTAAGAGTGGGGGAGAGATGTAGCGGTCCAGACATTGCCGATCCAAGAGTTGCGCCCACAACGAACAGTGGTGTGACTTCGCCTCCAGGGATCGCGCAACCAAGTGCGATGGCAGTGAAAAGTATTTTTAATACTGGATCCCACCAACTAGCGACTGATCCACCGAGAGCTTGTTCAACCAACGGGAGCGAGAGACCCAAATAATCGCGTCCGAAGATGAGCATCAAGGCGAGCGTTGCAACAGCGCCAATGACGGGGCGACCCGGAACCCAGGAAATTAAATCGTGCATCGTCTTCTTAACACCGTGTAACACTTCAATGAATAGACGAGCCGCAAGTCCGGCAGCAATACCAACAACAACTAATCGCAATGCAATTGACCAGTCGATGTTGACGGGGATGTTGATCATTGGCGTGTGTCGGCCCAGGGATTCAACGATCAAGTCAGCAGTGATTGAGGCTGCTAACGCTGGGGCCAGACCTTCGTATCGCATGCGACCCGTTTGTTGCACCTCGAGACCGAAAATCGCACCAGCCATCGGCACTCCGAAGGCACCACCGAAGGCACCGGCCATAGCCGCGATCAACATCAGTCGCATATCGGATGGCTTGAGACGAAATGGCTTGGTTAACAAACTGGTGACTGAACCACTAATCTGTACCGCTGCACCTTCACGACCAACTGAGGCTCCGGCGACTTGAGCGATGAATGTGGCACCAAAAATCATTGGCGCCATGCGATATGGAATCTTGGGGTTGTGATCGGGAACTGATGGATCAAGCGGTGGGAGAGATTGCTCAACGACGAGTGAAGTACCACGGTTAGCTGCTCCACCGAGATAGTGATATGTCGCACCCAAAATAAATGCGGCGACGGGGAGCAGCCAGACCAGCCAAGTGTGATCAAGTCGAAGAGTGGTGGCGTGGTCAAGGGCTTCGAATAAAGCCCACGAAGTTAGGCCTGAAACGGCTCCAATCAAACAGGCAGCACCTGTGACAACTAGCAGATGAGTCGCAGCACGCAATTGAGTTGGCAGCACATCCTTACGCTAGTTGGCTAGCCAGTAAATCTCTGTTTCTCACCGTTCTCTTACCGTTGAGGAGGCAGACTTATCAGGTGAATTTCCAAACTTTAAAGCACCAAGTTTTGATCGCCGATGACGATCGGGCGATTCGCGAAGCTCTTGTGCGTGCCTTGAGTCTTGAGGGCTACGCCGTGACGGCAGTTAACGATGGGGCTAAGGCATTGGAAGCAGTGAAAGCCGAAACACCAGATGTGCTGATTCTTGATCTGATGATGCCAGTGATTGATGGCATGACTGTCTGTCGCGTTTTGCGAGCTGAGAAGAATCGGGTTCCGATTTTGATGTTGACGGCGCGTACCGAGACAAGTGACCGTGTAGCAGGACTTGATGCTGGTGCTGATGATTATCTACCGAAGCCTTTTGCTTTAGACGAACTTTTGGCTCGTCTGCGGGTTCTATTACGGCGCTATGACTCTGATGATGATTTCGATCAGGCTGAGATTCTCACACTTGATGATCTGCGTATTGACGTGGCGGCGCGTCGAGTTTTTCGTGGTGACAATGAAATTGAATTGTCTAAGACCGAGTTTGAGTTGTTGGAACTTTTGGTGCGCAATAGTGGGATTGTTCTAGATCACTCAATGATCTACGACAGAATTTGGGGTTACGATTTTGGCCCCGAATCAAAGAATTTGGCAGTGTATATCGGTTACATCCGTCGCAAAGTTGATGCTGTTGATCACAAACAGCTCATTCACACCGTACGCGGCGTGGGCTACACGGCGAGGGTTAGCGACTGATGAGTTTGCGTTGGAAGTTGATGTTGATTCTGGTTCTCCTTGTTGGTCTCTCGACCACCGTCGTAGGAGTTGTGTCGTATCAAACCACCGAGTCGCGCCTGATGACCGAAATTGATCGATCCCTGATTCAAGCGACTGAAAGATTTCTTCAGCGACCTAATAATGATCGACCGAATCGACCTGGTCGAGGAGTGGTCATCAATATTCCTGAACGCCCATTAGGTATTGAGCAGTTCGTCGTGCAGGTCACCGATCTTGAGGGTGTGGTGCTTGCTGGCACGAAGGGTGTTCTATTGCCAGCGATGGAGGTCAATGATGGGCCAACGGGAGAACCCGTTGCGAAATGGGCGAATCTAAAGAGTGCGCAGGGGGATATTTTTCGGGTGCGTGCCATACGAGTTGAACTCGGCATTGTTGAGTTAGGGCGCGACCTCACCGAGGTGAATAACGTGCTGAATGATTTGAAAACGCGATCAATCTTGCTCGGGAGCATGGTTGCCTCGTTGGCTGCCCTTATCGGTTGGGTGTTGTCCGTTGGAATTACTTCTCGTTTGCGCAAATTATCAGTCGCCACAGAACATGTGGCGGTAACTGGCGAACTAGATATTGACACTCCACTCTCTGGTCGAGATGAAGCGGCTCGCTTGGGTCGCAGTTTTAAAGAGATGTTGGCTGCTTTGGCACGTTCCAAAGAACAGCAACAACGCCTTGTCGAGGATGCTGGTCATGAGTTACGAACTCCGCTCACTAGTTTGCGGACCAATCTTGATGTCTTGAAACGTCATCCCGATATTGATTCTGAGGCACGTCAACAGATCCTGCTCGATATTGATCGTGATACTGCGGAGTTGGCTGCACTTGTTGAAGAAGTAGTCACCCTCGCTGTTGATCGTCACACGGATGAACTCGCACAACCAATCGAGATGAAAGGTTTGGCTACGGCTGTCGCAACACGCGCAGCAAGACGAAGTGGCCGCAACATTGTGGTCACGGGTGACACATCAATTGTTGTGGCTCGTCGTCATCTTGTTGATCGGGCAATTTCAAATCTCCTCGATAACGCTGTGAAATTTGATACGAGCAACAATGACATTGAGGTGTTGATCTCGGGCGGCAAGATCGTTGTGAGCGATCGTGGTCCAGGTATTCCCGAGTCGGAATTAGATTTAATCTTTGAACGTTTTCACCGTGCTGTGGCCTCACGCACATTGCCCGGCTCTGGACTCGGTTTGGCCATTGTCGCCGATGTTGCTCGGAGTCATGGCGGCGATGTTGTTGCACGCAATCGAGAGGGTGGAGGGGCCGAGATTGGGTTCTTCCTACCCACGGCTGAAAAGCACGTTGAATAGGGTTTTCGATCGCCATCTTGGTTGGCAAAACTCTCACATGGCTCTTACCTTGATGATATTTACTTCTCACCTAGGAGTTGCAGTCTGTACTCACACCACTTGGTGTCCAAGAACAAAGGAAACAGATAATGGAAACGAAATATACAAAGCCCAAAACAAAGAAATTTGCGGTGATCGGTGTGACGGCAGGTTTGTTGATCGGTGCCGGTGCTGGATTGTTGATGAATGTTTCTGGAGGAGCCTCGGCATCGAGTGCACCAGTATCAACAATCGCTAGCAGCGTTGACACCAATGACGACTCCGATGGTGGCCGTGGAGAAGGCGAACATGATGGTGCCAAGATGGATCCAGCGGCTCGCCAAGCCAAGTTGCGAGAAGCGTTGCAGACCTTGGTTGATGCTGGCACGCTCGATGCCTCAGAAGTCGAGGCAATTGTGACTGCGTTGTCAACTAAGCCAACAACCCCTCCTGCAGCCAACGGAGTTCGCCCCGAGCGCTCAGCAATGTTGACAACTCGTTTGCAAACCTTGGTTGATGCTGGCACGCTGACGTCATCTCAGGTTGAGGCGATTGTCGCCGCACTTGAAGCAGCTCGTCCCGCTGGTGGCCCAGACCACGAGAGTGATGACGGGCATCAGGGTCGCGGAGGCCCAAAGGGTGAGCGTCGCCAGGAGATGCTTGCCACGGCCGCTGAAGCCATCGGCATCACCACAACCGAGTTGCAGACCGCAGTTAAAAGTGGCCAGACGATTGCCGAGGTCGCTGTGGCTAACGGCAAGTCGGTCCAATCGGTGATTGACGCACTAGTGGCTCAGGCCACCGCCGACATCACAGAACACATCACTGACATGGTCAACGGCATTCATTCCGCCGATGACGATTCGGCTGGTAAGTAAACACAGTTAGTCCATAATTCCGCCCGCTTTGAATGAGGTCTGGTGGGGGCGATTTGCCAAGTGCGATTCGCCCCCACCAGATTTTTTTGTCCCCTCATGGGCGCATCTATAGAACACCCGTTCTCTAGAATGTGTTTCCCATGGCTGATGCGAACCCCTCCTTTGATGACGATAATTTGTTTGGATCCTCACCCGTGCCTGCAGTTGATGCTGAATCAACGCCTTACGCAGCTCGTTACAGAAACACTCGTATTGAACCGATCTCACTCGATGGGTTAAACCCGATGCAGCGTGAGGCCGCCGAGCACGTTGATGGCCCGTTGCTCGTTGTAGCTGGCGCTGGTAGTGGCAAGACGCGGGTGCTCACTCATCGCATCGCCCATCTCATTTCCAATCATGGGGTCAGCCCGATGAGTATTTTGGCGATCACTTTCACTAATAAGGCCGCTGGCGAAATGAAGCACCGAGTCGAATCTTTGATCGGTCCTGTTGCTAAATCAATGTGGGTCTCAACTTTTCACTCGGCATGTGTGCGGATGCTGCGAATCCACGCCGAGCGCATTGGGTATCCAAAGAATTTCAGTATTTACGATCAAGCAGATGCCCAGCGACTGACTGGCTATGTGATTCGCGATCAGGGATTAGATACAAAACGTTTCACGCCTCGAGGCGTGCACGGTGTCATCTCTAAGTGGAAAAATGAACTTTTGTCTCCAGGTGACGCCGCCAATCAAGCAGCACATATTTTTGATCGCAAACATTCAGAGATCTATCGGGAGTATCAAGAGCGCCTCTTAAAAGCGGGAGCAATGGACTTTGATGATCTGCTCGTGAATGTTGTGCGACTATTTCGTTTGCACCCAGATGTGTTGGCTTCTTTCCAAGAGCGATTTAAATATATTTTGGTAGACGAATATCAAGATACGAATATTGCGCAAAACGAAATCGTGCTTCAGCTTGCGGCGCGTCATCACAATGTCTGTGTCGTTGGCGATACTGATCAGTCCATTTATGCTTTTCGTGGTGCTGATTTTCGCAACATCGGGCAATTTGAGGATGCCTTTGACGAAGTAAGCGTTGTTGTACTTGAGCAGAACTATCGCAGCACACAGACGATTCTTGACGCGGCCAATGCGGTGATCGCACAAAACTTTGCACGCAAGCCGAAAGATTTGTGGACTGAGTCGGGACCAGGGGAGCAAATTGTTCGCTTTCATGCCGACGACGAAGGCGACGAAGCTGCCTACGTGGCGCGCACAATGAAGACCTTGCGTTCATCGGGTCGCACCTGGGGCGATATGGCTGTTTTTTATCGCACCAATCCGCAGAGCCGAGTCGTTGAAGAAATTCTCATGCGCTTCGGCATTCCGTACAAAGTCGTCGGTGGCACACGTTTTTATGACCGTCGTGAAGTCAAAGATGCGGTTGCCTATTTGCGAGTGCTCACAAATCCATCAGACGAGGTCAGTATCAAGCGCGTGCTGAACATGCCGAAGCGTGGAGTCGGCGATACAAGTGTCAGTCGGCTGGATGAATTTGCTCGTCAAGAGAACATCTCTTTCTACGAGGCCTTGCGGCGAGCTGAAGAAGCTGGTGTTTCTGGTGCAGCGCATCGGGGTATTGAATCATTTGTGGCAGTGATTGAAGAAGTATCCACTCAGGAAGAACAAGGTCCAGGCGGATTACTTGAGGCAGTGATGGAGAAGTCTGGGTATCGCGCCGAGTTTGAGTCTGATGATTCTGTTGAAGCCGCTGGTCGCCTAGAAAATCTTGATGAGTTGGTGTCTTCGGCCAGAGAGTTTGCCAAAGTCGATGAGTTTCTTGAACAAGTTTCCCTTGTGGCTGATAGCGATGACCTTGGTGACGATGAAAAAGTTGTGCTGATGACGATGCATGCCGCCAAAGGCCTTGAGTTCCCAGTGGTCTTCATCGTCGGTGTTGAAGAAGGTTTATTCCCCCACAGCCGTGCCTTAGTTGACCCTCAAGAACTTGAAGAGGAGCGGCGTTTGGCCTACGTCGGCATTACCCGTGCCCGTGAAAGATTGTTCCTCACTCATGCATGGAGCCGACAACAGTTTGGGTCAACTCAGTACAACCCACCCTCACGATTCCTAGATGAGATCCCCGATACCTTGGTGCAGCATGAAGGCAACGTCAAAAATCGTTCCACAGCGCGCCTGACACGAGATGACGATTGGGGCCGTACAAAAGTTAGTTCCTTTGACCCCGATGACGAGTTTCGTGAGCGTCAGGTTGATGCTGCTTTAGCTGCAGGACGTTCAACCCCTCACCGACCGCCACAGCAGACAAATACTCAGGAAATTGGTTTGCGCGTCGGGGACAGTGTCGAACACGCCGTTTTTGGTGAGGGCATCGTGATTGACATCACTGGTTCGGGGGATAAAACCGAGGCCGTGGTCAATTTCCGTGAAAAAGGCCGCAAACATCTGCTGCTGGCCTGGGCCCCGCTGAAAAAAGTCTGAGCATATTCTTCGCCCTGACCCGTCGCGCATGGTTGAATCGGAGTATGAAAGTTGCACTCTTAGTTGAAAGCCTCACGGGGAACACATGGAAGGCTGCCGAACTCATCGCCGGCAATCTGCAGCAGGAAGGTTGGACGATCACAGGTCTCAACCCTGTCAAGAAGCCCGATCATCTAGCCCTACAAGCCGCTGATCTAATCGTGGTCGGCACATGGGTGCACGGGGCATTTATCGTCGGTCAAAGTCCTTGGGGTATCGGCAATATCAATGCTCTACCTGCCATCACCGGCAAGCAGGCGGCCACTTTTTGTACCTTCGCTTTGAATCCGGGCAAGACACTTGGGGCGATGGAGAAGTCGGTCAATCGTTTAGGTGCCGATGTCATCGGCGGCATGGCTTTGCATCGTGCCAAAATTCAAGCACATAGCGAAGAGTTTGCAGCGCGTCTGATGAGTGCTCTAGCTGTTGCCTAAATGATGCGCCAGCTCACTGTTGCCGCTCTGCAGATGTCGATGACAGATGTCATCTCTGAAAATATAGCGACGGCAGATCGTCTTGTGCGTGAAGCGTCTGCGCGTGGCGCACATCTCATTTTGATTCCCGAGCTTTTTGAGGGTCACTATTTTTGTGAAGATCAGCGGACAGAGCATTTTGCGCGGGCCAAGCCCTTAGTGGGACACTCAACTATTGAGCATTTCCAAAAATTGGCGCGTGAATTGTCAGTCGTCATTCCAGTGAGTTTTTATGAGCGGGATGGAAATGCGCTCTACAACTCATGCGCGATCATTGACGCTGACGGGATGGTCCTTGGCGTGTATCGCAAGAGTCATATCCCCGACGGTCCGGGATATTCGGAGAAGTTTTATTTCAGACCTGGTGATACGGGATACAAAGTGTGGGACACGGCAGTGGGTCGTATCGGCGTGGCCATATGTTGGGATCAGTGGTTTCCTGAGGTGGCGCGGGCTTTGGTTCTAGGCGGAGCAGAAATTATTTTGTATCCGACTGCGATCGGCAGTGAACCGATGGACGCAACACTTGATTCGGCGGCTCATTGGCAACGAGTCATGCAAGGCCATGCTGGTGCCAATTTGGTACCGGTTGTGGCGGCCAATCGTGTGGGCGTTGAGCGAGGATCGCGTTTTACTCTGACATTTTACGGCTCATCTTTTATTGCTGGTCCGACAGGTGAGATACTCGTTGAAGCGGATCGCGTCAGCGAGACCGTTTTAATCTCAACATTCGATCTAGACGAAGTGGCCGCGACGCGAACTGGTTGGGGAGTATTTCGCGATCGTCGCACCGATTTGGATTAATTGACCGTTTAGATAGTTACTATCTGAGCAGAGCGACTATCGAGACCATCATGGTGTTCATGGCTAACATTGTCGTAATCAGCGCCAGAAAGTGAACGCGCAAAGTCTTGTGCAGCTCGGTTCTGAGGTCAGATAGTTTCGCGTCGACTTGGAAGAAACGACCGTCCACATGTGCGAAGCCGATTGCAACTTGGGCGAATTGTGCATCGACTTGCGAAAACCTGATTGCGACTTGGTCGAAGCGAGCGTCAACCCGCGCAAAGCCAGCGCCAACTTGTTCGAAGCGAGCGTCAACTTGTTCGAAGCGAGCGTCAACCCGCGCAAAGCCAGCGTCAACTTGCGAAAACTTAATGCCCATCTCTTCGCGAAGTGTGTTGAACTCAAGATCCATATCGGACTTGGTGGCCAAATCTTTGACGGCGTTTGTGAGATCGGTCTTCGTTACGATTTGATGCCAATCAAAGGGAGGAATCGTCTCCATTAGGGCAGCAGCGTCATCTTGGCCGAGGGTGTCGGCAAGTTTGGTGGTAATGCGAAAACGGTCTGCTTCATCAAGTGCCATTGTGTCCTCTTTTCTCGTTGGGTTCAAGTCCCAACAATGTGGGCGCGGCCCAGCAGAAAACGGCGAGGTGCCCGTATGGAGGGTCAAGCTATATCTGGTCTGGACTTAGACCGGTGCATCACACTCGCGACGCACGGCGTCGGGAGTCGGCAGGCTGTCCCACATATCCGCGAGAAGGTCATCTCGTGTTGAGCGATAAGCGCTGTCATCCCACAGGTTGATCTGTTGCAGAGGATCATTAGCCAGGTTGTATAACTCGCCTTCGGTCCCATTGTGCAGGCTTCCAGGCAAGCAGGCCGTTGCTACCCAACCATCGCGACAGATCGTTCGCAGTCCCACGATTTTGCCGAACAGAACGCTGTCCCATTCGGTGAGGACTCGTTCGTGACCAAGAGATCTGGCATCCTCGTCGTTCACGGGAAGTCGTGGTGCTTCAACGTAGGCCGGTTGGGGGAGGCCGGCAATTTCGCAGAACGTAGCCGCTAGAGAAACGTGTCCAACAGGTGCGGTCACGGTTGCTGGATCAACGCCTGCGGAGGGCGCTGGTCGCCAAATCAGTGGCACGCGCATCAGTGAATCAACATGGTACGGGCCCTTGAACAACAAGCCGAAGTCTCCTTGAAATTCACCGTGATCGGTGGAGAACAAGACATCGGTGTCGGCCCCCCAACCCCGGCTTTCAACATGTTTCATCAAACGCCCAACGGCCTCGTCAATGAGTTCGTTTTCAATATGGGTCAGAGCGTTGATTTCGCGAACTTGGTCCTCGGTGAGAGTGTTCGGGACCCATCGCCGCGGTGCTTCATAGTTGGAGACGAAATCTCCGTCATACCATTTGCGCCACTGCGCCGGTTTGGCATCAAGAATCGCTTCGCGTTGCGCGCGATCCACTGGGAAGCCAACGGGAAGATCTACATCGCGCCAGTTCACGCGGTGCAGTTCAGATGCTGGAGGATCCCACGGATGGTGTGGGTCGGGGAAACTCACCCAGCAAAACCAATCGGCATCGGGGTCAAGTGACTCCAGCCAAGCAATGGCCCGATCGGCAACCCAATCGGTGTGATACCACTCGCGCGGGATGTTATTGATGTGCGCTTGGGGAGCGCCAGTGTTGGTGCCACCGAGGGCACTCACCTGTAGTTCCATATCCAACACGCGGTAGTACATGGCAACCGCCTCTGGATGATTTTTCATCAACCATTGGGCATAGTGAAATGTTCCCATGCCACCATGAGCAGCCGATTCCATGTGGTCGAAACCACGATGCAGATATCCATCTTCAATAAGCGAGTGCGTGCCCGAGGCTGCCAATTGATTTTCAGCGAAGCGCAAGAATGGGTCGAGGAAAGGTTCAAAATGGGCCTTGCCAATGAGTGCCGTTTTATATCCAGCATCGTGCAAGGTGCTCGCCACACTCGGGGCGTCAACGGGCAGTGGAACTCCATTCATCCACACGCCGTGGGTGGACACGTGCTGACCAGTAATCATGGTTGAACGTGAAGGCATGCACACAACGTTTTGTGGGTGGGCACGGTTGTAGTTGATCCCGTGTGCTGCCAGGGCATCAATGTTTGGAGTGCGGGCAATCAGGCCGCCATTACAACCGAGAGCATCAAAGCGCTGTTGGTCGGTGGTGATAAATAATATTTTGCGTCCCATTAACTGACTCCATTCACGCGCGAAAACATACTTTGTAATTTTTTCAAACCAGATCCAGCAGCCCCAATGATTACCAATCCCATCGGTTCGGGCTCAATGTCAGTTGCATAGATCACGATGCAACGATCTGCCCCGTCGGCTATGACATCAACCGTGGCGAGATGATGAGTGACGATCATATTGTTGACAATCGCATATTGAAAACGACGTAGGTCGTGATCAAGGGTGATGATGTCCTCTTCAAAGCGCAAACCGCTTGGCAGGTTGATCCATCGCTTGTTTCCAACGACTTCACAGCTATCAATGGGGAACCATTCGTGGAGACGGTCAGGTGCTCCGACGATGCCCCAGACCACATCTGCTGGGGCATCTATATAAATGTGACGGCGCACTGTTCCCATGTCTTGACCCTAACTAGTTGTAAGTACTTGCATACTAACTGACATAACTTGTGGCTTGACCCAATGAGCATCCGTGAGGGTCGCTGTGATAACCATTAGTGGGGTAATGAGATGCAACAACTCAGGTGTTGCAGTGGTTTTTATAGGGGGAGAGGTGAGAGATGAGTAAAATAGTCTCCGATCTTCGTCGTACTTTGACTCCTTTAACACCTGCATTCGCGCTGGTGGCCGTGCAGTTGGTCTTTTTTGGTTTACCGGCGGGGGCCTTTATTCGCGGGATCGTGCTCGGGTTACTGACGGCCCTCTTGGCTGTGGGAATGGCCTTGGTCTATCGAGCCAACAGAGTGATCAACTTCGCTCAGGCGGATCTAGGTTTTGTGCCAGCGATTTTGTCAGTTGGCCTGATCGTATTCAACGGTTTGCCATATCTTTTTGGACTCGGTGTCGGTCTCATCAGTTCGATTGTTCTGGGTGCCATCGTGGAATTGGCGATCGTACGGCGCTTCGTGCGTTCCCCGCGGTTAGTGCTGACCGTGGCAACCTTGGGTATCACTCAACTGCTGAGCGTATTGGCCATTATTTTGCCCCGATTATGGGACGAAGTAGCGGCTTCCGAAAGGATTCCGCCCCCTGTCGCCTGGAAACTCACCGTCGGGACGTTCATTTTGAACGCCAATGATCTCATTGCCATGATCCTTGCTCCGCTGGCAATGATTGCGGTGGGGTTGTTTCTCTCGAAAACCCAAGTCGGCATTGCTGTTCGTGCTGCCGCTGAGCGCAGTGATCGCGCTGCTCTCCTGGGGATACCAGTGGGCTGGCTTTCCACCATTGTGTGGATGTTGGCATCGGCGCTGTCGTTCTTAGCCCTTTTTTTGCGCTCGGGAATTCTTGGAGTGCCGATCGGTGGCGCACTGTCGGTCTCGGGCTTAGTACTGGCACTGGCGGCTTTGGTGATTGGACGACTGCGCAACTTGCCAACGATTGCAGTTGCCGCAGTGGCGCTAGGAATTCTTGAGTACGGAGTGCAATGGAACGCTGAAAGTCCCCTTTTGGTTGCGCCGTTCATCGCAGTGGCGGTGATGGCGGCCTTATTGATGCAACGCAAGGGCGTCTCGCGCCTTGATCAAGACACCACTGCGTCATGGCGCTTGGCTGACGAAGTTCATGATCTCGCCCCCGAGGTAGCGCGAGTTCCATGGGTTCGAGTGATGAGGTGGGGTACATACGCTGTGGTTTTCGCCAGTTTGGTGGCCATCCCCATTCTTTTGCGCACTGACCAAGTCATCAAAGTCACAGCAATTTTTATTTACGGAATCATCGGTTTATCTCTCGTGGTGTTGACTGGTTGGGCGGGTCAGATCTCTTTGGGGCAAGTGGGTTTTGTCGCCATCGGCGCCGCAGTCAGTGCCAAGTGCACCGAGGCGTGGGGTGTCGATCTGACTTTGTCGCTAGTGATCGCAGCCATCGTTGGAGGACTAGCGGCGTTCTTAGTCGGCTTGCCGGCATTGCGACTTCGCGGGCTCTATCTCGCCGTCGTTACTTTGGTATTTGCCCTCAGCGTCACCTCATGGCTCTTGAACGATCGCTTTTTTGAGTGGATTCCCAGGAAGCGGATTGAGCGATTTCCCCTTTTCGGTCGTTTAGATATTGATACTCCAACTCGTTTTTATGTCTACACATTGTTGGTGCTGATCGTGGTGTTCGGTGGCGTCCGTGGTATTCGACGCAGCAGAACTGGTCGAGCAATTTTGGCGTTGCGCGATAACGAGCGCGCTGCTCAGGCTTTTGGTGTG
>Ga0114970_10001361_pt1 | contig 18239 bp, 16 predicted proteins | sample M_140205_XF_Meta_FD_87030 | JGI IMG/M metagenome (GOLD analysis project Ga0114970, IMG submission 87030) | Freshwater microbial communities from Lake Montjoie, Canada to study carbon cycling - M_140205_XF_MetaG | ecosystem: Environmental > Aquatic > Freshwater > Lake | place: Lake Montjoie... | reverse complement strand
GGCGCCAAAAGCGCTCGTCAGTTCACAGCCGAAGGCACTTGACTTTGCCGTACTGCGCACATGTTCTTCGCTGAAGACCGTCTGCCCGTCTTCGCCAAGGCTGGCATCCTGGTACCGTTTTCCTGGTACCGCTTTCCTGGTACAGCCCCGTGCCCCGTCAGTAAACCGAGATCACGCCGACGTACTGCATGTTACTCGGCGTGCCACCCGGCAACCAGGTAGAACCGATACAGGAAAACTGCGCGGACTTGCGCGGACGAATCAAGTGCAATGTAATAGACTCCGTTGGTACCTGGGGATGTCAGCTTCACCGTGGATTCGCCTGTCTGCCGGACCCCGCCAAACACCTGATTGAGAAAACAAGGAGAGTTCTTTGCCGCTACAGTATCAGGGAGAGTTCCCGATAGGGCCTCCGGCGACAGCCCAAGGTAGTACTGAATGATGCAGTCGGAGCAACCACCTCCGTTTGCGGTGTAATCGAAAGTAACAGCGCAGGCCGTTCCGGGTCCGATATGGGCGTTGTTCTTGCCAGTGCCGCCGACAGAGACATTCGAAATGCACGCGCTCGCGTAGCAGGTGCCGAACGCGAGGGTCGCCGCGCCCTGTGAACCGGTTGCGCCTGTTTCACCCGTCAGACCCTGAGTACCCTGCGCGCCGGTTGATCCGGTCACGCCCTGAATACCCTGCGCCCCAGTCGAACCCGTCAAACCCCGAACACCCTGCGCGCCGGCTGATCCCGTCATACCCTGAATACCCTGCGCCCCAGTTGCACCCGTCACACCCTGAACGCCGGTCATGCCAGTGGCTCCGTTCGGCCCAGGAATGACGGACTTCACCTGGACTTCCAGCACGGGGGAATGGCTGTTCGTGACACTCTCTTTACAGTCCAGGAATACCGACATTGAACCAGACGCTCCGTCAAGCACTAGGCCGTTATTCGTCGCCGGGTTCGTAAGCCACTTTTGGGAGATTGCGGTGATATCCACCGATACAAATTGAGAGGTGGTCGCCGAAACGGATCCGAGGCTGCTACCGGTGGCCGATTGGTTCTTCGCCGTAATTCCTCCCTACGACCAGTTTCCCGACACTTCGGAAACAAGGATAGACCCCGCCAACGCTAACCCGTCCCACCCAGAGAATCAGGTTTACCTGGCGGACATCTTCTACAGCGACTGATGCCAGCAACGAGGGATCAAAGCGGATAAAAGCGTGGGAACCGGAGCCCACCCCGAGATATGGCACATTGCCGCAGTTGACCGCAGAAAACGCTGAACTGATGTGCGCGTCCCCGGCTACCGGCAAAGTGTCTCCCTTCAGCACTCCGGCACCGGAGGAAAGGACCAGTATCAGGCAAAGGTTGAGCGAGCGACAAGGGCGAGTCAACGACCCCAACTGAGACGATGACTGCATAAACCTAAAAACGGCAGTTGAGGACTCGGTTTCAGCCCAAGTCTTGTGTCTGCAAGCTGTTACAGCCACAGCAGTTGTCACCAAATTGGTGAAGTGCGAAGCAGTTGCAACCTCAATGGATTCCAGTGCTTGCGGGGCGACCGCCGAAGTCAGCTGCCGTTTTTAGGATAAAAGTTATGATACGACCCATTGGCACACAGGGTCGTGCCAAACCCTTGCTTCTCTCAAAAAAACAAAGACACACCAGTTTTCTTATACTCACAAAATGGCAAACCCCTTCAGCACCGACGAAATGGCCACTGGCTACGCGAAGTCCCGCCCGCCCGTCCATCCACTGGTCCTCCGGCGAGCCCTCACCGCTCTCGGCCACACCCAACCCTTCCCCAACGCTCTCGATGTCGGCTGCGGCTCCGGCGTTTCCACCCGCGCCCTCGAAGGCCTCGCGGAAAATACTCTGGGCATTGACCCCGCGGAAGCCATGCTCCCCTGGGCTGCCCAAACCGCCTCCTGCGCCCGCTTCCAGGTCGCCGCTGCCGAAACCCTGCCCGTCGCCGACCACAGCGTCGAGCTAATCACCGCCGCCGGTTCCCTCAACTACGCCGACCTCGACCGCTTCTTCCCCGAAGCAGCCCGCGCTTTAACCGCCGACGGCGTCCTCCTTGTCTACGACTTCTCCGCAGGCCGCAGCTTCGTCGGCGACAGCACCCTTGACACCTGGTTTTCCACCTTCGAAACCCGCTACCCGTGGCCCCCGTACGAGGCACAATGCCTCAATCCCGAAATCCTCGCTGCCCGAGCCAAGGGATTCCAACTCGGCACCCACGAGACGTTCGAGATCCCCGTCACCCTCACCCGGGAATTCTACGTTGAGTACATGCTAACCGAAACCAACGTCGCGTCAGCCATCCGCCAGGGCACTCCGCTCTCTGAAATCCGCGAGTGGGTCCGCACCACGCTCGCTGGATTCTGGACCGGTCCAGCGCGCGAAATTATCTTCCGCGGCTACTACGCCTGCCTGCTACCACTTCAGGCGTAGCCGTAACGAGAACGCCCGGGGCGCAATCAACCGTGTCCCCACAAACACCGACTGAAAATTGTACAACCCCGGCCGATCCATCAGGTTCGAAACCTCGCCAATCACCTCCCAGCGCTGCCCATCCCCTCCACCGTACCCAACTGCCAAATCAGAAATCGTCCGTGGCCGAACCCTCGCCGGCAACGACGTCAGATTCACCAGCGGCAGTAGATCCGCATAGTCCGGGTCCGCAGCAACCACCTTCGGATCGGATGGGTTCGACACCAGCCCACTGTCATACCGCACCGACCCCGAAATCCAAACACCCGACCGGTGCGTGTACTGCACATTCCCATGCAGACTCAGCGCCTGGTCATGGTCAATCACAAACGGCCCCGCACTCAGTAACGCTATCGCGTCATTCCCCAGAAACAGCCCGCCCGTAAACGGAGGAGTCGAAATTGCCCGGGATCGTGTCGCCGAAAGGGAGCCCGAAATCCCCCGCACGGGCAGGAGCGTTACGCGCGCCTCCGCACCCTTCACGCGAATCTTCTGTAGCGTTATCGGGAAGATCACACCGGTATTCAGAAAGTTGTTGTTGTCCTGCTGATCCTTGCCCGTCTTGCGATAGAAAGAAGCACTCAGGCCCAAATACCGCCCCAGACCCTGCTGCAGCCCAACCTCCACCACATTCTGGCGCTCCGGAACAATCGGAGCCACCTGCCCGCCAAACGTCGAGCCCACCTCCGGCGGAGCCAGTGCCGCCGCTTTTTCAGAAGCGGACAACAACAGGTTTTCATTCGGTGGCGTCTGAAAAGTACGGTTGTAAGAGGCCCGCACCGAAGTGCTCCGCCCGAGTTGCCACGCCACACCCAACCGGGGCTGCCACTGACTCGCCCGTACCAGAAAACGATACGCATCAAAGCGCAGGCCCAGCGCCAGCGTCAACCGTTTCCACTTTATGCTGTCCTGAACAAACCCCGAAGACATGGATCCGTACCCGGTCCCATCAAAGCGGAACAAACTCCCGCCCCGGCTCAGATCGTGCCGCAGCAGATTTGGATTGTACCCATCCTCACCCGGCACGTTGAAGTCAGCAGCCGTGATCCCGAAAGCGAAGCGCTCCCGCACCGGGTACCCCTGATAATCCAATCCGGCGCGCAGAGTATGCTGCCCCATCAGTCGGGTATACCGACCCGAAGCAGCCAGTGTGGAAAGTCGCCGGTCCTGACGCGCCGTCACCGGAGTATCCCCGGCGCTCGGAATCAACGAAGCCGCCGCCGTCCTGTAGGAAACCGTCGTCTCCAGCGTGGACTTAGGATCCAGAGCCCGCACCCAGCCAAACGAGAGCGACGCATCCCGCAACAACTGGCGCTGATCCTGGCCGGCTGCCCGCTGCGACCGCAGATTCGCCAATTCAAACGACGACCGCCCGGCCATGCTCGTCCACCGAAAAGTGTCCTTCGTATTTGGTTGGTAATCCACCCGCACGAACGCGCGTTCCGAATTTCCGCCATTATGGAAATTCTGCAAGCCAACCTGATCCAGATACCGATGGCTCTTCGCCGTGTTCAGCGCGCCACTGTAGCCCAGCCGACCAAACTCGCCCGATACCTGAGTGACCTGCGACAGGGCATCGAAACTCCCGCCCTGCAGCATCGTGTTCCCCTGCATACGACGCCCGGACCCGGTCCCCGACTTCGTGATCACGTTGACCACCGCCGCCGTCTTGCCACCGAACTCCGCCGGAATATTGCCCGTGAATAACTCAACAGTCTGCGCTACATTCGGATCGAGCGAATTCGCAAATGCCCCGGTTAACTGGTCAGCGATGGCCATCCCGTCGACGACGTAAGTGGTCTGGTTGTGTGCACCCCGAGGGTGAATCGCACCATTGGCATTCTTTGCGAAGCCAGGCAACGTAACCAGAACGCTCTCCAGGCCCGGGCCATTGGTCCCGGCGAAATGTGACATGGCAGTCAAACTCAGCTGGACATGCGTTCCGGTCTCCTCCGGTTCCACCAGCGGCGGAGGTTCGCCGCCCACAGTTACCACCGTCCGCTCAGACTCAATTGCCAGACGGACCGTCATTGAAACCGGCACACTGGTTCGCAGACTCACGTCCTGCGAAACCTCGTGAAAGCCAGACACAGTCACCCGAAGGCGATAGCTGTTAAACGGAACGTTAGTGAATTCGAATGTACCGTCCGTGGATGCCTCAGCCACACGCTCGTATCCCGTGAGGGCATTTGCCAGCAGGGCCCGCGCTCCCGGCACCGGAGAATCCGACGGGTCAACAACCTTACCTCGCAAAACCGCTACAGACTGCGCCGAAAGAAGCATCGGCAGAAACACTACGAGTGCATGTATCTTGCGCATCGCCACTTACCGCGACTTACGCCAGGGTTCCCCAGTGATATCTCGTAGCGGAATATTCGCGTCATAGCAACCCAGTAACTGCATTGCTTTGTCGCCACCGCTCTCCAGGACTAAGTCACTCAGATGCTCCAGCACGGCGTCGCACTTTGCAGCAGGTGCCAGAAAGTCGAGGTAATACAACAGGTCCCAGACCCCTTCGTCCTCCCCGTCGCCATGCTGACGGGTGAACTTACTCCAGCGCTGCGACAATGTGCCAATCAGTGGACGACACTCCATCCGAATGATCCCCACACCACGTCGCGACCCAAATGCCGCCAGCGTGCGAAACAGCGAGCCTTCCCGATTCGCGATGCAAAACACCACGGTCGCCTTCACCTTACCCGCTGCTATCACCGGCGGAGGATTCTTCTCCACCCGCAGAAACCGTGTGTAGTTGTCTACATGGTTCGTGATGTTCCGCGCCAGAATCTTCATGCCGTTATCGGCAGCTGCCTGAGCGCTGCCGACTGCCGCCACATGCCGCAGGCCCTGCTCCGCGATCTCCTGCACAGCACCAGCGGTGTCGTACACCGCTTTCATCCGCATGCCATGGCTCTGCAGAAAAACCCGGCACTGATCGAGCGCCTGAAAGTGTGACCAGACTTCGGTAATTTCTTCCAGCTTCGCGTCCTGATGTGCGATCAGATTATGCCGAATCCGCAGTTTCCGTTCACTAACAACGCGGAAGCCGTGTTCCGTCGCGTACTCCAGCAGCAGGTCGTAATACGGATACACAGAACCCGCCGCCGAGTTCTCAATCGGGATCACCATGCAGTCGGCAGTACCTTCGTTTACCGCCCGGAACAGGTCGGGATAATCCCGACAAGGGACAATCTGCGGGTCTTCACCGGCGAAGAAATCGAGCGCTGCGCACTCGCTGTAAGAGCCAGGCTCCCCCTGAATCGCAACTCTGGTCACATGATCTCCTGAAGTAATTTAGGCATGCCTAAATTCAAGCCTACAGGAGGCAACCCCGGACTGTCAAGGTTACTTGCGAAGTTTGCTACTTGCGAAGTCCCGCGGCGAATCCACTGCCGTTCTCGAACTCGCGAGCCATGTCGGCACGCAGAGCCTGCAGCTTGGCAATGTAACCGTCGAGCGCAGCGGCTACCTCTGGTTTATTCGTCTCCAGGATGTCGTTCCAGAGATCCCAGGAACTCAGCGCCAACCTGGTCATGTCCATCAGGCCGGGCCCGGCCACCGCCTGCGCGGCCGGCATACAATCCTGAATCGCCGAAGCAAGCGCTGTCGATGCCAACTGCGGCAGATGGGAAGCCCATGCCACCAGACGATCATGCGTGGCGGCGTCCATCACGACTTCCTGCGCCCCGAACTCAGCAATCCACTTCCGCAAAACGCGCGTCGTCGGGTGGTCCTGGTTCGCAGAATTCACGTCCAGAATCCAGCGGCGTCCGGCGAACAACTCGGCGCGCCCGGCTTCCACGCCCCGCTTCTCCCCCCCCGCCATCGGATGCCCGCCCAGGAACTGATCTGCTTGCAGGTTTGCCCGAGCAGCTTCAGAAATTGCCTGTTTGGTACTACCCGCATCCGTCACCAGTGTGTATTTGCCCAGCAACGGCTTCAGTTTCTCAAGGGTGGCAATAATCCCATAGATAGGTTGCGCCAGGAAGACCAGATCCGCAGCCCCGGCAGCTTCTTCCAAAGAGGCACCCCGGTCAACCGCGCCGCAACGGGTCGCACTCTCAATCGTGCCGGTAGAACTGACACCGAGGATCGAGCCGGGAAACCCCGCCTTGCGGAGCGCCAGCCCAAACGACCCGCCAATCAGGCCCACCCCGACGATGGCAACCGTCCGCATTACAAACTGCGACCGAGCACCGGAGCCAACGCCCGCAACTGTGTCATCAGTTCCATATACTGCACAGGATTCAACGACTGCGCCCCATCGCTCATCGCATGTTCGGGATCATGATGGACTTCCATCAGCAGCGCATCAGCCCCCGCAGCAACAGCCGCACGCGCCATCGCCGGAACCATATCCCGACGCCCCGTACCATGCGAAGGATCACCCACCATCGGCAGGTGCGACAACTTCTTCACAGCCGGAATCGCCGATACATCAAAGGTATTTCTTGTGTATGTCTCGTAGGTCCGGATGCCGCGTTCACACAGAATCACTTCGTAATTGCCGCCGGAGAGAATGTACTCCGCCGAAAGCAGCAGCTCTTCAATGGTGGCCGCAGGACCACGTTTCAGCAGCACAGGCTTCCGGATCTTACCCAGTTCGCGCAGCAGATTGAAGTTCTGCATGTTGCGGGCACCGATCTGCAAAATATCCGAATACGCAGCCAGCAGCGGGATCTGGGAAATCTCCATCACTTCGCTGATAACCGCCAAACCACGCCGATCCGCGGCTTCGCGCAACATCTGTAAACCCGCCTCACCCAGCCCCTGAAAACTGTAAGGAGAACTCCGGGGCTTGAACGCGCCACCACGGATGATTTCCGCACCACCATCGGCCACAATGTCGGCGGACCGTTCAATCTGGTCCTTGTTTTCGACGGAACAAGGCCCGGCCATCACGACCAGTTTGTTGCCGCCAATCTCTACCTTGCCGGCCTTCACAATCGTGCCTTCGGGACGAAACGCCCGGCTCGCCAGTTTATACGGCGAGATCACACGATGGACTTCCTTCACCCCGTCCATCATCTGAACGACACGCGTATCGAAGGTATCCGGACCACCAACGCCGCCCAGCACTGTATGCAGCACACCCGTCGAACGGTGCACATCAAACCGATCCTCCATCAGGCGGTCAATCACCCTCTGGACCAGTTCTTCAGCAGCGCGTTCTTCCATGACGACGATCATGCGTTGTTCTCCATTCGATCTCTCTGTACTTTTCGCATTTCGTCCATGATGCGTTCGAACACTCGCCGAACGGCATCATTCGGCAGCGGTCCCGGATTATTGGCCGTCACGTTCTGATAGACGAGGTCTTCCCGCTTCGGCTCATACACTGGCAGGCTGGCAGACTGCTTAATTCTCCCGATCTCCTGGACAGTCAGAGTGCGTTCATTCAACAGCGCGACCAGGCGCAGATCCACATCGTCAATGCGCGCGCGGCATTTAGCCAATTCAAGTTCAGCCGTGTTTTCGGACATACGATTACGATATATCGCCCTTCAGCGGTGCTGTGAGACTGCTCATGAAAGCTTCCACACCGCTCGGGTCACGTTCGATCTGGCGGACCACGGCGGAGCCAACAACGACGGCATCCACTTTGCCCTTTAGTTCGGCCACATGCGCGGGAGTCGAAATCCCGAAGCCCATGGCCAGCGGCAGGGACGTGTGTTTTCGCATCCGTTCCACCAACGGCATTGCGGCAGAGGATAAGCTCGTCTGCTCACCGGTGATACCTGTGCGTGAAACCAGATAAACAAACCCGCTCGAATACTTCGCCACCAGAGCCAGACGCGCCTCGGTGCTCGTCGGAGCTGCGAGGAAAACCGTGTCCAGACCAGCCGCGCGCATCACCGAAACGTAATCGCCGGCCTCCTCTACGCTGACGTCGGTCAACAGGCAGCCATCAATTCCGGCGGCCACCGCGTCTGCCGCCAGACGCTCAAAGCCATAGCGCAGCGCCGGGTTCAGATAGGTGAAGAGCAACAGAGGGACTTGCGAAGTTTTGCGGATCTCAGCAGCCATTGCCAGTACACGCTTCAGGGTGGTGCCGGCCTTGATGGCGCGGTCACCAGCTAACTGAATCACCGGACCATCGGCAATAGGATCGGAGAATGGAACCCCCAGTTCGATCAGATCGGCACCACCGCGTTCCAGCGCCGCGACCAGACCGGGCGTGGCGTCGGGCGTGGGATCCCCTGCCGTCAGGTACGCGATCATACCTGTCCGATTCTCGGCCTTCAGGCGATCGAAAAGCTGAGTAATACGGCTCATAAACGGTCCAGTTCCGGGAGAGTTTCCCGATAGATATTAATGTCTTTGTCGCCGCGACCCGAGAGATTCACAATGAAGATCTTGCCCGGGTGCTCCGGAGCGCGGCGAATGGTTTCAGCCACTGCATGAGCCGATTCGAGGGCAGGAATGATACCCTCTTCACGACTCAGCGTAACCGCTGCTTCAATGGCGTGTGTGTCATCACAGGAGCAATATTCCGCACGCCCGATATCGTGCAGCAACGCATGTTCCGGACCAACCGAGGCGTAATCCAGGCCCGCGGAAACCGAGTGCGTCAACGCGATTTGGCCGTCTTCATCCTGCAGAAGATAGCTGCGAGTCCCCTGCAACACACCGGGCAGACCACCCGCGAAGCGAACTGCGTGTTGCCCGAGTTCCATGCTGCGACCTCCCGCTTCCACCCCCACCAAACCCACACCCTCATCGGCGATAAACGGGTGGAAAATTCCAATGGCATTGCTGCCACCGCCAACGCAGGCGATTATGGTGTCGGGCAAGCGGCCTTCGGCTTCCAGAATCTGCTCGCGGGCTTCGAGGCCGATCACACGATGGAAGTCGCGGACCATCGCCGGATACGGGTGCGCCCCCAGCGCGGACCCCAGCAGATAATGCGTGCCGTCAATGTTCGTTACCCAGTCACGCATCGCTTCGCTGATGGCATCTTTCAGCGTCCGGCTGCCCGAAGTAACCGGCACTACTTTCGCGCCCAGCAAACGCATCCGGAAGACATTCGGACTCTGCCGCCGCATGTCTTCCTCGCCCATATACACGGTGCAGTCGAGGCCGAACAGGGCACAGACAGTCGCAGTGGCGACGCCATGCTGGCCCGCGCCGGTTTCGGCGATAATCCGCTTCTTGCCCATGCGCAGTGCCAGCAGCGCCTGCCCCAGGCAGTTATTGATCTTGTGCGCACCGGTATGCAGCAGGTCTTCGCGCTTGATGTAGATCTTTGCGCCACCCAGGCGTTCGCTGAGGCGTTTTGCGTAGTAAAGCGGCGTGGGCCGCCCCGCGTAGGTATGCAGCAGATGGTCGAGCTGTTTATGGAACTCGGGGTCCTGCTTCGCTTCGTCGTAGGTCCGCTGTAATTCTTCGAGCGGCGACATCAACACTTCGGGAACGTAGCGCCCGCCGTAGGGCCCGAAGTGCCCGCCAGCGTCCGGTTGTGTAGCGATCATTTGGTTTTGAGAGCCGTTTCTATAAATTGTTTCATGCGGGCGTGATCCTTAAGCCCTGGTTTCGCTTCCACGCCGGAGGCAGTATCCACACCCCAGGGCCTGACTGCTTCAATCGCCTGGCTGACGTTATCCGGCGTCAACCCACCGGCCAGAATAACCCTGCGAGACTTTGCGGCCTGCGCCGCAATATTCCAGTCGAACGTCTTTCCGCCTCCCGGGCCATCCAATAACAGGGCGTCCGCCGGATAATCCGTCGGGATGGAATCACCCGTCACTCGCAGAGCCCGCCACACAGTTCCCGCAGGGTGCCCTGCCGGAGTCTCATCCCCGTGTAGTTGCGCCACATGGAGGCCCAGCTTTGCTGCATTCGCCTGAATCACGGCAGGCGCTTCATTCACATAGACGCCCACGCGAAGAATCTGAGCCGGAATCTCGCTAATCCACTCCGAAACAGCCTCGACGGAAGCGGCCCGGGGGCTCTTCGGGTAGAAGATGAACCCCAGTGCAGTGGCTCCGAATTCAACTGCCGCCAGAGCGTCCTCGCGGTTGGTGATCCCGCATATTTTGACCAGCACTTCAGCCCACCAGTTCCCGGGTGGCCTGCGCCGGGTCACCCGATTTCACCAGATGCTCGCCCACCAAAAACGCATCATACCCGGCGGCCTGTAGCCGCATCACATCGTCCCGGGTGAAGATTCCGCTTTCGCTTACCCGGATTACACCCGGCGGAATTCGCTCAGCCAGTTCAAGCGAAGTATCGAGAGACACCTGGAACGTATTCAGATTGCGATTGTTCACACCGAGGATCTCGGCCCCACTCTTCAGTGCCGCATCGACTTCCGCTGCGTTGTGGGCTTCCACGAGGGACGCCATCCCGAAGGCTGCAGCAGTCTGGCGGAAATCACGCATTTCGGCCACATCCAGAATCGCGGCGATCAGGAGAATCGCATCTGCGCCCATCGCGGCGGCTTCCAGAATCTGGTACTCGGCGATGGTGAAGTCTTTCCGGATTACCGGGAGGCGGCAAGCAGCCCGTGCCGCCTGGAGATGCGCGACGGAACCCTGGAAGAAATCCCGGTCGGTGAGAACCGACATGGCGGCGGCGCCACCTTCTTCATACTGTCGGGCGAGAATAGCCGGTTGAAAATCCTGCACCAGGACGCCTTTACTGGGGGAGGCTTTTTTCGCTTCCGAAATGATGGCCGGGGCCGAACGCCGCAGCGCCCCGGCGAAATCGCGACGGGTTAGCTGAGCGGCAGCCGCTCGCAGGTCAGCCCCCGGAATCACCGCTTCGCGGAGTTCTTCGCGTTTGCGGGACACAATTCGATCCAGAATACCTGTGGGCGGGGAGGGCAATTCCCAATTTTATCGCAGCCCGAATCCCGGCCGTCCTGTGCGCATCGAATTGCCTGATGCCTACTCCTTTTGAGAGCGCCCAGCTCATCCTTACTCTGTACGAACAACGCAGGGAGGAAACCCTCCGGAAGGCCCGCGATTTCTATATCGGCTTCAGCCCCACCTCCTTTGATGACTGGAAGACCGCCATGATCGGCCCGCAAAGCGGCTACCTCCGCATGGTCCTGACGTACTGGGACATGGCCGCGTCGTTGGTAAAAAACGGTGCCATTGATCAGACAATGTTCGTGGAAGCCAATGGTGAGTTCATCGTTGTATTCGGCAAAGTGGAACCCTATATTCCTCAGTTGCGGGAAGCGTTTGGAAACCCCGGGTTCCTGGCCAGCCTGGAATGGCTGGCGCTCGGCATTCCGGATGCCCGCCAACGTATTGATTCTACGGTAAAAAGAGTCCAGGCGATGGTTGCCGCCCGCGCAGCCCAGAGCAAGTAACGGATTATGCCCAGAGGCCGGTGACGGGCTTGCCTTTAACCAGTTCTCTGGGTTGGTTGAGGTGGTTATAGATGGTGGTGTCGGGGTCGATGCCGAGGGCATAGTAGACGGTCGCCAGCAGGTCGTTCGGGTGGACCGGCTTGTCCTTGGGGGATGAGGCGGTCTGGTCGGATTCGCCGTATTGCTGACCGGCACCGATGCCGCAGCCTGCAACGATGGCGCTGTAGCAGTAAGGCCAGTGGTCACGACCGTCGGGGGCGTTGGAGTTGCCCGAGGTGCTGACTCCAATTCTTGGTGAACGCCCGAATTCGCCGACAGCGACCACGAGCGTTTCCTTGAGCAGACCTCGCTGGGACATGTCTTCGAGGAGGGCCGACAGGCTGCGGTCGAGAACAGGGCAGTGGAGATTCTTGAGCGGGCCGAAGTTGGCGGCGTGGGTATCCCAGGAATCGACTTCTGCGTTCCCGTTGGCGACCGCCGGCCAATTCATCTGGACAAAGCGGGTACCGGATTCGATAAGGCGGCGGGAAAGCAGCAGGCCCTGCCCGAAGGTGGTCCGGCCATAGCGGTCGCGGGTCTTTTCAGATTCCTTTTCGAGGTCGAAGGCATCGCGGGCTTTACCGCTCAGGACCAGATCGTAGGCTTTGCCGTAGTATTCGTCGATGGCGTACTCGTTGAGCGCTTTTTCGAGATCGGGCATGGAGCCGTTGATGCCCTTGAGGAGCTCAAAGCGATCTTTGAGGCGCTGGGGCTGGATTTCCTTGCGGAGGGTCAAGTCGTCCAACTGGATGGGCTTGTTGGGGTCCTGATAGAGGCGATAGGGGTCGTAGGCTTTGCCGAGGAACCCGGCTGCGCCACCCTTCCCGATGACGCCCGATTCCTGTAAGGGACGCGGCAGTTCAACGAAAGGCAGCACCGGACCAACCGGCGGCTTACGTTTGGCGATGTGGCTGCCTGCGGTGGGGAAGTCGGCGGGTGACGGCGGTTCGAGCTGGCCGGAGGGCGAGACCTTATCGGGCGGGTACCCGGTGAGCATCTGGTAGATGGCCGCGGTGTGGTTGAAGAGGCCGTTGGGCGTATAGCTCATGGACCGGATGAGGGTACATTTATCGAGCTGGTCGGCCATCATCGGCATGTGCTCGCTGATGTGGGTGCCGGGGATTTTAGTCTTGATGGACTTGAATTCACCCCGGATGTTGAGGGGGGCGTCGGGTTTTGGATCCCAGATATCGACATGGCTGGGGCCGCCCTGGAGGAAGACCATCAGGACGGACTTGGCGGTATCGAAGCCTTTCGCGCCCTTCAGGGCGCTGACGCCGGTTTCGGCAGCCTGGGCTTTCCATTGGAGGAACTGTGGCAGGTTGAGGCCGAGGAGAGAGGCTCCGCCGACGCGCATAAGGTCGCGGCGGGAGAGGCCCTCGCATGTTCTTCCGATTCTGCCTGGGATGGTTAACATTTTTGTCTCCTAGCGGTTGTACAGGAATGCTTTGCTGTTGACCAGCGCCCAGAGAAGGTCCTGAGCGCGTGCGGCGCGGCTGTCTCCAGACCGCAGATACGTGATGCCTTTATCGAGTTCGCCCGCAGTGGGGACCCGGCTGAGGGTTGCCATGTAGAGTTCTTCGATCAGCGCTTTATCGGTGGCACCGGCGATGATCGCTTTGGCGATACGACCGGTGGGGCCTCCGATGGAGTCGGAGATTGACTTGCCGTTCACGAGATTAAGGGCCTGCGGGAGGCTGAGGTCCGTTTTGCGTTCACCTTCGGCGGGGGTGTCTCGCTGGGGGCGACCGAAGAGATCGAGGAAGCCATCTTTGCCGACGTGCGGATCGGGAAATTCTTCGGCTCGGGTGTCTTCGGGGACTTCGGGGAAGTCGGGCCGAACGCCGGTGGCCTGGGTGAGCGCGTCCATCAGTTGCTCGGCGTTGAGGCGGCGGGGAATGGCGTGGGAGAAGTTGATGTTATCGGTCGCGCTCCACTCGTTGGTCTGGATGCCGGCCTGATAGACGCGGGAGTTCACGATGGTCCGGATGAGGTGCTTCAGGTCGTAATCATGATCCTTGAAATCCTTGGTGAGGGCGTCGAGGAGCGCTTCATTGGTGGGAGGGTTGGAGGCCCGGATGTCATCGACGGGGTCGATGATGCCTTTGCCGAGGAAGTAGCTCCAGGTGCGGTTCGCCATGGACTTGGCGAAGAAGGGATTTTCCTTCGCGGTGATCCATTCGGCGAAAGCCTGGCGGCGATTGGCATCGGCAGGCAAAGGCGTCGCGTTGCCGACGAGGAATTTGGGCTGCATGACACGGTCATCTTTGGGGTGGCGAATGTCGTAGTCGTCACGTTTGTCGAAGAGAATTTCTTCGCCACTCTCGAAGCCGGGGCGGATGCCGACGGTTGCGAAGAACGAGGTCATCTCGTAGTACTGGTTTTGGGTCCAGCGTTCGAAGGGATGGTCGTGGCACTGGGAGCAGACCATGCGGACGCCGAGGAAAAGCTGAGTCGTCTTTTCCATGGTGGGCTTGGGGTCGCGGGTGGCGCGGAAGTAGTTGGCGGCGGGGCTGTCACTGGTGCTGCCGCGCGCGGTGAGGAGTTCGCGCACGAACTGGTCGTAGCGTTTGTTGGACGCGACCGATTCACGGAGCCATTCGCGGAATTCCCAGGTGGCTTTATCACCGAGGAACTTGCGGCTGTTCTGGAGGAGATCGCCCCATTTGAGGGTTGCGTGATCGACGTATGACTTGCGGGCGAGGAGGTTTTCGATCATCGCCGGGCGATTGGGAGTGGCGAGGAAGGCGCGAACTTCAGCCGGGGTGGGGGCCTGGCCGGTGAGATCTTCGGTGACGCGGCGAAGGAAGGTGGCATCATCGGCGGCGGCGGTGGGCTGGATCTTGAGGCGCTTGAGCTTGGCATCGATCAACTGGTCGATGTAGTTGTTCTGCGGGAGAGCCTTCCAGGTGAAGCCGGGTTTCGGATTCAGGACGGTAACGGGCACGGTGCCGAACTTCCCTTCGTAGCGGATGAGCATGGTGGCTTCGCCGATACGGAAGCCTTTCACGACGGCTTCGTTCGAGACATCGGCAACATCGGGGATATTACTGGCGATGACGGCTTCTTTGGTGACGTCGCGGGTTTTTCCGTCGAGGAAGTGGGCGACAACCTTGATCTGCTGCGATTCTTCAGGCTTCGCGAGTTCGAGGGAGGCGGGCAACATCTCGATGCTGGCGATCCCGTCTTTGGCGGCGTCACCATACGGCACACCCTGGGCGATCCAGTTAAAGATGGTTTGGTAGTACGAGGAGCCAGGTTCGAGACGCAGACCGCCGCCGTGGGGGACCTGCTGGGCTGGCTTGGCGAGCATGAGACTCTGCCCTGGGTCGGCACGGTTGAAGCGGCGACCGCCGAGGTCGTAGAGGAGGGCCTGGTAGTTGAATTCCGGGTCATAGCCGCGGAGAGAGAGTTTGAAACCGTTCTTGCCTTTAGCCGCGCCGTGACAGGGACCGGAGGTGCAGCCGACCTTGTTTAGGATGGGCGCGACGTCGCGGAGGAAGGTGACGGGTTCTGCGGCTGCGGCGGGCAGAGCGAGGCAGAGAAACAAGTGAAGGGGCTTCATTTACTGGATACCTCTTTATTCGATACCGCCCAGGGAATGGCCTGGGAAAAGATTGTTTCGCGATTGCCATCCACGGTCAGATTGGCAGAGACGATGAAATCGTAGGTGGCGGCCGCGGTGGATTTTGTAGTGGTGACACGAAAGGTTCCGGTGGGGGCACCTTTGGCGGTCGGCTTCATGTCGATGGTGCGGAGGTCTTTGGCCCCGGGCGCATTGACGGCGATGTTGGTGGGCATGGCCAGACCGGGGTTCTTCGTGGTGATGGTCCATTCGAAATCGAAGGCGTCCCCTTCCGCCATCTCGGTGCGTTTGATTTGTTTGACGGAGAGAGCGGCAGCCGGGGGATTGGTGAGGGCTGCGGGCATGGCGATGTTGAGCCAAGGTGCGGTGAAGGCTTTCTGCCGATCAGTGGAGGAAGCGTCCGGGAGGCCGGTACCGGCGGCGACATCAATGACAGCTCCGGAGCCTGCGGCGGTGCGCTTCAAGCCACCTCCTTCGGCGACAACTTTGAAGTCGGTGGTGGGCAGTTCGGCGTCGGGGTCGGCTGTGACGGTGATGACTCCGCTGCGACTGCCGGAGCGGGCTCCGGTGGAGTCGAGAATTTCGGGCGCGATGAAGCCACCTGCGGCATGCCAGCCTTTGGGCAGATTGGGGATGGTGGCATGAACCTCGCCATCGTAGCCGCGGCGGTCGAGGTTGACGGCAACCTGGACGGTGCCGCCCCTGGGAACGTTGAGGTAAGCGGGGCTGGCGGAGACGAGAAATTCGGTGGCCTGTTTGCGAATGCTGAGACGGTAGCCGAATTCGGGGCCGCCGCGCCGGGCGAGGTCCTCGACGGCGAGGGTAATCTCGGCGGTATCGGCGGGAACGGTGAAGTTGATGACAGGGTCGCCCTGGATCCGGCCAATGAGGCTGGGGTTGAAGAGATCGATAACGGGAGGCTGATCGCCAACGGCAGTCAGTTTCTTTTGGGTTTTGGCGTCGTAGAGGGTGACGAGGGCATCGAGACGTGAGGTGCCGATTTCGCGGCAGAGAAGTTCGATGAGGAGGACTTCGCCGGGCGTGACCTTGATGGGGTAACGGTCGATCTGGCCAGGTTTGGCAATGCGTCCGTTGATGATGTCGGCTGCGTCGGTAAGGGCGACGGGGAACGGCAGGGTGGGCGAACCGGGCATGGCGAGCGTGGTGAAGGCTCCGGTCTCGGGCAGTTTCACGGTGGTCTTCGTGATGCCGGACTTGCGGCTGGAGAATTCGAATTCGACGGTCTCGCCGTGGCGTCCACCTAAGGGAAAGATGGCTTCCGGGTAGGCGAAAGTACCGATCTTCAGGCGGTAGAAATTCTGGTCCTGTTTGCTGAAGCGGACGTCGTGGAGGGAGAGGTAGAAGTTGCCGTCGCGTGGGAAGGTGTAGTCGATTCGGGAATCGGTGCCGAGGCCGGGCGCGTTTTCGTTGCGGGCGAGGAGGGTGCCTTTTTCGTCGTGGAGTTCAAGGACAGAATCAATGGCCGAGCCGGAGCGGCGGGCTTCCACTTCGAAGACGAGGCGCTGGTTGAGCTTGCCGGCGATGCGGTAGTAGTCGCGGTCGGGACCCTTGAGCGTTCCGTTGAGGGTGACGGGGGTGGCTTTGATGAATTCGGCGGTGGCGAGGGAGTTGTTGGGGGTCTCGGATTCGCTGATCTCCGGGAAGGTGCCAACGGTAAAGAAGAGGATATTGGAGAGGCCGTTGGGGTTTTGGACGCGGATGGGATAGACGCCGGGAGGGGCGTCTGCCTTGAGTTCGAGTAAGTAAGGAAGGCCCTTCATAGTGGGCGTGAGAGGCGTGAAGATGGCCGGGAGGGTGGAGAGGATCTTCGAGCCTTCGGCGAGGTCACGGCCGGAGAGGGTGACGGTGAGGGTCTTGCCCTGTTGGGCTCCGCGAGGGGCAATTTCGGTTAAGCTCGGCGGCGCGGCGATAGCGGTAGCTGCGAGGCAGAGGCTGAGGAATAGCTTCATTTGGTCACCTGCGGCATTTTTTCCTGAATTAGGGGTACAGCGACAAAATCCTTCACGACTTCTCCGGTGGCGGGGTTGCAGATGCGGACATGGCCGTCGAAGCCTCCACTGGCGAGGCGGGTGGAGTCGGGGGTAAAGCTGAGAGCGTAGATTCCGGCGGTGTGGCCTTTGCAGGAGGCGACGGGTTGACCGGTATCGGCGTCGTAAATATTGACCAGGGGCGCGATGCCGGCAACGGCGATGTGTTTGCCATTGGGCGACCAGGCGAGGGCGGTGATGAGGCCATCCTGACGGGGGAGTTTGCGGACGAGGGTGGTGTCGTCGGCAGTCTTGAGGACCTTGGGGCGGTCCATCAAATAGATGTAGGGGACGCGCTCTTCGCCACCGATGACGACGATGTCCTTATTGGGGTGGCGGGCAATGGCGGTGAGCTCGCCTCGGAGGAGGTTGACGTTTTCGAGGAAGCCGCCGGAGGCAGAGTCAATCAGCTTGGCGGCGCGGTCTTTGGAGACGGAGACGAGGCGTTTGCTATCCACGCCAAAAACGGTGGCCAGGACCCAGTTTTCGTGGTTCCCGATTTTCTGGAGTTCCTTGCCAGTGGCAGTTTCGACGAGACGGACGGTGTTATCAGCACCACCGGCTGAGAGGGTTTTGGCGTCCGGGGAGATGGCACCGCCGAAGAGAGTGTCGTTGGTTAGTGTGATGGAACGGAGGAGTTTGGAGGTGGTGGTGTCCCAGACCTGGAGTTCGCCGAAACGTGCAGGGGTGCCACCGGCGGTGACGAGCAGTTTGCCATCGGTGGAAAACACGATGGAGTTGAGGCGTTCGGAGAGGCCGACG
>Ga0114970_10001360_pt1 | contig 18241 bp, 17 predicted proteins | sample M_140205_XF_Meta_FD_87030 | JGI IMG/M metagenome (GOLD analysis project Ga0114970, IMG submission 87030) | Freshwater microbial communities from Lake Montjoie, Canada to study carbon cycling - M_140205_XF_MetaG | ecosystem: Environmental > Aquatic > Freshwater > Lake | place: Lake Montjoie... | reverse complement strand
TTTCTTCCCCGCGTACTCCTGTTGGGCAAAGCTCAGTTGTCGTTCCATGCCTGTGAACTTACCCCACGGCGCAACTTTTTTTTGCTCCTGACTGTCGCGCCGATTAAATCAGCGTTTCCTTAGGATTAGCCGACCCTCCGACACCGCTAACGTATCGACATGCCAGCCCGGCGCTGTGCGTTTAGGAGGTGCTGGCGGTCCCTCCGTTGCATCTGGCTTCGCCACCGCCGCCTCGCCCTTCATCCACTTGCGGTAGTTGTCCACATACCAGAACAAATCCTCGCCCACATACAGCAGCGGCGACACGATCTCCACGCGGTCGATGCGGCGGTGCAACAGACCGTCCAGCGTGTACGTCACCTGGATCATGTCCATCTCAGCCACTGTGCGCAACGGCTCGTGGGGTGACGGGATGCGCAGGCGTGTCAGCATGATCTGCTGCGGTTCCACGTTTTCCGCCAGACCATCGAGATCGAGCGGCGTTTCATTCGCACTGAAGTTTACATCAAAACGCACTGGCGGCAGCCCCGGCGCGATGCTCATCAGCGTCACGCCCAGCTTCTCCACATCAATCCTGCCCGCCGTCCAGCGTGCTGCCACTACTCCTGCTTTCTCTTCAACGACAGCCGCCTTGCCACTGAACAACGTCATCAAAGCATCGCCCACCTCCGTCTGGCCGCCGACCAATTTCAAAGTCTCCAGCCGCCGCGTGCGCCACATCTCCGGCAGTGCCGCCACCGCTTCCACTTTTTCAAAACTCAGCACCGGCAGATTCGCCCGCGTCGGGATACGCACCCGTGCATCGGTGATGCTCAGACGCTGCTTCGCCAGTTCTGTGGCAATCTCAAAGCGCGTCGAAATCTCCACGCGTTCCGCCAGCTTCATCGCCACCTCCACTGCGCCGCCTTGTGCCTTCAGCGTGCCGAACTGCAACTGCCGCCACCACGTCGGCTCAGGATTGTCTGGCAGTGGCTTCACCGGCTCCGATACGATCTTGTCAAACCACGGTCCGTTCTCCGGCGTGAATTCAAAATGCGGTTCTTCGAGCGTCAGCGCCTCCACGAATCGCATTTCACGCAGCTTGTCGGGCACGAGTTCCAGCACACCGCTTTTTAACATCGCAAAAGGCCGCGGCTTGAGGCTAGGATCCATGCGCCCCCAGCGCAGCGACAGATCCGCCAGCGCCAACCGCTGCTTCGATGCTGAGAGCACGCCAGCCGGTGAAATTTCCAACGCTTCAAGCTTCGTGCTCCAGCCAAACTCGCCTGCCACTGGACAGCGCTCCGTTGGCGACAGCCTCACCTTGCCATCCTTCACTTCCATTCCATCCACCTGCACCTTCCATGCGGTTGATTGCTTCGCTTCACCCTTTGGAAGCAGCGCATCTTCGATTTCTCGTGTCCATTCAATTTCCGGCTTCAACAGCACGCCGTTTTGCACCTGCCAGTGACCTTGTAAATCCTGCGACAGCTTCACCTCCGCCACTTCAGCCTTGAGCAAACCCGCTGCCATGAGCGGTTGCAGCGACAGATTCTTCAAGCGCACCTCATGCGTGCCGCCTGCGATCAGTTCACCATCACGCGTGAGCATCAGATCATGTCCGTCCCACTCGAATTGAACACCACCACGCAACGGCGGCAGTTTCTCGCTCAAGGCTGGGCTGAATTCCTTAATCCACGCCAAATCGACATTCCCACCTCTCACACTTCCTGTCTTAATCGCGATTTTGTCATCCTTCATCGCCGCTTCGAGTTGAAGACTGCTCAACAGCGTTTTCCCCTGCCACACGATATCCGCAGCCTTGATGCTAGCCGTTTCAAACGCTCCCGCCGAGGTGCCTCCACTCACGCTGCTCTGCACCGTCGCACTCAGCATCGCTTCATGCTTGTCATCACGCACCACGATCTTTGTCGGGCCGAGATCGAGTGCTTCGAACCGCCAGGGATTCCTCGCAGCCGTTGCAGCACCTTGTGGCGATGAATCCTTTTTGAACAACGCCAGCGGCAAATCCAGCGCTGCTCCGTTCATCTTCACGCTGCCCAGACTTCCCACACGCAGGCGGCTCAGTTCCGGTTTCCACTCGATGCGCTCCACCGTGGCGACTTGCAATGCAGTCGGCACATGCGTGACGTTCAGGTCTTTGAGATGAAGCGTGCCGTTTTCCCAGTCCAGCGTGGCAAACTGTGCACGCCATTCGCCCCCCAACCGCAAAATCAATGAATTGACCACCACCACGCGTTCCTGCCAGGCCCAGTAAACCAACACGCTTGTCAGCACACACGCGAGTAACCCAAGATACAGCACCCAGCGCAGCCAGCGGCGGCGTTTGGGTTTGGGCGGGGTCTCGTTCACAGCCGCATCTTAGCATCAAGACACCGATGTGCATCTTACTGCAATCTCGACCCGCTGGCTGACGTTCAAGGCTGCCATGCTCCGCCACTTCCTACTCTCCCTGCTTTGTGTCCTCAGCGCTCACGCCGAACTCGCCGGCAAGCGACCCAACATCATCTTCCTGCTCACCGATGATCAGGGCTACGGCGACATGAGCTGCCATGGCAATCCGGTGCTCAAGACGCCGAACATGGACCGTCTCAATGCCGAGGGTGTGCACTTTGAAGACTTCTGCGTCAGCCCCACCTGCGCGCCCACCCGCTCAGCGTTGCTCACCGGTCGCCATGAATTCAAAAACGGCATCACGCACACCATCCTCGAACGCGAACGCCTCACGCCGAAGGCCACCACGCTGGCGCAGGCGCTCAAAACGGCGGGCTACACCACCGGCATCTTTGGCAAATGGCATCTCGGCGATGAAACCGACCGCTGGCCCAGCGCCCGCGGCTTTGACGAGATGTTCATCCACGGCGCCGGTGGCATCGGGCAGACCTATCCCGGCAGTTGCGGCGATGCGCCTGGGAACAAGTACTTCGATCCCGCCATCCTGCACAACGGCACGTTTGAAAAAACAAAGGGCTACTGCACCGACGTGTTCTTCGCGCAGGCGAAGAAGTGGATCGAAAGCGTGAAGGGCAAGCAGCCCTTCTACTGCCACATCGCCACCAACGCCCCGCACGGTCCCTACATCGCCCGCCCCGAGGACAAGGCGCTGTATGATGGCAAGGTCGAGGGCGATGAAGCCGCCAGCTTCTTCGGCATGCTGCACAACATTGATCAAAACCTCGGCCTGCTGCTCGCCAATCTCAAGGAATGGGGCATCGAGAACGACACCCTCGTCATCTTCATGAATGACAACGGCGGCACCGCCGGGGTAAAGACCTACAACGCCGGACTGCACGCCGCCAAAGGCACGCCATGGATGGGCGGCATCAAAGCCAGCAGCCTGTGGCGCTGGCCCGGCACACTCAAGCCCGCGCCGGTCAATCAACTCTGCGCCCACATCGACTTCTTCCCCACCCTCGCCGAACTCGCCGGTGCGAAGCTTAGCGACGACGTGAAAGCCCAGGTCGAAGGCCGCAGCCTCGTCCCCTTGCTCGAAAACCCGAACGCCGAGTGGGCCGACCGCCAGCTCTTCACTCATGTCGGCCGCTGGCCGAAGGACGCCGATCCGCAGAAATACCAGTTCACCAATTGCAGCGTCCGCACCACCCGCTGGCATCTCGTCAGCGAGGCGCGTGGCGGCAATCCGAATGCCAAAGCCAGGGCCAAAAACAAAGGCAAGGCCGCCGCCGCGCCGAAACAAACCCCGGCCATAGTCAACGCCGGTCCTGAAGCCGTCGCTCAGCCCAAATGGCAGCTCTTCGATCTTCAATCCGACCCCGGCGAACTCACCGACCTCGCCACCGCGAATCCCGACGTCGTCAAACAACTCATCACCGCCTACGACATCTGGTGGGACAGCGTGCAGCCTCTGCTCATCAACGAAGACGCTCCCCTGGCCGCTGAGAATCCGTTCAAGACGCTGTATCAAAAGCAGTTTGGGGAGAAGTGAACCACCATCAGACTCACGCGTCAGCGGCACCACTCCGGTGCTATCTAACAGTGGATTTGTTCTCCTATGGGCGTGCAAGCCGACATTTTTGTTACCGTACTCAAACATAGGAGTGTCAATCGACACCCATGGACGCTCCAGTCCGTACTATTCGAACAAATCCGTGGATATAAATCTGCTGACAAACCTCACGATCTGTGAATGATTTTTGCCCAAATCAACACGCATATCGTGACGCCATCAGAACAGCAATCCATGACATTCCGCTGCCAACCTTCACCGAAGGTCATGCTCATTTGCGGGCTTTTTTTCGGTACTTGCGCCGCCGTGATTGGCCAAAAGGCATCCACGAACACGAGGGGACTGATATTGAATGGGATCATTGAGTTTAGTCCCTCAGGTGCCTCGACCTTCTATTGGTTTCTTGCAGCATTATCTATTCTCTTCGTCTTGGTGGCTGGGTGGATGATTGTCACCACATTGGTTCATGGAGTGCCGGACGTTGTCTTGACCAACGAGGCCATTTCATTTCCGGTCGGATTCCCAATCAAGCGACCATTTAGATTGCCCTACGCTGAGATCACCGGTTTGAGCCAGAGCGAGGTGAGCGGACAGCGAATCCTCTCGCTTCACACAGCCGCGAAGAAGCATCACATAGCACTAAACTGGCTTGGATCGAAGGACGCAGAGGTTGCTTTAACTCGTGAGTTGGCTCAGCAACTTTCCAGAGATAGCGCAGGTTCAGAGACATGACCTCGCCGACCACAGGCCAACCAAGGAATACTTTCACCCGTGAGCCCACCAACGGGACTACACACCATGAAAGCCAACACCATTCGTATCGCCGTCTTTTTGCTGCTGAGTTCCTTTGCCTCATCGAAGGACGTTACCATCGACGGCGGCTCAGTCGTTTTTAGCATTCCAGGAGAATTCTCCGATCTCTCGCAAGAAGAAATCAACGCGAAGTATCCCTCAATTAACGCGCCCAAGCAGGTAGTTGGCACAGAAGGCAGATCGACGACTATCGCCTATCAACTCCAAGAGCAATCTGTCAAACTATCTGACCTGCCGGATGTACAGGAGGCGTTCACGAAGGTATTCGACCGCATAATTCCAGGGATCGAATGGAAACAGAATGCTCTCATAGATTTGGCTGGCCAGAAGTGGCTTCTTATGGAGATGACCTCACGAGCGATAGACCAAGATATTCACAACATTGTTCTGATTACTTCTCACAAGGGCAAGATGCTCATGTTCAATTTTAACTCCACGAAGAATGAATTTCCAAAGATGGAGTCTATTCTCCGAGACAGCATCAACACAATCACGCTGAAACCATGAAAGCGCTTAAAATCCAAGGGTGAGCAATGGCGCTGCTGGACAAAGGGAGGAGCGCGTGTTGTCGTATTAATGTGCATCGCCGTTTGAATATCACCCACTCCGTTCATGCTCTGCGCCACCCCTCCCGTGCCAGAACTTAATCGTTAGCCGCTGCTCGCCCATGCGCACTCGACCGCTAGACAAACAAGAGTATCAGGATCTGCTGAGAGCCTTCGGCGCGCCCAAGGTAAGACGCCCGTTTTGGGACTTCATTCGCATTTCGGCTTTTATCTCCACCCCGGCTTTCCTCCTGTTCTTTACCGTCGCGATCCTGGCCGAGAAGCGGACTGCTCAGGATGCGTTTCGCCGAGGCTTCCCGGTCTTGTTCTTTGGGCCCACGTTTCTTCTTATCCAGAGAGTCGCCCACGGACGTAGTCGCGCCTCAAACCCGTTCGCGCACATACACGCAGACATGAAAGCCGGCATCTGCCAGATTCGCGAGTTTAGCATCCGCTGGGCTTGGCCGCTTATCGACCAAGGCAATGACGACGACCCCGACTATCTCGCCGAGACCCACGCCGGGAAATATATCGCCGTTTCCGGTCACTACCTCAGAAGCCAACTTCCGTTTCGTCGCCGACTTGAGATCCACGAACTACCCAAATCCAGAACGACCGTTTCCGTCACGTTTTCCGGAGACGAGGTGCCACTAGATTCGACAGTCATCAGGACCGATTACGTGTGGCGCAACGATGATCTTCCTTGGGAGCGACCTATCGCGGCGAAGCGCCTTCCCGAAAAAGCGCAGAAGGTAATTCTTCTGTCAGCACCCCTCAATGACAACACCCACAACGGCTAACCATTCGCTGCGTTCAGATGCCTGACAGATAGTGTATCGACGCTTCCCGCTCGCCGTCGCCGGCTCCGGGACGTTCGGGCAACCTCTGAAGCTGCTTTGAGCCACAACCTGCACCCTTTACGAGCGGTGAGTGGCGCGTATGCTCCGCGCCGATGGAAACGGTTTACATTGAGACGACGATTCCAAGCTATTTGACTGCGCACCGCAGCCACCAGGAGCCGATGGCGTCGCATCAGCAGATCACTCAGGAGTGGTGGGATCATGAGAGGGCGCGGTTTCGTCTCTACTCGTCGATTGCAGTGCGCGCGGAGATTTCCAAGGGCGACGCCGCTGCTGCCGCGCGGCGGTTGAAGGTGATGGTGGGCATCCCGGAGCTGGGTGTCACTGCGGAGGTTCAGCCGCTTGCCGATTCCATCGTGCAGCTTTTGCAACTGCCGCCGCAAGCACAGATGGATGCAACGCATGTTGCCTTCGCGATTGTCCATCGAATGGATTATTTGCTGACGTGGAACTGCACGCATCTTGCAAATGCCACTCTCCAGAAAACGCTCTTTGAGTATTGCAGTTACCACCACCTTCACATGCCCGTGATTTGCACCCCGGAACTCCTCACCAAGCCCCAGCTATGAAAGACCCCATTGTCCAAGAAGTCCGTGACGCCAGAGCTGCTGTTGCCGCCGATTTTGGTTTTGATCTACACAAGTTCTTCGCGTGGGCGAAGACGCACGCCGTTGCCGAACAGAAGGCCAAGCACTGGCTGCCAACAGGCCCGCACAAAACGCTGGAGACAACTAGCGGGGCGTCGAAGCCTCCCGTGGCGCGGAAGCGCCGTGCGCGCCCTGCCCGTGTCTCAATTTAGACGTTAAACCTTCCGTTTGACGCCTTTCGAGAAACGGAACACCTTTTCCAATGACGGTTTCTGATTTATCCCCGGATGCTCTGGCACGGCTGGAGGCCAAACTGGTCGCGGACCTAGAGATGGTACGCAAGGTGCGGGCACTGCTGGAGGAGCATCGACCCGTGCTGACGTCACCGGCGACGGTGAGCACGACTGCCGCCCCAACTCCCGCACCACCGGTTCAGAGCCCAGCCCCGGCGAAGCCACGGAAGCCCTATGACGAGATCCTCCTGGACTGCCTGGTGCAGATGCCGGAGGGCGGTTTTGCCCCGCAGGACTTCAAGCGGGCGATTTACAAGGTCACCCGCAACTTCCCGGAAACCAGCACGGTGAAGACCTTTCTCAACCGCATGATCCGGCAGGGGAAGGTCATCATTGCCGAAGCGCGGACCGGCCGGAACGGCAGTCTCTACCGCTGCACCCTTCCCCGCCCCGCTCCGGCAGAAACCCCGCCCGCCAGCGCCGATTCTCCGGCTGTTTCCGCTGAATTTTCTCCAGCCAAAACGGAATAGAGGCCTCGAACGCACCCTTCCCCAGTGATTTCGCCCCTTTTCCGGGTGGAATGGGCCATTAAACCTGCTGCTTCAGCCGATTAACGGGCAAACTAAACCGATTAACCTGCTGGATAATCTGATTGCTTGCCCAACTAACCCGTTTCATCGCCCTATTTATCTGATTACCCGTCCACTTCTTCCAATGATTGGCTGCACTAAACGGATTCGTCGGTCCAATAAACAAATTTTGCCGCCGGTTAAACTGATTTCCCAGCTGGGTAAACCGATTACCCCGCGCAATTAATGGACGAACCCTGCCGGTAAACGGCCCAATCCTGGCCTTAAACGGCCTTTTCTGCCACTGCACCTCCTACCGGCGCAGCTTTTTCTTCAACCGCATCCAGGTCGGCACGTCGAGGTCTTCGCCTTGGACGATGGAGGGTTCGGTGTCCTTGAAGCGACCGCGGTCTTCCTCGCCGAGGCTGAAGGTTTGCTGCTCGGTGGCGGATTTGCGGGCAACGATGGTGGAGGTGGCGCTGATGGTCGTGGTGACCGGCGTGTCAAAGGTGAGCAGATCATCCTGTGGAGGAGCGGATTCCGTCTGCAAGGTGACGCCGCTGCGGGCAACGACGGCAGCGAGGCTGGATTCCTTGCCACGGGCGGCATCGGCGAGTTCTTTGGCCGCCGGAGTGCGCACGGGAATGCGGGCGGTTTCCGGTGTCGATAAAATGACGGGCGTGGCCTGTTCTTCCACCTCGGGTTCTTCTTGCGCGAGCACTGGCTCCTCGATGATTTCCGGCGCTTCCTCAGGAGCGTGCGTGCCGTTCAGCGACGCGACTTCGGCAGCAGGCATGGCGGCAACTTCCTCGGCCTTGAAAAGAAGATCGGCTGAGGTATCGACCGGCGGTGCATAGGGCGAATGGGCTTTCTTAACGGGTACCTCGCGTTTGGGTGCGGGAGCGGGAGTAGGAGCGGGCAGTTCGGCACGCGGCTGGAGCATTTCGGACGGTGGAGCGGCGGTGGCGTGGGCGTTGAGCTGCGTGAGTCCGAGTGAGCTGATGAGCGTGACGGCAATGGCGTCCCCAAGTTTCGCATCAACCCCGAGACCGAAGAGAATGTGCGTTTGATCAGGCACATGACGACCGAGCTGCTTCATGACGCCCTCGACTTCGACAAGGGTGAGCGATTCGCCACCGGCGACATGCACAAGCAGGTTCTTCGTCTGATGCAAAAGACGGCCGGAGTCGATGAGCGGGCTCTTGAGCGCCTTCTTGAGCGCCTCGGTGCCACGGTTCTGACCACGGGCTTCGCCGAAGCCAAAGAGGCAGCGGCCGTTGGCGTTGGCGAGTGCGGAGGTGAGATCGTCGAGGCCGAGCTTCACCAAGCCGGGTGTGGTGGTGATGGTGGAAACGGCACGCAGGCTCTGCGCGATGAGTTGATCGGCCTGATTGAAGGCTTTCTGAATGCCGTCCTTCGGCAGGATGAGTTCGCCCATGCGGTTGTTCTCAAAGAGCACGAGGGCATCGGCACGCTTCTGCAGCAGTTCGAGCGCTTCCTCGGCCTGCGCGAGGCGGCGGCGGCCTTCAAAGCTAAAGGGCATGGTGGCGACGACGAGCACGAGCGCACCGGTGTTTTTCGCGATCTCCGCAATCACGGGAGCCGCACCGCTGCCGGTGCCGCCGCCGAGTCCTGCGCTGATGAAGATGATGTCATGGCCATCAACGGCCTGGCGAATTTGCTCGCGTGAGAACAGTGCAGCTTCACGGCCAAGATCGGGATCACCACCAGCACCGATGCCCTTCATGAGTTCGGCTCCAAGTTGGACTTTGACCGGTGCCATCGAGTGGCCGAGCACACGAACATCGGTGTGGGCGCAAACAAGCGTGGCCTCGACGATGCGATCTAGCGTGATGCGATCAATGACATTGGAGCCAGCACCGCCGACGCCGACGATGCAAATGCGTGGTCCGGTTTTGTCGGAGCCTTCGCGTGACTGGGTGCGGTCGTATTCTACCATAATCGTGGGTTGGTTGAGGATGAGTCTATGAGCTTAAATTAAAGAGTGACGGAAGAGAGGAGTTCCTGCATGCGCCTGCCCAGGCGTTTCAGCGGGGAGAGAAAGGGTTTTTCGCTGTCCAGAATCTGCGCATAACGAATCAGGCCGATGGGAGCGGAGTATTGCGGATTCTCGAACGTGGCAGTGATGCCGCTGACGGGAGCCGAACCTGCGCGTGTGACTTTGATGCCAAACACTTCACGCGCCACCAATTCAACGCCTTTCATCATGCTGACACCGCCAGTGAGGTACACGCCCGCTCCAAGCCTGCCAAGGTGATCTTCCACGCGCACACGCACCTGGGTGAGGATTTCCTTGGTGCGCAGGTTCATGACTTCATTGAGAAACGCACGCTCGACTTCACCAAGGATCAAACCGGTGTCGTCCTCGATGCTGAGCATCTCGCCTTCAGGCACTTCATCATACAACACGCTGCCTTCCTCGACTTTGAGCCGCTCCGCACGGCCGTTTGGGATCTGCAACGCCATGGAGACATCATTGGTGATATGATCGCCTCCGAGCGGCACGCAGCCAGAGGCAGTGATCATGCCGTCTTCATACAACACGAAGTCGCATGTTCCGGCACCGAAATCGATCATGAGCGCGCCTTGCATCTTGGCCTCACGAGTCAGCACGACCTGTGCCGCAGCGACGGGATTGAACACCACGTCCTCCACTTCGAGCGGGATCTCACGCACGCAGCGGATGGCATTCTGCACACGGCCACGCACACCGTGAATGATGTGGTAATCGGCCTCCAGCACGCGGCCTTCACGCCCGATCGGCTGCCGCACAGCCTCCTGGCCATCGACGATGTACTGCCGCGTAACGCTGTGCAAAAAGACGTTCGACTGCGGAATGGAGACGCTGCGCGCAATCTCCTTCGCTTCTTCGACATCGTCCTCGGTGATCTCGGTTTGATCGTCCGGCAGACGATGACGACCACGGTTGTTGAGGCTTTCGATGTGAGCGCCGGTGACTCCGAGGAAGACATTGCGGATCATCACATCACTGCGGTCTTCGGCGCGCACGAGGGCGTCGTTCACACAAGTCTGTACCTTTTCAAAATCGACGATCTCGCCTTTGCGCACACCACGGGAAGGTGCCTGGCCCACGCCGAGGATCTTGATGGCACCGTCACGCTTTGCCTCGCCGACGACGACACAGATCTTGTGCGTTCCGATTTCGAGTCCTGCGTAGATCGTGCTTTTGGCCATGATAATTCAGCGTGCGGGGGGGATTGAGGCGGTGTCGGCCACCGTCAGCCCGGTGACATCTGGTGTGGCATGGAAGGTGACGGGAGTATTGATGCGAGAGAGCAGATTCAGCGTGGCGATGCGCCATTTCCGCTCGTGTGCCTCATGCATGAAACGGTCATAGCGTGCGAGCTGTGGATCAAGATCATCAACGCCGAAGGTGATCTTCGCCTCGCCGCCGAAATGCGCGACCAGCGACCACGCGTTGGGGATTTCAATCATCTCAAGCGAGGTGCGGTCATCGTCATCGCGGCTATGCAATTTCTCCATCAAACGCAGTGCTGCATGCACCTGCATATCCGGCACCGGTTTGCCAGGCATTGCCTCGCTCAGGCCTGGATAACGAAGTTTCGGCATCGCGATGTATTCTTTGGTGATGACATCGCATGGAACAGGTGCGCCTTCGGCATCGATCAGGCAGCCTTTACCACTCAGCGGTTCAAAGAGCTTCAGCTTTGGGCATTCGATCCAAGCCACGGGAATACGCTGCACGACATCGAGCGTGAGCTTACCGTGGTAGTCCCGATGAATCACCGCAGACTTCACCTGCGGCAGACGCTCGATCTTGGCCCGCACCTCACGCAGGTTCATCGTGAGCAGATTCGTGTCCTCGGTCAGGCCGGTGGCGGAAACGATCTGCTGACGCGTGAGGGTGCCCTCGGTGTTCACAACGACGCTCTTCAGCAGGAACTGCGAGTTCTTTTCCAGCGCCTCATGCCAAGTCACCCAGCCGAGGCCGATGACGATCATCGCGGCGATCATCCACATCGCGGAGCGGAAGCCCTGACGGCGGCGCTCCACGGCCTCCTGCTCGCGAATCACCGGCGATTCCGGCTCATAGTCGATGACGTGAGTGTCCACTCCCTTGCGCTTGGAAGAGGAGCGCTTGGCTGGTTTTTTGGAGCCTTTCTTCGCGGCAGACATGACAGGCGAACGCAAATGTCAGAGACGGGAACTGACAGAATGGGTGCTTAATATGCCTTAAATAAAGGATTCTCAGTCCGATTGCCATAATTATTCGCGAAAAAATGCGCCCCATGTATTCACAGTCCGCCGTGTTGTTCACAAATCGCCCCCGCTAAGCCTCACTTCCGCACCACCCAAATGTTCCGATAGCGCACCGGATTGCCGTGGTTCTGCAGGTAGATCGGGCCGGGCGTGTTCTCCTCCTTGTTCGGAGCAGAGGTCGTGGAGCCGGGCAGTTCCTGATTGTCGTAAATGATGACGCCGTTGTGTTTGACGGTGATCTTGGCATTGACCGTCTTCTTGCCTTCCGCGTCATATTTCGCGGCCGTGAAATCCACATCGTAGGTCTGCCAAGTCAGCGGCGGCAGGCACATGTTCACCTTGGGCACCGCGATCTTATAAAGACCGCCGCACTCGTTGTCCTTCCCGTCGAGCGCGAAGCTATCGAGCATCTGCACCTCGTAACGGCCTTGCAGGTAGAGGCCGCTGTTGCCACGCCCCTGACCTCGTGCCTCCGGCATGTAGGGCAGCATGAACTCCACATGCAGGCTGCAATCGCCGAACGTGTCCTCGCTGGTGATGCCTTCCATGAGAGCGCCGATGGTTTCATCGACACGTGAGTTCGGAAAACGGTTCACGCCTTTGCCATCAAACAGCACCACCGCATTCTCCGGCGGTAAAGCCCCAATCGTGGGCGAGGTGCGATCCGTGCGGTTGAGTTCCATCACGCGCACGCCGTCTGTGTTGTTGACGAGGATGTTCTGACCATTCACCTCGGCCTTCAAAGTGCCGTCTTTGACGGTAAAGAGTGCTGTTTTCTCCCCTTCACCACGCTGCCCGCTCGTCTTGGTCACTTTTTCGTGATCGCCATCCCAACCTGCCCCCGGCAGGCCACCCGGATAACTCACCGCCTCAAATTTCCCGCCGCCCTGCGCCCAAATCTGCACGCCATAGCTCTTGCCCTCGAGCTGGCCGGTGTACTCGCCCTGAATCGCGAAATCATCATCCGTGTGAGCCGGATCGGTGAACGCTTTGGCTTTCGGCGCTGCGGGTTGCTGAGCATGAACGACAGTGGTGAGTAGCAGAGCGGTGAGAATGAGGCGCATGGTGAAGGAACGTGGCTGATAAATGCTTTATGACAACTACCGCAGAATCGTCGCATCCGTGTTCTAGTCATTCAGTTGCTAGCGCACGGTTCCGAGTTCGCTCAATAAAACGAACCAAACACCGGTGGAATCTCCCTGACTACGGTGCGGAGGCTGCGGCCAGAGGTGCGCAGTTCGGCGTCGAGCGCATCGTCCTCAGCGGGGCTGGCAGCCAGCACGCGCTCCACATCAGGGCGATATTCCTCTTCGAAGCGTAGCGCGTATGGATGCCGGGCGTCTGACCAATGCCGCAGCAGCCGTGCGCGGGCGGCGGGGCGTTTCCACAATAGACGCGTGTATTCCAGCCGAGCTTGATCGTGCATCAGGAGCGGCCAGCGGGTGGTGGCGGCAATGGTGGTCGAGGCGTTCATAACAGACCTACTTCACGAGCCAGCGCGGCATGCTGCTGGTCACGGGGTTCATTACGGCGAAGTTTGGGGGCGAGCAGATCGGGTGGCGACGGCACCATCACGGTGAGATGGCCATAAGTGGCGCTGACGGCACGCTCCTTCCAGCCAGCCGGGAGTTGATCCAGCACCATCTGCGGCATCAGATTCACATGCCAGCCATGCACCCGCTCGAATTCACTGCCGATCAAGGCATCATAGGCCAGCTCGGCCACCGCGTCGCTGTCGGTGACGGGATCGACGTCCATGCTGTTTTCAGGAAGAGGGTCTTCTCGTCCAATTCGAGCGATGTGCCAAAGCAACCCCGCCGAGCCGATAAGAATCATTGCCGCAGGTTCCTGCAGCTGACCTCCCCATTCCTGGAGCCAGTCCGTGATCTGGTGTGGATACTTGAGTTCCTTCCGTGGCATTCGGAATGATGTCGCAACGACGGAACAATTCCATGGGTACTTTTCACAAGGGTCGCACACACGTTTCGTCTCGCACGTCCACGAAACGTGTGCTTTTTGCCCATCCCAATGCCAGCCACCGCCACGATCACCAACATCTCCTGCTATCAATTCGCCGCGCTCTCCGAGCTCAAGGCACTGCGTCAGCGGCTGTTGGATCAATGCAAAGCCAGTGGACTCAAGGGAACGATCTTGCTGAGCACGGAGGGCATCAACATGTTCATCGCGGGCATCCGCGAGCATGTGGATGCGCTTGTCGCTGAATTACACGCCATTCCGGGACTCGAGGGCCTCAAGCCCAAGTACAGCGAGAGCGCCGAGCAGCCGTTCCGCCGCATGCTGGTGCGCATCAAGAAGGAGATCATCGCCTTTGGAGTCGAGGGCATCGAGCCCGCAAAGTACACCTCGCCGCGACTGGAGCCGAAGGTGCTCAAGCAATGGCTCGACGAAGGCCGCCCCGTCATCCTCTACGACACCCGCAACGACTACGAGGTAAAGCTCGGCACCTTCAAGGGCGCGGTGGTCGCGGGCATTGACTCCTTCCGCGATTTCCCTTCTGCCGTGGCCAAACTACCGCCGGAGATGAAGCACGCGCAGGTCGTGTCCTTCTGCACCGGCGGCATTCGCTGCGAGAAAGCCGCGCCCTTCATGGAGCGCGAGGGCTTTGAGAATGTGTGGCAGCTTGAGGGCGGCATCTTGAAGTACTTCGAGGAATGCGGCAGCGCGCATTACGACGGCGAGCTGTTTGTGTTCGACCAACGCGTCGGTGTCGATCCCGGACTGCATGAGACGGCCTCATCGCAGTGTTTCGTCTGCCAGACACCACTCACCGCCGAGGAGCAGGCCGATCCTCGCTACGCGGAGCATGTGTCCTGCCCCTACTGCTTCAAAACCACCGAGCAGCAGCAGCGTGAGCAGATTGAGCAACGCCACGCCGCCATCCGTGCCGCTGTCACGCCACTGCCCGGCAGCGTGCCGTATGATCAAGCACGCCCGCTGAACGTGCCCGAAGCCTGCGACCAAGGCACCATTCTCGACTGCCTCTGCCACGTCATGCCCCACATCCCGCGTGAGCAATGGCTCGCCGTGTGCGAGGCCGGCCGCATCGTCACCGATGACCAGACACCCGTCCCCGCGCATCAAATCGTCCGCGCAGGGGAGCGCTACCTGCACCTCAAGCCCGCGCAACGTGAGCCAGATGTGAATGCGGACATCCGCGTGCTGTTTGAAGACGAGGCCATCATCGTGCTGAACAAACCCGCGCCGCTGCCCGTGCATGTCGGCGGCCGGTTCAATCGCAACACGCTGCAATTCATCCTCAACACCGTCTGGCATCCGCTCAAGCCGCGCAGCGTGCATCGCCTCGATGCCAACACCACCGGCGTCACCGTGCTGTGCAAGACACGCCACTTCGCCAGCCAGGTGCAGCCACAGTTTGAGCGTGGCGAGGTGGAAAAAGTCTATCTCGCCCGTGTGCAGAGCCATCCGCCGCAGGATGAATTTGTCTGCGACGCGCCCGTCAGTGCCGAAGCCGGAAAACTCGGTGGCCGCAACGTCGATGAAGCCGGTCTGGAGGCCAAAACCGAGTTCCGCGTGCTCCAGCGCCATGCCGACGGCACCGCCCTGCTCGAAGCACGACCACTGACGGGCCGCACCAATCAAATCCGCATCCACCTCTGGCATCTGGGCTTCCCCATTCTCGGTGATGCCGCCTATCTAGCCGACGGAGCCGTCGGAGAAACCCAAACCCTCGCTGTGGATGATCCGTCGCTGTGCCTGCATGCCCTGCGCATCGCGTTCACGCATCCACTAACGAAGGAACGCGTGACGTTTGAAGCGGAACGGCCAGAGTGGGCGCATACCCATTGAGTCGAAGTCGAAATCACAATTAAGTGCCGATAAACAACGTTAGGTACATGAACCGCCAATGACTTCCGCAACGATCAAACTCTTCCTCCCACGGGGAGATGCAAAAAGCCTTCGCACTGCCGAAATCTCAAACTGGACAGGCAAGGCTGTTGCAGCGCCACGAACTGAACTAGATGAACTTCTAGCCCGGGAGGAACTCGATAAAGCTGGAGTCTATATTCTCATTGGTACAGATCCCCATACCAACGCACCTCGTGCATACATTGGTGAGGCAGAGGTCATTCGCGACCGCCTCAAACAACATAAGACGAAAGAGTTTTGGGTTTCGGCTATCGTTTTCGTCAGCAAAGATGAGAACCTGACCAAAGCTCATGTGAGGTATCTTGAAAACCGCCTCCTCAGTGAAGCCGCAGCGATCAACAGGTTCACCCTAGAACAGAATCAGGCTGGCGGCTCACGTTTACCAGAGTCGGACCGCGAGGTCATGGAGGTATTTTTTGCCCGCATCCGGCAACTCCTACCCGTCCTCGGATCTGACATCATTACGCCGATAGCCCAACCAGCTGCGAAAGCCCAGCCCGGAGGTGTTCTCTACTGCCGTATCAAAGAAGCTGAGGCAAGAGGGCAGCGCACGGCGAGCGGTTTCGTTATATTTCAGGGCTCTACTGCCATTCTGGAGGAACGGCCCTCTACTGAAAGATATCCTAATGTCCTAGCACAGCGCAAACATCTGATCGGCGATGGCACCCTGATTGAAAAAGACGGCCTTCTGTTCTTCACTAGAGATTCGGAGTTTACTAGCCCATCCGCTGCTGCTGTGGTAATTCATGGAGGGAGTGCAAACGGACTCACTGCTTGGAAAACCAAGGCTGGCAAATCACTCAAACAGCTCGACGAACAGGCCTAACATCCAAGGAATCATACAACAGCTAGCATGGCTTCTGAGGTGGTCGCTAAATCGAAGCTTCCTTCTCGCTAGCGCCTAGTCCGAGGCCTTCCACAGCATTCTAGGATGAAGGAACGCGTGACGTTTGAGGCGGAGCGGCCATCGTGGGCGCATGCATGACACTCTTTCTGACCCCGTCCATCGCGAGAAACTGAAGGCGCTCTATCGCGACACGCTGCTGCACGATGTGATGCCGTTTTGGCTGAGGCACGGCATGGATCGAGAGTTTGATGGCATCATCACGTCGCTGGATCGCGATGGGGCGATTTTGGATACGGACAAGAGCATTTGGTTCCAGGGACGGGCGGCGTGGACGTTTGCGACGCTGTATAACACGGTGGAGAAGCGCAGCGATTGGCTGGATGCGGCGGGGTCTTGCTTGGCGTTCCTGGAGAAGCATGGGTATGCGACGGATGGGAAGCTGTTCTTCACGGTGACGCGGGAGGGGCGGCCACTGCGGATGCGGCGGTATGTGTTTAGCGAGGCCTTTGCGGCGATCGCGCATGCGGCGTATGCGAAGGCGACGGGCGATGAGAGCTATGCGGAGCGGGCGCGGCGGGATTTTGCGACGTATTTGAAGCACAGCTTCGAGCCGGGGATGATGCAGCCGAAGATCGAGCCGAATACGCGGCCGATGATGGGCATCGGCGCGCTCATGATCGGCATCGCGACGGCACAGGAGCTGCGGGTAAATCTGGGTGACGTTAAGATCTCCGGCCACACGTGCTCGGAGTGGGTGGATCGCTTCATCTTGGAGATTCAGCAGTTTTTCTTCAAGCCGGACATTGGAGCACTGATGGAGATCGTTTCGCCCGATGGGTCGATCATCGACCACTTTGATGGGCGGACGCTGAATCCCGGGCATGCGCTGGAGTGTGCGTGGTTCATCCTGCATGAGGGCCGCTGGCGTGGGGAGAAGAGCTACACGAAGCTGGGGCTGCAAATCCTCGACTGCATGTGGCATCGCGGCTGGGATGCGGAGCACGGCGGCCTTTTCTATTTCCGTGATGTGTTTGGCAAGCCGGTGCAGGAATACTGGCACGACATGAAGTTCTGGTGGCCGCACAATGAGGCGATCATCGCCACGCTGCTGGCCTGGCACGTCACAGGGGATGTGAAGTATGCGCAGTGGCACAAGCAGGTGCACGACTGGAGCTTTGCACACTTCCCAGATGCGGAGCACGGCGAGTGGTTCGGCTATTTGCACCGCGATGGCACGCCATCCGTCCAACTGAAGGGGAACATGTGGAAGGGACCGTTCCACCTGCCGCGCATGCTGTGGTATGGCTGGCAGTTGCTGGAAAACGCAGCGCACGGAACAAAACCTTTGTAACGAAACACGCAGCGCGGGCTTGAGCCTATGGGAAGCTCCCGCTAGCTTCCCCATCAACCATGGCAATCTCTCTCGACGACATCCTGCAAGCAGCCGAAGAACATCAGGCGAGCGATATTTTCCTTCAGGAAGGCGAAGTGCCACGCATGAAGATCAATGAGCAGCTCATGATCTTCGGCGACGAACCGCTGCTTCTCCCGGCAATGGCCGGCCTGTGGCAAGCGTGTGGCGGTGATACGCTCAATGACACCGATCGTGATTCCGGCCTGATCTCACGCACGCGCACCAGATTTCGCG